>Ga0114918_10004427_pt1 | contig 12216 bp, 13 predicted proteins | sample LantaG_FD_87015 | JGI IMG/M metagenome (GOLD analysis project Ga0114918, IMG submission 87015) | Deep subsurface microbial communities from Baltic Sea to uncover new lineages of life (NeLLi) - Landsort_02402 metaG | ecosystem: Environmental > Aquatic > Marine > Oceanic > Sediment | place...
CCTGAAGATGGGAGCGCTCTGCTGTCTTTTGGTAAATATTTGCTATAATAAATTGTATGAAATACAGGAAGCAGAGTCATGCATTATATTACACAAGATATCACATAGTGATATCGACCAAATACCGGAGGAAAGTATTAAAAAAAGGTATGGGAGAATATTTAAAACGGAAAGTTAGGCAAGTAAGCAAATTTCATCCTGAAATAAAAATAATAGAAGTTAATACAAACATAGACCATATGCACATGATGGTATGGGTACCTCCGAAAATGTCGGTAAGCAGTGCGGTAAGGCTTATAAAAACAAATACAGGAAAAGCAATGAGGAAACACTTTCCGTTTTTAGACAAGGTATACTGGGGAGTAGAAGGTATTTGGCAGGTAGGGTATTTCGTGTCTACGGTTGGAATAAGTGAAGAAGCTATACAAAAATATATTGAAATGCAGGGAAAAGAAGACAGCGGACAAGCGCAGCTTGAATTGTAAAAATGCTATGGGCGTGAGCCCATAGTTATTTACTTAAAGCATTAAAATGGATGGAAAAAAATTATTAGATTTATTAAAAATAAGTTCTGAAAATGAAAATTTGGAGTTTAAAGAAGCAAAGGAGCAAATCTCAATTTTAGGGGATGGTGGAAGGAAAAGGAAATCATTATTAGGATATGTCGTAGCAATAGGTAATGAAGGAGGGGGATATCTTATACTTGGTGTAAAAGATAAAATTAATCCAAAAACTGGTTCTAGAGATATTGTAGGCACTAGGACATTAAAAAATATAGAAGATACTAAATCTCAAATTTTTAGAAAAATAAATCTTAGAATTCAAATAGAAGAATTCTTTATTAGAAATGATAGAGTAGTTGCAGTTACTATTCCAAATCATTTAATTGGGCAACCTCTTAGATTTCATGGCCAGTATCTAATGAGAGTTGGCGATGAATTACAAGATATGGATTCCAGTACATTAAGAAATATATTGAATGAAAAGTTAGAGGATTTTAGCGAAGAGTTTTGTAATGGTGCCACTTTAAATGATTTAGATCTTAAAGCTGTAAATAATTTAAAAAACAAATGGGTTGAAAAAACTAAAAATAACAGTTATTTAACATTTTCTAATGAATCATTGCTTGAAAAGCTTTCACTGTTTAAGAATAAAAGAATTACTAATACAGCAATACTTCTTCTTGGTAATGGGAAAGCCATTAGTAGATATTTTCCTAATTCAGAATTTATTTTTGAATGGAGGTCTGATATTAATGAAATAGATTTTGATTTTAGGAAAACTTGGCGAAATGCTTTCTTAAATATTTATAATGAAATCTGGGATGCAGTAAATTCTAGAAATACCAGAGTACCTTTTAGACAGGGATTTTTTGAAAAAGATATTTGGACATTTGACGAGTATTCAATTAGAGAAGCTGTTTTAAATGCCTTTGCACACAGAGAATATAAGAATAGAACTGAACCAGTTTTTTTAAAGTTGAGTCCGGAAAAATTTTCTATTAAAAGTCCTGGTGGTTTTTTACCTGGAGTAACACCAGAAAACATTTTATTTGTTGAAGGAAAATGGCGAAGCAGATTTTTAATGGAAACTCTTGAAAGGATAGGACTAGTAGAAAGAGCTGGTGTAGGAGTAGACCGAATTTTTAAAAATAATATTATGGATGGCAAGGGAATACCAGATTTCAGTGATTCTGATACAGATTATGTTGTTTTAAATATACCATCTAAAGTACAAGATATAAATTTTGTAAAATACCTACAAAAAATTTCTGCGGAAAAACAAATCACTTTTAATGAAATAGAGGATATTATTTTTATGGAAAATATAAGGACTGAGGGTAAAAGTAATAATAAAGAGAAAATAAATAAGTTCATTAAACTTAATTTAATTGAAAAAATTGGTTCGGGCAGGGGAGTAAGATATATTTTATCTAAAGATTATTATGGATTTATCGATAAAAAAGAAGAATATACCAGAAGAAAATGGATTGATAAGAATATTCAAAAAGAGCTATTGCTACAATATTTTAAAGATCATAAACATGGAAGAATGTCAGATTTTCTGCGTTTATTTGAAGGAAAGCTAACCAGACGACAAATTCAAGGGTTACTTAAGATTTTAAAAGTTGAAGGGTTTATATATTTTGATGGTAAACCCAGATCAGTAAATGCTTTTTGGAAGTATAGAGGAAACTAACTTCACATTGGTGCAGAGAAACTAGTTTCGGTGCAGAAAACAGCTATTTTTGAGCTAAAAAAGCTAAAAAAACGGTTTTTAATGGTGCACAGTAGGTGCAGAAATTTCCCAACTGACTACTTTAGTATACTTAAGTGTCGTTACGACAACTTCTATCTTGGAAAAAAGAAAAAGAAAAGGCAAAATAAATCAGGTGCACGTACTGATCAGGAAAGAACATAAAGAATGGCTATCATAAATCCAGGATAGGACTTACATTTCCCTTTAGATTGGCGCATTTTGCCCCCATCAAAAATGCGCCGTGTGGAAGAGGCTCAGAATTAATTTTTTTGAATATTATTGTAATCTCTTTCCAAAAGTTATTACTATTATAAATGTTTTAAATTTTTTCTTTTGTAGCCATGAATCGTATTGGGTAAAACAATTTTTATAGTTTGAAACAAATCAAAAGAGGGGAGCCAAAACTTTTTGAATTCAAATCTCTTATACCTAATCTAAACTTCGAACTTTTATCGCCATAAAGGCGATTTTTTGGTAAAATTTAAAAATATGAAGTTAATTATTCTCGTTGATAATTACACGGCTACTGATAAGCGTTTTTTAGGAGAACCGGGGCTTTCTTATTGGATTGAGACAGATAGTAAAAACATTCTATTTGATGTAGGCTTTTCAGATATTTTTATTAAAAATGCCAAAAAGTTAAATATTGATTTATCAAAAACAAATTATATTGTTTTAAGCCACGGCCACAATGACCATGCTGCCGGGCTTAAATTTTTTCCATATCCCTCAAAAAAGATTTTTCTAATTACTCACCCTGATTGCTTATTGCCTAAATACTTAAGTGATGATTATTATATTGGTTCGCCAGTTTTATTGGAGGAGGCAAACGAAAATTTTCATTATATTCAGTCAAAAGAACCTTATTTTATTACACCTAATATTGTATTTTTGGGAGAAATTGCCGAGAAATATGATTTTGAAAAAAGAAAGCCCATTGGCTATAACATCAAGAATAATCAAAAAGAACCAGACTTATTGCGTGATGACTCGGCCATGGCTATTAAAACAAAAAAGGGTATTGTAATTGTTACTGGTTGTTCTCATTCTGGTATTTGCAATATTATTGCCACAACCAAAGAAATTTTTAAAGGTGAACAAATATATTCTGTTATTGGTGGATTTCATTTAAGAAAAGAAACAGAAGAAAAACTAAAAAAAGTCGTGGAAGTATTTAAAGAGGAAGTTATTGGCCCTATTTATCCTGCTCACTGTACAGATTTTAGGGCGAGATGTTTTTTGGCGAAATACTTAAACACAGAAGAAGTTTTTGTTAGTAAGGAGATTAAATTTGATTAGAAAATTATGTATCTAACAAAATTTATCAGGGATGTACAAAAAATACATGAAGCAATCCCAGCTCCGGGTGCTATATTCTACAATGCGACAGCAGCAAAGATTCTCAGAAAACCAGAAAGAAAGATAGCCGAGGACATAATTGAGAAGATGAGAAGTGGAATTATAGTTGATTTAGGTTCAGGAACAGGTTATCTATCAATAGAGATTGCAAAGAGGGCATCAGGCCTACAAGTCTATGGCATTGATCTGAGTAGGCAAATGGTCAAGATTGCAAGAGGCCATGCCAAAGGTGTCAAAAATGTTCAATTTGAGTTCGGCAATGCTGCCAGCCTTCCTTTTGATGATGATTCAATTGATTTTATGGTTAGCACCGGCTCTTTGCATCATTGGAAGAAACCAGCCAAGGTATTTGATGAATGTTATCGTGTTCTGAAAAATGGTAGAGAAGCCTGGATATACGATGGATGCGCAGACTCTGCCGAGCAATACAGCTTTCCCCACAGTTTTATTTTGCGAAAGATTTTGGAATCACATGGCTTCACTCTGGCTGAGTATAAAAGCGAAATTAAGAATATATTAGGACAAACGAAGTTCAAGGGGAATTATAGAATGAGACAAACAGATATTTGGATGAAGATTGTCCTAATCAAGTATAGGTAAGTTGGGTTAGCCATTTGGGAGAATCACATTATATTTGTCCTAAATGGGGTTGTCATATAAATTGTCATTTTTATTTCTTCAATCTTTTATCTTAGATCTCAATTTTTAAATAAAATATTGCATGTTGCTAAACCTTCAGAAAATTAAGTAGTTAATAAAGTGTTATCAACATCGACCAATCCGGGGAGCCAATTTTGACGATTCGAACTCCCACTATTCAACACAGGACCTTTTTTAAAATCAATCATATCTGAAATTCTGCCAGCGTTTTCCTCAGCCTTCAGGAGATTATATGCTTTTCGGTGCTACCAGTGATAAGGCCCATATCTGGTAGTACTTTAAATAGTCTGTAAAATAAAACTATATTAATTTATACATTAGGAAAAATTTAAAAGTAAAATCATTTATAGTTTCAAAACGAACTTTTCCCAGATACCAATATTTTAATTTAACAATGGATATTGACAGACTAAAAAACTTATGAGAATATGGTTCCATCAATCAATTGATTAGGAGGTAATTAATATTAATACCACGGAGGAAAGAACAATTACTAAAACAATAGATGCCCACGACGCTAGAGTCCACTTCGGTCAGCTACTGGATGAGGTCAGTAAAAAAGACTTCACTTACTTTATAAAAAGAAGAGGGAAACTGGCTGCTGTAATACTCAGCCCTGAGGATTATATAGAAATTTTAGAAATTGGCACAGAACTTAACGACCCTAAGATTAGTAAAGCTCTCATCCAAAGCGAAAAAGAGTTTGAACTTGGTGAGGTAGAAACCGAGGAGGACATCTTTAAAATTCTTCGAGGATAGCGAGATGGCTAAAATCTATAGGCTCGTTCCTTCGAAAACCTTTTTAAAAGACTTAAAGAAAATTCCTCCTGAGTCCAAATCCAGGGTTAGTAAGGCGCTCCTGGAACTTAAACAAGATCCCTTCTCTGCCAGAGATCTTAAGAAGCTAGCAAATGTCGAGATAGGCCGTTGGCGGCTTAGAATCGGAGATTACAGGTTGCGTTATGATATTATTGGTCAGGAAATCCAGCTACACATTATCCGTCACCGCAAAGATGCATATCGCAAAAGATAATAGACATATATGAACAACCGACAGTAATTTAATATTTGTTATCAACATCGACCAGCCCGGGGAGCCAATTATTATCACTCGAACCACTATCCTCAGAGGTAAATAAATCAACAGAGAACCTGATAAGATACATTATAAGAGCAGGCTCCCAGGATAAACACTTACCCAGATGAGTTTGATGAGTATGTCTGTGATGATTATATAGACTGTGACCATGTGTGTTAGGTTAATTATAGGGCCGCAGGATATTTGGCTGTCATAAAACTGGCCCGGATATGGTATTTTTCTTATTTCTTTTTACACTTCATGTATTCCCGCTCTAATATCATGATTTCTGATACTTTTTGAATCTGATAAACTTGATTATGGTAACTATGAGTGCTTGATAGCATGGTGATTCTGGAGCAAGTTCTTATAAATTAAATTTAATGTTCCACAATAGTATTGCTTGACATAACTATTATAATCTAATATATTTATTTTATGGTAAAGTCATTTAATTCCAAAGGGACTGAAAAGATCTGGGAAGGCAATTTCTCGAAAGAATATCCAAATAATATTCAAGATATTGCCCGAAAAAAGCTCAGGATGTTAAACAACTCTTTTAATTTAAGTGACCTGAGAATACCTCCTTCAAATAGATTGGAAAAATTGAAAGGCGATAGAAGAGGAAAATTTAGTATAAGGATCAATAATCAGTGGCGCATATGTTTTGTATGGAAAAATAATGATTGCTTTAATGTTGAGATTACCGATTATCATTAATAACAGGAGGAAAACATAATGAAAAAACTAAAAAATATTCACCCTGGTGAGATTTTAAAAGAGGAGTTTTTAGAACCGCTAAATATTTCTGCCTATAGACTTGCAAAAGAAACACATTTAGATCAGACACGTATCTCCGAGATAATCCATAAAAAAAGAAGGATAACCGCTGATACTGCTCTGAGGTTGGCCAAATTTTTTGGCAACACTCCACAGTTCTGGCTGGGTCTGCAGAATGATTATGATATAGAAGAGGAAAAGGCAGATAAAATTGCTGAATTAAAGAAAATTCAGCAATTACAGGCGGTATAACTTCTATATAATGTAATTGATGAGGGTAAATAATACAATATTAGAACCTGGGAATTCCATAAAAACTATTTGGGTTTAAAGAATGTTATCAACATCGACCAGCCCGGGGAGCCATATCTCGATGATTGGCTCGGGGCTCTTCACTAATTAGTATTATGTCCTTTTTAATATTAACAGAAGAGAATTCCAGTTATATTCTAAATATTATACCAGTTACAGTTATAAATATTTTTAGCTATTTTCCCTGTAACTGGAGAATTTGAAGCAATAAGTGCAAAATCTATATCTAATTTAGAATAATAAATCCACTTCAGCAGTGATTTGTAGTGATTGTTATAAATAGTAGAGGCAAGTTTAATCTCTATAGGGATTAATTTACTGCTATATTCAATCAGTAAATCAACCTCTATACCTCCAATGTTTTTCCAATAGTATAGTGAAATGTTAGTATCTAGTGCTGAGAACCTTTTTAAAAAATTTGTTACCACAAACGTTTCAAAAAGTGCTCCTCCCATAGGACCATTTAAAAGATGTTCTTTGGTCTGGATTCCAACAAGGTACGCAGCAAGGCCAGTGTCTAAAAAATACAGTTTTGGGGATTTTATAATCCTTTTACCAAAATTCTTATAATACGGCTGAAGCAAATAAATAATTGAATTTGTTTGCAGAAGTGACATCCAGGATTTAATAGTTGGAACACTTAGGCCAATATCTCTTGATAGATTAGAATAGCTTAATTCCTGGGCAGTTCTACTGGCAAGTAATTTTAAAAATCTTTCAAAGTCGTTTAGATTTTCATTTTTTATATTTCCTCTAACATCTCTATCTATATGGGTCTGTATGTAACTTGAAAACCAAATATTTTTTGAAATTTGGCTATTTACAAACAATCCAGGATATCCTCCACCAAGCAACCATCTTCCAAGATCAATTTTAGGGGAAGTGCTAATTTTCTGAGAGGATATTTTTTTAAAGAAGCTATCCATACTTTTTTCTTCTGTTAGATAATTTCCTGTTATTTCTTCAATCATAAATGGATATAGATTTAAAATAGCTGCTCTTCCTGCGAGAGATTCACTTACATTTTTCATTAGGGGAAACTGTTGGGAACCGGTAATTATAAATCTCCCATTTTCTCTCTCCCTGTCTACTACTGCTTTAATATAAGGAAGAAGTTGAGGAGCATTTTGAATTTCATCTATAATCAGCGGAGCCTTAAATCTGGCTAAAAATTCACGAGGATCATTTATAGCTAACAACCTTATATCAAGTTCGTCTAAGGAAATATAATTAAAAGTATCACTGAGCAGGTGTTTTAGCAGGGTAGTCTTTCCGGATTGTCTGGCTCCGGTCAATATTACCACTGGAAAAGCTTTTAAAGTATTAATTATAGTTTTTTCTATAAGTCTTTTTATATACACAATAGGTTAATTTAAATTTTTTCCCAAAATAAAGAAATATTTATATAATAAAGTAACATTTTCAATTTGTTTTATGTAATTTTAAACTATTACTTTAAAATAGTCAATATATATATTTAATTACTAGTTGCTATTTTTCTTTTCAAACAAAAGGACTTAAATTATTTTCTTAAAATATACCTATTTCATGGGGATAATCCATGTTGTTAGAAATTACTGGTTTTAAGTGTCTGAACTGCAATAACTATTAAGATTAAGTCTTTACTGCAAAAAGATAGATATCTGGTTATTTAAAAAATTATACTTACCAATGTTATCTATATCAACAAAGAGCTAAATAAATTTGATAAATTAAAAAACTATCAAGATCTTCTGGTTTATGTAAAAGAGCATTCAAAAAAAAGTGTGAAAAATTATATTTTCATTGACGAAATACAAGATATTGACGGATTTGAAAAAGCTCTAAGAAGCTTAAAATCAAGCGAAAAATATGATATCTACTGCACAGGTAGCAATTCAAATTTACTTTCCGGCGAACTGGCTACTTATCTAAGCGGCCGTTATATAGAAATTCAAGTTTTTGGTTTGTCTTATCGTGAATTTTTAATTTTTCACAAACTTGAAAATAAACAAGAATCCCTTTTGAAATATATTAAATATGGCGGCTTACCCTATTTAATGCATTTGGAATTAGATGATTTGATTGTTTATGATTATTTGAAAAATGTATATAACACTATTTTATATAAAGAGGTTGTTAGTAGATACAAAATTCGCAATCCTGCTTTTTTGGAAAATTTAGTTGAATATTTGGCTGAAAATACAGGAAGTATAGTTTCCGCGAAAAAAATAAGTGATTTTTTAAAATCACAAAAAATAAACATTTCCCCTAATATTGTTTTAAATTACTTATCTTTTCTGTCTAACGCTTTTTTTATTTTTAAAACGGTTAGGTCTGACATACAAGGTAAAAAAATTTTTGAAATAAACGATAAGTACTATTTTGAAGATATTGGCTTGCGGCATTCTGTTATTGGTTATAAGCAGGTTGATATCAATAAAGTATTAGAAAATCTTGTTTTTTTGCATCTGCGAGTATTGGGGTATAAAGTATTTGTAGGACAGTTGGGAAACAAAGAGATTGATTTTGTTTGCGAAAAGCAAGGAGAAAAAATTTATATTCAAGTGGCTTATCTTATTACCGAACAAAACAAAGAAAGAGAGTTTGGTAATTTGTTGTCAATTAAAGACAATTATCCAAAATTTGTAATTTCTATGGATGAATTTATTAGCAATAATAAATATAAAGGGATCAAACATATTCATATTAGAGATTTTCTAAGTTCAGATTTGTAAAGTTATTTATAATAATGATCAGATTGTGTTTTCGTAAATAAAGGTTACCTACCAGTTTAAATATGGAAAGGAAGCAAAAGAGTTTAGCTCCCTTGAATGGATGGCAGCTCTTGTCTCCCATATACAAATGTAAAGTGTTATCAACATCGACTAGTTCGGGGACGGAAGGATATTTGGCTGCCATAAAACTGACCTGGGTATGGTATTTTTCTTATTTATTCTTCCACCCCGCGCATTTTCTGCTCCAGTATCATTATCTATAATGCTTATTGAATCCGATAACCTAAAATATGTCGACTGTTGGCTTTTTATAGGCCGGTGATCCAGAAGCAAGTTCTTATGAATTGATATTAGGTCTCAGGATAAGCTTTGCACGCTGGCTTGTGCTTATAATATTATTTTTCTCTGTATATAAGCTGGTATCCAGTAAGTTCTAAATTAAATACTGATTAGGAGAATAAATCGGAATGTGTTCCTGTTCTAATAAATATAATATCATTATCAAATAATTGATAAATCAGTAACCAATCGGATTGAATATGACATTCTCTGCAGTAAACATAATTACCAGTTAGATTATGGTCCTTATTCTTCTCAGATAATTGCTTGCCGCTTTCAAGTAATTTCATAATAGACTTTATTTGCTGCATATTGTATCCACGTCTTATACATAGCTTAAAATCTTTTTTAAACTGCGCTGTATAACGTACGTTTTTGCTCATAAGTCCATTTCCTTAAAAAATTCATCTACACTTTTAGCCTTTGACGGTATTATGCCTTTTTTGATTTTTTCTGCTTCTTTTATTGCAGCTAAGGTTATTTCATTAGGTTGCGGTATTTTTACTGAGAATGGCAGGCCACCAGTTAAAATTACCTGATTTAAAAAAATGTTTATTGCATCTGTTGTAGATAAACCTAATCTATCAAGCAATTTTTCCACATCTGCTTTTATAGCAGGTTCAACACGCAAATGAATTGTAGATGTCTTTTTAGCCATATATATTCACTCCTTTACTGATATAATATATTGAATGTAGCACTAATTATAGCATAATGCAACACAAATTTTATAGAAAAGTCAATAGAATACGGTTTTTAATGTTATCAATATTGTCCAGTCCGGGGAGCCAATCACTATCGCTCAAACTATCTTCAGAGGTAAATTAGTCAACAGAGAACCTGACAAGATACATTACAAGTACTGATTTCCAAGATAAACGTTTCCTTTGATGAGTTTGATGATTATATAGACTGTGACTATGTGTGTCAGGTTGATTACAGGGCCGCAGAATATTTGGCTTGCATTATTCATCACTTAACAGATAAACAGAATATAACGGAATGGATTTTATATTATTTACAAACCCGAAATTTCTTGAAGATATTTTAATCGAATATTTAGGATTATATTTTTCAATATATATTTTCAATGATTTTGCTTTTGTATTGGTTGCCGACTTGACTTCAACGGGTATCACATTTCCATCTATGTTCAATAAAAAGTCAATTTCAGCATCCTTTTTCGATTTCCAATAATTGAGTTTTAAGCCGTTTGCAGCAAAAGACTGTGCTACATAATTTTCACAAAGCATTCCTTTGTAGAAATTAAAGTCATTAGCATATAGATCTTTTAGTTTTATGCCGCTAATTTCGCATAATAAACCCACATCATTTAGATATATTTTAAATGTGTTTTCTTTTTCATAAACACTAATAGGGATTTTTGGAGTTTCCACAAGTGCACATTTGTTTACCATATTGCTGTTTAAAAGCCAATCTATAGAGGTTTTATAATTTCTTTTATTGGCTTTTTCTTCAACGATTTTATAGGTGAATTTAGTGTTTTCTCTGTTTAACTGTTTTGGCACTGATTTATACAGTTTATTGATTTTGATATTTTCGGCACTCGTTGTATATTTGCTCATGTCATACATATATGCATCTATTATGTTTTGTTTTATTATATTATCGTAATTACTTAGATTGCAATCTTTTTTGATGTACTCCAGTACACAAGCAGGCATACCGCCTACATATAAATAATCCCTGTATAATGATAATGCCTTTTTATGTATGGGCTCCATCATTTTAGTATTGTTTATGAAACATTCTTTTATTTTTTCAGTTAAAGCATCTTGATTGACGGCCCACAAAAATTCTTCAAAATCCATTGGACATAGCATTACTTTTCTGACTTTGCCAACGGGATAAGAATTTTTAAATCTATTTAATGCAACCCCAAGCAAACTGCCTGCACATACAATATTATATTTTTCCTTTGCTTCATTAAAGTATTTTAATGATGTGACAGCTCTTTCGCTAACTTGTATTTCGTCAAAAAATATTACTGTATCTTCCAGCACTATTTTTATATCTTTTATAATTGAAATAGATGTAATTATTTCTTTTGGGTCAAGGGTGCTTTCAAAAATTTCTTTTATGCTCTCTTCTTTTTCTAAATTAATGTATAAATAATTCGAATAATTTTCTTTGCAAAACTCATCTAATATATATGTTTTGCCCACTTGTCTTGTACCGACAAGCATATACGGCATATCAGATAATGAGTTTTTCCAGTTTATTAAGTCTTTTATAATTTTTCTTTTCATATTTACCACCCATAGCAATTATCTCATTTATTTTCATTTTGTCAACTTATTAATGTAGATAATATGCTAATATCACATATTATTCACGTTAAAAATATGTGATAAGTTTCATTTATTGAAATAATATCAATACTTCCTATAAATTACTTCCTCATGCACAACCTCATCTGCATACAAACTCGCCGGCATTATGCTAAAACTTTTTTTGATATCATGTTTCATTAGCAAAGCAAACATAATAAAACTTTTCCCTTAAAACAATGTTATTTGTTATCAACATCGACCAGTCCGGGGAGCCAGCTGAATTTGTAAACTAAAGCTTTTCTATATCCACCCAAGATCCTATTCCTCTGGTAGTAGTTTCTATAACAATTTAACTCATTCTCATTAGTTTTAAGAATGAAAATTCACTATAGTTGATTCTTTATAATTGATGGGAAAA
>Ga0114918_10004428_pt1 | contig 12210 bp, 12 predicted proteins | sample LantaG_FD_87015 | JGI IMG/M metagenome (GOLD analysis project Ga0114918, IMG submission 87015) | Deep subsurface microbial communities from Baltic Sea to uncover new lineages of life (NeLLi) - Landsort_02402 metaG | ecosystem: Environmental > Aquatic > Marine > Oceanic > Sediment | place...
ATTTGCGAAGACCGGTCATGGAGCCCCCTACTGGCACGATAGCCCCGACCCCGCCGTCAAAGACCACGGCAAGAACGGCACGCACTTGGGCGTTTGTCAAATGGGCCGGAGTATTTGCCCAAAGCGGGTTGCGGCAGGGTCGGGGGATGCCGCAGGGGCCCGGGCGGCGTCGAAAAACCGCGGGGGGTGGGGCGCCGGAGGCGACGGGTCAGGCGGAGTCGGCGGGAGGTTCTTGTCCGAGAGGCCGATCTCGTGGGCGATATCGCGGAATTCGTTGTGTGAGATGTCTTCCAGATGCCGGCCGCGCTCACGCAGTTTCTCGTTGAACTTCACAGCCTTCTCCTGCATGACGTCGTGGGTTTCCTCGCTGCCGCCGAACAACTGGTAGTTGTGGCCGCGCGTAATGCGCAGGTGCTCATCGTCGTTGTCCCGGCCGACGCCAAGCAACCAGGCCTTCTTCTGTTCTTCCTTCGGCTGAACCATGACACCTCGCCCGGATGCGGCGCGCCAGCGCACCTGCAACCACGGCCTGATTCGGCAATTCTCCACCTCGCCGCCGTATTATTGCCGTATTATTACCCGATTCGCGCCGATGCGTCAAGGCGCCACCGCCCCGGGTGCGCACAAAACCCTTGTATGCCCTGCCCTGGGGTTCTTAGAATACGGGTGGCCGGCCGCCGTGGGGCTCCGGCTGTGTTTTTGGGGTTCCGGGCATGCCATACGAACTCCTCATCCAGGAGTGGTTCAGCGCCGCGCACAACCTGCGTAAGTACAAGGGCAAGTGCGAGAAACTGCACGGCCACAACTGGCGGGTGGACGTGCGGCTGGAGAGCGACCGTCTCGACAACCAGGGAATGGTCCTCGATTTCAAAGAAGGCAAACGCATTTTGGCCGAGGCGCTGGAGCCGTTCGACCACGCCTACTTGAACGAGGTCCCGCCGTTCGACGGGCTAAACCCCTCAAGCGAGAATCTCGCTCGCGTCATCGCCGAAGCCGTCGCCAAGCGGCTCCCCGAGGGAGTTCGCGTTGCCGCCGTCACAACGTGGGAGTCGGACCGCTGCGCCGCCAGTTACACCCCCGACTAGGCGGCCGGGCCTGATCCACCACAAGGAGGCATGACCATGCCGGTCACGCTTCAGTTGGCGCTCGATTTTCTGGACCTCGAACGTGCGCTGCGCGTCGCCGACCTTGCCGTGGGCCACGGCGTGGACTGGATTGAGGCCGGCACGCCGCTCATCAAGAGCGAGGGCCTTGACGCCGTCCGTGCCCTGCGCGCCAAGTTCCCTGACCGCAAGATCGTCGCCGACATGAAGACGGCCGACACCGGCCGCGTTGAGATGGAAGCCGCCGCCAAGGCCGGGGCCGACTTCGCCATAGTCCTCGGCGCCGCCAGCGAATCGACCATCCGCGAATCGGTCGAGGCCGGCCGCCATTACGGCCTCGGCGTCGGCGTGGACATCCTCGGCATCGCCGAACCCGAGCCCCTCCTGGAGCGCCTGGCCGACTGGGGCGTGGCGTTCATCTCGGTCCACTGCCCCATCGACGTGCAGATGCAGGGCGGCGACCCCTTCAACATCCTGGAACGCTTGGCGAAGATTACCGCCATTCCCCTTGCGGCCGCCGGGGGGCTGAACTCCGAGACGGCGCCGAGAGCGGTGGCGGCCGGCGCTTCCATCGTGGTCGTGGGCGGTGCCATCATCAAGGCCGCCGACCCGGCCCGCGCCACGGCCAACATCCGCCGGGCCCTCGACACCGGCAAGGGGGTCAAGACGGACCTGTTCCGCCGGGCGGGCCTTGAGGACGTGCGCGAGGTGTTGATGCGCGTCTCCACGGCCAACATCAGCGACGCCTGCCACCACCGTCCGTGCCTGCCGGGGATGAAACAGGTCACGCCGGGCACGAAACTGGCCGGCCCGGTTCTGACGGTCCGCACGGCGCCCGGCGATTTCGCCAAGAGTGTCGAAGCCATCGACCTGGCGGAGGAAGGCCAGGTCATCGCCATCGATGCGGGCGGCGCGGGGCCGGCCATCTGGGGCGAACTCGCCACCGAGAGCGCTATCCAGCGGAAACTCGCCGGCGTGGTCATCGACGGGGCCATCCGCGACACCGACGAGATCCGCCGCCTCCGGTTCCCCGCCTTCGCCACCGTTGTGTGCAGCCACGCGGGCTACCCGAAAGGGTTCGGCGAGATCGGAAGGCTCGTCCGTCTGTGCGGCGAGGAGGTGTTGCCCGGCGACTGGCTTGTCGGCGACGCCGACGGCGTCATGCACCTTTCCAAAACAGAGGTCGTCGAAATGGCCAATCGGGCACAGGACGTCCTGGAGGCCGAAAACCGCATGCGGGCCGAAATCCGCGAGGGCCGCACACTCAGCCAGGTCGCCTACCTGGAGAAGTGGGAAAAACGGACCGGCCGATAGAACGGGTTTTCGAGAAAAACGATGCGGTCGTTCGGCGGCCGAACCGCGCATCCTGAATTGACTTCCCCTCTACGGGGAACTATGATGATTTCAGCCGCGTCGGCCGATATAAATCCAAGGGTGTTGCGCCCAGAAGAAGGAAAACCGAGTGCTCTGCCAGCGCTGCCACAAACAGCAGGCCACTATTCACCTGACGGAGATTCTGAACGACGAGAAACGTGAGCGGCACCTCTGCGAGGATTGCGCCCGCGAGGAAGGCGTCGCCATCAAGGCCCAGATCAATCTCCAGGACATCCTCTCCGGCATGCTCGAAGCCCACGAGAGCACCGGGCGCGACGCCAACCTTCGCTGCCCCGATTGCGGCATCACGTACGCCGAGTTCCGCAACCAGGGCCGCCTCGGCTGTCCGCACGACTACGAGGTGTTCGCCAAACCCCTCCAGGAAGTCCTCGAGAAGGTCCACGGCGCGACCGAACACGTGGGCAAACTGCCCCAGCGGGCCGGGTCCGACTCCCGCGGCCAGCGCGAACTGATGCAACTTCGCCGACAACTCCAGGATGCCGTCGAGGCCGAACACTATGAGGAAGCCGCACGCATCCGCGACCTCATCCACGAAAAGGAAACCGCGGGTGAAACTCGATAAGATCATCACGTCGTCCAGCCCGTGGCTCGAACCGGGCGGCCCACACGACGACATCGTGCTCTCGACTCGCGTCCGGCTGGCCCGGAACGTCGCCGGCCGACCCTTCCTCAACCGCCTTGCGCCCGACGAGCAACAGGAGTTGGAAGCGTACCTCAAGAAAACGGTCGTGGCGGCCATGAAACCCGACAGGTACACGTGGTTCGAACTCGAGGACATGCCGCAGGTCGACCGCCAATGCCTGGTCGAACGCCATCTCATCAGCCGCGAACTGGCCGCCGGCGAGGGACAGCGCGGCGTGGCCATCGGACCCAAGCAGCGCATCGCTATCATGGCCAACGAGGAGGACCACCTGCGGCTGCAGGTCTATTCGCCCGGGCTCCAACTTCAGGAAGCCTGGCAGGAAGCCGATGCCATCGACGACCGCCTCGAAGCCCGCCTCACCTACACCTTCTCGCCGAAACTCGGCTACCTGACGGCGTGTCCCACCAACGTCGGCACCGGCCTGCGAGCCAGCGTTATGCTGCACCTGCCCGCGCTGGTTCTGACGCGGCAGATCGAGAAGGTTTTCAACGCCGTCTCGCGGCTGCGGCTGGCCGTGCGCGGCCTTTACGGCGAGGGCACGCAGGCCACGGGCGACGTTTACCAGATCTCGAACCAGGCATCACTCGGACACACCGAACAGGAGATCCTCAAGACCCTGGGTACCGTGATCTCCCAGATCATCGCCTACGAAAAGGAGGCCCGTGACGCCTTGGCCGTCGAGAGCCCGACCGCGCTGGACGACCGGCTCCTCCGGTCGTGGGCGATTCTGACTCACGCCCGCATCATCTCCAGCGAAGAGACCCTCGCGCTGCTTTCAGCCGTGCGGCTGGGGATTCACCTGAAACGTCTGAAGAGCGTGGACATCGGAACCATTAACGACCTGTTCCTCATGACTCGGCGGGGCCACATCCAGAAAATGCGTGGCGCCGAACTCGGCGAATCCGAACGCGACGTCGCGCGGGCCGATTACATCAGAAAACGCCTTGGTACGAACTAACCATGCCCGACCTGCCTCTCGGCACCGTCCTCGCTTTCCATTTTGACAGATGGGACGTGGACGAACAGATCGCCATCGTCCACGACGCAGGCCTCGTCCGCATCCAGATTTACCGCAACTACGTCCGGGGCATCACGGCCGAACATATCCGCGGCATCCTCGACGACGCGGGGCTCGTGGCAGACAGCCTGCACGGCTACATCGACCTGGAGATGTTTGACGGGCCGCCTTTCGACCTCTCGGCCGAAGACGCTGCAACACGTGTGGCCGCTCTCGCCATCGCGCAAAGCGAGGCCGAATACGCCCACACGCTCGGCTGTCGCGATATCATCCTCCACCCTGTCGGGCCCGGCGACACCCAGGACGACCCGTTCCGTGCCGACAACCTGGCCGACAGCGCTGAGAAACTCGCTCGCGTCGCCGAAAAGGCCGACGTACGCTTTCTCATCGAGAACATGCCGCCCCCCATGTTCGGCCACGATGCCCGCCTACTGCGCCGCATCCTCGATGCCACAGACAGCCCACACCTCGGCCTCGCTTATGACGCCGGCCATGCCAACATCGCCAAGGACCCGGTTGGAATGGTGCAGGCGATGGGGCCGCGACTCTGGGGAGTCCATCTGCACGACAACGACGGCGCCGAGGATGGCCATTACCTGCCCGGAATGGGGACCATTCCGTTCGAAGACGTGGCCCGTGCACTGGCCGAGGTCGCTTTCTCCGGAACCTTCATGATGGAGATCTACCGCGACACGTGGGAAATCAGACGCGACCTGACACCCGAGCGTCTCGAGTATATCCACCACCTGCGGCGACTGGCGTCGGGGCTGAATGAGTAGGCCCGAAAGCCCGCCTCATGGCCCAACTTTTGCGCGGTGGGTCTCCCGACCCGCCGCGCTTAGCGCGACCCGGCGGCTACCCGAAGCCGGGCCAGAAACCGCTCGCGCGCCGCTGCGTCCACCAAGGCCCGCTCGTCCTCAATCGGCAGGTGGCCGAACCGCTCCAGCACGGCTTCCGCGAAGAAACCGCGGCCCTCGCGCCGAAAGGGCTCGCCCTCAGGCTCGTCATACACCTTCACGTCGCTGATTCCGCACGACGGCGACTTCGCCTTCAGCAGGAATCCGTCCACCTCGCCCACCGAATCGAGAAACCGCTTCGCGAACTCGCGCATCGCAGCGGAAAGGTCCCTGCCCGTCGCGGGCTGCACCAGCCGCCGCTCGCCGCCCGAGACCACGATGCGAATCGGATCACGCGGACAGCCGAGGCCGATCTCCATCTCGGGACACACCGGACAGAACGCCACGTCCTGTGCCAGACGAGAGACGGAATCGTCGGAGACGATCTCGCCCTTGTAGCGACAGGGCGCAAACCCGAGGCACTTGCTGACGACGACGCGCGGCTTCGCAAACTTGCCCATCGGTTCACGCTACACGAAGACGACCAACACGAGATACGCAATCAGCGAGTGCGCCGAGACCACCAGGGCAGGCACAAGCAGCGACGCCACGGCCTTGCCCGGGCTCCTCGTCCGAAGTTGGCCGAGGTTGTCGATCGCGACACCGCCGGGCATGTTGTCGAGCAGCGCGGCGTAGGTCGGACTGAACCTATCGTACAGGAGGTACTCGCCGGCCGGGTCCGAAAGGTCGTCCGTCTTGTGCGTCTTGGCCTTCGTCTCGTACGTGCGGTTGTCCTCGGCAACGAACTCGAACGTGAACTCCCACACCGTCCGGTCGTTGATGCTGGTGCTGGTCGGCCTCTTGGACTTCAGTTTGCCCAGGGCGAGTTTGCCCCCTGCGAGCATCCGGTTCGCCTTGACCCCCCTGCGGACGCCCACCACGAGCATTGCCAACCCGACGGCCAGGAACACGACGAAGACGACCAGAATCAAGATCCCGCCCCAGCCTTCGATCCCGAACGCCCCGCGCCGCATCCCCTGGATGCGCGAGATCGATGGGTCGCCTGGGACGTACTCGACGGTCACCTTCACCCCCTTTTTCAGCCGCCTGCCCGTCGCGTACGACGGGTTCTCGTACTGGCGACCATCGGAGGCGGTAAACCGATACGTCTGTGCGTACACCTTCGTGTCGTTCTCCGAGCAGTTGGTCTCGCGCGACTCCAGCACAACGCCAGGCGCCGTTTGCAGGTCGCCGCGGAAATGGTACAGCCCCGCCCAGTCGGCGTTCGGCAGGAAAATCCACATGACCGCGCCCGTGATGCCCAGCCACAGCCACGCGAACTGGTTGTAGAACCCGCCCAGAAGGTTCGTCCAATAGACCAGCCGCGGCACGTCGCGCGGCGGGCCGGCCAGCGCAGGGACAGGCTTCTCGGGCACCTCTTCGGACCGCCCCATGCCCGGCAGGCCCGGGTCAGGCAGCTCGAAAGGTTTTTCCGGCGGCGGTGTCGTCACGTCCTTGCCTTATCGCGATTCGGCGCGGTCGGTCCGGACCGCGCAAAACCTTTCTCAACCCGCTCAGACGGTTTCCGGAATCTGGTACGGTTTCCGCCGCGGACGGTCGAGGTACGTGTTGGCTTCGGCGTCGCCGGTGAAGACCTCTTTGGCCGGGTCCCAACGGAGTTTGCGGCCGAGGTAGCGGGCGATGTTGCCCAGGTGGCACACCGTGGCGGAGCGATGGCCGATCTCTACGTCGGCAACGGGCTTGGCCCGACTCTTGATGCAGGCCGCCCAGTTCCCCTTGTGGCTCTCGCCGCCGCCGGCAGCGCTCTTGAGCGCTTTCTCGGCAATCTCGGGCGGATCGGACCTGCACTTGCCACGATCAATGGTAACCGTGCCCTTCTGTCCGATGAAGATCGCCCCGCCCGCCGGACCTTTGCCGAGTTCCATGACCACGTCGCCGGGATAGCGGAAGAAGACCTTCGGCACGCTGCACGCACTGTCGAGCCGCGGGCCGGGTTCCGTCTGTCTCGGTGGGATCAGTTTCTCGCCCTCCGTCCAGACCTCGACGGGCCCGCTCTCGTCCATGCCCAGCGCCCATTGAACCTGGTCCAGGCCATGGGATCCCCAGCCCGTCATCTCCCCACCGGAGTAGGGACGGAACGAGATCCAGCCGGGCTTGGCCCGCGGCTTGTACAGGTCGGCGTGATACGGCACGACATCTGTGGGGCCGCACCACATGTCCCAGTCGAGCCCTTCCGGGACCACCTGGCCCGAGAAACCGCATTCCCATGGGCTGGAGTAGTTGCGGGCGATGACCTTGCGCACCTTACCGATCCCCCCGGCGCGGACCAGTTCGCACCCGATGCGATTGGCCGCCATCGACCGCTGCTGGCTGCCCACCTGGAGGACCCGGCCGTGTTTGCGGACGGCCTCGACTATCTTGCGGCCCTCGCGGATCGTGAGCGTCATGGGCTTCTCGACGTACACGTCCTTGCCGGCCTGACAGGCGTGGATGGCACAGAGGGCGTGCCAGTGGTCGGGCGTGCCGATGGTGACCGCATCGACCTCCTTGAGTTCGAGCATCTTGCGGTAATCCTGAAAGGCCTTGGCCCTCGCCTTCTCGGCAACGGCCTTGGCTCGCGGCAGGTTCACGTCGGCGGCAGCGACAAGTTGGCTGTCGGGCACGCCGAGGATCCCGCGTCCCTGGCGACCCACACCGATGCCGCCTATGCCGATGCGCTCGCTCGCCCCGAACACGCGCGAGGACACGAAGTAGGGCGCCGCCACCGCGCCCCCGGTTAAGATGGCGCCGCGCCCGAGAAACTGCCGTCGCGAGAGCCTGAAGTGCTCCATCCTGGCTCGGTCCTTTCGTTAGGAAGGCATCCGATGCAATCAAGCACGAACTGCGCTAACCCCGCGGCGTCCCCACGCAGGCGGCATAAACAACCGACTCCTCCTCGCCGTCCACGCCCGCGAGCGCGTTCATCTCATCGTCCAAAAACGCCCCGATCATACAGGCGCCGAGTCCGAGCCCCGTCGCCGCCAGGTGCAGGTTTTCAGCAAGGTGGCCCGCGTCCAGGTACACGTACCGCAGGGCCCGGTCCCCGTATTTCCGGGCGTTTCGTCGCCAGACGGCAGACCAGATAAACGTAACCGCCGCCTGGCCGACCATCCCCTGGTCCAGACACGCCGCCTGCACGGCCACAGCCACGTCGTCCCTCGCAGCCACCAGCGCGAGACGCTCATCGGGAAGTTCCCAGTGATAGACCCCCGGATCGAGTCCCTCGACGCGTGCCGCACACACGTACGTCTCCACCGGATACAGCGCCCCGGCCGACGGCGCCGTCCGAAACGCCCAGTGTCCCGGCTGCGTAATGCCCTGCGCCGCCCAAAGGAGCAGCATAAGCGTCTGCTGCGGCATCACCTCGTCGCGAAAATCACGCCGGCTGCGGCGGCTCCGCAAGACCTTCCACAAGTCCGCTTCCGGCAACGTATCCGGACGCTCCAACGAGACAACCGCCGATCCCGTCTCGGCGTAGGTTTTATACTGGCCCACGCTTTTCCGCCAATACGGATCCCTCGGCGGCATGGCGTCGCGGCGGTAGGCCGTCCCGTGCTGGTAGTCGTGAAGCAAGGTCATCCGAGACCTCCCTTCTCTTTCCCCCGCGCGGTTTAGGGTATCCGGACACGGCGGGTGCCCGAATCTGCCTGCGCCTTGGCGTCGCGAGCCTCCCATCGGAGGCGGCCGAAGTCGATCCGGTTCAGCAGGTTCGGCGTCATGCCTTGAAGCCCCGGACGGACGAGCATCGTGGTCGTGTAAACGTAGATCGGAACGATGGGCACCTCACGAAGCAGCAGGCGCTCCGCCCGCGTCAGGACGGCCGTCCGCTTTGTCGGATCGGTCTCGCGCGCCGCCTCTTCGATGAGCGCATCGTACTGGGCGTTCGACCAACCCGTCTCGTTGTTGCCGCCGCCGGTTACGAACATGTCGAGGAACGTGTTCGGGTCCACGTAGTCGCCGTACCAGCCGGCGCGGGCGATCTGATAATCGAGTTTCTGGGTCATGTCGAGGAAAACCTTCCACTCGACCTGCTCGATCCGCACGTCCAGTCCCAGCCGCTCCCGCCACTGCTGCTGTATCATCTCGGCAACCGGCACGTGGCCGAGCCCCCTGTTGACGAGGATCGAGAGTTCGCCGATACCCTTGCCGCCGGCGTGCCCCGCCTCGGCGAGCAGCCGCCGGGCCTCCTGTACGTCCTCCGGGAGGCCGGGCACCTCGGGATAACCGGCCATGCCGGGCGGCACGAGCACCCTTGCCGGCCGCTCGCCTCCGCGCGTCGCCCGTTCGATGATCGGCTTTCGACTTATCGCCAGCGCCAGCGCCCGCCGCACACGCACATCGGTCAGCGGCTTCCTGGTGCAGTTGAACCGGTAAAAGTACGTGCCGAGATCCTCCCCGTGGACGACGTCCGTGCGTTTGCCCGCATCGCGCGCCGCAAGCAGCGGCTGGCGCGCCAGCGACGGCACGACCGTCGTCACGTCCACGGCCCCCGTCTCGTAGGCCAGCAGCGCCGTAGCCTCGTGCTCGAAGACCCGGACCTCGATCCGCGCGAGCGCCACGTTGGCGGCGTTCCAGTAGTACGGGTTCTTCTCCCACCGCATGCGGCTGCGGAACTCCCAACCGACGAGGTGGTACGCACCGTTCGAGATGATGTTCGGCGGAAACGTCCAGCGGTCGCCGCATCGTTCGACCACGCTGCGGGGCACGGGCAGGTACGACCCGAACGCCGCCAGATCGAGGAAATACGCGGTCGGCTCCGCGAGTTCAACCGTCAGTTGCCACGGACCTTGAACGCGGATGCCCACCGTTGAGAAATCCGCCTTTGCCGGGTCCTTAACCGCCGCTTCAAAGTAGGCTTTCGCCCCGCGGATGGGATACAGCATGTAGGCGTAGTCGGCGGCCGTCTTCGGATCGAGCACCCGCTGCCAGGACCACGCGAAGTCCGCGGCCGTCACCGGCCGGCCGTCGCTCCACCGCGCATCCGGTCGCAGGTGGAACGTGTAGGTCTTCCGGTCCTCGGAGATGTCCCACCGATACGCAACCCCCGGGCGCGGTCTCAGGTCGGCGGGGTCGAGAACCGTCAGGCCCTCGAACAGGGCGGCCGCCACCCGGTGGTCGTTCAGCGCCGTCATCTTACCGGGATCGAGCGTCGCCACCTCCGGGCCGCTCGTCCACACAAGGTCGGCCGGGGGACCCCGCGTCCGATGGGCGAGCACCGCTACGGCGACCACGACGGCTGCCGCCACGGCAAGAGGTGTGAGAAGCCTGCGCATCCGGATCCGTGAGCCTCGTTCGAGGCGTCCCGAGCCCCCCTGTAGTCGCCGCCCACTGCGTCACCCCGAAACGGGAACCCGCCGAGGATTCGACGCGGGCCATCTACGGCGCGGCGCCGCCTGCGGCTCCCGACGAGGCGCCGGCAGCGACAAGGCCCTTGACGGTGGCTTCAATGCCGGGCGGCATGGCCGGCCGCTTGGGAATCTGCTTCGCCTTGACCAGTTTCTCGACCCATTCCAGCAAGGCCAGTTTCTGCATCACGGCGTCGTCGGTCGCGACAAAACCGGCCTTCTGGCCGGTGATCTTCTCGAGGGAGGCGTTCAGGTCGGCCATCAGGTTCGCGTCGGCGACCGGCGGCATGATCCACACACACAGCGTGGCATAGGCCATCAGCAGGCTGCTCTTGCCTTGCGGCCGGCGCTCCCGTGCGTAGGCCCGTTCCAGAGACCGCACGGCCCTGGCCAGGATTTGGGCGACGACCGGGTCCGAGGCGCTCATCCGGGTCACGATCTTGCCGATGCCCGGCGCCAGCACGTCGTGGGCGCGTCCATGGTGGAACTGCCCGAGCACGTCCAGCAGTTGCAGAAGCGTCGCCTTCGACGTTTCGGTATCGAGCACTTTCTCGATGCTCCCGGCGATTTCCGCTTCCAGCCGCGGCACAACCTGTTCCGTAATGATCGGAGCCACGAGGGCCAACCCTTTGGCCGCCCAGTAACGTGAAGCCGCATACGGGTCCTTCTCCAGGACGGTCCTCAGAATTGTGACGCCATCCAGCGTCCGCAATTGGGCGACGGTCATCACCCAATTGACGCGGGCCTCCTGGCTGATGGCTTTCTTCTCGGCGGCCTTGAGGGCAACGATGGCCTCTGTGCCGAACGCCCGGACGAACTCCGGCGTGCGGCTGCCGCCCCCGGCCTCGTAGAGGATATTGTCGCGTGCCACCACCATCCCGCGACGGTCGGGGTCGGTGTTGGTGACCATGGTCTTGACGGCGGCTCCGACCCACGCGCGGATTCGCTGACGGTCAGCCTCCGTCATGTTCGCCTTATCGCGGAGGTCCTCGATGCTGCCGGCCACCTCAGCCACGCTTCGGGCCGCCAGAAGCAAAACCACCAGCACCGCCACCGAAGCGAATCGTCTCATGAAGGACTCCTTATGCCGGCAGGGCCCCGCACCGCCCCCGGTTTCCCGACACACCACTCCCTTGGTCCGATGCCCCTTACCGTAATGCCTGGCCCTGAACCTGTCAAGCGTTTTGCCGCCGCCCCGTGCGAAGCCGGCCCCGACTACGATTCAGACCACGGTGGCGCGAGTCTGCTCGAAAGATGCCAAGAACAGCGCCCGCGATTTCAGGTTTTCACTGCGACCTTGCGGCTTTGCGCGGGGCTGAACTGCCGAAACATGCGGCGTGTTGCATAACACTTACGTCGATTTTCACCTTGCCGAAACGGGCAAATGCGCGCTTTTTGGGGTCCGAATCGTTGATTCTGGGCCGTGAGGGGCGATTTGGGTCTCGAATGTTAAGATAGGTAAGGCAAAACGCGCTGGTTTTTGATCCGTTTTTGCGATTTATGTGTCCGTTTTGTTCCGTTTTTGTTCGGTTTTGATACCGTTTTGAGGGGGGCAAAATTGACGTAAGTCACCAAAGCCAAAACGCAACCGGCGAGCGCGCCGCCGCAGGGACCGAAAAGTTGTTAGAGTTCTAACAAAATGGGGAGAGGGGTGAGGATTTTGTTAGAGTTCTAACAATCGGGTCCAAAACGGCAACGGCTTTGAACGCAGAGAACGCAGAGAACGCAGAGAACGCAGAGAACGGCATCAATCTTGGTAAAGGCAAACGGCCAACGGCCCTTTTAGCCGCGACCCGGAGGGGAGCGCGTA
>Ga0114918_10004429_pt1 | contig 12210 bp, 12 predicted proteins | sample LantaG_FD_87015 | JGI IMG/M metagenome (GOLD analysis project Ga0114918, IMG submission 87015) | Deep subsurface microbial communities from Baltic Sea to uncover new lineages of life (NeLLi) - Landsort_02402 metaG | ecosystem: Environmental > Aquatic > Marine > Oceanic > Sediment | place...
GCGGGCACAGTGCCGCGGGCCCAATTCGAGATCTCGTACTGCCAAAACCCCGCGGCGTGGAGCATCTCCGAAGCCGTCTCGTACATATCCGCAGCCAGGTCGGGATCGGGCGTGGGAACTTCGTGCAGAGCAGCCGCCTCGGCCAGCGGCGTGCCGGGCTCCAACGTCAGCGCGTAGAGCGACAGATGGTCAGGCTCCAGCGCCAGCGTCTGCTCCAGAGTGATCCGCCAGTCCGCCAGCGTCTGACCCGGCAAGCCGAACATAAGATCAAGGCTGATCTCGTCGAATCCGGCAGCCCGGGCCAATTGGTAGGACGTCACCGCCTCTGGCCAGGTATGGATGCGCCCGAGCATCACAAGCTCTTGGCTATGGCTCGACTGCACGCCAAAGCTCAGCCGCGTGACGCCGGCATCCTTGAGTTCGGCGAGATAGTCGGCATCGACGGTCCCTGGATTGGCCTCCAGAGTGACTCTAGCTCGCCACGGTAGCCGCATATGCTGACGCACCGCCTGGATGACAGCGGCGACCGCCTCCGCCTTCAGGAGTGAGGGAGTGCCACCGCCGAAGTACAACGTCTGGGCCTCAGCGTCGGCAGCACGCTCCGCGCGCAGGGCGATCTCGTAGTTGAGCGCCGAGACATAGGCCTCCTCAAGCGACAACAGACCCGTGTAGGTATTGAAGTCGCAGTACGTACATCGCTGGACACAGAAAGGAATGTGCACATAGATGCCGGTCTTCATGGCTCGCCCTCCTGCAGGTGCTCAACCGTCGCCCGAGCAAACGGGGAATCCAGAAAAGGCAATTGGCGGCGGACGAACCCGAGTTTCCGGCATCTGGCTAGTCGTTTGAACCGTACTTCGGCAGCAGAGGCCGCGCTGCGGTTTGGGAACCGCCAGGCAGCCACCAGCCGCACCGGAAGATGCGCGCGCGTGTAGCGCGCACCGTGGCCCGACTGATGCTCGCGCACCCTGCGTGCCACATCCTTGGTCATACCCGTATACAGGGAGTCATCGCTACACCTGAGAACGTAGACATACCACACAGACGCGTCACTCCCTATGTGAGCCGCTGCCGCCCCGAGCGAAGGACGCCGGGCACCGGTGCCCTGGACCCCAAGCACGCCAAATCAGAAGGTCAGAGGGCAAGTATACCCCCAAGCCATGGGGGGAGCAAGCGAGCGCTTGACCCCACTTCGATCACCAGTAGAATGTCTCTGGACGCTGATAGTTGAGCTTGTACTACTTGTCACAGGAACCGCCGGATAGCCTATCCGCGGGTCATCTCAAAAAGGAGTCCAGCATGCTGACACCCAGGATCCTTCGCTGCGCAGCTAGCCTGTCTTTGGCCGGTGTCCTTCTCCTGCTCGCACTCCTCACCAGCAGCCCTGGATCTGCGGATCGCTATCCGCTGCCCGCACTCTTAACGCCGACGGCCCCGCCCGCATCAATCACATACACCGTCTACCTTCCCCTCATCGAGCGACACGTCTGGGTGCCGGCACCGCTGCAGAACGGCAGCTTCGAAGGAGGCTATTCGTACTGGAGGAATCCCTCTGGAACTGTCCAAAACGCGATATCCGTTCCGGACAACTGGGTTTTCTTCTGGGACCCCAGCTACAATGATCCTGAAGTTGTAAAGCCCCCCGAGATGCGCATCATCCGGTCAGTGCCCCCCTACGTCAGTCCGCCCCGAGTAGACTCGGGCACCCAGGCCCTGATGTGGTTCTGCTTCTTCCACGATAGCGACGTTGGCGTCTACCAACAAGTGCCCGCCGAGACCGGCCACCTGTACCGGGCGCAGGGCTTTGCTCACGTCTGGTACAGCCAACGCGACAACCCCTATTTGTCGGAATGGAAGGATAGGGACGGCATCTGGCACGTCATTCTCAATGGTGACCCCGGGATGGAGGTCATGATCGGCATCGACCCGACCGGCGGGCAGGATCCCTGGTCCGAGGATGTCGTCTGGACCAGCAAGAACATCTACGAAGAATACGGCAAGGTGACGGTGCAAGCCACGGCCGAAGCCCCCACGGTGACAGTCTTCATACGTGCGCGTACGGACGATCCCTTCAAGCACACCGACGCCTACTGGGATGAGGTCAGTCTGGAGGTCCTGCACTAGCGAGGCAAAGGCCGGCCCGCGAGCCGGACGCGCGCCTTGCTCCTGCAGAAGCACCATGTATAATCTGCTCAGCACGTAGCCACCGAGATCCCGTCATCATCAACCAACAGAGCCAAGTGGAGACGAACGAACACAGATATGGCAGATAACGACCTAGCCGAACTCCGAGACGAGAACGCCACGCTCAGGGAAGAGCTGGACCGCCTGAGGTCACTGTTCGACAGCCTCCCGCTGGGGCTCTATCAGGTGACGCCCCAGGGCGAAGTGATCATGGTCAACGCGCTGGCACAGCAGTTCCTCGACCGAGACTCGGGTGAGATATCCACCCTATCGTCGCAGCTCAGCCGGGAGATGGCCACCTACGCGTCCCCCATTCCCCAGGCCGAACCCCAGCTTCGAGAGGAAGTGCACGACCGCGAGACCGAGTGGCACGATGACAACGGCAGGGCCTTCCATATTCGAGAGAATGCTCGCGTCGTTCGGGACACCGATGGCGCCATTCGCTATTATCAATGCACACTGGAGGACATCACCGAGAGACGGCAGGCTGAAGCGGCACTGCGTGCCAGCGAGGAGCGCTACCGGTTGGTAGTGGAGCACTCGCCCGCCGGCATACTCCTCGTGGATGACGATTTCCACATCATCTACGCCAACCCCAAGGTCTGCCAGATCCTGGGACGCCATCCTGACGAAGTCATTGGGGCCCGTTTCACCAATTTCCTGCATCCGGATAGCGCCGAAACCGTCGTGGAACGCTACTTGCGCCTCCAGAACGGCGAACGTGTCCCGTCAAGCTACGAGATATGGGCCCTCCACGCCGACAACACACCACACCTCCTGGTCCTCAGTGCTGCGTGGTTCCAGACCTCCGGCGGCGCGGCGCGCACCGTTGCCCAGCTCCTGGATATCACGGACCGCACTCGGGCCGAGCAAGCGCTCAGGGACTACACCGAAACCCTGGAGATCCGCAATGCCGAGCTGGACGCCTTTGCCGACTCCGTGGCCCACGATCTGAAGAACCCGCTCAGCACGATTATCGGCTTTGCCGAAGCCTTGCCCGAGGCGTTGAGCGACCTCAACGAGGACGAGGTGCACCGAGTTCTCACCCGCATCTCGACCATGGGGCGCAAGATGGACAGCATCATTGACGAGCTGCTGCTCTTTGCCCGCATACGCCAGACGGCTGTGCGGCCGATACCCATCAATATGCGGATCACGGTTCAAAACACCCTCGACAGGCTTGAACGGTTGCGAGCAGAGCGCGACGCGCAGATTGAGGTGCCCTCCCACTGGCCGGTCGCGCTGGGCCACGGACCGTGGATCGAGGAGGTCTGGGCCAACTACATCAGCAATGCCCTCACCTATGGCGGCAATCCCCCCAGAGTGACTCTGGGGTCAGAGCTCGCGGAGACCGACCGGATTCGCTTCTGGGTGCGTGACAATGGCGATGGCGTGGCCCCGTGCCAGCAGGAACACCTCTTCGACGGTGCGTCGGGCCGGGATCAGGCCGCGACCACGGGACACGGCTTGGGGCTATCCATTGTTAAGCGCATCGTCAGCAAGCTCGGCGGTGAGGTTGCAGTCGAGAGCTCCGGAAACCCCGGCGAAGGCAGCACCTTCAGCTTCACCCTCCCCGCTGCAACGCAGGCCACGGCATCCTAGCACCCAGGCGAGGGAAGCCGGCCGATCGCAGAGCGCCTACATGGATCAACATGCAACAGTCGTCTATCTGCTCCGCCACGCGCACGCCCGTTGGACCGCCGACGAGATGCGTCCGCTCTCTCCGGAAGGCGCCAGGGCGGCTGAGGAACTCGCGGATTACCTCGCCGCCGTCCCGATCACCCACATCGTGAGCAGCGACAGCCTGAGGGCACAGCAAGCAGACCGTGGCCCCGCTCGCCAGACGGCTGGCCCTCCCGGTCGTCCTCGAGCCGGATCTGCGCGAGCGGCGTCTGACCACGCCGACTCTCCCTGCCAGGCTCCTCCGAGGCGAAAAAGCGTTCCGCGGCGCGGTGCGCGCCACATGGGAAGCCCCCCACTTTGCGCACCCTGGGGGCGAGAGCAACGCTGCAGCGCAAGCGCGCGGAGTCGCCGTTCTACAGAGGCTCAGACGCGCCCACAACGACAGCCCTATTGTAATGAGTACCCACGGCAATCTATTGACGCTGATCCTGCACCATTTTGATCCGTCGATCGGCTTCGACTTCTGGGACACCTTGCAGATGCCCGACATCGTTATCCTCACGATCGACGATCAGAACCAATCCAAGACATGCCGCCCTGAATGGCACTAGCGAGCGGGATCGAGAACAAGGAGACACTACCTGATGCCCAAGAGTCAATGGATTGACTTCGGCAACGACACCTTCGCCTGGACCGGGGGATCCAACATCGGCTTCATTGTACAGGGCAGCAGGGCCCTTATGGTGGATGCCGGGCTGGACGCGGCCGGCGCCCGCAGAGCAGTGCGCCAATTCGCCGCCCTGGGCGCAGCGCTCAGCGGAGTGGTTCTCACGCACGGCCACGCGGATCACTTCGGCGGAGCCCCGTGGATCGCCCGGCGCGACAGCATACCCGTCTTTGCCCCGCCGCTGGAAGGCGCTTTTGCCGCGCATCCCTGGCTTGAGCCGCTCTTTCTCCACGGCGGCGCGGTGCCCTTCCCCGAGCTGCGGAGTAAATTCACGCTGGCCAAGGAAGCGGTAGACGCTCCCCAGCCGCTGCAGCCCGGACCCCTCACCCTTGAGGAGATACCCGTGGAGATCGTGGCCTTGCACGGCCACGCCCCGCAACAGGTCGGCGTAGGATATCCGGCCGGAGAACACCCAGCCCCCCACGGTCGCACACTCTACTGCGGCGACGCGGTCTTCCCTTTGGAGATCATCAAGCGCCACCCCATCCTCTTCTGCGCCGATATGGATGCCTGGCTCACCACACTAGCCTCCATGCCGGATCTGCCGTATGACAGGTTCGTGGCGGGCCACGGAGAGCCCATAAGCGATATTGTACCGCTGGTGAATGCCACCGCTGCTCGACTACGCGAAATCCGCGGCGTCACACACGCAGCTCTTGCTGACCCCCAAGAGCCCTATGCCCTCCTGAGAACCGTGGCAGCGCACTTTGGGGTCACCTTCACAGCGCCTCAGTTTTTCCTACTCTCATTGACAACCATCAACGCGGCGCTCACCTCGCTGCAGCTGGCCGGCGAGGCGGAGATCACCATGGTCGACAACCGCCTCCTGTGGCGTGCCTGCAACTGATCTGTAGCCAACCACGTAGGTACGAAGAGCGGCTGCCGGGATCGTCCGGCAGCCACCTGAAGTTTTGCCACCCAAAGGTCGTCTGTGCTACGGCAGGGCTAGACGGGACGACGTGCGGCGGTGTCTGAATCACGGATCTGCAGGATTACACAGATTGCACAGAAGCCAACCACGCGTGATGTCGTAGGCGTAGGCCCTGTGCGTGCCCTCTGCTCCGGGAGCCGACGGGCCCGCTGCAGCGGAATGCGCTCCCCGAGCTCTGACCGTGCCGCGCCACGTGCTACTGACCAGTGCCGGTGGGCACCCCCGCTGCCGGCTCAGCCGCAGTCTGCTTCTTGCTCCGCCGTCGCCCGCGCCCAAAGATCGCCCGCAGAATGCGGATCAAGATGAAGACAACGAACGCGATGAACGCCAGGACCGGCACAACCAGCAGCACGATCCAGATCAAAGCCTCGACCAGGAATTGGAACGTCTCGACCAGCGCCTCGATGGCGCGCTTGACTGTCCCCTGGGGCCGCCAGCCCACGATCTCTATCGGCTGCGAGAGCTCATCAGGCGTGAGGGTGACCGTGATCGTCGCCATCGCCGACCGCCGCTCGAGGTACCGCATCCGGCCCTTGGTCTCCTCTATCTGCATCTGTGTCTGGCTCAACTCCTCATAGACAGCCAGCACAGCTTCAGTGTCCTCAGCCTCATCCATCAACTCCTCAAGCCGCTTCGCCTTGACCTCCAGCGCCTTCAGGCGGGACTCCAGGTCCACGTACTCCTGGGTGACATCTTCGCTGCCGACGGAGTCTTGAGTGACCTCCAGCGACAAGTCGCGCAAGGCTGCCATCGTATCGTTAAAGGCCTCAGCGGGGATCCGCAAGGTCAGGTTGATACGCCGCAGCCCCTGGGCGTAGGTGTAGCTGTTGGCGCTTGACACATAACCGCCGGCGTTTTCGGCCAGGGCAATAGCCTCGGCCTGTGCAGCGTCGGTGTCCGTCACCACCAGGGAAAGCTCACCGGTGTGGATGATCATGCGATCCACAATGTCCGCCAACGCCGCATTGGCGCTGATGGCGCCGGGCTCCGGTGCTTCAGCCTCAGGCATAGCACTTCTAGAGTCTTCGACCGCCATTCCCTCCAACACCGGGGCCGTCGCCTCGTCAAATGAGCGAGACGCACCACACCCGGTGGCGGTGACCGCCAACAGTAGCACGACCATCCAGATTGACTGCACGCGTTTCATCGGTAGCCTCCTAGTCTTCAGTCGCCTGTGTCGCCTAGCGCCCGATCTCGAGACGATCGATCAAGCGCCTGGGGAGCCCATTGGCCCGCATTCTCTCCTGCGTGATCTCCACCGGGTAGGGAGTCCGGTGAAGTGTCCACGTCAACGCCTCGGTATCCAACATAGCATAACTTGCCTGTGGATTGCCGTCTCGGGGTTGTCCAACGCTGCCGGGATTCAGAATCAACCGCCGGCCATCGAGAACCACCGGCACACCAGGCTCCGGGCGCAGTGACTGCACCCGCTGTTGGTCATACAACCACTCGAAGATCAGGGGCAGGTGCGAGTGCCCAACCAACAGCAGCTGGAACCCAAACTGCCTGAAGTTCTGGGTGGCGGCAGACGGATCCACGATGTACTCCCACACGGGGTCCCGCGGACTGCCATGCGCCAAAACAATACGCCCATCATCGTCCAGTACACCGGAGGGAGACAGGCCGCGCAGGAAACCCAGATTTGCCTCCGTCAGCTCACGCTGTGTCCAGCTGAGCGCTTCGCGCGCATCACGGTTGAAGATCAGCACATCCGCCTGACCGACGGCACCTTGGTCGTGATTGCCGGAGATGCACGTCAAGTCGAAATCCTGCACGCGCTCCACACAGGCATTCGGATCGGGACCATACCCGACAATGTCGCCAAGACAGATGATGGCATCAAACGCCGGCGCGTCCCTGAGAACTGCCTCAAGTGCAGGGGCGTTGCTGTGGATGTCGGAAATGACGATGTAGCGCATGGTCTTGGGCACCTCGGACCTTCACGGGAAGCTGACTTAGACAGTCAACCATAATACGGTTTTGGCGGAGATCAATAGCCTCCGGGCCGTAGACTGACATCGCCCGCCAAGAAGCGCCGGGTCTCGCCACCCGGCAATCGAAGCACAAGCGCACCCTCCGCATCGATGTCCTCCACAATGCCCTCAATGATGCCATCCGCACTGTGCACGACGACCGGACGCCCCAGCCAGGCGAGCTGTTCACGCCACGCCGGCACGGGGTCAACGCCGCACAACAGGTTGGCGTAACGCGACTCGATCTCGCTGAGGAAGGTGTCGAGCAGATCAACGCGACTGACCTCAGTACCGGCAAGCGCGGAGAGGCTCCCCGCGTTCGGCGCCAGAGCCGGCAGATCGCCGGCAGCCACGTTGACATTCACACCGAGACCCACAACCAGAGCCACGGGCTGCCCGGCCTCCGAAAGCACCACCTCGCTGAGCATTCCCGCAAGCTTCTGCCAATCCCCTGACGCTCCCGACGCTTCGTGGATGAGGTCATTCGGCCACTTGAGTTGCACAGCCACACCCGATACCGCACTAACTGCAGCCACCAAACTCAGTCCGCAAACCATCGTGATCCGTCCAGCGAAATAGGCGAACGGCTCAGGCGGACGGAACAGCAGAGACATCAGCAAACTGCTGCCCACAGGGGCTTCCCAACGCCGCTGGAGTCTCCCCCGCCCCTCGCTTTGCGCGTCGGCGACGACGACCAATCCCTCCGCGGCACCGGACCGCGCGGCCGCCAGAGCCACATCGTTCGTCGAGCCGACCTCTGTGAAATACCGGAACTCTCGGCCAAACCGCCCCGTGGCCCGCTGATAGGTCTCCAATCCCTGTTGATTCATTCTGCCGGCCCCTTTAGGTCACTTCGCAAGTAGCCGAACTCTGTGGACCGCCGTCATCTTGGCAGCATCCTTGCGCGTGCAGCCGCTGCGGCTCAGAGATGCGGCCGCGCACACAGCCACAAAGCGCCGGAGCGGGCGAGACGCCCGCGGTCCACCAACACCCTGACGGCGTAGGTCACTCATGGATTCATGTCGTCAACACCCCGCTCACGGCTTCTCCCCCAGCATCGCAGCCGGGCCATCCGGCTCCAGCCAGGACAGCGCATTGACGGCGCTCCCGTTGACCCAGAGCTCCCAGTGCAAGTGCGCACCTGTCGACAGGCCTGTGTTGCCCAGGGCACCGATCCGCTGGCCCCGCGACACCCGATCTCCCACCTCCACCGCGATTTCCGACAGGTGCCAAAACCCACTCACGACGCCCCAGCCGTGATCGACCAAGATGGCGTTACCGCGCACCACGAGCAGCTCGGCCAGGATCACTACCCCATCCGCCGGTGCCAGCACCGGTTCACCCCCCTGCCCGTCGAAGTCTGAACCGGCGTGATAGCTGCCGAAGCCCTGGCCGTAAGAACGCCGGGAGCCGAAATACGAGGTGATCGCCGCATCGACCGGGCGCATGAACGGATAGGACCAGTGCCGCACCGGCGACCGGAGCAGGCGCAGCACCGCGATCTTGTCCCGCTCAGCTTGGCTGAACTGCGGGTCGAGCAGTGATTGGCGATCGGGCGGCAGATCGATCCGCTCGTAGTCGTAGCGCCCTGCTGCCACCAGAATCGGAATCGGCAAAACCACCTCACGATCTTCGGACGTGGTCAACGTCAGGGTTAGCGTGTAGGCACCGGGCTCCAGTAGTGGAGAAAGGCCTACCAGTCCCAGCAGGCTCTCGCTCGGGTCTCCGCTCCCGGCGCACGACTCGGTCTGTCCCAGGTAGCTCAGCCTACAGCTCACCGGCTCTGCCGTCTCCACAACGACAGCGACGGTCTCGCCCCGATCGACCGGCTGGGTTGACAAAGAGAGAGAGAGCACCGGATCGGGCAACAAGCGGGCACCCACAGGCGGGGGCTCTGAAGCGAACGCGCTCTCGGGTACCACTAGGGGCTGCATCACAGCGTGCGGCAACAGATTCAGCCAAAGCACGTCCCACAGCCGGGCGCCATACCGCATCGAAGCGCCGATCAGTGGCGCCCCGGCCCACACCGCCCCTTCGGCTGCGGGGACCGCTCGTACCGGAATGCTCGGGGGCAGCAGGAGGGAGTAGCCTGCGCGTAGGCCCGTGGGGAGCAGCAGACCGTTAACGTGGGCGAGGTCCTGGGGGGTAACACCTGCAGCACGGCTTAGCGTGACCAGATCCTCTCCCCACGACAGGCTATGGACCGTCCCGACAGCCCCAACCGCAGGGGAGAGCGACAATGCCTGTCCAGGGAATAGCTGACGCGGGTTCTGGATGCTATTAGCACGAGCCAGAGCCGCAACCGTCACGCCATACCGCTCAGCAATCCCGAGCAGCGTGTCGCCGGGTCGCACCACGTAGGTGGCCGGCGGCGCAGGCTGCGGGTCTGCCCCGTCCTGGGCCGCCACCGCCCGCGGCGTCAACGACAGCGCAGCCAGGACGACCAGCAAGGCCGTCACCCGGCGCACACGCCGCTCACGTCGGCCAGCCATCCCAACAGGTTCCACACACCCCGTCGCTAGCTCGAATTGCTCATTCAAACCGCAGCCGTTCTCCCTTCGTCACCCAACCAACCAGATCGGTGGGACCCTCCAGGAAATAGCGTGCCGGTCCGCAGGGCGCGTAGAACGGGGCAAACGGATGGGCAATCTTGGCATCCACCACCGTGCCCTGACTATCCAGCCAGACGACACCGATAGAGAAGAAGACGAAGAACATATGGATAGCGACGCCCCAGCGGCTCTCCATGTTCTCCACAAAAAGCAGCCCCTCGTCCGGCTCCAGATGCCGGCGGAAGGTGAGGCCCCTCAGCCTGCAGCCGAAGCTACCGCATTTCTTGACCCGCAGCGGCAGCGGCGTCCCATCCGCGCGTACGACACTCACATACTCAGCCATATGATCTCCATACTGCCACTTCGAAAACAACCTCCTCCGATCCGCTCTGCGGGCCCAAAGCCTTTCATGCTGCCGTCGTGTGGCAGCCCAGGCTTTGGGCCCTTCCGCGCGCTGCATTTTCATTCGTGCACAGTGTAGGTGAGCGAACACGAGGACTGGAGTGCACGCCGGCTGCCGCAACCCACGAACAGGTCCAGGTCTCCGGGCGCGAGTCGCTCGTCGATGAGACGCCATCAGAGCCTGCCAGCTACTGGGATATCAACGAGATCGCGCCAATACCGGTTGCGAGCTTCACGGTCAACGTAAGAGGCGCATCCCCGTAGGCAGCATTGACGTAGACGTCCTCGCCCGCCTCAGAGAAGCCCACCATCTCCACCGTGCCCACGGGCAGGATCCCGGTGACTGTGACACGCACCCCCAAGCTGGCGGGCACGCGCACCGTGACCGATCCAGCACCCGCTTTGATATCGGCCAGGGCCGATCGGTGGAAGCTCCCGGAGAATTCCAAATCCACCTTGCCTGTGCCCCCCAGCACCGAGAGGGTATCGAAATTGGCGTTGCCCAGTCCGGTCGCCACGACCGTGCCCGTGCCGGCCGTGAGCGTCAGCGAGCCAAGCGGCTGTGGATTCGGCAACCCGAACGCCACGAAGAGGTCCGTGCTGCCCGAGGTCACCGACAGCTTGTCGAGCGCCAGTCCCGTCAGATCCAGATTGGCCGTTCCGCCCCCCATATCGACATCCAGGTCGAGCGGGATAGTAGGGGCCAGCCGTATGTCCCAGACATTGACGTACTCATCGTGCTTGCCCAGCGGGATCTGCGAGCCCAGCCCTTGATCGATACTAACCTTCAGCGTCTCCCCATCGGTATCCTGCTTGATCTTTGGGGCCCACTCGGCGACGTTGTATCTGAAACGACCCGACAACAGCGCCGCGCCGTCGCCGGCCCGCACCACGAGCTCTCGGGAGAGCAAGCGCAGGCGGACGGTAGCACGCTGTGCGTCCCCCAACGGCACCTGCTGGACCTCGTCCACAGGATCGATCAGCGTCAGCGGCGCCACCGTCGGCACAGGGATCATGCAGCCGGATAGCACCAAGAGCACGCCCAAGGCGGTCGCCACGAGGCGCAGGGCACGAGCCGGCACGGCGACCCTCACCCGGACATCTCCGTGGAGAACGGGACCACGGTTGCCTCGCCCTCCGCGCCCACACTTAGCTGCTGAACCCGCAGCGAGACATCATCCAGCAACTGCTGACAATGCGCAGCCAGAGCGCGACCCCGCTCATACAGCGCGACGGTCTCATCCAAAGAAAGACCGTCGCCCTCCAGCTTTCCCACAACGCTCTCCAGCTCTGTGACGGCTTTCTCAAACGGCAGATCCTTGATCGATTCCACGTCGGTCTCCTCTATCCTATCACCTTGCTATATGCTGATTATAGCGAGGATCATCAGCTTGTCGAAAAGCGTGGTTCACTTTGGGGGCAGCAACAAGATGTGAGTCTGCGCAATCTGATGACCTGTCCAGTAGTTTTGGTGGGCAATCGATCACAATACTCACCAATGTCAGGCCAAAACTGCCAAGGCGTGTTTCAGAATGAGTAAGTGACAATCTGATGATCCGGCGACAGATCTTTCTCGGACAAGCGCCCTACTACTTCGACAATAACCCGGCAGAGCCCTCACCCTAGCCTTATCCCATACTCCGCGGACGGAATGGGAGACGGGACCGGAGATGCTGCCTCGAAGACGGCTCTCTGCCGGCCCAAAGCTTTTCGCCTAATCTCAACCCGAGTCTGCTCGGGCCGAGTCTGCTCGGGCCGAAGCTTTGGGCCGTTCTGCGCACTGCATTTTCGTGATATTCCGAAAACAGCACCTTGTAC
>Ga0114918_10004430_pt1 | contig 12197 bp, 10 predicted proteins | sample LantaG_FD_87015 | JGI IMG/M metagenome (GOLD analysis project Ga0114918, IMG submission 87015) | Deep subsurface microbial communities from Baltic Sea to uncover new lineages of life (NeLLi) - Landsort_02402 metaG | ecosystem: Environmental > Aquatic > Marine > Oceanic > Sediment | place...
AGGTGTGAGTTCGGCAACTATTAGAAATGATTTTGTTGTACTTACAGAAGAAGGTTATTTATACAAACCTTATATTTCAAGCGGGCGAATACCAACGGACAAAGCTTGGAAATTTTTTATTGATACTATTTTTGAAGAAAATGATTCTTCGGAACAGTGGGAAGAAAAAATAAAAAATGAATTATTAAAAATTCGGTTCAGATTAGAAAATCATACCAACTCTGTTAAAGAAATAAAGAAATTATTAGATGTAATTTCAGAAGAAAGTCATTCGTTTTGTTTTTGCTATTTATTCCAAGAAGATGAAATAATTAAACAAGGATTTAAATATATATTTACTGAAATGTTTGAGGAAGAATTATTAACTTGTAGATTTTTCCAACAAATAGCTGAATCTTTGGAAAAATTAGACGAGAAGTTAAAAAATATAAAAATTGATGAAAATCCGCTTATTTTAATAGGAAAAGACAATCCTTTTGTGAAATCTGATCAATTTAGTTCTTTACTTAGTATAGTTTCTGAGCCAAAGGCAATTTTGGGTATATTAGGTCCTAAAAGGATGTCTTATAAAAAAAATATTGCTATTTTAAGGGCTATTTCTAATTTAACTTCTTAATCATAATTAAAAATATGACTGATACAAAAAAACAAAAAGAATATGAAAAATTAAAAAAGGAGAAAGATGAGTATTTAAAAGGATGGCAAAGGGAGAGAGCTGATTTTATCAATTACAAAAAAGATGAAAAAGAAAGATTTAAAGAAGTTGTAAGGTTTTCTAATGAAAGAATTGTTAAATCTTTAATCGCTGTTTTAGATGGTTTTGATTTAGCTATTGAGAGTTTTTTGAAAGAAGGAAAGGATAAAAAAGAAAATGATAATTATCTTAAAGGAATTTATTTAATAAAAAGTCAGTTGCAAGATATTTTAGAAAAAGAAGGAGTAAATGAAATTAAAGTAAAAATAGGAGAAAAATTAAATCCTGCTTTTCATGAAGTAGTAGCAATGGCAGAAAATGAGAAATTTGATTCAGGCACGATTATAAAGATTTTGGAAAAGGGATATATTCTTAATGATAAAGTGATTCGCCCTTGTCGATTAATAGTAGCAAAGGAGAATAAATAACAAATTAAATAACAAAAATTAATAAAAAATTATGGCAAAAATATTAGGTATAGACCTAGGAACAACTTTTTCAGCAATGGCTACTATAGAAGGTGGTCAGCCAAAAATTATTGAAAGTGCTGAAGGTGAAAGAACAACTCCTTCAGTTGTGGCTTTTTCCAAGACAGGAGAAAGATTAGCCGGGACATTAGCTCGTCGTCAATCTATTACTAATCCTGAAAATACAATTTATTCTGTAAAAAGATTAATTGGAAGGAAATTTTCTGATCCAATTGTGCAAAAAGACAAGAGTCTACTTTCTTATGAAATTAAAGAAGGTGTTAACGGGGGAGTAGAAATAAAGATGGGAGATCGATGGTACAAACCACAGGAAATTTCAGCTATGGTTTTACAGAAATTAAAAGTAGACGCTGAAGCAAAATTGGGAGAAAAAATTACAGATGCAGTCATAACATGTCCTGCTTATTTTGATGATAGTCAAAGAAAAGCAACAAAAGATGCAGGAGAAATAGCTGGCTTTAATGTAAAAAGGGTTATAAATGAACCAACAGCAGCTGCTTTAGCTTATGGTTTAGATAAAAACAAAGATCATGAAATAGTTGTTTATGATTTTGGAGGGGGGACTTTTGATATTTCTGTACTTTATGTTAGCCCTGATACAATTGAAGCAAAAGGAACAGGCGGTGATACACATTTAGGAGGTGATGATTTTGACCAAAAGATAATGGATTGGGTTATAGAGAATTTTAAAAGAGATGAAGGAATAGATTTGCATAAAGACCCTTTGGCTTTACAAAGAATAAAAGAAGCAGCAGAAAAGGCAAAAAAGGAATTATCTTCTACAATGCAAGTAGAAATTAATTTACCGTTTATTACTTCTGGAACTTCTGGTCCAAAGCATCTTTCTTACAGTTTAAATCGTTCTAAATTAGAGGAATTAGTTGACGATTATATCAAAGAATCAATTGATTTAACGAAGAAAACAATAAAAGAATGCGGTTTGAAAGTTTCAGATATTGAAGAAATAGTTCTAGTAGGAGGGCAGACAAGAATGCCTAAAATTCAAGAAGAAGTAAAAAAATTATTTGGTAAAGAACCAAGTAAAGAAATTAATCCTGATGAAGTGGTTGCAATCGGAGCAGCTATTCAAGCCGGTATTTTAGGAGGAGAAATGAAAGACGTTTTGCTTTTGGATGTTACGCCCCTTTCTTTGGGAATAGAAACATTAGGTGGAGTTAATACTGTTTTGATTCCTAAGAATAGTACTGTACCAGTTACAAAAAGTCAGACATTTTCAACCGCAGCAGAAAATCAACCTTCAGTAGAAATTCATGTACTTCAAGGAGAAAGACCAATGTCTGCTGATAACAAATCATTAGGTCGCTTTATATTGGATGGTATTCCTCCGGCTCCTCGCGGTATACCTCAAGTTGAGGTAATTTTTGATATTGATGCTAATGGAATTTTAAATGTTACTGCTAAAGATAAGGCTACTGGAAAAGAACAGTCTATTCATATTGAAGGATCTTCAGGACTATCAAAAGAAGAAATAGAAAAATTAAAACAAGAGGCAGAATTACATAAAGAAGAAGATGAAAAGAAAAAAGAAAATATTGAAATAAAGAATAATGCTGAATCATTGCTTTATACTACAGAAAAAACATTAAAAGATGCAGGAGAAAAAGTTCCTTCTGATTTAAAAACTAAAATTGAAGATAAAGCTAAAGAATTAAAAGAAGCATTGAAAAAAGATGATTTTGATGAGATCAAAACTAAGAATGAGGAACTATCTCAATCTTTACAAGAAGTTGGTACTCATCTTTATCAGCAACAAAAATCAGAAGAAGAAAAAAAATCTGAATCAAAAAAACCAGATGAAGATATAAAAGAGGATAAAGATAAAGAAGATAAAGATGCCAAAGATGCTGATTATGAAGAAAAATAATGATGTGGTATAATTGAAAAATATTTAAGTAAATATGTTTCAATTTCTAATTTTTAATGATTAAAAACCCTAATTTTCTAAACAGTTATAAATTAGCTTATCAAGATAGAACAATTTTATTAAAAAATTCTATTTTTGGTATTTTAATTGTGGCTTGTTTTGCATTAGGGTCTCTTTTTTTTATTGGATTATTACAGGATTTTACCAATGCTAATTTAATAGGAGCATGTATATTTTGGATAATAGGGTTATGTTTGCTTCCAATATTTTTTTTATTGCTTCCTCTTAAAGACTTTTTGGCTTGGAATTTAGTTATTAGTTTTAGTACATTCATTCCATTACTCCTTAGCCATCAATGGAATAAAATTCTTTGGCTCATCTGGGGGATTATTTTTGTTCTTTTTTTGTTATCGAGGGTAAGAATAAAAATGGAATACAATGCTTTAATAAATCTTCAGTGGGTACGTATAATCAGTAAAAGTTCTTTTTATATTCTTTTGGCTTTAGCAATATCTTTATCGACTTTAACTTATTTCCAAGCAAATACAGTATCTATAGAACAAGAGGGAACTAAAATTTTAGATTCTATTTTTTCTCGTACAGGAATTATACAACCTTTTTCTAATTTACAATTATCAGGAACAGTTGATGATGTTTTAGGAAAATACATTGAACAACAAATTCCAGATTTAGGAGGTTTTGGTTCAATAGTTAATCAGCCTATTTTACAAGAAACAAAATCAAAACTTTCTCAATTTTTAAAATACCCTGTTGCTGGTAATGAAAAATTATCAACTTTAATTGTAGAATCATTAAAATCTCGTTGGCAAACTTTTTCTTCATATCTTAGAATAATGTCAGGGATTATAATCTTTTTAGTGACATTAAGTTTCTTGAAATTTTTTAATATTATATTTTCTGTTATTTTAATTGCAGTTAGTTGGATTTTTCTTCAAATTCTTTTATCTCTTAAATATTTAAAAATTAAACGTGTTGGAATAGAAAAGCAAGAAATTATTATTAGTTAATAAATATGAAAGATTATTATGATATTTTGGGCGTTTCGCGTTCAGCCTCTCCAGAAGAAATTAAAAAGGCTTTTTATAAATTAGCTCATAAACATCACCCAGATAAAGGAGGTAATCCAGAAAAATTTAAAGAAATCAGTGAAGCATATCAGGTTTTATCTAATAAAGAGAAAAGAGCTCAATATGATAAATTTGGGCGTGTATTTGAAGGTGCAGGAGCTGGATCTCAACAAGGGTTTCCTGGATTTGAATGGCAGAGCAGTGATTTTCAATCACCTTTTGGATTTTCTGGTGATATTGATCTTGGTGATATTTTTTCTGATTTTTTTAAAGGAGCTGCTTCTACAAGGAAAAGAAAAAGCACATATCAAAACAAAGGAAGAGATGTTGAAGTTAATTTAGAGATAGGTTTAGAAGAGGCAGCTTTTGGGGCAAGAAAGAACATTTCATTCAAAACTTATCTTGCTTGTGATCATTGTAATGGAAAAGGATATGAACCCAACTCTAAATTAAAAGAATGTTCTAATTGTAAAGGAGAAGGGGTAATAAGAGAGTTGCGAAGAACTTTTTTGGGAGAATTTACTCAGATAATTGAATGTCCAAAATGTAAAGGAAGAGGTAAAATGCCAGAAAAACCATGTAAAATTTGTGGAGGTGATGGACGTTATTATGGCAACAAAGAAATTAAAGTGGATATTCCTATTGGGATAAGGGATGGAGAAACCATAAGAATAAGAAAAGAAGGAGAAGCTGGAATTTTAGGTGGGATAAGCGGGGATCTATATCTTAGGATAATAATTAAACGGCATCTAATATTCGAGAGGAAAGGCGATGATTTGCATACAACTATATATATTACTTTTACTGAGGCAGTGCTTGGCTCTAAAAAAGAAGTAAACGTTCTCAACTCTTTAGGGGATAAAGGAAAAAAGATTTTTTTAAAGATTCCTTCAGGAATAGAATCAGGAGAAATCTTCCGTGTTAGAGGAAAGGGTATTAAACATTTTGATGCTCCAGGTCAAGGAGATTTGTATGTTAAGGTAAAAATTAAAACTCCAAAGAAAATTTCTTCGCAAGCAAGAGAGCTTTTAGAAAAATTGCAAAAAGAAATTGAAGAATAATTTTTAATGGCCCAAATTAAACAGGATTTAAAATTTATTTTAAACCGAATAAAACATCCTTCAAAATTTTATTGGGGTGTTTTTGCTATCTTTATATCGAGTATTTTAGTTACAATTGTTCCTTATATTTATGGACGTTTGGTTGATCTGGCAATTGATTCTAATTCTTCACTTATTTTGATAATACAATTAATCTTTCTTTGGGTAGGAATTAATCTAACGGCAAATATCTTAGAAAGGTATAGTGCAAAAAATAGTTATGAGATTACTGTTGATTTAATTAATGATCTAACTACTAATCTTTATGCTTATGTTCTTAATTTACCGATTTCTTTTCATAAAAAACAAAAAATAGGAAAGGTTCTGCGAAAAATTAACAGAGGAATTTCAAGCATTTCTAATTTAATTGAGAATGTTTTATTTTCTTTTGCTCCTGCTGTCGTTTCTTTCTTTATCGCTTTAGCAATTCTTTTTTGGGTAGAATGGCGTTTAAGTGTAATTTTATTAATTGCTACATTAATCTTTATTATAATTACTATTTTTTATACAAAAAAAATTATTAAAGTTCAAGTATTAGTCCATCAATCTTATGAACGAGCGTATGGCTTTTTGTATGATTCAGTAATAAATGCTCAAACAGTTAAATCAAACACTAGTGAAGACTCGGAAGAAAGAAGTAATATGAAAAGGTTTAATTCAGCTGGCCGAGTTGATAAAAAGAGGGGTTTTATTTGGATTAGAATGGGGTTTTGGCAAAGCGTTATTAATACATTAAGTTTTAGCGCTGTTTTGGGTTTAGGGATAATAATGTTGAGAAATGGACAATTATCACCAGGTAAATTAGTCATGTTTGTAGGATATATTTCACTTCTTTCAAGGCCTCTTAATAGGCTTGCATCTCAATATCGTCAACTTCACACATCTTTAACTGCTTTTCGAAGAGCTATAAGCTATTACAAGATAGAAGAAGAAAAAGATTTTTTTGGAGCTAAAGATTTTGATATTCAAGGTAATGTAGAATTCCGTAATGTTTCTTTTTATTATAAAAAAACCACGCCAATATTAGAAGATATTTCATTTAATACTAAAGATGGAGAAAAGATTGCTCTTGTTGGTGAAAGTGGGGTTGGAAAAACTACCTTAGTAGATTTAATTGGACGATTTTACTTACCTCAACGAGGTAAAATCTTTATTAATGGAGTGGATATTAAAAAGATAAAATTAAAAAGTCTGCGTAGCCAAATAGCAATTGTTCCTCAGGAAGTGGCTTTATTCAATGATACTATTAAACAGAATATTCGCTATGGCAAGCCTAATGCTACCGATGAAGAAATTAAGCAAGTTGCCAAGATAGCTAATGCATCAGAGTTTATAGAAAAATTTCCTAAAAAATATAGTCAAGTGGTAGGAGAAAGAGGAATAAAGCTTTCGACCGGCCAAAAACAGAGAGTAGCTATTGCTAGGGCCTTGTTGAGAAATCCAAAAATTCTTATTTTAGATGAAGCTACTTCAGCTTTAGATTCAGTTTCAGAAAAATTGGTCCAGGAAGGATTAAATAATTTAATGAAAAATAGAACATGTTTTATCATTGCTCATCGTCTCAGCACAATTAAGAGCGCTGATAAGATATTGGTTTTGAAAGATGGGACAATAGCTGAAATGGGAAAACATGAAGAGTTAATCAAAAAACCAAATGGAATATATAGAGAATTTTGGGAATTACAATCTTCTCTTCAAAATAAATCATAATTCTGGTAAAATCTAATAGAGAGTTTATTATCAATAATACAATAGTGTTTATTGTAATTAATAATTAATTAAAAATATGAAAAATTTTACGACTTTAGTAAAAGAAAGCTTTGAAATTTATAAGCAAAAAATTGCTTCAATTTTGATATTAATTCTTATCTTTTGGGGTTTAATAACGGTTCTCGGTATATTAATTTCATTTATTTCACCAGGAGACATAATAGAAAACGGTGGATATCTTGCCGTTTTATTGATTCTCGGTATATGCTTACTTATGATTTTTTTATCCACGTTCATCGGATTCTCTTTGATGATATTAGTCATAAAACCAGTTGGAACTAAATTAAAAGAGATTTTTCAAGAGGTCTGGAAAAAACTTTGGCAGTACTTTTTAGTTACAATATTAGTAGGTTTTTTTGTTATGATAACATCCTTTTTTTTAATAATTCCTGGAGTTATTGTAGGAGTTTATTTAGCTTTTAGTTCTTTTGTTTTGATTATTGAAGCAGAAAAGGGGATTAACGCTTTAAGGTGTAGTTGGAATTTAGTAAAGGGTAATTGGTGGAAGGTATTTGGCAGGATAATATTATTAAATATTATTATTGGTGCGATATACATTATCTTAATCTCAATTAATGATTCATTGGGTAGTGTTTTTCAATGTCTCTCTATGCCGTTTAGCATAATATTTATGTATTTAATTTATTCGGAATTAAAGAAATCTAAGGAAATACAAGCGCCAACACCAATACAAATATAAGCACAAACATAATGGATCTTTTCTTTGTCTACATTTTATCAGGAATATTAGCAGGTATTTTTTTAGCTGGTATTTTTTATGTTTTTGTAATAAAAAAAGAAAAACCAAAAAAAGAAGACGATCAATCGTTTCTTTTATTACAGAATCAAATACAGGAGATTACGCGTACACTCGATGCTAAGCTTGGGGAAATTCCTGGAGTAATTCGAAATCAATTTGGTGAAAGTGCTAAGATTATTAGAGAAGTAACTGAGAAATTAACAAAATTAGATGAAACAAATAAACAAGTGGTTAATTTTGCTGATCAACTTAAGAGCCTTCAGGATATTCTGAAGAATCCTAAACAAAGAGGAGTATTGGGGGAATATTATTTGGAGACAGTATTAAAGAATGTTCTTCCTCCAGGAAGTTATCAAACACAATATGAATTTAAAGATGGTACAAAAGTAGATGCAGTAATATTTGTTAAAGATAAAATTATTCCTGTTGATTCTAAGTTTAGTTTAGAAAATTACAACCGGATATTAGAAGCTGATGATAAAAACGAGAAAAAGAAATTAGAAGAAGTTTTCAAAAATGATTTAAAAAGTAGGATTGATGAAACGGCTAAATATATAAAACCAGAAGAGGGGACAATGGAATTTGCTTTTATGTTTATTCCGTCCGAAGCGATTTATTATGATTTATTGATTAACAAAATTGGTACTGTAAAAGCTAATACTCGTGATTTGGTAGAATATGCTATGGGGCAGAAAAAAGTAATTATTGTTTCGCCAACTTCTTTTTTGGCCTATTTACAGACCGTTCTTCAGGGATTAAGGGCTTTGCAAATAGAAGAATCTGCTCAGGAGATTAAGAAGGGGGTAGAGAATTTAGCTCGTCATTTAACTAGTTATGAAACCTATATGCAAAAAATGGGTAATCATTTAGGTACAACAGTAAATATGTATAATTCTGCTTATAAAGAGTTCAGTAAAATTGATAAGGATGTTTATAAGATTTCTGGAGAAAAAATTGGAGCAGAGCCATTAGAGATAGAAAAACCAAAGCAAGAAGAAGTTGACAAGAAATAATTTTTGAGTAAAATATATAATTAGCAATTATAGTTATGAATTGCTAATTTTTTAACAATAAAATAAAAAAATAATTCTATGCAGATTAAACCGTTGTCTAATTACATTTTTGTAGAAACTTTTAATGAAGAAAAAACTACCAAGAGTGGTATTTTTATTCCTGCTTCAGTTGAGGAAAAACCAATAATAGGAAAGGTAATTGCTGTTGGTCCAGGAAAAACTACTGATGATGGAAAATTAATTCCTTTAAATGTAAAAATTGGTGATAAAGTTCTTTTTACTAAATATACACCAAATGAAATAAAAATTGATGAGAAAGAATATTTAGCTGTTAGAGAAGATGATGTTTTAGCAATTATTCAATAAATATATTAATTTAATAAATAAACTTACTATGGCAAAAAATATTATTTTCGATGATAAAGCTCGACAAGCTCTTAAAAAAGGTGTTGATAAATTAGCTCAGGCAGTGAAGATTACTTTAGGACCAAAAGGTTCTAATGTTATTTTAGATAGAGGATTTGGTTCTCCGCTTATTACAAATGATGGAGTAACTATTGCTAAAGAAATAGAATTAGAAGACAAAGTAGAAAATTTAGGCGCTGAAGTTTTAAAACAAGCTGCAGAAAAGACTAATGATATAGCTGGAGATGGTACTACTACTGCGGTTGTTTTGGCATGGTCAATAATTACAGCTGGTTTAAAAAATGTAACAGCTGGAGCTGATGCTTTAAGTATCAAAAGAGGTATTGATAAAGCAGTAAAAGTTGTTACTAAAGAACTGAAGAATATATCCCAAAAAGTGGATAATCATGATGAAATAGCAAATGTTGGGTCAATTTCTGCTGATGATAAAGAAATAGGAAATATGATTGCTAATATTTTCGATGAAGTTGGAAAAAATGGAGTAATTACAGTAGAGGAATCAAAAACATTAGGATTGTCCAAAGAAGTAGTAAAGGGGCTACAATTTAATAAAGGATATATTTCTCCATACATGATTACTGATTCTGAAAAAATGGAATCTATCTTAGAAGATCCTTATGTTATTATTACTGATAAAAAGATAACAATTATTCAAGAAATATTACCTTTATTGGATAAAATTGTTCAGTCTGGGAAAAAAGATTTGCTTATAATAGCTGATGATTTAAGCGGAGAGGCGTTAGCAACTTTAATTTTGAATAAATTACGTGGTACTTTTAATGTCGTAGCAGTAAAAACTCCAGGTTTTGGAGATAACAAGAAAGAATTGATGGAAGATATTGCTATCATTACTGGTAGTAAGATAATTTCTGAAGAAATTGGACTTAAATTGGATAAAACTGAGTTAGATGACCTTGGTCATGCCAGAAGAATAGTAATTAATAAAGACAATACAACAATTGTTGAAGGAGGTGGAGATGCTGAAAATATAAAAAACAGGATGAAACAGATTAAAAATCAATTAGAAAATACAGATTCAGATTTTGACAAAGAAAAATTAGAAGAAAGATTAGCTAAATTATCAGGGGGAATAGCTGTTATAAAAGTTGGGGCAGCAACTGAAGTAGAACAAAAAGAAAAACAACATCGTGTTGAAGATGCAGTTAGAGCTACAAAGGCTGCTTTAGAAGAAGGAGTTGTACCTGGAGGAGGAATTGCTCTTTTAAGAAGCTCTAAAGTCTTAGATAATATTCAAACTGATAATGAAGATGAAAAAATAGGTGTTGATATTGTTCTTAGGTCTTTGGAAGAACCAATTCGCCAAATTGCTGAAAATGCAGGGCGTAGTGGTGAAGTTGTATTAGAAGAAGCTAAAAAAAGACAAGATAATGAAGGATTTGACGTGACAAAAGGGGAATTTATTGATATGTTTAAAGCAGGTATTGTTGATCCTACTAAGGTTACCAGAAGTGCCTTAGAAAATGCTGCTTCTGTAGCAAGTATGCTTTTAACAACAAAAGTTGTTATTACAGATATTCCAGAGAAAAAAGATAATCCTGGAATGCCACAAGGACCTATGATGCCACAATACTAAAAAATAAAAATAAATTAAAAACATGAATATACTTTGGTTTGTTTTAATCGCAGTTATCTTCGTTATCGTTCTGGCTTACAACTCTCTTATTAGAAAAAGCCAACGCGTAAAAGAAGCTTGGGCAGATATTGATGTTCAATTAAAGCGTCGTTATGATTTAGTGCCTAATTTGATTGAAGCTGTAAAAGGATATATGGCTCATGAAAAAGAAGTATTTGAAAAAGTGACTGAAGCTCGAACACGAGCTATGGGAACTACTGATAGTGGAGAAAAGATAAAAGCGGAAAATCAATTTACGCAAACATTAAAAACTCTTTTTGCCGTTGCAGAAAATTATCCAGAATTAAAAGCTAACCAGAGTTTTATTGAATTACAAAAAGAATTAGTAGATACAGAAGATAAAATTCAAGCTGCTCGCCGATTCTATAATTCTAATGTACGAGATTACAATATTGCCATAAAAGTTTTTCCAAGAACTTTAATTGCACAAGTATTCAGTTTTAAGGAAGAACCATTATTTGAAATTACTGAAGCTGCAGAACGCGAAGCAGTAAAGGTTAAATTTTAAATTTCTACACTTTTAATTTGTGACTCTTTATACACAAGCTGAATCTAATATTCGGAAAACGTGGTTTTTAATCATGGTATTTTTATTAATGGTTATTGGTATAGGATGGATTTTTAGTTATATTTTTGAATCTCCTATAATTTTATATATTGCTGTTATTGTTAGTATATTCTGGAGTTTTTCCAGTTATTGGTATTCTGATAAAATTGTTCTTTCTTTAACTAAATCCCGGCCAATAAAAAAAGAAGATAATCCAGAATTGTATAGAATTGTAGAGAATCTTTCCATTACAGCTGGATTGCCTTTGCCAAAGATCTATATTATTGATGATGTTTCTCCTAATGCTTTTGCCACTGGGAGAGACGCTAAACATGGAGTCGTTTGTGTTACAAAAGGACTATTAGATAAATTAGAAAAATCTGAGTTAGAAGGCGTTATAGCTCATGAATTATCTCATATTGGCAATCGGGATATTCTTTTATCTTCGGTTGTTGTGGTTTTAGTTGGTATGATTGCTTTGTTATCAGATTGGCTACTTAGATCATTGTTTTGGAGAAGAAGAAATAGAGATAATAAAGGTAACTTAGGCCTCATTATGCTTGTCGTAGGCATTGTAGGGGCTATTGTGGCGCCATTAGCGGCTACTTTACTAAGATTAGCCATATCCAGAAAAAGAGAGTTTTTAGCTGATGCTTCAGGAGCACTTTTAACCCGTTATCCAGAGGGATTAGCTCGGGCTTTGGAAAAAATCTCTCAAGATCCTAATCCTTTACGTTCTGCTTCAAACGCAACAAGTCATCTTTTTATATCA
>Ga0114918_10004432_pt1 | contig 12195 bp, 22 predicted proteins | sample LantaG_FD_87015 | JGI IMG/M metagenome (GOLD analysis project Ga0114918, IMG submission 87015) | Deep subsurface microbial communities from Baltic Sea to uncover new lineages of life (NeLLi) - Landsort_02402 metaG | ecosystem: Environmental > Aquatic > Marine > Oceanic > Sediment | place...
CAGGTCTTGCGACAAAAGGTTGAAGCAATATTCCATCTGAATCTGCAATTGTTCCAGCTGAATATGATAAATCTATTGATGTTGCCGAAGGAACAGGTGAGTTTAGAAAAATATGCAATCTAAATAAATCATCAATAAAAGTTATATTAGGGGAAACCTGATAAGGATTTCCATCTATAGAATAAGAAAATTTATCAGCTTGTCCTGATAATGTACTTGGATTCATCTGCTTGTCTAAAAATAAAATTATTTTAGAAACATAACCGTCTGTTATAGATGCTATAATATCAGGATAATCTATTGGTGCTTCCTTAACTTGTTTTCCTGTAGGACCATCGAATACACATTTAGATCCATCAGTTGCACCAACAGGGCCAGTAACATCACCTGAACCACCAGTTTGTGATACATAAGGATTTCCCGGTAAACCATTGCCAGTAATAGTAACTCCGTCCGCAAGACCGGGAGTAGGAGGAACATTTGCTAAATTAGAAGCATCAACAGCAGGAAGTTTTCCTGTTGCATCTAATTGAAGAACCTCGTTTGCTCCGGTTCCTATCTTTGGACCTTCTTTTATTTTCTTTCCGTCAATTCCATCAAATAAAGCTATAGAATCATCATCTGAAGAAGCTGGTCCTTCAACATCTCCACCGCCAGCAGGAAGCGCATCTAGTCTGTTTTTATTGTCAAAAATTCTTTCATCTAAATTTGAATATCTTGTATTGAATTCTGTTGCGTTTAAATCTGTTCCAGGAAATCCAGGAGCATCATCTGTTGTTTTAAGAATTGCATCATAATCTGGAGAATTGCTCATATTTCAGTCTCTTTCCAGACAGGTCTTGTAAGTTTAATGTAAATTTGCTGTCCGACTCTATATCCCATTCCAACACGAAAAGGAGATATTTCTAAGTCGCCGACTCTTATTGTCCTGTCATAATAGCTCTGTGGCATTTGAAGCCTCCTAACACAAAAAAGCAGGAGAGCATAAAGCCCTCCTGCCCGAGTTGTAAAAGTAAATTAAACTGTAACGATATTAGTACATACAGCCAATGCACGTCTCTCAGGACATACAAGGTTACACATAATAACAAGGTCACAAGCATAAGCATCCATTCTATTGATTTTCTCAAGTGACTGTTGTTTTCCGTTTCCGTCAGGAAGAGTGGAAAAATTAGCCTTTGGATGAATCTGCAACCAAAGATTTTTATCTGACCATGAATAAGCATGACCAGCTGGAACCTCTGTATCTACTATCATTGGAACACCATCAAGCTCAATGCAATCGAAACCTAATTCAACAAGTTTCTTTCCTCTTGCTGTTTTTGGCATTGTGACAATATATGATTTTGACATTGCATATTCATAAAGTTTGTCATAAATGTCTCTTGTTGTAAGAATTGTTGTTGGTTTACTTCCTGCAGAAGCTTTGTCCTGAACATCACTTACAAGTTTTCTTTTAAGCAGTGTAAGATTTGTTGCTGTAGGAATAGCAATATTAAGAGCTGCAGTATATCTCTGAGCAACCCAACCAGCAAAATCCGCGGCCACAATATTACCGTAAGGAAGAACACCATCACCAAAAGCAATAGCAAAACCGTCTGGATCTTTTACATATGCGCCTGTACCTGTTGAAAGAATAAGTCTATTTCTAACATATTCTTTTGCTTCAAGAAGAGCAGTTTCAACATGTTCGTCAACAAAATTGATCATGTCTTCTTTTGTATTGGCTTTCCTCATATCTTCACCAGCCATAACAATTGAAGCTACAATATTTCTCCATTCCCATTTTGCCTTTGTTGCGAAATCTCCAAGCTCAGTTGGGAATGTATCAAGCTGACTATAACCTTTTACTGAACCAGCGGCTAAACCTTTATATCTGATTCTTTGCTGAATTGATTCACCGCCAGAAATGTTTGTTTTCTTTGCAATTGCGTGAAAAACAGGAATATCTGCAAAAAAGTTTTCCTGTAATTTTCCTGAATTAAGATATCTTTCTCTAATAAGTGCTTCTATCTGTGGTACTAAAGCCATGGTTTAAGTCCTCTTTTCGTTTATTTGACTCCTGCGAATAACGGATCATTTGCAAACAACGCGTCTGTTGCTTCATCAGCATTTGCAGGCTCCTTCTTGTTTTTTATAACTCCCGATCCCTGACCTGGTATTGTAGAAGGTAAAGCGTCTTTCTTATTTTTCTTCATATCAGCAAGAATCGATTTCTTCATATCATCTTTTATTTTTTTAAACATGTTCCCGAGTCCACCTCGACTAGAAGAAATACCAAGTGCATCTACCAGTGGCATAGGCTTCTTATGTTTTTTAATATAAGCCGAGTTGTATTCATCAACTATTTCGTAGGCTTGAGCAATCTCTAAGTCTGTGGCTCCATGAGAACGTAGTTCTTTTTCTTCGACTTCCCATACAGACGATGCCTTAGATTCATTAACAAATCTTTTAAGCTCTCTATTTTCCTTCTCTACATCATAGATTTTCTTTGCTAATTCGTCATCTCCGATTTCGTCTTTAAGTTCTATCAAGCGATCTTCTTCAAAAGCTTCTATATGCTGTTTGAGTTTTGGATTACTTTCAATTCTCTTTTTAAGCTTTTCTGCTTCGTTTAATTCTCGCCCTCTGTCTTCATTTCTTTTTTTCCAAGCGTTATCATTAAGATGGTTCGATACAGCAAGTTTTACTTGTTCTCTAGTAAATTTCTCTCCGTCTATCTCGATAAGCTCTTCTTCGTTAGAGTCTTCTTCGTTAGAGTCTTCTTCGTTTCCGCTGTCATCTGCGTTGCCATCATCGGGCGCATCTTCGTTTTCGGATTCATCTTCAGAATTCTCTGCGTTATCTAACTCTTCCTGTATTTCTTCGCGTACTTCTTCTTCCAACTGTTTCATTATTTCTGACATTTTAAATCTCCTTTAGCTTGCAAACAGATTGCCTTTTACGGTTTGTTTTCATTGGCCTCGGTCTACTACATCATTCATAGACAGTCCATCAACTGGCTCTTCTGCGTCTGGAGAAGCTTCATCACCTTTTTCAGACTGTCCAAGCATTGATACTATTATTGGATCTTCTCTTGAAACCCATCCTTCTTCAACTGCTATCAATGGATGAATTTTACCCATTGAAACCTGCCTCCTTACTATTTTTGGTTTATCGGCCCAATTGGACCTCTCTATAACAGTAAGCGCATCTATAAATCCTGCGCCTCCCATTTGAACAGCCTCTTCTGCTCTTGCTAAATAATTAGTAGGAGCTCCGGTTGTAACATCAAACTGTATATCGAACATTCCAACAGTAGGATCATTTATTGTTTCTCCTAGTTCGTTTGTTCCATTTATTCTTGTAAATTCAAGAGTTCCATTTTCACCTTTTCTTCTTACAAGTCTTTCTTCTGTATATCCAACTTGAACGTAAGAGAAGACTATCTTGGCAAGACATTTCATTGTTGCGCCATGCTCTTTAAGCATAGGTCCGTTTTTAATATCAACCCTCTGTTGAAGTGCTATAATTCCTCTACCAGACTGAATTGAACCAGAAGACTGTCCAATTGCAACATCAACCATTCCTGATAACGTCTGGAAATCGCTTTTAAGATGTGTAAGCCCTGTAAGATTATTTGACAAAATTCCTGGAGGAGGAGTAACAATTTCTGGAGGTGGAATATTACTTTTTGCATTGTATTCCCATATAATATTCCTTCCATAAATAGCCTGTCTTCTTGCATTTTTAAACTGCCCTTTGGCTACTCTTGTTATTGGATGTGAAAACATCTCAAGTATATCGCTTATTGCACCTTCTCTTTTTATTATATCTTTAACTATTGATTCGTATTCTCCTACTGTAGAAACTCCATATTGTTCATGAGGTTGTCTTGAACCTTTAGAAACAGCAAAAGGAAATCTTATACCATTTTTCCTGAATTCCATTGTATTTGCTTCATCAGATAAAAGTATTCCATCACAAACAACTATTCTTCTTCCGTTAGGATATTTTCTTACTGTCCTCTTTGCTTCAATTAACGGACTATCTGGAACGCCCTCTTCAGAAGAAATAAGCTCTATTATTGTAGTCGTTGAACTGTCAGATACAAAAAGCTCTATAATCATTAGCATATCTTTTTTCTTATGATCTACTATATCGCCTTTAGTATCTGAAATATTTCCATCAAAATCTTTTGCTTTTCTTGGAAAAGCCATTTTAATTTGTTCTATAGTTCTGAAATGAAGTTCTCCAGCAAACCTTCCGTCTTGAAGATCTTCCGCAAGCCAGTCAGTAACCATTCTGTCAGGAGGAACAAGTCTTATTTTAACATCTCCATAAGGAGGGGACATTTCATCATCCCATTCTCCACGAAGATATGTTGTACCTAAAATTTCTGATTCAAGTCTTGTATCATAACTTAAAAGATCAAAGTTATTATTATACATTACCCACGATAATATGTCTGATATAAACTCTTCTGTGCCTATATCTCCACTCTCAACACTATAAGCAGAAGCAACCATATTATTAGCGGTTGCATAAGAAGCCCTGCTTCTAACAAGCTCTTTAAGCCAGTTAGTAACAACCCTTGAAGAGTAATCGTCCATACAATCTTCATTCCAGTATTCACCATTATAAAGATTTCTAAACTCTTCTCTATTTTCGTTAAGATAATGTTTATCTCTAATCTTTATTGAGTATTCTGTTGTTTCTGAAACCCATTTAGCAACATCATCTTTACTAACTTTTTCAATAGGCATAAGAGCAAGTTCTGAAGGATTTATCATAAGATCTTCATCAACTGTTGCAGATAGCCAGTTTTGGTATCCGCATTTTGTTATTACATTAGCAAGGAATCCTGTATACCACGGATTGCTACTCATCTTCTAAACCTAAATTCATTAAATGTCTCCTTGCGTTTCTGTACTTAGCTGTTGTTGATATTACTTCTCCGTCATCGAGGGTATCAATTAATTCTTCCCCCTCATATATATATGCAGTATTCGCAATTAGCTCTTCATTTATTGTTTTGAATCTCTTTCTTATGTTAGCTTCAGACTGCTTTGTAACACTCGCAATTTCACAATTGTTTAAACCACCAACCACTTTTAAAATAAAATGAGAATAATCTCTCAACAATAAACTGTCTTTTAAAACATCAAAAACTTCTTCTTTTAAAGTATTTATATCTGACATTATTCAGCTCCAAACTGTTGTGTTATCATAACTATTCATAAGCCTATCTATCTTTTCTTGTATCCTATTTTCAGGTTTATAAGCAGGCTTTTCTACTATTATTTCTCCTGTATAATCAGCTTCAGAAACAGCATGAGTAAAAGAGTCTATAGCATCCCACATTGAACACTGAGGAAAATCTAAAATCTGAGCTCTTAATTCATTAAAGGCATAATTATCTTTAAGACATTTTTTAAATTTTATTTGTTTTCTTTTAAAAGGAAGCTCTAAAACATTTTTAACTCTGTCTATCTTTCCGTCTTTAGGAGTCATCCATATTACTTCAAAGTAAACATTTCTTATTATCATTTCTTCTTCTACTATTCTTTGTATATCGCTCCATCCTGTTTTTTCTATAATCATTTTTCCTGGATAAATAGAAGCATATCTAAATATTAAATCGATAATTTCTGGAGTATGTAATTTTTCATTGACAAATTCTTCTCCAAATATTTGCTTATTTTCATAAACTGATATTATTGAAAAAGCAGATTTAGCTGATCTTTTTTTTGCAGTAGAGGCAGGATCAAGGGCTACTATATAATATTTTTCTCCTGTATCTGGTGGATCTTGAAATATTATATCATCTGGAACAAACGTTACATCTTCAGGTGGAAGAGTTTGAAGCATATACTGTGCATAAAATATAGAAGGACTCATATCATCTTGAAGAGATTCTAAACTAATTACCTTTGGATTTTTAATTCCCATATCAAAATATTTCTTTTTTAATGCATTAGCTTCTTCTTGTGTTTTTGTGAATCTTTCAGGCCATAACATTTTTCCTTTTTCATCAACACAAGATTTATGAAGGATTCTCCAATCTTTTCCTTTTCTTCCTGCGATTATATCGTGATACAAATCATAATGATGCCAATATGTTCCAAACCCTATTCTCTTTCCTCCAGGTTCTAGAAGAGGAATAAGCAAATCAAATGAATCTCTCATTCTAGCGCGTATCTCTGGTTTTTCTACAGACCTTCTATCAACTGGATCGTCTAAAAGTATCAAATCATAATGCCTACTTGTAGGAGGTGTGTTTATATCAAAAGCCTCAACAGTTCCTTCTTTAACATTATCTGCAAGACCTTTTAATCTAAACTTATCATTTCTCCACGGATGAACTGCAGGACCAATGTTTTCGTGAAAAATCCACGGAAATGCTTTTATAAGTATTTCATTATTCTCGCAAATCTCTTTTATAGCTCCAGAAATAGTACAGGCAACATCTTCCGAACAAGAGGTTAAACCAACTCTGAAGTTTCCATCGGCTCTTATTATCTGTCTTAAAGGAAAAGCCGTTGATCCAATACAAGTCTTCAAATGACCTCTCGCCAGAAGAGCCAGACCCTTTTCATAGGTCTGGCCCTCAAATGCTTGAAGCCAATTCATAAGCTCTATATGGAACGGATTTCCTACATCCTTATTGCCAATTAAGTAGTTAAGATAAAGAAAATCATTTTTGCACAGATTTTTTATTGTTTTCCAATACTTTCCGTCCCCCTGTTTGTTTCTTATCTTTTTTAACTTCGCTCCGTAATCCTCCATCTTTGGAATTATCATAATAATAGCAAGCCCTTTCTGTACTTTTTATCTGAGGCCAAAAAGCTGTTCCATTAATAGCTTGTGGAAGTGATCTTTTACAAACACCAAAATTAGGATTATCATCTACCTGAACAAACCATTTACACTTATTTCCTTCACCACAACTAAGATTTTCTTGCGACATTTTCTTCTCCTTCTAGGCCATTTAATATTATCTGGTCTTGTGTCATTTTCCTTGTGTCGAGTTCTATTATGCCTTTTTTATCAGAATTTTCGTTAAACAATCCTTTCAATTTTGCTATATTAATTACAAGATCTGAAAACAATTTATAATTCTTTTTTGTTCTAGCTTCTTTTTTTGCATACTCTAAATCTTTTATTGCATCTTCTCTATCTGGATTCACAATTAATTACTCCCCAGAATCTTCTGAAATATTAATTAAAGTATAAGATTCTGTTGACCACCTTTTTATTGTTCTAGCATCTGATATTTGTCTGTCGTCATTATAGGCTATTTTATTAAGCCCATCACATATAGCTTTTTCGAGATTATCGAAATCAGGAGTATGAAGGTGTGGTTTTCCTATATGAGAATCTTTTTTCTTTTGTGACCAACTTTTAGAAACTTTAAAATATGCTTTGATTCTTATTCTGACTGCACCTTCAAACGGCTTTTTAATATAAGTATTAGCAATAAATCCTATAATTTTATCAAAGGAAGAATTTTCTTTTGGATTAAAAGCGCCACCCTTCCCGAGTCGTGGCCTTTTCTTCGGGAAGGGCTTGCCAGGAATTATAAATTCAATGACTCTATTATCTGACATTAGAACGGAATATCTTCATCAAATTCTCCATCAGTTATAACTGGAGTTCCAAAGTCTTGTTCTGGTTCTCTTGCTGGCGGTTCATTATATTGAGATTTGTACTGCTCTTTTGGCTTTGAATCTAAGAACTGTATATTATCTGCAATAACTTCAGCAACTTTTCTTTTGCTTCCGGAAGAGTCTTCATAAGTTCTAATCTGAAGTCTTCCTTCAACAAGAGCTCCGCTTCCCTTTGACAAATATTTTCCCGCTATTTCTGCAAGTTTACTCCAAGCAATACAATCAACAAAATCAGTTTCTTCTTTACCATCTTGTTTTTTAAATGATCTATTAACTGCAATAGAGAATTTTGTTATTGCTGTTCCGTTAGGAAGAAATTTTTGTTCCGGATCTCTTGTAAGTCTACCTATTAGGAATATTTTATTGAGATTCATTTATCCTTCTTTCTGTTTGTATAATCGCTCCATATATCTTCTATATCCGATTCTTTATTGTCTTGACCAAATAATTCGTCAGCTTCTTCATCAAAAAACAATAATGCTCCAGGTTCATAATCCTCAACTATAACCGATTCTTCGGAAGCAGAAACAGTAACAATCTGCTGACATATAAAATATACCCTCTCTTTAAATTCATGGATGTATCCATGAACCATAACCTTAGAGTCTTTAAGTCTCAACTTCTTTAATGCTTTTAATCTTGCTTCGCTAAACATTAAACAGTTGAACTTATATGTGTCCCTTTTTTTAGTCGCTCTACTTCTGATATTAAATACTGCGTATTCCTCGTTGGCTTTTTGTTTATATATCGGTTCATCTTTTATTGATCCGAATATTACAAAATGAGTTAAGTCTTTGAATCTTTTACTCAAACTTAATCTCCATATCTTTGAGAGCTTTTATTATTAAGTCCCATCTTTTTCGCTTCGGCTCTTTTATCTGACCACAAGAAAAAGTAGCAAGATAATTATCGCTTAGTTCAGCTTTTTCTGTTAGCAAATCCTTTTGACTCTTAGTAAGTCCTTTTACTATTTTTCTTAAATCTTCAGTATCCAATTCAATCCTCCTTTCTTCTACTTCTTTGCTAATTCTACTGATATAACTATATTCACATTTTCTCCAGTAGCTTTATCAATTCCATGCATAGGAATAAAACTTTCTCCAGCTTTAAGGTTCGCGATGTGCGCCTCTATTGCGTTCCATTTAACATAAGCTATTACTTCTCTGTCTAATTTTCTGAACAATATTTTTGTTGTTATTGCAGAAACCAATATCATCCAAATCCCAACAATCAAAAGCATTATCAATATACTAATTAAAATATCCACTGTTATTTCTCCTTTAATTCTTTTAGTTTTTCTTCAAAAAGATTAGTACAAAAACCACATAAATGTAATGTATCTTTTTTGAATTCTATTCTAGCCCAATTAGACGGAATATTGTGTCTGTTGTTTTCTGTATCTAATGAATTATTATATACAGTATTACATATATCGCAAACATAAGTTATCATTCTTTCAAATCTCCCCAAACAACAACACATATAAATCCAATCCACAAAAGGAATAAAAATATTTCTACAGATTTAATACAAAATTCATGATTCATTATTGTGCCTCACAAATTTATCGTGAATAACATTATAATCCCAATTAGAACAAATGCACCTTCCTTTAGTTTTCTTGTCTTTTATGTGAGTGCATAAAGTTATTTTAACATGGCAATCAGGGCATCTGTTTCCAACATTAATAAATGTTCTATCTTCCATGTTTGTTTTCTTCTTCAAGAGCTTTAACTGCCTTGATAGCGCATCTCAAACATAAAATTATTGTTCTACTTCCTAAATTGTTCACCTCTCCTATTTCAATTGTAGGCATGCGAATTATTCCACATTCGTCACAGATATTAGTCTCCGTCAGTTTTTTCAATCTCTTCTCCTTTCCTGTCTTCTTCTTTTATTTCTTCTTCTGCCTTTTTAACAAGTCTGTCTAAAGCCATTTTAGAACCAAGCTCATAAGCAAAAACAAGAAGAAGTTTACTAGACATTTTCTGACCATAAAGTTTAGGACTTCCAATCGCAGGAACAACAAAATCTATTCCACTTTCGCGTATCATGTTTTCTATAAATCTAGCCTGTCTTATTATATCTACCTTATTCACAATCTTTCTCCTACAAATAAGCTTAGTATATAAACAGACAAAGCTCTTGTGTTTTTAGAACCTGGAACATTTCTATTAGCCTCGTATTCCAAAAACTGAATCATTCTTCCTCTTTGGTTATCGAGTTTATTCAATTCATGTATTTCTCTGTAACATTCATCTCTTACTTTCTTGAGATCCTTAACTTCTTTTTCAAGTTCATGTATTCTTTTATTATCTTTTTGCATCAGCTGTATAGAACATTCTGGACAAATAGTTTCTGTTCCTATTATTTTCCAGAAATTATCTCCCATCCTTTCAATCATATCGCCTTTTGTTTCACCTTTTTTAATTTTGAATTCTTTGCCACACCCCTTGACACTGCATTTAATTGAAGGAATTCTTACTTTAACGTGTCCCATATCTATCTCCTTTGTTTTATTTTATACATTGTACCACACTTTTATATTGCGTACAATACTAAAATGTGTTATACTGTGTACCATAATAAAGAAAGGGGATATATGAAACTTTATATTTTAAATTATAAGTTAAAATTGCCTTGTTGGGCTCCTACTGATAGGGGCAGAACAGAACCTTACGAGTGCAGACCTATAGAGTATGATTGTCTTTATAGAAACTGGAAGAAATGTCCTTTTGGAAATAAGCATATTAATTATAATGAAAGTAACTGGAAAGAAGGAATTCCAGATCCAGAAGAAGAACCTATATTTGTAAATGAACCACACCTTAAATCACACTATGCAGATGGTTGGGAAGATGGATACAAGCAAAGAGACAAGGAGATTCAAGATGCCTACAAAGAAGGAAAACAATTGTTCTCCGAAAATAAAAAATAAGACACCTGAAGAATGTTTAAAAGAATGTGAAGAACTAAAATATCATATAGATAAGTTTACAGAAGAAGGTTTAACAGTAACAGAAATAATGAACAAAATCAGGGAGGAAAATGAAGCAGATAATTGAGATGTTAAAAATAGTAACCCTAAAATTATCTAAAAAAATATCTGACTTTATATTAGATTTAGATGTTTGCAAATACAAACCATGCGGTTGTGGGAAATTTATGCAAGCATATAAAACCTCTTGTGGAGAAATGTTCGGGATAATGATAGGTGAGTCCGGCAAAAATATAGATAGATGTCCGTATTGCAACAAAAGGACAAGCAGAAAATGAAGCAGATAATTGAGGCGTTGGAAAGAAGTTATAATATAATAGAAAACATAGGTTTGTCGGGAAGTACTGATGATATATTTGACGTTCTAAATGCAGCCCTAACCAGAGCTAAACAGCTTGCCGAACGTATGCGAGTTCGTGATTGTAATAAACAACTCCCTCCTTTTGGAAAAACAATTTTTCTTAGTATTGACGGGAGGATGCCTTTTATAACCGAAATAAAAAACGGTAATCCATGCTACTTTTTAGCATACGGGGAGTGTCGTGACTTTAATCCGAAAATGTACAATTACAAATGGCAATACCTATCGGATTGGAGCGAGGGATGAAGCGGATAATTAGTTTTTTAGAAGAGCATCAAAGGAATATGAAAAAACTTCTTGTAGCAGGAAAAATATTCAAAGCACCCGAAGAAGATGTTGAACACCATAAGCGTATTATGGAGAGACTTGAAGGTTCGATATCCAGAGCTAAACAGCTTGCCGAGCCTTGTAATTGCGACAATTTGGCATATAACAAAATTAGAGAGTATAAGTATTGCCCCGATTGCGGAAGGAAGGTAAAAATATGAAGATTGAGCAAATCGTCAATAGGTTCATCGTCGAATTAGAGGAATGTGCATTACAGAATAATGTTGATGAATGTGATGATTGCATAGCCAAAGATAATTGTACGTACAGGAAAGAAATATTATCAGCCATATCCACCCTCGAACAGCTTGCCGAGCCTTGTGTGCACATAAAGAATATGGAGGGAGAATATGCCGGGTTCACAACTGCAACGTGTAACGGTTCAAAGGTATATTATTCGACAGGTACACATTGTCCGCATTGCGGAAGGAAGGTGAAATATGAAGAATGAAGATGTGATTAAACTCAACAGACTTGTAGAGGCAAACGACATTATTGTAATAGGTGGAAACTTATGTAGAATAGTGGACGCTTTATTCGAGGCGAAACATGAATATTGAGCAAATTATCAATAGGTTCATCGTCGAATTAGAGGAATGTGCATTACAGAATAATGTTGATGAATGTGATGATTGCATAGCCAATGATAATTGTACATACAGGAAAGAAATATTATCAGCCATATCCACTCTTGAACAGCTTGCCGAGCGTATGCGGGTTCGGACTATCACGGAGGATTCGAGTACATGGCCTGAAGTTGGCATACACGTTCTTTTATATACTAACTTTAGCGGTTATAAAGAAGCATGGCGAGAAGGGGATATATGGATATCCAGAAATGCTATGGCATCGGTTTGTAC
>Ga0114918_10004433_pt1 | contig 12193 bp, 10 predicted proteins | sample LantaG_FD_87015 | JGI IMG/M metagenome (GOLD analysis project Ga0114918, IMG submission 87015) | Deep subsurface microbial communities from Baltic Sea to uncover new lineages of life (NeLLi) - Landsort_02402 metaG | ecosystem: Environmental > Aquatic > Marine > Oceanic > Sediment | place...
AGAACTACCTGTAGGAACAAAAGGCAAATTTAAAATGTCTGCTTCTGGTAAATCATCCACAGATTCGTTTTCACAAATGGCATCATCGTGGAAGTTAAATTCAGCACCAGTACAGCTATTTGTTTTTGGTGGTTTCATGGTTGCCGCTGGTGTAGTTTTGATGTTCTTTGGACTATGGACATTGGGGTTTGGAGTATCATTAGGTGGTAGTGCATTGATTGCGTGTGGTATTATGATCAATCAATATCCATGGGTAATCCTCATTGTTATCGGTGTGACACTTCTAGCATGTGCATATTATCTCTATACAGAGTATAAGAAGAAGCAATTGTTTGGACATAATCAAGATGTTAATTTTGTGTTAGAAGCATTAACAAACGTAGTATCCACTTTGCCTGATGATGTACTTGAAACGTATATCAAAAAGCCTTTGAGAGAGCATGATGATAGTAGTCTCATTAAAACTATTACCATGAAGGCAAGAGCAAAAGTTTAATAGTTTGTAAGAATTTCTATATACCCTGCTATAGTTGTTCTTCTCTCCCTGCAACTATGGTGGGGTATATTTTTGGGAGAAGTTATGAAAAAGACAACAAAGACGAAAGTTAAGCATTGCATCGCTGATGCAAAAAATCTCATGACTAAATCGATGGATACGAATGGTATGAGTTTAAATGAAATTTTATCATCTATTGATAGTCATCAATCTAATGATGAAATGGAGGATGGTCCAGACTTTCCATCTTTTGTACCTATTCATACATTACAAAAGATCAAAGAGACTTTAGGAAAAAAAGAAATAAAGGTTGATGATTCAGGTCAAGAAATCTTAGTTCCAGTATATGCTGAAGAAGAAAAGGCTAAAGTAATATTTGGATTATTAGCGGAACGTGGAATTAATCTTTTAGATCATTTGGAAGATTGTCTTGGTAAGGTGGGTTATGATGTAGATATGGTAGATTCAATTAATGCCTCAGTTGGTCGTGTTGGTGAAATGCTTCGAGATATTTGCGATTTACAATATAAAAAATCCAAGCTTGAAAACGAGAGAACTAATCTAGAAATTCAAAAATATAAAGCAGATCTCAAGAAAAGAGAACTGGACATCAAAGAAAAAGCAGTTGAGAAGGGACCAAGCAACACTAACGTGATTGCTGTTGGTAATGCTCATGAATTGTTGAAAATGATGCAGAATAATAAAACATTAAATGATGAGATACAAGAAGTGGATCTAATAGAGGGGGGTGAAGATGGCCAAGAAGAGTAATAGTCTTGTTCCTGATCCCGGTCGTTCTATAGAATTTACCGAAGAGAATATTCAGGAATTATATAAATGTAAACAGAGTGTTCATTACTTTGCTCGAAATTATTGTTATGTTATTCACCCAACTCTCGGTAAAATGAAAGCGGATCTATATTCATTCCAAAATAGAATTATTGATGGAATTATTGATCATAGACAATCAATTATTTTGGCTCCACGACAGTGTGGTAAGGCTTTAAGTATTGATACACCAATATTAACTCCTAATGGTTTTGTTAGATTAGCGGATTTAAATATTGGCGATACAATATACGGTAGAGATGGTAAATCAACTAAAATAAAATTCATAACTGAAACTATGCATGATCATGATGTTTATGATGTTGTATTTGATACCAACGAAACAATCAAATCTGATGCTGAACACCTCTGGACGGTTGGTAATTCCGATTGGTTAACGGGTGAAAAAACTCTTAAAACGACAGATTTAGTTTCTATTCAAAAAAGACTTCAATTGAGATCTAAAGCTTCTTCTTTGTTTATTAAATCTTCCGGTCCCGTACAATTTGATAAGAAAAAAGTAAGAATTCATCCGTATGTTTTGGGTGTATGGATCGGTGATGGGAGTAGATGTGATTCAAGAATAACATGTCATATATCCGATTATTCCCATTATCACTCTATGTTTACAAAGTTTGGATATCAAATATCTGAATTTCGACCAGATAAACGGAACCTTAATACAGGAGCATTTGCGATATATGGATTATATAATGAATTAAAGAGATCTAATTTAATTAAAAATAAACATATACCAGAGGAATATTATTTAAATGATGTTGAAACACGCATGTTTCTTTTACAGGGGTTAATGGATACAGATGGTTATTGTCGTAAAACAGGTAGTTGTTGTTTTTATCAATCCAATGAAGATATAATACAGTCTGTTAAATTTATTTTACATTCATTGGGAATCAAATGTTCTCTTACTACTAAAAAAACATCACATAAAGACTGCTATACTTTATCATTTGCTTCAAATCATTGGAGTGTTTTTACATTACCTCGAAAAGTGTCGATACAGAAAAAATGTAAAAAACACAAGAAGAATGATAGAATATATATCCGATCTATAACCAAATGTAATTCTGTTCCTGTTCGTTGTTTACAAGTGGATAATGATGATAAATTATTTTTATGTGGGAATACTTTAATTCCAACGCATAATACCACTGCGGTCGCATTAGTCATTCTACATTATGCTATGTTTACTCCATATAAATGCTGTGCCATCTTAGCGAACAAAGATGCTAAATCCATGAGCATTCTAAATGATGTAAAAACAGCATATGAAAGTTTACCAGATTGGATGAAGCTTGGTGTTGTCGAATATAACGCTCACACGATCAAATTCGAGAATGGATCTAAAATCTTTTCAGCCGCAACATCTAAAGATGCGATTGCGGGTGAATCTGTATCTTTCCTCTACATTGATGAATGTGCGCTTATTGCTGAAGGCAAGGCGCGTGAATTCTATCGAGCGAACTATCCTACTATTTCTAAAGGTGAAAAATTAGTTGTCACATCGACTGCGCGTGGTATTGGAAATCTTTTCCATAGTTTATGGAAAGGTGCCATTGACAAAACCAATACATATGTTCCGGTGCGTGTGGATTATTGGGAAGTTCCCGAATATTCTTCACCACAATGGAAAGAAGATATGATTGCTGATATCGGGCAAATTGCCTTCAATTCGGAATTTGGTAATCAATTTATTGGTTCTCAGACCACAGTTATTGGATTTGAAGCTTTAAGGAACATGAAACCTAAACCCCCAATATTTGAAGAGAAAATACATAATGGAACTTATAAAATTTTTGAAAAATACATTCCTAATGCTATCTATCTTGCTGCACCTGATGTTTCAACGGGTAGTGGAAATGATTACTCTACTATGCAGTTTTTTCGGATGGAGTGGAGAGAACCAATTGAGGATGATTATAAAGCGTATGAAAACAAACAAGAAAGTATACCAGATGCCATTATTACTAAACTGATTCAATGTGCCGTATTTCGATCCAATTTGATCAACATTCCAAACTTTGTCGATTATGTATTTGAATTGCTTCCTACTTGGGGTGAACCCTATTTCATTCTAGAAAATAATGGTATTGGTCAAAGTTTTGCGGATAACATGACTCAAAACTATTTTTGGGAAAATGCATACTATCACATTGATGAGAAAAAACGAGAATCGAGCAATAATTGCACCGTTGGTATCAATTCCAGTGGATCAACTAAAAACACTATGGTCACTGCAATGAAAAAATTTGCTGAAGATGGAAAATTAGTGATTTATGATAATGATACTATCAATGAATTTCTGACATTTGTGGAAAAGACATCCTCATCTGGAAATAGAAAATTCACCGCTGAAGATGGTTCACATGATGACTTAGTTGTTCCTGTTGGTTGGATTTGCTTTTTAGCCAACACCAATTACATGCAAGATATTTTAACATTTCACTAAACAGAACGAAGACACTTCACCATTAAATGTGCAAACTGTTTTTTGGATATAGATGTATTCACATATGCATCTCTAAAAAACTTTTTATACCACCAAACCTTTAGATCCTCGTCTTTTATATGTAAATTAGGTAATAGTAGTTTACATTGTTCCTCGTGTTGCATATTCAAAGCTTTCCATTGGGCATCATATGGGCATGTACAAATCGACTCTAATATTGTCTCTGCGTTATATGGAATATTATATTTCAAACATAATTGTCTTTCCATATTAATTCTTGAGATTTTCAGAATCAATATGTTTGAATATTGTGGATGCGAACGGAACGTTTGATTGATATCGTGCCATTGCGTGTGAAAACAATCTTGGGTGTGAGGGTGTGATTTATCAAATTCTTTTTGTATTTGGATATATTGACATGAACAACCACCCATGTAATGCATCCTCATGGTAAATACATCATTTTCATAATTACACCCACTACGAACCTTACCTTGTTGAACACCAGTGATTTTGCGGATTAGTGGTTCTAAAATCTCTTCCCATCCCTTGTTTCTGGGAATAATAGTGGTTTCACGTAAAATATCTTCAATTTTTTCTTTATGTTTATTCATGGACATGATATACTCTCCTGTGTGAATTGTTCTCAATAATTATTTGACTACTGGTATTTATAAGATATAATAATTATGATGCTTTCTTATTTCTCATATTTATAGAAAGGGATAAAAATGATTTCACTGGTCGATGTCATTGAGCGAGACCATTTAGTTATTAACCGTTATGCGAATCCATATAAAGATGATAAAATTGAATGGTGTATTGGACGGGTTGATCCCGATGCATCGTTTTTCCCGTTGTGTTGGGGGGAAACCATTGATGAGGTTTTAGAAAATCTAAAAGATATGTTGAATCAATAGGAGAAATGATGAATTGGGATGAATATTTTATCTACATGTTAGATTCAATAAAAAAGAAATCCAAAGATAGATCTACTCAGGTCGGTGCTATTATTGTGGGACAGAACCATAATATTTTATCCACAGGATTTAATGGGTTTGCTAGGGGTGTGGCTGAATATGAACGAGATATATGGGGAAAAATATATACACGATTAGAGGAGATAGAAAAACTCAAAGATATCGAGACACGACATACACGACCTGATAAATACCTTTGGACTGTTCATGCTGAAGCAAATGCCATCTATAATGCAGCAAGACATGGTGTTGCTCTAGATGGTTCACGGATATATATTGATTGGTATCCATGTGCTCGTTGTGCTGGTGCTATTATCCAATCAGGTATCATAAATATTATTATTGATTATCGAAATGGGTCAGAGCGTGAAACGTATTGGAATGAACGTTGGAAAGATGATATGGATATTTCTAAGACAATGTTAAAAGAAGCAAAAATAAAAGTGCATAAGTTTACAAAGGAGTAAAAATGCCACAAGGTAATGGTTATTGGTATAATCCAGATAATAATGTCGCTGTCGAAGTCAATCGACATGAATATGAAATTAAAAATGAGAATACTCAAAAGAAGCTTGATCTTCATTGGGCAGCAAAGGAGGAGATTGATCGTCTTCCAGTGAACAAACAGAATGAGGATAAGATTAAAATTCTAGCTGTAGAGTCTGGACTAATACGAGTACGCGATTGGATGAAGTTTGTCTCTATTCAATTGTCTGCACGTAGAAAACGATTAGAAAATATGTTAGGTTCTATTGCAGATCTCATTCAAGCGTTTCAAGATAAATCAAATACATATCATGCATTAGATAAAGATACTAAAGCAATGGCCATTTTGTTTGGGACTGCAAGTGAACTCAGAATTGACAATCTTGCCACACAATCAAGTCAACATATCAGTCCAGAGGATTTCTTGAAAACATATGCAGATGCAGGGTTTTTGGAGGAAAAGACAATGAAAAGTACAGATGAAAGTGTACATGATATATCGATGACAAGTGAAGATATTCATTGGGCGCGAAAACGATTAGCAAAGTATGATTTTTATAAAGAACAAGATCTTGATATTCTTTTTGAAGATACTCACGTTCGGTACTCTGTGGATAATCATGTTTCCGCACTCAATGAAGAAAAGCTATCCCGTGTTTGGCAACTCGCAACAAAGGATGGATATGTTTGGGGTATTGTCACTGGATATCGTGCGGAATATGATGAATCAGAAAATATCAAACGTAATGACCAACTAAAAAAAGATATCCGTAAACAAGGGTATGGGTATTGGGAATTAGATGGACGCTGGCAAGAAACCGGTGAAGATGGAACGAAACAAGATGTTGGTGAACGTTCGATCTTTATTGCCGCACCAAAAGATACCGATGGAAAAGATTTTCTAAAATTCATGATTGATATGACTCAAAAATATGATCAGGATGCAGCAGTATATAAGAATGATACCGAAGGTGATGCCCCGGTTATGTTGTATCAATATAAAAGTATAAAGGATGGCAAACGTGTAGTCGATGAAGATCATTTCCCTATTGGAAAATTTAATCCAAATAAGATTGCAGAAAACTATAGTAAAGTTTTAGGAAGTGGACGCACTTTTGTTTTTGAATCGATCCGCGAATCCCACAGTCTGAAAGAGTTTATTAATCTTGATGGAAATATGATTTCCAATATGAATGAGAATGAGATTCGAAGCAATCTCAAGAAAGTCCAAGGTCAACCCTGTGACTCGTGGGGTGGATCGATTGCACGATCTACTAAACTACGGGGTCTAGAGGAAGCATTGCGTAGAATGGAGAGGAATCGATAATGTCTCAAAACACTTGCTTAGACTGTTATCGAAAACATGTTAGTACTTCAATGGCATTTGAGGATGAGTGGCGTCTCGATAACGTCACATATCGTGCTAAACGATCTTTAGCTATCGGAGAATTGAACGCTGCGTGTAAGGAATGCGTTGTCATGTATCCAGTATTGGCCCAGATAACACGGGAACATCTATTAGCATTTCAGCGAAACAATGACCCCATTCCCACAGAGTATTTGATCACACTGGCAAATGACATTGAAGATAGTGAAGAAAAAGAGGACGAAAAAGAGATAGAACCTGAGATATTAGATACAGAACTAGACTAAATAATATTGAACAGGAATAAATCAATAATGTCTATCTTACTTTAGTGTATGTAGGATAAAAGAGACAAAAAACTCAATTCCTGTTAGTAGTAGTCGTGTTGTTGAAACCCTATCAGTTTTGGTAGGGTTTTTTTATTGTATTGATACTAAATACTTATGACAAATAGGAGAAAGATTTAATCATGACCATGCGAAAACCAAATACTGAACATTATTATTATAATGCAGTACGATCACAGGTTATCGCATTTATGTCTTTATTCAAATCAATGAAAGTCGTTGATACAACAAATGATACTGATAATACATTAATTGAAGCCAAAGAAACTGCCATTGATATCGTATATACACCTAAAGAGCGAAAGCTTATTGAACAGACACACGAATATACCACACCATCATCTATGTATGATACCAAGGTTCCCATGTTTTCAGTATCGATCTCTTCCATATCGTATGATGAAACAAGAACATTAAATTTTTATCGAAAACGTCGAATTAAGCAAAATTCCGCACAATATAATGATAGAATGCCGATTCCATATAATATTGGTATGAATTTGTCGATTTTAGCTAAATATGAAAGTCATATACATCAAATAGCAGAAAATATTGCTCCGTTTGTTGCACCTTATATCGTTGTGAAGATTAAAGAAAATTCCAATTTATTAATTGATGTTCCGCGTGAATTAAGAATTGATTTTGATGGGCAGATTAATCGAGATATTCCTATTGAATGGGAAGACACAGAACGAAGAATTATCAAGGGAAATCTTAATTTTATTATTCGAGGGTGGATTTATAAACCATTATCCCTTCAACCTGGACCGATTTTACATATTCCGATCAGATTCTTCAAAAGAGAAGACTTTGATATCAATACGGCATTATTTGACCAGACTGAGGTTAGTGGACCTAATTGGATAAGTTAATATGTAGATTTCTAAAAAAACTTCATATTTTATAGACCATTAACATAAATATTAATAGAATAACCAAGTTGTGTAGAAAACAACATTCTAAAAGAAAGAGGAAAAGCTCATGGTGACAATTAGAAGTGGCCTTTCTCCTGCAGTTAGAGTACAAGAAATCGATATTTCGGATCATGTTAACAACCAAGTTAGCACCGTTGCTGTGCTGGTTGGTAACGCGGAACGTGGTCCAGCCTTTAAAATCGATATTGTTAACTCTGAGAGGGAGTTTGTTGAGGCTTATGGTGGCCCAACTGATGACACAGTGAAGACCTTCTTCGCTGCTAGTGGATATTATACCAGAGGGTCCAACCTATTATTTACACGTGTTGTGGATCGTCCTACAGCCATTGTGGGTGCTATTGGGTATGATGCGAATTCAGATGCTGAACCTGATGGCAGTCTTCCTCTGATTGAAAATCTAGATCCATATATCTACAATAATGATCTTGCTGACTATATTGAAACAACAGATGCAACAATTGTCACTCAAGATGATGTTGAAGCATATTATAACTCACAATATAAGTGTGTGCAAGCGTTTTATACTCGTCATACATTTAATCGTGCATTCCCACGTGAACGTAATGTAGAATATGATGTCGGTGATTTAGTCCATGATGGTTGGTATGAGAGTACAGAGCTTGGTCAAGTTGAACATTTTACAGACGAATCGTCTCCTGGTGTTCCTGATCCACTATTTCCTAATGGTTATGTTTATCAATGTACTGTTGCTGGTTTAACAAGTCAAGCATGGAACACTGCCGCTGAGAGAACAGATAAGGGTTCTATCAGTGACGATATCGTTGCATGGGATACAGATATTGGTGATTCAACAACGGATGGTGAAGTAGTTTGGGAAAGAGTTGCTTGGGTTGAAAACACAGGCGTTGGTGGTATTCGATATAAACATGGATCTACAATTAGTCCTGAATATTATGATCCTGAAGATACTACAACATTTGATTATAGTGTTACAATCAATGACGAAGCTAAATCCGAAGATTTGATTATTTCTGCTATTGGTCCGGGTAGTGTTTATAATGATTACTATATCTTCCTTCTTAGTTATGCTGATTCTGAAAAACTAAAGAAGTATCCTTATAGTCTTAACATTCCGCGTGAAACGTTGAAGTCTGATTCATTTGTCCCTGAAGAGTTTGCCGATTGGGGTACAGCTACAGTCCCAAGTATTAAGCGTGTTCTTTCTAAAGTTACTTATTCAGAGTTTGTGAATCGGTTTGATTTCTTATCTACAATTCCAAATAATCTCCCTGCCTCAGATACAGAATTTGGTGTCTTTGTACTTTCACGAGATACAATCTCTGATTCTTGGAGCACTGTGGAATATCATCGAGTTTCCACAGATGTCAATGCCTTTGATGGTAATGGTAATTCGTTGTTTGTTGAAACTGTAATCAACAATAAATCAACATTAGTTCGTGCAAAGTTATCTGATCTTGCTGCAAGTACGGTGTTTACGACAACATTACCCATGGCGCTTAAGGGTGGTTATTCTTGCGAACTACAGAACTTCTATGAAACTGTTACCCGTAATGGTTCCAGTACAACATTGGTTGGTGAGTACATTACGGCTTTAGATATCTATCGAGAGTCCGATGTTGATGTTGATGTTCTCATTGATGGTGATATGCCACTTGCGGCTAAGACAGCTCTGGCTATGTTGGCTGAAGATCTAAACGGTGAGGCAATTGCTGTTTTGGATGTTCCTTACGAATATTCTACAGTGGATCAGATTATTCAATGGACACAAGAGAATTTACTACTTGGTGGTGAAACAGGAAGTTATGCTTCTCTTTATCATAATAGATCCAAAATTTATGATAAGTATAATGGTATCTATCGTTGGGTTGCTAACTCTGGTACTGTTGCAGGTGTGTATGCTGATGTTGATAAGAGATTTTATCCTTGGTATGCTCCTGCTGGTAGCCGTAGAGGTGTTCTTTCTGAAGTTCTTGATATTCGTGAAAGATTCCGTCTTCCCTCACGCGATGCTCTTTATGCAAATCGCATTAACCCCATTGCAGTGATTCGTAGTGCAATCACCATTTATGGTCAAAAGACACTTCTTGATAGAGAAAGTTATTTGAATCGTGTTAATGTTCGTAGATTGCTTGCATTCTTGAAGCGTAGATGTCGTAGATTGGCCGAGCAGTTTGTATTTGAATTCAATGATGAATTTACTCGTTCAGCTATGACTGGTATCTTTAACGAATTCCTACAATGGGTTATGAACAACCGTGGTCTTCAAGAATTCTTGGTTGTTTGTGATGAAACAAACAACACTGATATTGTTCTTGACAACAATGAGTTGTATGTTGACATTTATGTGAAGCCAACACCTGTTGCTGAATTTATCTATCTACGATTTTATATCACTCGATCTGGTGTAAATCTGCAAGAACTTGCAACCAGAATTGTTCCCGGTGCGACTACTACGGTTCCATCATCTGGTTTTTAATTTAGATAAATAGAAGGACAGCAATATTATGTATAGTCTTAATCATTTCAGAGAAAAAATCCCTGATATTGCAAGACCATATCACTTTCGATGCTTTTTTGAGGGTGGGTGTTTTAGCAAATTAGGAGATCCACAAAGGGTTGTTGCTTCTCTTCGTACAGCTAATCTACCTGACATTATGGTTCAAGAGGTTGCTATTAACTATTTTGGTATGCTGTATAAAATTGCGGGTACTCCCACTTATGGCGCACTTTCTGTTCAATTTCTGATTGACGCTGAATATGAAGTACTCAAAGAGTGGAAAAAAGTTCTCGAACAAGTTTTCAAGTATGAAGAAGCAACTGGTCCAAAGTGGAGTGCTCCTGCAGTTTATATGGGAAACATGACGTTGTTTCAATTGAATACGGCACGAGCAAATGCCAGCGTATATAAACTAAGTTTGGCATATCTATCTGCTATCAGTCCTATTTCTTATAATCAAGAATCAAAAGATTTACCACTTACCTTTGACGCAACGATTAGTTATAGCTATTATAATACCGTTGGGTAATCGTCATATCATACCATCATAGTGTTTTTAAACCCCTATTAATTTAGGGGTTTTTATTTCTTATATTGAACCCTTGTACCTAAATATATGTAGAACTTTATTTCCAAAAATTTATGTGTGGTGTGTATAGGATGATGTTTGATCATCGGAGGAGAGAATAATGGAACACAAGACAGGGTTTATTGATGATAATATTCCACAACCAAGAATCCCAACTAATGGAATGCCAATGGGGATACCGCAACAAAGTAACAGTCAAGAAATTAATGTTGAATATTTGGATGCCATGATCAACAATAAAAACGAACATCCAAATATTCGAGAGAATGCTATTAACCTGAAAAGAAAACTATTTCCACATTTAATGGATCATGATGTCCAACCTTCACCATCACCCGAAGAACATATGCCGAGCATTGATGTTCCTAAACAACCAAAACTACCAACACCACCGAGTCAAAATGTAATGATTCCATCACAAGTATCCTCTACGCAAATGTCTTATAAAAATGCTTCTAATGATGCATTTCAATCCCTTTTATCCAAGTTCAATTCCAATTTATATGCAGATGAAGTTAGTCTACCATCAGATCCAAATGTTAAGGTTTGTCTAAAGTGTATGACTGTAGCTGAGTATAAATTTCTTTCGAAGCAACTAGAACTATTTGAAGCCAAGGTTGAATCTGTTGATAAAAATGATGAAAATTATACACATAAGATACATCTCTTTGAAACCAATTTAACCAATGCTTTAGATGTGGTATTAAAAAATTGTATTACGAATCAATATCCAGTAGAGTCGTTAACCATGTATGATTGGATCTTCCTATTAATCTATCTTCGTTTAATATCTCGTGGTGAAGATGCTGGGTTTCAAGTCACCAATACCCAAAAGAAAACGACGGAGAACATTGATATCAATCTCAGTCAATTGGTTGATTATATGTTTGAACATCGTTTGGATTACAATGTTAATCCCTTAGATATTGTAGATATTGGTAATGACATTCAAGCGTATTTAATGATTCCATCGAGAGGTGATATGGTTTTTGCCAACACTGCATATGCCAAAGATACTACATCATCATTGAGTGTGTATTCTATTGCTATGTGTATAAAAGCATATATTGAAGGTGGTGTGGCTAATATCATGTCACCATCACAGCGTTTACAATTAGTTGATACATTATCATATGACGTATTAGATAAGATAACTAAAGTTTATGAAGGTGCTAATAAACGGTTCTTTGATACGATGAATACATTTATTAGAAGTA
>Ga0114918_10004436_pt1 | contig 12186 bp, 18 predicted proteins | sample LantaG_FD_87015 | JGI IMG/M metagenome (GOLD analysis project Ga0114918, IMG submission 87015) | Deep subsurface microbial communities from Baltic Sea to uncover new lineages of life (NeLLi) - Landsort_02402 metaG | ecosystem: Environmental > Aquatic > Marine > Oceanic > Sediment | place...
AGCAGGCGCGGCCTCCTTCCGTCCCGGTCGCGGGAGGGGAGGTCAACGCCCTGGGTTGCCGTCGCCGGGTCTGCCTTCGGGCGTCGGGGGGGGGGCTGCGCCGCCGCCGTCGTCGCCCTTGAGTGTGCCCGCTGCTGCTGCTGCTGCTGCTGCGGCGGCGGCGGCGCCGGAGCTGCCGCCGCTGCCGCTGTGTCGGCCTTCCGCGCCCCGCGGCGGGGGGAGCCCCTGCGCCCGCTGCCGCTCCTTCCCGCCTCCCCCCTGACCCCCCCACCGGGTCTGTCCGGAAGCGCGGCCTCGAACGCGACCGCGGTGTCTTCGGCGACGACCCTCGAGAGCGGCGGGAAGGCCGCCCGCAGTGCCGACTCCCCGGGGCCAGCGACGGCGGCGGCGCCCGCGCTGCCGCCCTCGCTGCCGCCTCCGCGGCCCGCCTCCGCGGAAGCAGCGACCTCAATCCAGCGCTGCGCGACGACTCGGCGGATGCGCGCCAGGGCAGAGGCGTCGGCGCATCGGGGGCAGCGCCACGGGCCCGGCGGCGGCGGCGAGGGAGCGGAAGGAGAGACCGGGAGCAGAAGCGGCGGCACGAGGCAGATCGAGTGGCAGGAGCGCGGGCACGTCTCGCAGCGCAGGAGAGCGGCGTCCTCGGCGGCGCGAGCGTCGGCGCAGACGGCGCAGGCGGCGCTGGAGGAGGACGCGGGAGGGGGGCGAGGATGCGGCGGCGGCATGCGGGCGGCGGCGGCGGGCGCCCTCTTCGCGCCGCCGCCGCCGCCGCCGCCCACGCGCTCGTTGTCCGTCTCGGTCGCGGAGGTGTCGATGTCTCTCGTCTCCTCCTCCTCGGAAGAGGAGGAGGAGGAGGAGGAGGAGGAGGAAGGCTCGGAGGGCTCCTCGGCCAGGGAGCGGCGGCCGGCGGCTCCCGCCCGCCTCGGCGAGGGCGCCCCCCTGGCCCCGCCGCGGCCCCTGGAGACTGCCGACGCGCCGCGGGGCCTCTTCCTGTACGGAACAACGTCGTCGTCGTCGTCGTCGTTGCTCGAGGAAGAGCCGGAAGAAGAAGTCGACGACGACGACGAAGAGCTTCCAGAGGAGGGAGAGGAAGGAGCGTCGCCGCCGGTGGCCCCCACCGCCGCCCTCGGCGCCTTTCGCCTCTTCCCCGCGGGCGGGCGGGCGCGCGAGGAGGGGCCGACTCCATGCGGGACGCCTCTCTCCTCCTCTGCCTCCCCGGCGCCTCTCGAGGAGCGCCGCGGCCCGCCAGACGCGGCGGGAGCGCCGCCGTCGCCGCCACCGCCGCCGCGCGAGCCCCCAGCCTCCTCCCCTCCCGAGCGGGAGGAGCGGCGGGGCGGCAGCGGCGGCGGTTTCGGGTGGGCCGGCTGCGTCGGTTCGAAGACCGCTGCCGCGCTCCTCTTCGCCCTCCGGTCGTTGTTGTCTTCGCCCTCATCGTCGCCATCGGAGCTCGAGGGGGACAATGAGATCTGTATTGTCAGATGTGTTTTGTGTGATTCGAGGGGGGCGCGCGGGGAGTGAGTGAGTGAGGGAGGAGGAGGACGACGCCGCCGCCGCCGCCTTCGTCGTCGTCGTCGTCGCGATGCTTCCGACGGGAGGTCTTCTTCTCGCTCTCTCTCTCTCTCCCGGCATCACTCTCCCCCCTCGCGATCTCTCCCTCTCCCTATGGACGCTCAACGTACCTCCCTCCTCTTGCTCGGGACGCCACGCTTGGAACTCATCTCGTCTTTCTCAGAGAAAGAGAGAGGTGAATCGATGGAAAAGAAAAAAAAGGTGAATTTTTTTGACGTTGGAAAAACCGACGTCAAAATGATTGAAAAGCTCTCCTCGTCGCTGTGGGCTCCTTTGTCCTCCTCTATCGCTTGCGGCTCTCGTCTCAGGCGCGAGATGAGACCGCGAGCGTCATACAGCAAGGCTGAAAAGGGCCTCTGGGAGGTCTGAAGAGGAAGAGCGATGCCTTTTTTCGACGATCACCCGAAAGAGGTTGTGAGGCCTTCCCTGTTTTCCCCTTTTTTTTCTTTTTCTTTTTTTCTTTTTTGACGAACTTGTCCTTGTTCTTATTTTACAAAAGGCACCACCGGCCGCGAATACAGCACCCTCCGCGGCCTCCCGCGCAGGCTCTCCACCTCCAGGCCCTCCTCCTGCTCCAGCTCGAAACCGAGCGAGGGATGCTCGTACAGCGCCCTCGCCGCGGCGTTGCGCGCCTCGGCGTGCACCGCGATCCGCGAAGGAGGGCGAGAAGAAAAGGTCGGAACCCCTCTGGCGGAGGAGGAGGCGGAGGAGGAGGCTGAGGAGGAGGCGGAGGAGGAGGCGGCGGCGACGAGCGAGATGGCCCGCGAGAGCAGCGCAACGCCAAGCCCGCGCCGCCTCGCCGCGGGCGCAACCGAGACGTTGGCGAGGTAGGCCGTCGTCGCCGCGGCTCCTTCTTCCCCCTCCCCTCCCGCTCCTCCACTTCCTCTTACTCCTCCTCCTGCTGCTGCTCCTCCTCCCGCGGCGGCGTCGGCGACGAGGGACTCGCTCGGGAGGCGCGCGCCGACGATGATGTCCAGCGACGCCACGGCGAGGCGGCGGCGGTGGCCGCCGCCGCCGCTGCTGCTGCTGCGGCGGGGGACCCCTCCCGGACCCCGGCGGGCGTCGGCTTCGGCGTCGGCAGCTCCGGCGTCGGCGGAGAGGGTGCAGGACGCGTCGCCCTCTGCCCTCGCGGCCCTCGCCAGCTCGGCATCCTCGTCCTCCTCCTCGTCCTCCTCTCCCTCTCCCTCCTCCTCGCCGCCGCCGCCGCCGCCTTCTGCTCCCCCCGCGTCCTCGATCGTGCCCAGCAGGCAGACGCACTCGCAGCCCCTGTAGTCCTCGTCGGTCCCGCTCGCGCGCGCCTCGAGCGCGTCCCACGCCTCCCTGCTCCTCATGCGGACCCAGGCCTCCCGCGCGAAGCCGGACGGGCCTCCCGGGGAGGAGCTCCCCTCCGCTCTGACTGGCAGGCTCGTGGAGAAGGCCAGGGCCCGCAGGGAGGCCGCGGCCCTGAGGTCCGCGCCGGGCGCGGCGACGCGGAAGCGCAGGGAGCGCGGGAGGCGGCGGCGCCCCTCGGCGGGAGCGGGAGGGGGCGGGGCCGGGGCCGAGGGAGGGGGAGGGGGGCCGTCGGCGGCGGCGGCGTCGCCGGGGAGGAGGCCGTCGGCGGTCGGCGGCGACGAGGGGGCGCGGGCGATACTCGCGCGTTGTCTCCTCGCTGGAGCTCTGCTGTTGGGCGGCAACAAGATGCTACATTTTCGATAAGACGCAACTGGCGGAAGCGACTTCGAAGGCGCAGCGGGAGAGCCCCTTGGGAGCGCGGAAGGCATCCCTGGTTTGTCGATTTCGGAAAAAAGGTGAGTGACACCCGCTGTGTTGATAGTTCTTCCTCATGTTCCTCTTTCTCTTCCCTCCATTTTTCAACTTTTTCCACCCTTTCTTCCCTCTCAGCATCGTTTCATCCTCAGCAAGCTCGCTTTTCGACACGCTCCAAATACCTCGAACTGATCGATCTGCGTGCGGCGATGCGACGAAGCGGCACGGGGAGAGCGGCAGCAGGAGGCCGCGATGACAGCGGCGGTGTCGCCGTGATCGCCGACGACGCTGCCGCATCCGCTTCTTTGTCGACGATGAATCGCAACAGGCAACCCTTGGACAAAACGGGCCTGGCCTCCCTTTCGATGCGGGCTTCGACGGGCACAGAAGAGCACCGCTCACACCAGAGGTGCGGGACCGGGAAACGGGAAACGGGCGCTCGTATCATTCCTTTTTTCGTTTTTTCTCCCCCTCTGACGCCCGCCCCCCCATCCCCCCCCCCAAAAAAAAACCACCCACCTCTCTTTCAGCTCGCCCCTCCCTCCGCGGCAGCAGAACCCGCTCGAGGCCGTCGCCTCCGCTCTCGCCTCGCTCGTCGCGTCCTTCTCCGCAGCTGCAGCTGCAGCTTCAGCTGCAGGAGGAGGAGGAGAAGAGCAAGGGGAACCGCAAGGGAACCCGCACGGGAGCCGGGAGGGGCGCGACTGGAGGGCCCGCGGCTGCTTCCCAGCCCGGCTCGCCGCCGCCGGGGCGCCCCGGGCGGCGGCGGCGCTCCGGGCGGCGGCGGCGCCGAACCTCCTCCCGTTCGCCTCCTCTGCGGCGCCCGCCTCCGCCTCCCACGACCTCGCCACCACGGGCTCGCGCGTCTTCCCGATCTTCGGGAGGGAGATTAGGATCTACGACTTCGGGGTGTACGTGGACTCGGCAGCTTTGCGGACTTCGGCGTCGGCGGCGGCGCTGCGCGCGGCGGCGCCTGGCGCGCTGAGGGCCGCCGCGGCCGTCTCTTCCCCGGGCCGCGTAGGAGGGGGCGGCGATGGGGGGAAGAAGAAGCGGAAGATCCTGCGCTTCGTCCCCGTGTTGCCGCGGCTGCTCGACCGCAGGAGGGACGCGAGGGCGAAGAGGCAGCAGAAGCAGCAGCAGGAGCAGCAGCAGCAGCAGTGGGAGCTGCACGTCGGAAACGAGAGCGGCCGGAGCCGGCAGCAGCAGGCGCAGCTGCAGCAGCCCCCTCGCGCTGCTGCGACGGCGACGCCAGTCTTCGGCGAGCAGCTCCCTGCCAGCGAGGCGGATGACCTCGGCGGAGAGGGGCGCGACGCGGCGCTGCCGTTCGGCGCCGCGCTGCGGTCGGCTGATGACGTGCCGATGTCTCTTGTCGTGAGGTCGAGGTTCGTTCCTTTTTCCTTTTTTGTTCTCTCTCTCTCTGTCTCTCTCTCTCTCTCTCTCTCTCTCTCTCGCGCGCGCGCGAGAGAGAGAGAGAGAGAGAGAGAGAGAGAGAGAGAGAGAGAGAGAGAGAGAGAGAGAGAGAGAGGAAAAGTCTCCAGCAAACAAAGAACGTTAAAAAAACTCACTCTTCTTCTTCCCTCCTCGTTTCCTTCATCCCCTCTCTCTCCTCAACCTAGGCGAGCTCTGCCCATCGCGATCCTCCGAGCGGAGTACGAGCGCATCCTCTCCCGCCGCATTGAGCGCCTCGGCGGCTCCGCTGACGACAAGGGGCTCAGAGAGATGCTCTCCTACTTCCGTGCCGACGCCCTCCCCGCCTCGGCGCGGCACCCCGGGGGCCTACTCAACGGCCTCGGCGGCCTGGCTGGGATCGCGGGCCTCGGCGGGCTGAAAGGCTTCGACGGAGGCAGCCAGGGGAAGAGCAGGAACGCCGGCGCGCTGGCCAAAGGGGCCGTCATCGAGTTCCGGAGGAGTCCCGGCGGGAAGCTGACGGCCTCGGTCGACGGAGCGCACGTCGCGACGGTCGAGTCGTCGGCGCTGCTCGCCGCCGCCGTGTTCGACCTGTACGTTGGGGCCCTGCCGGTCTGCGGGGCCGCGAGGGCGTCTGCGCACCAGGCGGTGGTGGCCTGGGTCGGCGACGACGGGAAGAAGAAGAAGGGGGAGGGAGGAGAGGAGGAGGAGCTCTTGGCGCGGCGGCTGCTGGCGGGCGGGCCGCGCGCGAGGGCGACGAGCGGCGCGGCAGTCTGCGACGACGACGACGACGACGACGACGAGGAAGAATCAGTCTGCAAGAGAGGTGGAGGAGGAGGAGGAAAAGGAGGACGCACAGGGCAGCAGAAGGAGCAGCAACAGAAGGAGCAGACGAAGCGCTGGAGCCTGCTCCCTCCCGCGCTCTTCGGAGGAGGCGGAGGCAGCGGAGGCGGCTCCAAGGAAATCCTTGGGTGAAAAAAAAAGAAAAAAGGAGAGAGAGAAAGAAATAAATTTGTTTCGAGTCCTGAACTTGAAAATCACACGTAAAAAAATTCAAAGAAAAACAAAAAAAGCCCCCCACCTCTCGTTTCTCTCTCTCTCTCTCTCTCACACACAAACACACACGCGCGCGCAGACTTTTCAAGCGAACCCGTTCTCGGAACCCAGGAAGACGTTCCACCACCCGGGCTTGTAGGGGGAGTAGGGCGCTGTCCACCTCCCGGCCTCGGGGCTGCGGTCGAGCGGCACAAAGTCGGGCACGGCCGCGCCGCACCTCAGGGCCTCCTCGGGGGCCATCTCGCGGGGCGGGTCGAGCCTCAGGACGCGGTCGAGGCGCAGCTTCATGAACGTGATCCAGGTCGCGTCGGTCGAGATCAGGGCGACGGCGGGCCTGCCGATCCTCTTGGCCTCGGCGGCGAAGTCGCCGTCGAGCCAGGCGGGCTCGCAGACGAGGAAGAAATCGAGCTCCTTCCCCTTGTCGCCGAAGAGGCGCTTGCGCTCGCGGAGCTGCTCCGGGAAGGCCTCGTTCTGGACATCGTGGAGCATGAACTGGGCGTTGGCGACGACGGCGTACCATTTGACCTGGGAAAGTTGGTTTGGAGGTCGAGAGAGAGAGAGAGAGAGAGAGAGCGAGAGAGCGAGAGAGCGAGAGAGAGCGAGTGAGAGCGAGAGAGAGCAGAAGGATAAGGGAAAAGGGATAAGAGACGAAAAGCGGCGGCAGCGCGCGGCATCGCAAAAAAAAAAAGTCGGGGTGACGGCGTCTTGTCCATCCCCTGAATCTTCGTTCAAAGCGGGTTTCTTCGCTCTCGAATCCTCGGCTTCGTCCTCAATTCAATAGCGTCGATCGTGAGGTACCGATCTCGGCTCTCGATCGATGTTTTTTTCGTTGCCAACATCGAAGCACGGAGCTCCGCAGGTTCTCGCATAAAGAATCGGGAAAATGTCGTCGGGCGGCGACGGCCCTCTCTTTTGTTTTTTCCCTATCGACATTCCAAGCTCTCGTCTCCTTTCTTCAGCCAGCAATTGCTCACCTTCTCTCCCTTCTTGGGGGTCGGGGCAACGCTGTCGATCGGCAGGATGGTCGTCGAGGGCGTTGCCGCGCGCGCGACGACGGAGGAGGGGGAGACGCGCTGAGGAGATGCAAGTTTAGCCGACGCCGACGGCGACAAACGGCGGGCGGCAGCAGCAGCAGCAGCGCGGGGCACGAGGGCAGCGGCCCTGCTGCTGCTGCTGCTGTTGCTCGATGCGCCGCGGCAGGCCACGGAGGAGGCGCGAGGGGACGACGCGAGCGTCGACTGCATTTTGTTTTTTTAGAAAGGGAATCGAACGAGAAAAAAGGGGGAAAAGGGAAAGCTAGAGTGGGAAGAAGATCTTGGCTCTCTTTTTTACTTTTGCGTGTAGCTCTTCTTCATTCTTCTCCCTCGACTTCACTTCTCTCCCCCCCCCCCTGCCCCAACCCCCAAACCAAATGCTTCTGGCCCTCTTCCTCGCCATCTCGCTCTACCCCCCGGTCCTCACCCTCCTCGCCCTCGGCCACCTCGCCAAGGCCACGCTCGCCGTCGCGCAGACCTCGACCTCGGTCTCGGGGGTGCTCGTTCGGTCGTGCTCGTGCTGCTTACTTTGAAAAGAGTTGCCTTGAATCCGGAGCTCGATTCATCTTCTTTTTCTTGTTCCTGCCTGTCTCCGTCCCTAGAGCTTCTTCTCGCTCCTCTGCGCCTCGACATGGAGAACTACGCGTGAGTGTGTCGGGGGCGAAGGCGGAGAGGAAAGAGAAGGCGTGCGCTCGCCGTGAGCTTTGAATGGCTGGGGCTGACAGCTCCGAGAAAAAAAGGACGTCGCGCCAATCGAAAAATCGAAAACGCTCGTGCTCATTCCCTCCCTCCTCTTACTCCCTACTCTCACGCAAAAAACAGGCCATCCAACCGCGAGGGCATCATCGACAAAGTCGACGGCGTGCGCATGCACGTCAGCCTGTCGGAAGCGGTGAGGCGTTTATCATAGAGAAGAGGGAGGGAGGGGGAGAGAGCGAATTGAGAAGAGAGGTGACGCAGCCCGAATCGAAACAAGACGCCGCACGACATCGTTCGACCCCGACCTCGACCCCGACCCTTTTTTCTCAAAAAAAACACTCCTACCCGCTCCTCAAAAACACAGATCGACCCCAACCCGGCCGAGGTCGTCGTCGGCGTCGAGGGCGACTACGAAGTCGTCGTCGTCGACGGGCTGACGCTCAAGAGGCGGCGGCAGGGAGGCGGAGGAGGCACGAATCAGGCGGGGATGGCGACGCCCGGCGCCAGCGTCGGGGCTTCCCAGGCCTCCGTCGGAGGGGGAGCCGCCCCGCCGCCGCAGCGCCACCAGGACTACTACTTCGCCGCCGCCGCTGCGGCCGCGGCCGCAGCGGCCCCGCCTATGCCCTACGGGGCCACGATCGCCCCTCAGCAGCAGCAGCAGCAGCAGACGCAGACGATGCCTCAGATGATGCACTTCCAGCCACAGCCTTGGCAGCCCCATCGCGTGCCCGAGTCGGAGCGCCTCCTTTCGCTCTGGCGCTCCCTGCTCGGCGAGTTCTCTTCCTCGTTCTCTGCAGGGGACCACCACCACCACCAACAGCACCCCTGCGACGCGGAGGTCGCCGCCGCGCTCGCCGCGGCGGGCCCCGCCGTCGCGGCCGCGCTCGCAGACGGAACGCTCGTCTGCGCCGGAGGAAGCGGAAGGGCTGCCGCCTCTTCTTCTCCTCGCGCCGCCGCGGCCGCCGCGGCCGCCAAGGCCGCCGCGAGGGCCAAGATTGCCGCGCTGGCCGAAGAAGAAGCGGCGTGGGGCGGCCTGGCCGAGTCCGCGCGGGAGCTGGCCGAGAGCGCCGCAAAGGCCGCCGGGCAGGAGACCGACGCCGCCGAGGACGGCGCGGAGGGCGAAGGGGACGCCGAGGCCCCCCCTTCTTCCCTGCCCAGCGACCCGGACGACGCAACGGGCCTCGTCTCCAGGGCCAGCAAGGACGCCGGGCGATGCCTGGCCGTGCAGGTCGCGGCGCTGGGGGGCCTCGCGAGGAGGGCCGACGCCTTGGCGGCGAGGGCCGACGCCGCGGCGGCGAGGCTGCAGGCGGACTGGCGCGCGCGGCGCTTTGGCGGCGGCGGTGGCGTCCTCGGAGCCTCCTCTGCTGCCGCTGCTGCTGGTGCTGGGGGCGCCGCGGGAGGGGTCAAGGGCGGCGACGTGCTGCCCGGCGTCGACTCTCCGGCTTCGCTGATCAGGGGCATGCTCGCGCCTCCGCCGCCCAAGCGGAAATGAGTGAGAGAAAAGAGAGAGAAAAGATGGAGAAAGGAGAGAGGGAGAAAACTTGATCCGAAACAAATTTGTTTTTTTTCCCGAAAGAGCAACGCGAGGTTTTTGTAACACGACGACCGCCCTACCCAAAACGAACCGTTCTCTCGACACTATATCATTCATTCACCAGTCTCTATTACGCTCCAGAGGCGTATCCGCCGTTGCTCTTCTGCGAAACCCCGGAGACAAACCTCGAGGCCGAAGAGAAAGAGGACGACGACGAAGAAGAGCTTCCGCCGCCGCCGCCGTTGTTCGACCTCCCCCCCCCGCCGCCACCGCCGCCGAGCCCCCGCCGCAGCGCGTCCCTCAGCTCGACGCCGCGCAGCCTCGCGGCCTCCCCGGCCTCGAGCCCCTCGTACCGCGCCGACCACGGCACCTCGGACCTGACGTACCTCAGAGCCGCGGCGCCCAGGCCCACGCCCTCGGCGGCGGCGATGACGAGAAAACACCATTTGACGGCGTCGAGCCTCGCGACGAGCTGGCCGCGCGCCGCGCGCTCAAGCTCAGCGAGCTGCTCGAGCCGCTCCGGGGTCAAAACGCTCCCGCTCCGCTTCGTGGCGTCCACTGCGTGAGCGATATCCCCGCCCTCCGAGCTCAGGATCGACGCCGCGACGCGCTCGGGCGACGCGAAGACGGCGAGGACGACCGCGAGCTGGCAGACGACGGAGAGCACACCGAACGCGAAAAAGACGGCGAGCGCCCAGCGGTATCTTTTCGCTCCGACGGCGGCTGCGAGGGCCGCGAGGGCGGTGAGCACCCCCAGGGAGACGAGGCCTCTGTTGTTGAGAGTAGAATGGATGAGAGAGGTGTGCTTTTGCAATCGCCGTTGGAGAGTCAGAGAAGAGAGAGGGAGGGAGAGAGAGAGAGAGAGACGGTCAACGAAGAAAGAAGAAAGCAAGGCAAAACAAAAAATCACCCGGGAACTGGCGCCGACGGCGGCGTTTGCAGCGAGCAGCCCGCGACGACGAGGCAGAACCCAGCGGCGAACCCTCCCGCGGAGACGAGGGCGAGCACGGAGCTGAGGAGCCTGTCGAGGAGCGGCAGGCGAGGAGCAGCAGGGGCTGCTGCTCCTGCCGGAGCGGCGGCTTCGGCAAAAGGCATTTTCGGTCAACGGAAGCTAAAGAGATAGCCAAAAGAATGAAAAACGTTATTCTTTTGCTCTCTTCCTCTTCTTCTCCTTCTTTTGCTCTCCTCCGCCCCGCTGATCAAACTTTTCTTTTCTTTAAAAACACTTTTTCTGCCTCTCCCTCACTCTCTCTTACAAAAGGAAGAAATCAACAAAAAAATCTCTCTCTGTTTTCCCTTTCCGTCTCTCATGACCATCCCTCCCTATCCCGTCGGGGAAGACGCAAGAAGCAGCAAAACCGAAGAACGAGACCCTCCTTTGCTATCTCGGCACTTGCTCCGCCGAGGGAGAGAATCGGATAAAAGAAGAGACCGGGAAAAAGGAAAGCGCAGGAAAAACATGCAAGGGGATGGACAAAACTCCAAGGTTCTTTTTTTTGTGTTCACGAGGGCTCTAGCATCTCCACGTTCCCTCTCTCTCTCTCTCTAAAAAGAAAAAGAAACGATCTAGTCCTCGTAGACGCGGCACTCGTCCTGTTTTTGATTGATTCGAGCAAGAGAGAAGTGGAGGGTCGCGTGCGTGAGAAAGATGAAAAAGAAAGAGAGAACAATGAAAAAGACCTTGTCAAAAAAAGGAGGAAAAAAACCGATAACCGAAACCATCTCAAACTCACGGCGTCAGGGGAGTCCTTGCAGAACTCCTCGAGGGGGTCGGCCTTGGTCTGCGCGGCCTTCTTGTGGGACTCGGCGGCGGAGATCTCCTCGACCTGGAGGAAGAAGTGGGGTTCAGGGTTTTGTTGGTGGAAGAGGTCGAGAAAAAACAGGGTGAGAGTTTTTCCCTTCTTTCTCGCGCGTTGCTTTTTTCGCTTTCTGTCTTCTTCTTGCTTTTTCAACGAGTCAATTCAAGGCCGTTCCAGACCGTTTTGGCCTCGATCCGCACGGCCACGGGCGATGACACGCTCAACGCGGCCTCGAAGGGGCGGCGGAACGCAAGCACAAGCGTTCAACAGCGCTCAACTGAGCCTCGATTAGTTGAAACAAACCAACGAAGGAGGGAAGCGTGCATCGAGAGCAAAAAGAAAAAAAAGCGAGCAGCGAGGGGGCGAGGCTTGCTCTCAAACTCTCCCCGCAGCGAGAATGCGAGCGCCTTTTCGAGGCCTCTCCCTCTTTTTCCTTTTCTTTTCTTTCGCGCTAACGCGTCCGTTGGATCAGATGACGCTATCGATTTGAAGCAGAAGAGGAAATAAAGTCGATAAGGCCGCTGATGCGGCCTGCCTCGCAGTCGCTCTTTTTTCGAGGTCTCGAGACAGCGACACGAGCACCAAGAGAAAAAAAAGAATTCATCGGCGGCGGCTTGGGGATTTTCCAAGCGGGCCCCCCTCGCTCGTCGTCCGCGCCCCCCCCCCCCACCATCCTCCTCCTCCTCTCAATCATCTCACCGTGTCCCAGGCGACGGCGCACTCGGCCGAGGAGCCGGACTCGCAGGTGTCCTTGGCCTCCTCGATCGCGGCCTCGAGCGGGGCCTTGGGGTCGGCCTTGGCGACGACGGAGGCGCGGAGCGGGGCGGCGGCAGCGACGCGGCGGGCGGAGACGGCGCGGGTGGCGGCGTCGGGGCGCGCGGCGAGCGTGGGGCGGGCGGAGAGGGCAAACATGGTTGTGGCGAGAAGAAGAAGGTGGGCGAAGAAGGATGGAGGAAGTCGAAGATGACGAAGGGAAATTGTGGGGAAAGCGTCGACAAATTAGGAGAGAGAGAAAAATTTTCAAAAGAAAAGAAAAATTGCTCCTTCCGGAGATCACAAAAAGAGAGCGAGCGAGCGAGCCTGCGAGCGAATTCCTTTCCCTTGACACGCCATGGCTCGCTGGGAGGAGAGAGACCCACGATGGCTCGTTTCTGACCTCGGAAAGGACGGCTCCAACGTTGCGGGCTGGCACTGGTGAGGTCGAGGGAGAGAGAAAGAGAGAGAGAGAGGAAGAGGAGAGAAAGAGAAAGAGAGAGAGATTCCATCTCGCACCGCCCTTCTTCCTCTTCCTTTTCTCTCTCCCTCCTCCGCAGTCGCGCCTCTCTCTCTCTCTCTCTCTCTCTCTCTC
>Ga0114918_10004437_pt1 | contig 12184 bp, 9 predicted proteins | sample LantaG_FD_87015 | JGI IMG/M metagenome (GOLD analysis project Ga0114918, IMG submission 87015) | Deep subsurface microbial communities from Baltic Sea to uncover new lineages of life (NeLLi) - Landsort_02402 metaG | ecosystem: Environmental > Aquatic > Marine > Oceanic > Sediment | place: Baltic...
CTAGTCCTTTTTCAATACATCGATCAAGCGTTCTTGTTCCCACTCAGTTTCTTCCGTAAATTTAGGTAATTTGCGGTATTCATCATCCAACCAACATTTTAGCTGAAAAAGTTCCTTCTTGCAAGCAGCACTGGTCCAACCGTCGTTGTAGGGACTATGGATTTCCACAAGATTTTTGCGTATCGCAGCAAATGCATCATCAAGATCGGGTTTTCGAAATCCCATTGTGTTCTTGCTTATGTCAAATAAGATTGGAGTTCTGGAAAACAGTCGAACAGATTACTGCCATGATATTGATCCAGTTGATTGATATGTTGCCAGAAATTTTCTGCATCAAACAGATCAGATTCATGTTGCAGCCCATTGATTACATTTTCAAAGGTCACTACGGATCTTCCTTTGGGATCCAATGGTTTGAGCCATGCTAAGTGGTCCGTATATTTGTCTACAATGGCTCGACGTAAAGCAATGGGTGCATGCCTGATGTCAAGATAAGTTGGCTGTCTTAGCCAATTCAATCTGCATTGATCGGCCTGGATATAATTCCGATCGACCCAGGAACGATGCAGATCAGGCAAATGTAAGGTATTGATCAAATTGACAACAGGTTGGATTTCAAACAGTAAATCCGGTAATTCTCTGAGTAGTTCTGACCTAAACTCAATGATAGCCGACCAATCTGCCCCGGGTCGTAGATATTCATGCCTTGATCCATCGGCATCAATACTGGCTTGCAGCATTAATTTCGGTAATCCGCGCATTACATCGATCCACGCGCTGCTACCCAAAGAACGTTTGGTTAGATTGGTCACAATAAAAATGTCTAAATCGGTTCGTCCACGTTTTTGAATCTGCTTCAAGATTTCGTAAAGCTGGTCGCTCATGAGAGGCTCACCACCGGTAAAATTCAAGTGATCTATTTGGTCTAGGTTATCCAGTATCTGTGCGACTAGGTCGATTTTGCCTTTGCCAGCAACCAACAAAGGTTTATGATGCCGAGATACAAGACCAAAATGCACTGCCGGAGCATGCCACGACGTGCTCAGCTTAGGTCCGCACATGATACAGGCTAAATTGCACAGATTGTTGAATGATGCAGTCAATTCTAATAATTCAAAATCCGTGGTTGAAGGCTTGTCAGTGAGGCCGATCAGATTGCTACGATCTCGTAGAGATTCAAGGCGCATCGAGTCTCGGCTATCCAACAGATTCTCCTTATTGTAACAGCCTTGGCACGCATCAACAAGGTGTCCTGCGAGCATGTCCTCCCGCAACTGTTGCATAGGAATGTCGTGAAATATTTGTTGCAGCGTCTTTTGGCTGCAATCGCCCACTGATCCTTTGAACATGCAACAAGGCCGCACTCGGCTATCCACATCTACATGCAAAGCAGTCCATGGTTTCATGCAGAAGGATTTATTTGAAAACAGCTTAGTTTTGTGAGATTCTGTGAGCTGCTGCCAAAATGCATAATCACCCTGCAGATTCAACGGATAAAATTCTTTTACATCGTCAGTGCTCACTTGGTAAGAGCCTGGAACACAGTGGAGATGCCATGACACAGGATCATGGCTGACCTCGGTCAAAACCTTTTGATAATCCACAATCGCGTTGGGATTCGTCGTGACCAAATGCACAAAGGCATTTGATATGTCAATGTCATTGAGAATCCTCTGTACACTTCTCAACATAATGCCTGATACATTGTGTGTCACATAGTCTTTGGTAATCAAAAAAATCAAAGCCTCGTTGGGCAAAAAAGCCGTTCTGAAATTTTTTTTGATTGTAATATACAACTCTATGGCATCTGGTGCAAATTGATCACAATCTATCACATCTAGGACTTGATATTGATTTCTTAGCGTATCAACAGTCTCAGCAACAATTGGTTGTATATCGCAATTCATGTTTTTTGATCTATGTGTACAGCATCACTCATGGTGTCATCGCTGGGCTGTTCATCTGACACCAGCAAGATGTCGTCGGCATCTACTCGGCGGATGGTGTGAACCCCGGTGTCATCTTCGATCTCGATGCCACGAGTCCAGCGTCCGTGGGCCACCAAGATCCACTGTCCCACAGCCACATGCTGTTGTTCAGGGCCAATGGCGTAGATCCGGCCCCAGCGTGGACGTATGCCGGTGCCTTTGCCGTTGTCGTTCATGAGTATGATACCACCGGTGGTGATGCGTTCATCAAAGTTCATGTCCTCTACCAAGACCCAGTCATGCAGGGCCCGGAGGCGGTGGATGCGATGCGGTGCGTAACTTGGTTTCATTTCTTCCCAACCTGCCTGTTGTAGTTGCGTTGTAGTTGTTGCTGGCGGTTGGCTATGATTTGATTCTTGTCGTCCAAGATATCACCCCTGGCATTCACGTTCATGTTGCCCACGGCCCGCACATGTTCGTTTTGCAAGATCAACTTGCCCATGTCCACCAGTTTGCCTTGTGCTGTTTTGTAAACCATCTTGGTCATCACAGTCTCCTCAAAAAGATATTTAACGCAGGAACTCTGTGGGATCTAATTCGTAGTAGAGACTGTTGATGCGATGCACCCCCAGTTTGTACAGCACAAAGCTGGCCACACTAGAACCACGGCCCACACCCCAGATCACGCGATTGTCACGCATGACGTCCACTAGATATTTCAGGTATCGCAAGAGATCCATGAGTCCGCGTTCTTGGTACAGGATCAGCTCTTCGCCGCAGCGTTGCAGTTCAGCATCCGTGTCACACCGATCCAACACATCAGCAGCAATGTCCATGGTCTTGTAATTGTCAGGCATGTGCCAATGCCGTTGCTGCAGGTGGTCCCAGTCCGGCACAGCTATGTCATAATTTTCCGGAAAGGTCCATGTCACCATGGCACTGGGATCTTCCACCATCATTATGGCTCGTTCAAGATCAACATCATGATCCACCATCACACGTTGCATGTTCCACACATCGCGACCCTGCATCACGAGATTGACAAGATCCTGCTCGTCGAGTATGATCTGTCCGTATTGATCAGTCCGCATTTTTCTTGAACTCAGCAAAAACCACATGTCCATCTGTTTTGGTTTCGTGGTCCTCCCAGGACAGTTTGAGCTCGCTCCATTCCTGCACTCGATCTAGATTCACCACCTTGTGGCTACGTTTGGCTTCCGCTGAGTGCCAGACCGGTCCGGAATCTCTCCACCAACCGGACTCGGCAAACTCCATGATGTCTTCTTCCGCTGCCTGCAGATACTGCACATGACCGCCTTGCTCGCTGGCCACAGATATTTCTGTAAAGGTCATGCGTGATTCAGTGATGGCACTAAACTTGGTCAAGAGCATGACAGCGATCATGGGATCTATGGGATCGGTTGGCATTGCGATCACGCGCTGTCCTGCGGCCCGCAGCAGCGGTATCCGATCTGAGCCTTGTTTGATCAGGACACTGTGTTCTAACACATCAAACAGCCAGTATTTTACACGGTCAAATGCGATATTTTGCTCACGATGGTCATCGGTGGCCGTGATCCAGTCCGCCCTGATACGGAAATCGTTGCATAGGACTCGATCCTCCCACGCCACATTGGCCAGCACACTCCAGGTCTTGCTCATGCGATAGTTCATGCTATGTCGATCTTGTCGGAAAAATCACGATCACCTGACTGCTTGCGATACTGCTCTTCCAGCCGTTGCGTGTAGAGTGACTGATAGGATTCTATGGCCATCCTGACCTGATTGCACAGATGACCATTGCCGCTGCGTCCGGCGATCACCAGTTTTTTGTTGAGTTCGGATATTTTGGTGGCAAGTTCTTCGGTGGTCAAACCAGAGATGTCGCCGATCAAGGGGTGTTCCATAGTGTTATGTTACTATGGAACCGCGATTATAGCAACCTTTTTGGTTAGCTCCAGCGCCCCACATTCAACACCGAACTGTTTCCTACCGGCGTCAATCGAAAATAGCTGCTGGTGAGCACACGCAGTGCAGAGGCCGCAGGTGTGCCGCTGAATGCCATTTGCGGTGTGAGATCTGTGGCTGCGTTGGTACGGATCACGCCACGCAGGGTCACGGTGAAAAAACTTTCATCACCACCGGCTGCGGTGTTGCTGATCACGGTGGCAGTGGGTGCTGTGACCAGTCGGCGACTGGTAGCTATGATTGCGGTGGCCAATCCCACAGTGGTATCTGCCATGTAACGAATATCGGTGAGTGCGCTGGTGACAGCAAACAAGGTGCTCATTGTGACAGCATTGAGATTGGTACCTGTGCCTGGCCCAACAATGTAAAAGGCATCAAGAAAATAAGTGGTGCTGCCTGTTAAGGTGATGGTGCCATTTGTGGGAAAGATGTCCTGGGCAGTGGCTCCATTGGTCACCGTGGCATCTGAGGTCAGCGTGATGAAATGTTCTATGCCCAAGACGCCACGCTGATTGGCAGCAAATGCACCATAAATGGCATCACCGTCATATTCCATGGCACCACCTGTGAGAGTCTGGGTAGGTAGATTGACAAGACTGCCTGATGTAAACAGCAATGGAATCGCAGCAGTGGTAGTGCCACCTGCTGTGGGGCGCACAAATCCATTGACATTTACTGCCTGTACATTACCAGTGGTTGATACGACTCCGGTGGTGATAAGATTACCACTCATGACATCGCCGGTGGCCACAACGCGGCCACCTGTGACTATATTGCCACCTGTGACATTTCCGGTGGATGACACAAGTCCCGCGGTCAATATATTACCACCTGTGACATTGCCTGCTGCGCTCACAAAGCCACTGGCTGTCAAATCATCCAGAGTGAGATCGGCTGCTGTGAAGTTGGTGAGAGCGCGGTTGAGATCGAATATAGTGATGGTGCTGCCACCATCACTACTGCCAAATGCAAATTCGTATTTGCCTGTGACCGCAAATGACACCGTGTTTGATACTCCGGCCGTGCCGGGCGAAATACCTTGGATGCCTGCGATGCCCAGGCTCACCGCAGCCGGGAGTGTCACTGTGTGTGCCACATTGGTGATGTTGATCTGTACTTTCATCAGGCCATAGATGCCGGGTGAAGGAAAATTCTGGAAAGCCAATGTGATATTGCCGGCTGTGGTCACTGTCTGATAGTGTCCGCTGGCATAGTTCACAGTGACCGTGCCAGTGGTAGTAGCGATGGGCACACTGGTGGCAGCAAAATCTTGTATCCGTGCAGCGTAGATCAAGGCATCATTCATGTTGTTGTCAAGACTCTGCCCAACCAAGGCTGCCTTCAACACGGCCTTGTTTTGTAGATCATTGATCTCGTCTTCGGTGAATTGGAAGTTGGTCTTGATGTTGGTGAAATTGTCGCGGAAGCCTTGACTGTTGTTGTCCTGTCCGGCTACCGGATATGCACCATCTATGTTATTGGGGTTGATATTGCTGGCCATGTGTGTCCTGTTTTATACCAATATATTGGCTTTGGGAAATACAAGATATTTATCAAACCGATCTGTGGGATCGTACATATCGATCGGCTCAACAAATTGTATGCTGCCACCGTCAAATATTGTTTCTGAGCTGATCACAGTGGTGGCAGTGATCAAAGGCTGCCAGTTCACGCGAGTCAGATCCTGTTGAGGTGTGCCCGGTCTGTACAACAAGGTACCCGCACCGTATCTCAAACCCTGGCTGCTGGTGATAAAATCATTGGTGACAGTTTGTGTTACAGATGTCAATGTAACAACATCGTCCACATTGGGCACAGTACCTGCAGTGATGGACACCTGCCATATGCTCATGCGGATGTTGCGATAATTCACAAACATGGTGCCCGACGCCGTGGTCAAGGCCACTGCATTGACACCGTCCTGTGTGACCGAAAAACGCGGCAGATACATGGTGAGTGACCCCGAAGCTGTGGACACCGCCACCGGAGATCCGCCTGGTTCGGCACTGATCTGGAACTGTGTACCGGTGTTGACATCCACCACATAGTAGGCAATAGGCAGTCCCTGGGCATCGGTGTCTGCTAGTCCACCAAATGTAGTACCGGCAAACCATACCTCGTCACCCACTGTCAACCCCGCGGTGCTGGACACTGTGAGTCGATTGATACCGGCCTGTGTGGCTGTCACTGTGAGGTTGTCCACCGACAAAACTGTGTAGATCTCGGTATTGCCTTGAGCAGTGTCATCATCGATGCCACCGAAGGTGGTGCCTGTGAACCACACAGTGTCTCCTGACTGCATGGCCAAGGTACTGTCTGAAGCAATCAAATCTGTGGCAGCATCGGTATTGTTACAGGTCACTGTGTAGCCACCATTCACAGTGGGACCAAAATCAAAAGTGCCTGTTTCTCCGAGGATATCTCCGGCATCAAAGCCTACCGAATCAAATGGTTGTACAAATTGGCTCCAGGCGTTTAGGACACTGGAGTAATCCGGATAATTTTCCTGGTTCACAAAGGCTATCAAGGCCCCTTGCCGCAGCACAATGCGTGTACCTACCGGAGCAGTTTGATCAGTCTGTGCTATCCAGGTGGTTCCGTCGAGGCCACCGAGAGCGTTGATGTATTGTATGGTTCTGTTGTTGACGTCGGCAAACGCCAGGTCTGTGCAGGCTCCCATGTTTCCTAGATCGCGAAAACCCGTGGTGTTTACACGATCAAACGTAGTAAGGCTGGGTTCGGGAGTCCAATTTTGCTGTGTGGCATCCCAATTGCGTAGCAGTGTGTTGTCCAGCACGTAGCGATCCACAGAGAAATCAATTACATTCAGTTGCTGACCAAAATACTCGGATATGTAGTAGGCTATCTGCCGCGCACGATCGGGTTTGGCATAGCATATAACCCAGGCCGGTGTAAATCCCAATACCCGTCCGTCCGCCTGTTTGCTGGTCATCCACAGCGGCAAATCCACCGTGGCTTCACCTACCACATCTATGACCTGGTCACGCATGTTGACAAGGCTGTTGGGATACACACTGTTGATCACTGTGCTGCCATCGGCGGGATCCGTGATAGAATAAGGCAACGTCACTATCTTGCTGACACTGTCGCCCTGCGCATTGACCAAGTCATCAATGATTTCGCTGTAGACCACTTCGTATATCACACGGTCGTTGGCATCACGAGCTTGTGCTGTGCGGATAGATCCTAACACAAGATGTTTCCGGTAATGATTCAATCTCAGGCTTTCAACATAGGTGGCCAGTATTTCAGGATCCAACCCAAAAGCATGTTGGTATCGCACCTGACTGCTGAGACCGAAATAAGGATCTGTAGGTCTATAAATGTAGTCCGGCACAAAAATTTCCTGATTACCCAGCAGTTGATCTAGGATCGCTCGGTCGTTTTCCGGCGGCATGGCCACTATGTAGAGATCTTGCCAGGGTCGATTGTAGGCTCGATCAATGCGTACCTTGAAAGTCTTGAACACACTGACCGCATCTCGATTGCCGGTAACTTCCATGACCACGCGTAGCTCTGCATCTGAGCCGGCTCCGACCAAGGTAAAAGTTGCGGTATCAACATAACCATCACCACCTTCTGTGATCGTTACCCCGGTGATCGTTCCTGCTGCAACCTGCACAGTCGCAGTGGCCTGTACAGCCTGGGCACCTATGGGGGTGTTAAAAGTGATAGTGGGAGCCGAACTGTAGCCTGATCCGCCTGATTCAACCACTATTTCACTGACACGGAACGTGGTCTGCTCTGTGTCTGGTGCGTAGGCATTGACCGTAAACACAAATGTGCTGTCAAAAGTAGTGGGCGACTGCCCGGTATCTCGTGCCAATTCAACATCAAAGGTGGTGGTGCCAAGATCTAGTCCAAATGTGTTGAACGTGACTCGTCCTGCTATGTCACCCGAAGGCAATAACGTGAGACCTTGCGGGAGTTCACTGAAAGATCCCGACCGTAACCTATACTGCAACTGCCGTCCACCCACGTTTATTGCCTGGACTCGCAGCGTACTGGTTTCGCCATTCTTGATCAAACCAAGATCGGCATCAGTGAGCCAAGTTACTTCGCTGTCGACCACTCCGGTAATTGCCAACGTGAATGGATAAGGTTCACTGATAGCTATGTTTGCGGGCACACATTGTGCCAGAGCGGTGGCGGTGTCGGTGGCCAGAACTACCGCAACACCACCCAAGGTGGCACTGACCTGGAACGTGGTGGTACTGGGAATAGCTATCACATAATAGATCTCTCCTGCCACCAAACCACCTATGACTTCACCCTCAAACACCACCGATGTGCCCACAAAAAAGTCATCACGAGTGGTCAAACTGGTAGCTGATGTGGTAATGATGTTGGTACCTGATGTGGTGGCGGCCACCACGATGCTGCGTGCTCTCACACGAATATTGAAGCTGTATTCTACCTGCACCAGTCCCTGGTCCGGAATAAATCCATAGTACCAGCCTGAATAGGGATCCAACGTCAAACCAGGTGGCAATCCTATGCCTTCAGCCACTGCAATGGTGTACTCAAACGGTTCACCATCATAGTCCTGACCGCGAAAACGATAGGCAAAATTGTTGTCACTTCGCACTGTGCCTAGATCACTGGGTTCGGCGTTCAGTAGGAAAGGAGCACGCTCGTTGGTGACATCGGCCATGACAAAGGTGCCGTCTGAAGTAATGAAGGTGTCATCGGCCGTGGCATCGTCCCGATTATACACAAAGATAGTGAATGTGCGGATGTCGCTGGCCTTGCCGTCAGTGACTTCCAGCGTGAACTGATAGTTCCGGCTGATGGCAGACACCAGGAAATCATAAGGATATAACCAGCTGGGCGTAAGATCATAGCCTGGGGTCTCGTCTACCAATATGGCCGGAGCAATCACGCCCGAAATCAATCCCGTGGGACTCAGTGATAGACCAGGCGGCAACTCACCACCAATCAGCCGCACTGTCACCGACTCATCGGGATCGGCATCTTCGTATTCGATCTGCAGCACCACTCGGTCACTGTCAAAATACACACCCACTACACCGGTACAGGGTGTGCTGGTCTGGCTCTGTCGGATGCTGACAGTATAGGTGCCCGTGGTGCCTGATCCGGTGCCATAGGCCACCACTGTGGTGCCAGGTTCAACACCGGGTCCGCGCACCCACATACCCAATGATATCTCACCGGTTGACAACGAGCTCACTGACATAGTGACACCAGAAAAGCTGGCCACAAAGGTGGCAGTGTTGTTGTTGGCAAATGCACCCGGTGGTGTGATGAACACCGGGGGGTCATTACCGGTGATGGTCAAGGTAAATGTACGGTCCGCCAGTTGATCTACCGATCCGTCCGCAAAATAAGTGTAAGCGCGGATCACAAACTTGCTGATCACATCGCGATTTACTTCACGTGGCACACCTTGCACTGTGCTTACGGCCTGTGGCACACCTGTCACAAGACCATTCGAAGTGATTTGCACACCGGCAGGCAACTGTCCGGCCACCAATTGATAACGCACCGGTCGATAGAATCTTGCGGTCATGTTGCCTGTGGCTGTGACAAGTGGTACCGGCACACTGCTTGTGCGTGCAGCAGTTATGCGGAACTGTGTTGCGCTCGCAATTTCCAGCACATAGTAAGATGTATTTTCCTGCAATCCACCAAATTCAGTGCCTACAAATTCGACAATGTAGCCCACTTGGGCACCGGCTGTGGTGTCACAGGTGATGATGTCGATGCCGGCCGTGGTGGCTGTACACTGGGCAGGTACAGTCTCAGGCGGTGTAAGAGCCACCAGATCCTGTGTAAAAAAGATGTTTTCGGGTATGACTCCGAGACTACCGGGCGGGGTCTGCCATATGGGTTGGGTCATTACACGTCGTTCCAGACAGCACCGGTAAACAATCTAAGACGGCCGGAGACAGAGTTGTAATATAGAGCGCCTGTGACGCCGGTGGGATCTGTTGTTCTAACCGGTATTGAAACATATTGACCTGAGTTGAGAATGATACCACCTGTCACTATATTCCCTGAGCTAGACAGGCTGGTCAAGGTGCCCAAAGAGGTAATGTTGGGTTGTGCTGCTGTTGTGACTGTGCCCGCTGTGGTTGCGGTGGTTGCAGATGCCACTGTGCCCACCACATTGGCCCCGGGTATATTGGTGAGCCCGGCTCCGCTGCCTTGGAATGCGGATGCGATCACATTGCCGGTGGCCGACACTGTGCCAGTTGACACCACATTGGCCCCGCGCACATTGCCTCCTGCTGTAATCAGTCCTGTTGTGGTTAGATTGCCACCCGTGATGTTACCACCAGCCGTGACTAGACCCGTGGTTGTGATGTTTCCTCCTGTAACATTGCCGGTAGCAGTGACACGTCCACCAGTGGTGATGTTACCACCGGTTACATTGCCGGTGGCCGACACTGTAGTTGCGGCTGCTACAGCACTCACGTCAGCTATGCCAGCGGACACTAGATTGAGTGCTATGACATTGCCGGCACTGGACACGATGCCCGAAGTCAGTACATTGCCGCCGGTGACATTGGCTGCGGCGGTGATCTGACCCCCTGTAACAATGTTGCCGCCGGTGACATTGCCGGTGGCAGATAGATTTCCACCGCGTATCAGTCCAGTGGCCGATACCTGGCCGGCAGTGACAAGATTACCGCCTGTTACATTGCCTGTGGCAGTGACAACACCGGCTGTGACCAGATTGGCAGCCGTGACATTGGCCGACGCCACTGCGGCCTGCAGTTCAAGATTACCTACCACCAAATTTCCGTAGTCGGCCACCGTGACTTCTTTGTTGGTGATGTTGACATTAAGTGCTGCTATCAGCTTGTCTTGGCTGTTGTCGTAGCCCACGAAAGCCGATCGTTCAGCGGTGCTGAAATAATACAGTTGCATGCCACGATCAAGGTTGTCATCAGTTGTGAGACTGGCATTGTTGGCACCGCGGCCCACAGCAGGAACACGATCTTCTATCAACAAAGAGTCCACATTGATGTAGGCGACATCGCCACCTACAAAAGCATTGGCAGTCACGATCAAATTGTTGCCCACCGACACATTACCGGTACTGAGGATATTGGCACCAGCTGTGACCGTGCCAGCTGTGACAATGTTGCTGCCCGTGATGTTGCCGTCCGCTGTGATCATTCCTGCTGTTGCGATGTTGGCCCCAGTGATGTTGCCGGTGGCTGCCACTCCGGCGCCGGTATCGAGATTGCCAGTGGCAGTGATCACGCCATCACTTATGATGTTTCCGCCCGTGATATTGCCAGCAGCAGTGACCAAACCGGCTGTGATTACGTTGCCGCCGGTGACATTACCTGCCACGGCTGCACCTGCCGAAGTGTTGACATTGCCAGCAGCAGTGACCAAGCCGGATGAGATCACGTTGCCGCCAGTGACATTGCCGGTGATGGTGGCCACGCCTGTGACATTGACATTGCCGCCATCCACATTGCCAGTTGTGACCACATTGGCTCCGGTGATGTTGCCGCCTGCTGACACCAATCCACCGGAGTTGACATTGGCACCGGTGATGTTGCCCACGGCTGAAAGCACGGCCTGCGAATTGATGTTGCCACCCACCACGTTGGCAGTGGCCGAGAATCCCACAGTGGTTATCTGATCCAGACTGGTGACGTTGGCCCCGGTGACATTGCCGGTGGCGGTGATTCCGGCTGCTGCGGTGACATTGTTGGCCGTGATGTTGCCGGTGCCGCCCAGGGCATTGCTGACTGCCAGACTGTCCAAGGCACCCAAGGTACGCAGACTGCTGTTGATCACGTTTGAGCTGAGAGTGGTACCGGTCAAGAGTTCCGCATTGGAACTGACACTGACGCCGGTGAGCAAACTGCCATTGCCCACGAAAAAGTTTCCAAAAACGTTGCCGGTGGCAGTGATGTCACCACCGGCTACAAAATCTTGTGCAGCCACCACGTTGGCAGCATTCACATTGCCCGCTGCACTAACACCAGCGGCTGCATTGAAGTTCTGGGCCACGGCATTGCCGGACGCTGTGATCACGCCTGCTGTGGTGATGTTGCCACCTGTGACATTGCCTGAAACTGTGAGTGTGCCCAGTGTGCCCACTGTGGTTAGACCTGAAGTGATCACGTTTGCACTCAGTACCGATCCGGTCAACAACGCAGCATTGGCCTGCGATACCACACCGGTCAAGAGACTGCCATTGCCAAGAAAAAACCCGCCGGCTGTGACATTGCCGGTGGCACTGATCGCAGTGTTGCCCAAGATGGTGCCTTGTACTGCGA
>Ga0114918_10004440_pt1 | contig 12179 bp, 6 predicted proteins | sample LantaG_FD_87015 | JGI IMG/M metagenome (GOLD analysis project Ga0114918, IMG submission 87015) | Deep subsurface microbial communities from Baltic Sea to uncover new lineages of life (NeLLi) - Landsort_02402 metaG | ecosystem: Environmental > Aquatic > Marine > Oceanic > Sediment | place: Baltic...
ATGATCCAACCGTCACCATGTGGGAGTTCCTGCATGGTGACCGTTGGACAATGCCCAGCGAGGGAGGGTTCCGCACCCACAACGCAACCGTTCCGCTGCGAAAGCCCCCGAAATACGAGGTCATGCTGCCGCAGATCGTCGAGATGACCGAGGCGGGGTCGGGCGTCGATCTGATCTCGCGGGCGCTCGGCATCGGGGCGGAGGTCGTTCGCGACGCCCTCCACCTCCACCGGACGGGTCAGCGGCCGCCGGGCCGCGTCGATGGCCGCCGCCGCCAACCGTGGCAGCCCGGCCAGCCGTTCGTGCCCAAGTACAAGCAGATCGCGCCGGAGGTCGATCGCCGCCGAAAGGCTGGCGAGGGCTTCGACCGACTGGCCCGGGAGATGAAGATCAGTCGCGGAACGATTGTCCGGGCCTACGACTTTGCGAACCGTGAGGAAGCCGCTGCCGCCGCCCGCGAGGGGCGCAAGCCGACGCGTCCTCCGTACAAATGGAGCGAGGAGTCGCGGGCAGCTCGGTGGAAACCGCAATCCTGACTCGACTCAGGAGCGTGAAAATTGCGAGATGGTGGGCTATCGGCGCCACCGGCGCCTCAATATCTAATAAGGCGTTGGCAACGCACGCAACATTACATCTGTAACGGCGTGGTCACGTGCCCCTACTGCTGCGAAGACGGTTTAGTGTAATCAATGAGCGAGCGATGCGCTTGCAGCACATCCTGTGATGAAACAGCGAAGTTCAGCCCTTCCGCGACGCCAGCTTCTCGATTACGGCCAAAGACGAGCGTATTCACTCCCACGACTCGCCCTCGATCATCGATGAGGGGGCCGCCGCTGTTGCCCCAATTGACTGCCGCAGTCGTTTGAACCCATTGAACATTTAAGTCTGGCCCGCGGCCCCCTTCAGACCGAAACGCATCTCGCAGTTCACCAGCTGACCGGATGCCGCTGACGATGCCTTGCGTGAGCGAGAATCCCAAGCCTAACGGGCAGCCTAGCGCGTACACGGCGCGCCCCTCCTGCGGCAATGAGTCAGCAAGTTTAAGCGGTACGCATCGGGACTCACCGGAGGCGAGTCGCAGAAAGGCCAAATCTTTGTCCGGCATGACACCTAGGGTCTTGGAAACTCGCTCCTGAAAACCATCGGAGAAAAATGCGGTGACTTCGATCGCGTCGGCGACAACATGAAAGTTGGTAGCCACGGTGCCCTTGTCATCGATAACGAATCCGCTGCCTTGACCTTCGCCTTCATCGGTTCGGACCGCCAGGCGGACCACCGCTCTTTTCCAAGTTGGCAGCATACGCGAGATATCCGGAGCGACAGGTGCTGTTGCCGCGGGTAGTCGATGAATCACTTCAGTTGGCGTTGGTACCGGGGCGACTGCCGCACGCTTCTCGGCGGCATGTGTGACGCAAACAACGCGGAAACCTACGTCATCGCGACGCGATTCTGGCACATCCGCATCACGCGCTGTAATCCGATGTTCCGCCAGCCGGCTGTTCCATGCCGCACCACGAAACGATTTCACAGCTCCATCCCTGGCTCCCTTTGGATCCCGCCCAGTTGACGTGACGTAGTAGTCCGACAAGAACCAATCCCCGGTCCATTCCGAAACATTGTCGGACATCCCGATAAGACCGCCTTCATTCACCGCGCCGTCTATAGCAGCGCGAGGTCTCAGGGGCTGATTCACGCGACTGGCAGCCGATTGCGGCTCGGCAGCGCTGATTCGCTTACTTCTCGCAGCGAACTCCCACTCGGCTTCCGTGGGCAGCCGATATGCACGGCCCTGTTCGAGTTCTTTTGGAAACTGACTCAGACGATCGCAGAACGCAACGGCCTCGTTCCAAGTCACGGACTCAACTGGAAGCCCAGTGGTGTCAAGTCCTTCCACAGCCCCATGCTTCACTCCGGTTGGCGAAAACGCGCTTGGGTTAGAACCCATGACCGTGTGGAACTGTTCCTGTGTCACCTCCGTTACACCGATCAAAAACGGCTCGCTGATGTCGATGGTGTGCGCCGGCTTCTCCTCGTCGCTGGCGGCGGAGTCGCTTTCGGGCGCCCCCATTCGGAAACGACCTGCTGCAATAGGCTTGAGACGCATTCCAATCGAGTTGATCACCACGTCTGCAGCCGCTGTTGGCTCCCCACATTTCGGGCAGGCCTTCGCGCTCGGGGACAACATCGACCCACAATGAAGGCATGCTACAGACGCTCTGCCGCCGCTTGGACCGCAAGCCGGCATTACCAGCAATAGCGTTCCGGTGATAGCAAGAAAGCCAACTATGCAGGGCAGGCGGCGGCTGACGCTCGATTGATACTGTACGGATGCGGCACAAGGCATAGTGGCAGTAACGTACGTTGGGGACGGTCAATCCTTGGCAGTTTCAGCCGACACGACCACGAGTAAGGCCTGACTGAATAGGTCGTCTTCATTTGCCGGTGTCGTCGTACTTGGCTTCGACGCGGCTGCTGGTGTCGGGTTTCCGAAAATGTCATCGACGGTGATCTTGGGCTTCTTTTCCGGCGGTCGGCGAGAGCGCAGCTTCGCGGCAAGTGCGGATTTGGTGCCCACCATGTCATTCACTCGATATCGCGCGACAGCTTCATAACTCGCAAGAATCCTCAATGCCTCAGCCTGGTCCTGCTTGGCCATTATTTCGTCGATCGTTGCCTCGCATCGCCTGAAGTACTGGTCCACAGTTTCCTTTGCATCGGCTAAGAGAGCATCTGACCGAACCTGTGCCGCCCATTCCGCGGACAGCACACGGTCGGCAACGAAGCGACAGCCTGCTGCATGTTCCTCGACCAACGGGGAGCCGCCGTTAGCCGATGCCCATGTCTGCGGATCGATGCCGGTGCCATCCTCCCTCATCGGGCGCCCGCCCCAGACTGCATACACCTGCCAATCCTGCTTTGCCTCAATGTATTCGCGCGTACTGCCGCCTGCCAGGAATACAACGGCTTGCGACAGTGCCGCGGAAGCCTCATTGTCATCCGTGAGTGCCGCGCAAAACGACCTCACATCATTGGGTGCACTGACACACACAGCCCACTCGCAGGCATTGTCACTCATGCCTCGCAGCCCCCAGGCGTTCGGCAGTAGGGTATCCGTGGCTTGTGGCGGGCCGGTCATCGATCCAGCCGTGTAAACGCGGGACGACGGATCTCTCCACCAAGCTTTTGCCATGAATTGGCCAAGAATCTCCGCGGGGCCAGGATTCTCGCCCTTGTCGTACTTCTCAAATAGTGAAATTATCTGTAGCTGTGTTCCGGTGAACGTTGCTGCTCGACGACCTAGACGGCCTTCCCATTGGTCGGCGCAATTTCCTTTGACAGTCTTCGGCATATCTTCGTATTTTGGCCAGGGACTGAAGTGCGGGAACTTGCGGGCTGAGTCGCGATCGATGCTCGAACGACAGCTGTACTGCCACTCAGCGTGTGTTGGCAACCGGAGTTCCCACGCCTCGATCGGGGATAGCGGAATCGCCGAAACCGCGATCCCCGCATGCGAGGCTGCATCACAGATACTTGCCGCCTCATCGAGATTGATATAGGTCAGAGGTATCGAGCCGGCCGTGTCGGGTGCGGCAAGACCGCTCTTGGCATCTGGGTCATTGAGCGGTAGCACGCGGTTTTTGATTTTCTGCCAAACCTCCGGCGGGGCTAACCAATGGGCGAGGCCGACTCCTAACTCCGTTTCCATCATGAGAAACGGCTTCATCGGCTTGATGTCCGCGGTCTCCACGGAGGCATCGCCCAGCACGAGCTCTCCCGCTGGGCAGTAGCGAAACCTGATGCCATGGATCGAGCCATCCCACGCTTTTACCTGAAGGGTGATGGCAGTTCCGGGAGTCAGTTCTTCCCAGTCGCGTGGCTTGGGTGGAGCAGGTTCGTCCGCTGCATGCAGAACGGATGCGAGCAACAAGAGAACTCCCAAGGGTGCGAGCGCCGTTGAGAGGACAGTCGGGGAAGGAAAAGCGTTGCTTGGAAACGTCATCGAAATCTTCCTTCGACGATGGCATCGAATGGGTCGATGCGGCTTGCCCGGATTGCCGGATAGATGGCTCCGACGGCAGCGCAAATAAGCGCACCGAGAAACACGAGCAGGATGTCTTGTGGAGTCAGGCTGATGCGGACGGTGGGTTTCCATGCAGCTAGGATAGAGTTCGCGGGGGCAGGCCACTCAAGGAAGGCGGCGAGCAGCTTTCCAAAGACCACGCTCAAGCACCCAGCGAGAAAGCCGATAACGGCGGCTCGAAGCACCACGATCCAGAAGACCCCGAGTTTCGACACTCCCATCACGCGAAGGATTCCGAGCGTGCCCCGCTTACGATCGGTCGAGTCCACCAGCACGCTGATGACCGTGAGGACTCCGAAGAGGAAAACGCCAAGCCCCACGACGAACACGAGCAGCCGCAAGGAGGAGTCTTGCTCGTGAATCTCCTGGATTCGCTCGTCTTCTGCATCAACTGCAAACTTCGCGCTGTAGAGCCGTTCAGCAATAGATGGGACGTCGTCGATCGTCCTGGCGAACAGCCTTACCTTGTCGAAGACAACGGTGGCTGGTACTGGAGCGATGAGTTTTGTCTCCGGGTCATAGATAGCCAGGTCGTGGTGAAGCGAGGTCATGCGGGCAAGGAAATCCACGGGAACAATCGCGACTTCGGTGGCGTGCGTCGACGACTGAAGGTTGCCTTCGGCGGGGAGAGGCCGATTGGACGGTGGTTGCAGGCCCGCTGCTGACTGCGGCAGTACAAAACGGTTGTCACCCGTGACTCGCAGGGCGGCCGACTCTCCTAATACCGATGCTCGAAACGGCCAAACCACACCGATGGCGGAAGCGTCGAAAGGGAAGGCCAGATCGTCGGCAATAAGATCGCCTCTCAACCAGCACCTGCGGGGCAAACTAAATCCGACAAGGGCCGCGGCCGAGTCTTCGAACTTCGCCTCCAATGGAACATTCCACGGAATCGCGACATCGTCCGGGATACTCAGCACCTCCGTCAGCTCAGATGGTGCAAGGTTCAGGCGTCGTGCCGGATCGGCTCTCGAGGACTCCGAAAAAATGCGTAGGGCTCGTAGCCTCACCATCGCGTCAGGCTTAATGAAATCAGTCAGTTCCCAAGGCTGCGACGTGTCGATTTCCTCTATCTTAAGTCCCCGGTTCGCCAGATATTCCATGTCATCACGGGTTAACGCCTGCCCCTTCTCGAACAGGTAGAGATAGGCGGCGTAAGTGTCCGGGATGGCGACCGGGGCAGCTTGCCACTTGAAATCTGGCACCGCATACCCACGGACAAACTGCTCGAACGAGGACAGAACGCCGGAGTCCACGTATCCGATGTCCGACTTATCTGCACCGGCCGGATACACTGCCTTCACAACCAAAGCGATCGTGGCTGTTTCGTCCTGCCCGTTCACCTCGCGGCGCACGGTTATCTCGACGGTATCGCCCGTGTCAATCCCGAGGGCCTCGGCAACGTTGTTTGGCAGGACAATCGCCTTCTCGTTCGCCTGAAGTACGTCGGCCTGGTACTGCCCGAGGATCGGGTCTCCTTTCCGCGTTGAGTACAGGGTGAGGGTGAGGGGCTGCCCTTCGGTGGCGCGACGAGCCGAGACGACCCTCCGCTGGTCAGGAATCATCAACTCAGCTCCATCAAGGGTCTTTTGAAGGGCGTCAAGCCCTACTGCATCGAGTAGCTCACCATCCTGTGATGCCCAAAACACGATCTGGCGACCAGTAGGACTGGTCATCAGCTCACGACGCAGCTCCTCAACATGTCCGCGCTTGAGTCCGAGCAGCAGCAGGATGGGAAGGCAGATGCCGGCAACGATCAGGATGTGATGCTGAGTTGAGGACCAAAGGCGAATCAGATCGCGGAGTGCGAGGCATGTGTAGTAGCGGAAGCGGGCGAGCACGGCGTCAGCTCCTTCGTAGGATGTCGGTGATGCGGCCGGCGGGACGGCCCACCACCGGAGCCATGCGAACGATCACGTTGGCGAACTCGTTGGCGAGCTCCTCGTCGTGGGTAACCATGATCGTTGCGGCGCCACCCGATCCGCTCGCCTCGAGAAGCCGAAACTGCTCGAGTGCGCCTCTGGCCATCTCTCGATTTAGGGCTGCCGTCGGCTCGTCCACAAACACGATGCTTGGCCGGTGCGCGATGGCACGGGCGAGTGAGACTCGCTGGTATTCCCCGCCGGAAAGTTTATTCACCCGCTTTCGGGAAAGGTCATAGTGGTCAAGGCCCGTTTGTCGCCTTAGACCAAATGCGTCGACGAGATCCCTCACGCGTTGCCGCCGCTCATCTCCGATGACGCCATTAAGATGCATGGGTACTGCGATGTTCTCGGCCACAGTCAGAGAAGCGAGGAGTTCGCCAGACTGGAGTGCAAAACCGATGTGGCTCCGCCGTATGTGTTCGATGAGGCTGTGCTGTCGGCGACACCAGGCCTCTTTGAGGTCGACATAGGGACAGCCGCTGCTGTCTGTTGCCCGTGAGCCACGAATACGAAATACGCCAATGTCTCGCGGGCTTGATGGCTGCCGCAAAAGACCGAGGACAGTCAGAAGCGTTGTCTTCCCACACCCGCTTGGGCCAAAGATCGCAACAAAGTCGCCTTGACGCACCTGAAGAGGCCGATCGACTTCGACGACGAACTCGGCGCCGCTCTGCGGGTCGTGAAGTCGCTGAACAAGCCCATCGAGCTCGAGAACGATGTCAGAATCCGAATCGCTTGAACTGGCTGAGTCCGCCGACGCCATTCGTGCATTCTCCAGACTGCTAGGTTCGTCGTTACGGAAGCTTAGTGAGCAGAAGGAAAGACACCTCGTCAGCCGTCGCAAGGCTCGACAGCGGAAGCCAGTTGTCCTTGCGATCGAGCAGTGTCTGAGCGCGGTCGATGGACCGCTTGAGTCCGTCGAGCCACGCCTTGAACCTGTCGCTTGAGAACGTCGCGATCTGCTCAGGTGTGATGCGTAGGACGTCCGTTGTGAGCGGCAGGTCCGTGATGACATCCTGCAGGTTTGTAGTAGCCACTATTTGGCCAGCAGCAGCGCCCGCGATCGCTTGCTTGAGTTCATCGAGTGTGTCGTTGACGCTCTGCCGGTCTTTTTTAGCCACCTTCTTCACAAAAATCTGATGAATCGCATCAAGGCGTGCCTTTAACTTTTGCAGTTCGTCTCGACCGACCATAACCTTACGCTTTGCGACCTCTCTGGGGTCACCTTTAGCGTCTGGTTGCGTCGTGCGAGCGAGGCCAACTTCGACTGACTGCGGCTTGAAGCGTTCAGCATTCGCGCCCACAACTGAGTAGAAAGTCTGTGCGAAGGCGCCGGCCCCTTGCAGATCCTCAGCGCTGTCAATCGTACGGTCACGAATCTTCGCAAGCGTATCGAAAGCTTCAGAGAGGCTCGCCTTCAACTTGCCGGCTACTCGTTCAAGCTCGGCAGCCTGCGGCGGCACTGCTTCGAATAGCCCTTGGATGTCATCATTCGCCGCGATTTCACGGTACTGCGATAGCGCAAGCTGCTCGTCCATCTCAAAAGCATTCACCTTAGCGCCGATCCCGATGACTGGCCCAGGATTTAGTTCATCGCCAGCGAAACGCACAACGGCTTCAGCGGCTTGCTCAAGTGCCGCTTGGAGGTTCGCATCAGAGGCATCGAGGACTGACCTCACATTTGCTGCCGCAAAGTCAATAATCTGACTTGCTCTCCCGCGTTCAAAAGAGGCGTCTTTTACCAGCTGGTCGATTAACTCAGTGCGTATCGGCTTGGTAATACGCACCGCGTGAAATGTACGTTGCGATCGCGCCTTGTCGTCGGCCGATCCACCCAATGGATTAGCACGAGCAATCAGTTGATCAATGCTCAGTCCGGCACCATTCCAGCCGCGCTCCTCGGGCGGTGGCGCCTTGCGTGTTATCTCGTTGTTTCGTCCCGGAAAGTTGCCTGGGCTTTGACCTTGTGGGTACAGCTGCGCAGAGGCAAAGCCTAACAGTATGATGTGTTTACAACTTAGCGGGTCCCATCCGGCATCATCCACAGCAACCCGAAGACCGCCCAAAACGTCTTCAGCAAAGTCGCCCTCGATTGCCACCGGGGTCAGGTTGGCCAATGCAGATCTTACTTTGCCCATGTCGCCCGTCAGGGGACAGGTAACCCGCGGGGACTTGAGCGTGGCTTTCGGTGATTTGTCCTGATATTCGACAATACCGAGGCGAGCCGCATCCTTGAGCGAGGAATCGGCTTCGATCTCTGATACGCAGCCAAGTATCACCTTTTTGATCGCGTCGCCAACCAGCATGTCATCTAACTTGTTGAGCAAAAAATCAGTTCCTTCAATAACAAAAACGACTTCTAGCGTTAGGTTCTCATTTTTTCTGGCCTCGGTCGCTAGCGCACCGCGTTCGGACTGAACACTGGCAGTGCACACAAAAACATCATAGTCCGCTTCGTTTGCTCCCTTCGCGTCGGATGCGCTTGTGATGAAGGCGAAGCGGCGTTTGCCTGCCGGCACGACATTGAGCTTCAGCGTCCCCTTGTCGGTTTTCACTCGAAACTCGCGATCAGCTGCGGGCTCGTTCGGTTCGAGAACGAATCGCGTAGCCCAGTCCTTGAGTAGTGCCTCCCCCTTTGCGTTCGTACGCTGGATCCAGCCGATGGCATTGCCCTTTGAGTCGCCGACTCGGACCCACCCATCCTGTTCCTCCGCCCCTGCCGGCGTCTTGAGTTTGTAGAAAATTGAATAGGGTTCAACGGGATCACCTCCGTCGCATCCCGGTCCCTGTTTGCACAGTTTGGCGTAGTCGCTTGTCACCACGACCTTCTGGAAGAGTGGCGACGACTTCCCATCTTTTCCCTTCACGGGAAGCAGCAGATCCTCGGCTGATTGAGCCGGTATTGAGGCAAGTGCAACGAGAGCGGCAGAAAGGACGGCGCATCGCGCAAAACGGCTTCTGCCCCGGTGAGGCACAAGCGTTGTGAGTTTCAACACGGCTGGTTTCTCCTTGTCTCTTAACGTGCTTGAGGACGAGCACTGCCAGGGGGCGCTGGAAAGGCGTTGCGAACCATGAGGACGGCTTCGCGGGACGCCGCGACGACGCGGTCTTCCGCGGAGTTTCCGGTCTGCTTTGCCTGGGCATAGGCCTGCTGTGCAAGCGGGTAGCGGGAGAGCCGTTCGAGCAGCGAGGCCCGCGCGAGCGTGAGAGAAGCCGCAGGAACCAGCGGATCCGTGGCCAGCGACTCAAGCACGGCCAGCGCCCGCTCCGCGGCAGCCCGTCCCTCGTCGCCCGTCGGGGCGGCTTGGTCAATCAGGTCGAAGTAGCGGTTCCATAACGAAGTCGTTGCCGGATGGCGCCGCAATGCCCGCTCGACCGTCGGCAAGTCCTGTGCGGATGCGAATGTCGCCGGGTCACTGAGCTCGCGTCCGGCATCGGCGACGAGTTGAATAACGTGGGGATAGCGGTCGCGCTGTCGGGCCGTGTCGAGTAGCTGGCTACAGCGGGCCTGGCAGGCACGGAGAGCCTGCAATACCTCAGCACGGGTCGGGTCCTGGCCAAGCGGCTTGGCATCCAGCCTCGCGTCGAGTGCCCGCATGACGGCGTAGGCGACCAGCGGAGAGTGAAAGGAAGCAACTTCGCCCGCGAGCACGTCGAAGTCCATTGGCTTTCCAGCGGCGGCTGTCGGTTCGGGCCGCCCCGCCTGTTGCTTCGAGAGCGCCAGGGCCCGCCGAAGTGCCTCATCCTGTTCGCCAGCGGCAACGAGGCCAAGCGTCTCGAACGCCGCCATGGATTCAGGCAGGGTGATCGCCACGTCGAATCCGTCGGCGACTCGCATCATCTCCGCGGCATCGGCGGCTGTCGCAACGCCGCTTCCACGCTGTGCCATGTCTTGTGCAATCCTGAACTGCTCTGTCGCTTGCGTTGGCGCTCCAAACTCCATCGTGAAGCAGGCCTCGACAAACCGCGTCATTGCTTGGCGGGTTGCCCGCTCCTCAGCCACAAGCTTGGCGGCTTGCCCGGCGCCATCACCTCGCAGAAGACTCGTCAGAAGTGGCGAGCCAAGCATGCCGTGTTTAGGGCCGCCGGCTGGTAGCCGTCCAGCCTCGTCGAGCGCCGCAGCAAACGCGAGCCGCGCCTCGTCTCGGTACTCTGGCAGCAGGGCGATGGCCAGGAACCCTCTCGCGAGCCGGCAGTGCATGAGCGACTCCCGAGCGTCTAATACATCTGCCTGCTTATCACGACGCACCGCCTCAGCGATTGCCTGCGAAAGGAAAAGTTCCGCATTTCGGGCATCTTCGACGGCCGACGCGAGGAGCGCCCTGCCGCCCGGTACATCCGCTGAGGCGAGCCACGCATAGGCCGTCAGCAAGGCCCGCGTTGCCGCAAGCGTAGCGGCATCGCCTTCCGTGGCTCCTGCCGGCGTCGAAACGGTCTCGCGAGCTGCAAGGGCATCGCGGGCTGTCGTCTCTCGCTCCGGCGCCGTCGCTTTCGGCCACTCTGCGGAAGTCATGCGGCTCGCTGCTGCATCGACGGCGAGGCGGGCAACGGCAGCGCGGAGAGCCGGGCTCGCGGTCGGATCGAGCCCGGCGCCGCCAGCAACGAACCGACGGCACCAATCCTGCAGTTCAACGACAGGCAGGCCAGCTCGTCTCGCGGTGTCAAGGTACAGAGCAACGAAGTCCGGATCCGGCTGCCGCATCGCCAGACTCCGGGCCTCGGTGACCGCACGCTCCATCAGACCAGCGTCTATCAGCCGCGCTATTTCAGCCTGTACATGCTTCGGCGACTCGAGTTCTTTGAGACATGCCTCAAGCTTCCCGTGAATAGAGGTTTCTTCATTGCCCTTCAACTTTTCGATCGCCAACTTGCAGTCCTCAGTCGCCTGCTTCAGCGACGTTGCGACTTCCTTCTCGACCTCTTTGGCGAAAGGTGCTCCCCATGCCCGCAGCACCGCGGCAAGAGCCGTCGCGCGACCTCGCGCGTAGAGAGCAAAGACGTTGTCCGGTGAGGATCCCTTTGGGGCGTCAGGCGGATTGGCATCGTCAGCCAACGCGGCGTTCGCCCATGTGATTGCCTTCTCGAGAATGGCCGCGGCATCGGGATTGCCGTACAGCTCATCGCCTTTGTGCTCGAGCGACGAGAGCAGTCGAAGCGCTGCCAGGGCTTTCGCGTTCGCCACTACGGCGGCGGAGCGAAATGCGGTAGGCGCCTCGGTGACCAGAGTGGCGTCAGGGTTTGCTTCAAGGTCAGGCTCATCGTCCATCAGAAAGAAGTCGCGGCTGGCGGCTACCGTACGATCGATTTCATCGAGTGCTCGCCACGTCTCCACGAGCGTCACGTCGGCCTTGGCGGCGTCACCAATCGCTGCCCAGGCTTGGGCTTCCGACTGTGCAGCCAGTCCGGAACGAAACGCCTTTGCAATCGCTCTCAGATCGTTGAGCCTCCTGCGCTCCTCTTCGCGGGCGAGATCACGACGTGTCGTAATCCGTTCCTGCCGCACCACGGCGGCATCGAGTCGTGCAGCCAGCAGGGGAGCCCGAATGACGAGGGCTTTCTGTGCCTCGGGATCAGCAGCAAGTTCCTGACGCAGCTCATCAAGCGTGTCCTGCCCGTCGTCAAACAAATCGCTTGCGGTCGAGACCAGTCCATGAGACTCGATCGCAAGCTCAGCCAGCATCAAGGCCCAAGTTGCAAAGCGAATTCGATCCTCGAGCGAAACTCCGTCAGCCTCCGCGGCGGCCCTGGCGGCTGCGATCTGCCGGGCGACCTCGGGCAGGGCTACTTCCGGCCTCTGTTCTTCCGCCGCGACGCCAGCGACCAAACCGGCCGCGATCGCTAATCCGCCGAACCAATCCGTGGAGCGGCGCGTTGATTTATGCGGGTTCATAGTCGCGGGGGATGCCGAAGAAGAGATGCTAGACGAAAAAACTGAAAAAACCTGGCTCGGAGTGCCGAACCACCCTCAGTAGTGGTACGTTAGTGTGCCTGCGGGGATCGGTCAACTTTGCGAGGTACCTCCCGCAAGGGGAGCCCTAACCCGCATAACCGGAAGTATCTCAAGGATGCGAACCGTGTGCAGCCGGGGTCTGCGGGTCGATCTCGCGGTGGTCGCAGCTGGTGCGATGTTTTTGGTTGCCCAGGGCCACCAGCGGACGTGGTCGGGTGAGGCC
>Ga0114918_10004441_pt1 | contig 12178 bp, 8 predicted proteins | sample LantaG_FD_87015 | JGI IMG/M metagenome (GOLD analysis project Ga0114918, IMG submission 87015) | Deep subsurface microbial communities from Baltic Sea to uncover new lineages of life (NeLLi) - Landsort_02402 metaG | ecosystem: Environmental > Aquatic > Marine > Oceanic > Sediment | place: Baltic...
ATAGGTCTCAATCGCCGGCAGGATAGCCCCGTAATCGAACCAGTCGGCCTCGGGCCAACGGTGGGCATCCACCTCTGCTACCGTCGTTGCCTCGCGCAGGGAATGTTCTACCGTTTCGACGTAGGCGCCTCCGCCATTCTGGTGCACGATGCGCCGCTGACGCGAGCCCCACATATTCTCGAAGGTGCCGTCCTCATAGGTTGACAACTCAGGCCCACAGTAAGGCGGTTCCCAAGACTTACCCTCACACCCGGCGTCCTGGAACCGGTAATCGATGTCAAACCGCTCATGCAGAATCTCGTCAAGCGGCCGGCCAAGATAGGTCTCCAGCGACCGGCTGAACTCAGGCGTAGCGAGGTAGAACCGCGGCAGCCGGTCCACCGACTGCCGCGCCAGCGTATTGGTCCAGCGCTCCAGATGATCCATGCTCTCCTTGGCGTTCTTTGCCAACGTGCAGTGATCTATCTACCCAAGGACAAGGCGCCGCTGCGAATATACCTCACCGGCAGACGCGGGAATCGCTCCCCCAGCATGGCAGCCTGACGGCGGATCGCCGGACTCTCGCTCGCGCTATGCAGCGTCTCGATCACGGGCATTCCCATCTCCAGCGCCGCCATCACGATGAACTCGCTCATCTCGCCTATGATCAAAGCCTCTGCACCGAGCTGCCGGGCGGCCTGCGGCATATGCAGCTGATTCTCACCGAATCCACCGATCAGGAAAGCAAAACGCCGGATCCGCTTTCCGGTATCTCCGAAGAGCCGCACGTCGCCGTATCTCAAACCTTTCTCGGCAACCGCCCGCAGCTCGGACAGCGTCAGAGGCTGGGGAAGCTCACTCACCGAGAAGTACTTCTGCCGCGCTACCTCTCTTAGTCCATCGATCCCCAGCGCCGCCACGGCCTGGTCGGCAACGCCATCGTCCGCCAGCGCGTCCCAGTTGGAGTGGCTGCGGTAGACCACGAGGCCATGCCGGTCCAGAAGCTGCCGTCTCAGGCGATTACACTCGATCTCATCCGCAGCAGGCCCATCGTACCACGGACTGGTCTGCGGCTGAAGCCAGATCGCTTCGTGGCAGATCAACATATCCAGCCCCTGGGCTACAGCCGCCTTGATGCTGCCCGTGTGCACGTTCCAGCAGCAGCCCAAGCCCGAGACCTCACGGTCTGGATCCCCATAGATGAAACCCAGCTCGTCCCCAACCATCCCAGAATCTAGAGGTGCTATCTGCTCAAAGACACGCGCAACATCCCTTGCTGTGATCATGCCACCTCACTTGCAGCGACTCGCTCTCGCACATAGTCGACTACGACGTCCACCACTGCCTCGCGCTCGCAATCGCGGAACATCTCGTGCTCCGTCTGCTCAAACCAGACAATCCGCTTGTCCTGGACGGGCGTGGTGATGCCTGCATAGACAGTCTCCGCGCTTTCCGGTGCCACTGTGCTGTCATTTCGACTCTGAACGATCAATGCCGGCACATCTATCTCGGACAAGCGCTCACGAGCTTTGCTGGAGAAGATAAGCAGCTCCTCGATCGCCGACATCGGCGCCCACGGGTAGTTCGTATCATACTTTTCCAGGCTCTTGTCGGCCCGTACCGGAGGCATGTTGTGCCTGCGCTTCACACGGGTCACAACCGGCAGCAGGAACGAGAACGGGCGTCCCGGTGCCACCGGTGAAGTCAGTTGTACCGCAGGCGCAACAAGAACGATGCTATCCAGGGTATCCTCGCCTGCATGATTCGCAGCCAACGTCAGGGTTACCAATGCCCCCATGCTGTGGCCAATGATAATCGCGCGCTCAACCTCGGTGAGCAGATCCTGAAGCGCCGCTTCAGCATCGTCCACCCAATCCTGCCATACCACGCCAAGCGACGCCTCGGGAGAATCAGCCCCGTGCCCCCTCAATACCGGCATACGGGTGGGCAACCCCAGGGCCTCAATCGGCGGCTGCATCGGGCGGACACAATCCAGGCTGGACGTGAACCCATGAACAATCAGGACACCAAGTGGTTGTTTTGCCATCGTGACTCCTCGATTGTGGCTATCAACGACGTATCGATCGGTTCTCTGTTAGCTCTCCCCGGAGATCGCGCTCCTGGGCACGAGTTCCGTCCCAAAGTGATCCTCAGCGATTGGTGACTGTCATATGTGTTGCGTGACACACGAGATCTGCCGTGCTCAGTCCTCGCCCGTCAAGGGACTTGCCGTCTCCACAAGCCCCGGCCCACGCATCAGATACCACGGCCTGTGCATGTCCAGGATTTTCGGACGGATCCCCATCACCAAGCCGATGATAACCAGCATGACCAGCCCGCCGGCGAAACCATTGTTGTAGAGGTTCATATAGCCGTGAAGGCCGCCAACGTGCATGACCATCGGCAGATGCACGGCACCGGCCACCAAACCCGCCAAGAACCCAAACTGCCCTGCGATCGGCGCCAGCGTCGTGCAGAACAGGGCAGCCAACAGTGGCCCGGGCTCAGAGTGCGTCCAGATCTTGGGAATACACATCAAGCACACACCCAGCATAATCGGAAAGATGTTGCGCAGATGCTTGCCCAGAGCCCCAAACCCCACAATCGTCAGGATGCCTGCCATTGTGGCGCCGTTCAGATCGCCACCCACAACAAGCACATAGCTCAGGCCCAAGAGGCCCACCATGCCCATGTTGACCATCGTCGTGGCCAGATCGGCTACCTCGACGAAGTCGGTGGACAGCTTCCCCGTCTCGCGCACGATCTTTCGGAAAGAGGCCCAGCTTGCGCCCCAGACAATCCCCAGAGCGATTAGGAGGAACATCAAGACTACCGACACGATAGCGAACAGCCCGGTATGCTCCGTCGACCAGTAGAAGGCCGGCAAGATCTTCAGCCCAAATCCCTGCATCATCATGTAGACAACAACACCGACAAACCCGCCTGTGGTTCCGGTATTGTACAGATTGTAGCCCAGGTGAATACTATAGACATGACCCATCAGCGCGGCAAGGAGAAAGCCTCCCACCACGCCCAGCAGAATGCCACCGACCAGGCCTGCGAGCCCAAAGTCGAAGCCAAATGCCATCTGACCTACCAACGGACCAAGCGTCGTGCCAAAGAGATAAGGTGCGAGCAAGTCGCGGTTCTCACGCCCTGCCACCCGCCCGTAGATGTAGATCCCAACAAAGATCGGCATCGTGTTGAAAGGGTTCTTCCCAAACATCGCGAACCCCATCATCGTGAATGCCCCGGCAATCAGATAGCCGGTGAACTTCGCATCGATGATGCAGGCAATGGCTAGCGCCATCAGCGTGAGAATGCCGGCATTCACCAGCGCCGCGCCGGGGTTCGCCAGAGCCACGTAGTCCGTGATCAAAATACCAGGTGATGTAAGGATCGTCCACATCCCAGACAGCACATCGTTGAAGGCCGTCACCAACAAGCCTGTAACGATCAAACCTACGCCTATGCCACCCAACAGCATCGTGACTCTGCGACGGTTCTCAGCAGCTCTCTCCATAAATATCTCCTGTTCGTGGCGCCGCCGGCCAAAAAAAAGCCCGGCAGCTGTTGGAATCGTCGAGGACCTGCGCCAGTCTGCGCCAAGATCCAGTCGAAGTGTATCCGGCTACCCAAAACGAGCAAGTCGGATGCTATTCGCCCAAGTTCCTGCCCCCAGAAACGCAGGCCATCTTTGACGCTTGCCGCATCTGAGGCTATTCTATGCGGCAGGCTGCAAACTCCCATCAGGAGGTGGATACCCAATGTACACACTGAAAAACGATGCACTCGAAGTTGCCGTCCTTGATCCTGTCGCCGATCGCGCGCGGCTCAGCACCCGCTACTGCACCGGCGGGTATATATTCTCCGTCGTCGACCCAAAGCACGGCAACCTGATGTCAGGCCCGACCTTCCCAGATGACTTCAACGTCTTCGATGGGCAGGGCATCCCTGATGCCTTCAATCTGCAACCCCTGACCGGCCTCGGGAGTCCGCGCACAGAGGGCGTGCCTGTGCCGGCGGACGGACTGGCCCTGATCCTCGGCATCGGCATCTGCGACCTAAGCAGAAATGAGGTCACCGACTGGTGCGAGTGGGACATCGAGGCTGCGGATGCTTCCATCCGGATGACAACGCACCACGACTTCCGAGGCTATGATGTCACGCTGATGCGGACGGTGACCCTGATGGGACGCACGATTCGCTCTGACACCGTGGTCAGCAACGCCCAGCGCCCCCTTGCCTTTCGCTGGTTTCCCCACCCTTTCTTCCCGCACCCGCGGACAGACGAGCTCTGTAAGTTCAACGTCCCGGTGAGCTTCCCCGCAAGCGAGGGATTCGCGTTGGGCGCCAACGGCTTCATTGCACGTAGAGGCGACAACTGGCAGCGCGGCTACTACGAGGCTCTGGACCATGACGCGAGAACCAACCTCGTCGTCCTGCAAAGGCACCCGAAGCTGGGTCTTGTGGCTGCGACCACGAGCTATATCCCAGACTTCTTCCCCATCTGGGGCAACGCCAATACCTTCTCGTGGGAGCCCTTCTTCGAGCGCTCGTTGGCACCCCAACAGGCCATCAGCTGGTGGATTGATTACGAGTTCTAGGCAGCGGAATCATCTCACGCGAAGTCGCGGAGAACAACACGAACAGCGGACTCGGCGACAGAGGGATGGCGAGCTCTGCCCCCATCCCTTTTCCCTGCTAGCGCATTCCCCATCTTGGCAACGTGGCGTGACAGGGGCATCGCATTTGCTTCAGGCAGCAGACTCATCGGTCATCCCTCGCTGTCTCACACTGTTGACGAACGTGGCTGCCCGACTTGACCGAGGAGCACGGCGTCAGCGTTGTGTAGTTCACGCATGATCTGACCACCGCTTACAATGCCGCCGATCGCATTGCGATGACGCTGCGGGGGGAAGTAGTGGAATTGGGGACCATACGGCAGGTTCTTGGCAACCCGCTGCATCCATACACACAGACTCTCAGGGACTCGATCCCCGAACCAGACCCGGCGGAAAAATGGGCCGAAAAGGTCGTTCTGGCAAGGGGCGAGACCGAGGAATTCTTACAAGCCGGGCGCAAATTCCCCGCCCGTTGTCCTCGGGCGACGGGTATTTGCACGTAAGTTGCACCATTATATACTATGCGGGGAGGCCAATTGGTGATATGCTATCTGTAGGCTGATTCCATCCCCTCGTAGGCCCTGGAAGGTACGAACGCCGGTTTCGGTGAGGTCACGTGTCCTGTCATTTCTGAAAGTAGGGAGAACTATGATACCATCACAGATCAACTCGCAAACAACCCACCTGAATACAACCGTGGTCCGGGTCCGCTTTGAGCATCTGCAGGAGACTCTCGGGATTGGTACGCCACAACCAAGACTGTCCTGGCTGGTTGAAACCAGTACGACGGGATGGATACAGGCGGCCTATGAAATTGAAGCCTATACGCCGGCGGGTCCCCTCTACGGCCAGACGGGCCGGATTGAGTCGTCGGATTCGGTGCTGGTTGCCTGGCCGTTTACGCCCTTATCTTCCCGCCAGCGAGTGGCGGTTCGCGTGCGTGTTTGGGGCGGCGGTGGTCAGGTGTCCGCGTGGAGCGAGCTCGCGCCGGTCGAGGCGGGATTGCTCGATCCAGGCGATTGGACGGGGCGTTTTATCCGGCCCGATTGGGAAGAAGACGCTGCCAGCCCTCAGCCCGGCCCGCTGCTGCGCAAGGAATTCACCCTGCGCACAAGCATACGGCAGGCGCGCCTCTACATCACCGCGCTGGGCGTGTACGAAGCGAGTTTGAATGGAAGCACGGTGGGCGACCATGTGATGGCCCCGGGGTGGACGAGTTATCATCATCGCCTGCGCTACCAAGCTTTCGACGTGACCGGGCTGCTGCACGAAGGACCCAACGCGATTGGAGCTATGCTGGGCGATGGCTGGTTCCGTGGGCGGCTGGGATTTGGGGGTGGCAGGCCGGCTATCTACGGCGACCGGACTGCGCTCCTCGCCCAGCTGGAGGTCGAATACACGGATGGCGTGACCGAGCGCATTGTCACTGATGAAACCTGGCGAGCTAATCGTGGGCCAATTCTGACCAACGACATATATGACGGCGAGGAGTACGATGCTCGCCTGGAAGAGCCGGGGTGGCCAAAACCGGCTTATGACGACCGCGGTTGGGCGGGGGCAAAGGCAGTTGAATGGAATTTCGCCACTCTCTTTGCGCCGCTGGGCCCGCCTGTCCGCCGGACCCAGCTCGTTGCGCCGGAAGCGATCTTCCTATCACCATCGGGGCGGACCTTGATCGACTTCGGGCAGAACCTGGTCGGCCGGCTGCGGCTGACCGTGAGCGGACCAGCAGGTCAAACGATCATCCTGCGCCATGCCGAGGTTCTTGAGGACGGCGAGCTAGGCACACGTCCTCTACGGCACGCCCGGGCCACCGACCGTTACACACTGCGCGGTAGCAAGAACGGCGATCAGGAGATCTGGGAACCTCGCTTCACCTTCCACGGGTTCCGCTATGCTGAGGTCGAGGGATGGCCGGGCGAGCTCAAAAGTGAGAACATCTGGGCAGTGGTTTGCCACTCGGATATGGAGCGGACCGGCTGGTTCGATTGTTCCGATCCACTGATCAACCGGCTGCATGAAAATGTAGTCTGGAGTATGCGCGGTAACTTCCTGGATATTCCAACGGACTGTCCTCAGCGCGACGAGCGTCTTGGTTGGACCGGAGATATCCAGGTTTTTTCGCCGACCGCTTCCTTCTTGTTTGATTCGGCGGGTTTTCTCACTTCCTGGCTGGTCGACCTTGCGGCTGAACAGAAAGCGACAGGGGTGGTACCATTCGTGGTGCCTACGGTAATGCCCAAACCGACTCCTCCGACCGCTGCCTGGGGCGATGCAGCGGTCTTTATCCCTTGGGTGCTTTACCAACGCTTCGGCGATGTGAAAATCCTGGCGGATCAGTTTGAGAGCATGTGCGCCTGGGTCGATCTGATCGATCGCATCGCAGGGAAGGGAAGGTTATGGGATCAAGGATTCCAGTTCGGCGACTGGCTGGACCCGACTGCTCCGCCAGAGAAACCGGCAGACGCTCGCACCCCAGGTTTTATCGTCGCTTCCGCCTATTTCGCCCGTTCGGCCGAGATATTGGGCCAGGCCGCGCGGGTGTTGGGCCGGAAAGAGGAGGAGGATCGCTATCTTGCACTCGCTGGTGAAGTGCGCGAAGCCTTCAATCGGGAATATGTGACCCCATCGGGCCGGATTCTCAGTGATTCGGCGACAGCCTATGCCCTGGCTTTGCAGTTTGCCCTTCTACCCGACGGATCTCAGCGCCAGCACGCCGGGGCGCGGCTGGTGGCCCTGATTCGCGCCGGCGGCTATCGCATCAGCACGGGTTTTGTGGGCACGCCGCTGATCTGTGATGCACTGTGCAGCCAGGGGCATTACGCTGCTGCTTTCCGTCTGCTGACCCAACGCGAGTGTCCTTCGTGGCTTTATCCGGTGACCATGGGTGCCACCACCATTTGGGAACGCTGGGACAGCATGCTGCCCGACGGTTCGGTCAATCCGGGCGAGATGACCTCCTTCAATCACTATGCTCTGGGCGCGGTGGCCGATTGGCTGCACCGCACGGTGGCCGGTTTGGCTCCGGGCGAGCCGGGTTACCGATGCCTGGAAATTCAACCCCGGCCGGGCGGCGGATTGTCTCATGCAGCGGCGCGTCACAGCACGCCCTACGGGACAGCGGCCTGCTCCTGGCAGCTCACAGCAGAGGACATCACCGTCGAGGTTGAGGTGCCGCCGAACACAACAGCTCGGGTGACCCTGCCTGGGAAGGATGGCGCCCCAATCGAGATTGTCTCAGGAAAACACACCTGGACCTATGCCTATCAGGATCCCGATGAGAAACCGAAGCAGCTGTCCTTGGACAGCACGATTGGCGAACTGATTGATGATGCCGAGGCTTTTGCCCTGGTTGTGCAGGCGATGTCCGAACACGGCACAGAGCTGGTAGGCAATCTTCTGGCTCTAGAGCAGGCAAGCTTGCGACAAGCTGTGGGGTTCTTGCCATGGGGTGAGGAGTTGCTTGCCTCGATTGCTGAGGTCCTTTCCGGGTTGAACCGTTGAGATTGGTTTAGCAGGGCAACTGCTCAGGCTGGCGCGGTCTGGCACCGAACGCTGGGAGGCCGGACCGGCATGTCAAGTGTAGCAATGCCAGATGCAGGGCGTCCAGGGCGAGGGCGTCCTGCCTGCTCTCACGAGCTGTTGAGAGGTAGTTGCGGATTCCGCAAAACGTCTTGGCCTTGTCTGGTGTTCTGAAGCAGCCAGATACCTTTTGCTTCAACTTGACCAAGCGCACGTCGCCTTCAGCCTGATTGTAGTCAAACGGCACCTTGAAATCGGCATAAGCGCCGGCACAGCTCGTTGATGTTGGCGGAGGCGGTCGAGCAGGCTTCTGGCTGGGCTTTGCTTGGGCTTGCCCCGCCGCTCTGGTCTTCTCGGGGTGACACTCCCAGATTTGCTGGCGCAGTCGTTGTGGAAAACGATGGGATTCCGCACCCGTGAACTCCAGGCTGTGGATGTGATGGGTCAGCCGATCCAGTAAGGCAGCGGTCAACCGTTCGTCTCCATAGACCTGCACCCAGTCTGCACAGCGCAGGTTGGTGGCCACGATCAATGCCACGCGCTCGTGGAGCATAGAGCAGAACTGGAGCATCAACTGCGCGCCGGTCGGTGTCAGCGGAATGAACCGCGGTTCGTCCATGACGATCAACTGCTGGCGCAGCGCCGTGTTGAGCAGTTCCGGCAATTGATGTGCTTCCTGAGCCGCGACTAGCTCGTTGACCCATCCCGCGGTGTTGTAGAACCGCACCCGCTGCCCTTGGCGACACGCCCCTAGTGCCAGGGCAATCGGGTCCGGTTCATTTCTGGGGCAAAGATCAGATGGAAATCTGCCCAACCCCTATCCCCTCATTGCGTGTTTGGCGGCTTCGCGTGAGTTCCTAGCTCTTGCCTGACTTGCACACATGAGGGACTGCGCTACGCTTAGCAGTGAAGGCAGGATGCCTACCATCTAGCGACTCCTGCGCGGACCCACGGGGAGGCCCCCCCGCCATCGACATCGCCTCTCCAACTCAAGACGTGGTCGGACGCAGCACGCGATATTGTGAGAGCATTGCCGCAAACGCAGAGGAGCAACCGGTGAACAGAAACGAAGACCTGAACCTAGCCACACCGCCGACGCGGATGTCGGTTGAGTATGAACTGCGCGAAAGCCTCGGCTGGCTGAGCAACCTCAGGTGGATCGCCGGTGCCGCTGTAGTGGCAGCCACCTGGATCACCCGCAATGTCCTGGGATTGGACATCCCGGCGGTGCCACTCACCGCCATCGGCATCGGCATCTGCCTCTACAATGCTGGGTTCAAGTGGTGGCTGGCGCGAATTCAGCGCGGCTCTCCTGACATCGATGCCCAACCCCAGACGCTGGCACGACTCCAGATCGCGGCAGACTGGATCGCAATTGCGGCGCTAGCTCACTTCTCCGGGGGCATCGCAAGCCCGATCATCCTCTATTACTTCTTCCATACCGCCCTGGCGGCTCTCCTTCTGTCCGACAAAGACACCTACATCTCGGCAGCAGTAGCCACGTTGCTCATCACGGGAACCGCGTTGCTCGAGCGCTGGTCTATCCTGCCACACCACCATGTCGCCGGGCTCCTGCCGGCCGACCTCTACCGGAACCCACTCTATCTCGCCTCGACCCTCTTCTTTTTCACCAGTACCATCTTTGTCTCCGCCTACCTGTCCACGCGGATTACGCGCCGGCTGCGGGGACGTGAAGCGGAGATGATACAGCTTAGCGGCAACCTGCAACGTGCTTACTTTCAACTGGAGACGATCTACAACAACGCCCAGGACGTAAGCTCAACCCTTGAGCTACAGGAGGTGCTCGACCGGCTGACGCGCAGCACCACCAACGTAATGAACCTGAAGGGCTGCACGATACGTCTTCTGCGCGAGACCGGTACGCAGCTCAGCCTGGTCAGCAGCTACGGGTTGCGGGACGAATATCTGAAGAAAGGGCCTCTGCTGGTCGCCCAGAACCCCATCGTGCGCCAGGTTCTCGCTGGCGAGATCGTCGCCGTATCTGATGTCGCGGCCGATGACCGCCTCCAATACCCCGTAGAAGCCGCAGCGGAGGGCATCCGCGCCACGCTCACGGCACCGCTCGAAGGTAGGACAGGCCCACTAGGCATCATTCGCGTCTATTGCGACAAGGCCAACTGCTTCACCGAGGACGACTATCTCTTTCTTCTCGCGGTCGCCAGTCATGGCAGCGTCGCTATCGAGAACGCGATGGCCTTCGAGGCAATACAGCATCTCGAGGAATCGAAGCGCAAGTTCGTGCTCTTCGTCACTCACGAGCTCAGGGCACCGATAGGCGTCGTGCGCAGCCTGCTGAACACCATGGCCGGGGGCTATGCCGGCGACCTATCGGATCTGCAGCAAGACATACTCGATCGCGCGGTGCGTCGCGCCAAGTTCCTGCAAACGCTCATCGACGACCTGCTGGATCTTGCCGCCGCCAAGACCGGCCTGGGCGTCACGAAAGAGACGGAGCCTGTCGATCTGCGGGTTACCCTGGCGCGGATCGTCGAGCGCTACCGTGTGCCGGCATCCGAGCAGGGAGTTGACCTCCAGGTACGGATCAGCGACGGCCACCCGATCTGTGTCGTCGCAACTACCGAGGAGCTTGACAGAGCCTTCACCAACTTGGTCTCAAACGCTGTCAAGTACACGCCAGAAGGAGGCGTCGTCGAGATCACACTAGAGGCACAATCGGACAAAGCCCAACTGGTTGTCAGGGATTCGGGCATTGGTGTCCCGTGGGAAGCCCTGCCGCATCTCTTTGAGGAGTTCTACCGGGCGCCCAATGCGAAGGCCCAGGTGCAGCACGGCACCGGACTGGGCCTGGTCATCACCAAGGACATCTTAACTCGCTACGGCGGCACCATCCGCGTGAGCAGCGGCGTGGGCGAGGGGACCACCGTCACCGTGATTCTGCCCACCGTCGCTGCTTCTGCGGACACAGCGACCTCAGACGTGACCACCAACACAACCCATAATACGCGCGTAACGGATTCTGAAACCACCCAACTCAATAGCCGAATGGAGGAACCTCGTGGAGACGAAGAAGATCCTGATTGTGGATGATGACGCTGACCTGGTCCTGGCGACCCGACTGGTTCTGGAGAGCGCCGGCTACGATATCGAAGAAGCAGCCAGCGGTGAGATGGCGCTGGAGAAAATGCGCACCGACAAACCCGACTTGGTGCTGATGGATGTGATGATGGCGAATCCGCTCGACGGCTACCACACCATCCAGCAGATCGCCGACGACCCGCAGCTCAGCCGCATCCCCATCCTGATGGTCTCCGCCATCACAGCCTCCGTGTACGCATCCAGCTTTCCCACGAACCAGCTGCTCTCGATCCGCGAGTTCATCTCCAAGCCTGTCGAACCGGAGACTCTGTTGAAGAAGATCAAGCGCCACGTGAGGTGAGATAGAGACCTCGCCGAGAAGTCCCAGAAGCTGAAACCTAGCCCTTTGCGGGCAGAAGCTATGGCTCAGAACGGGCTCCGCTGAATAGGATCGCCCAAGACAACGGCTGGACCAAAGCCCGGCACTGCCAATGCATCGCTGCAGCGTGCTGGATCGTCGGCGCAATTATTGCGAGTGCTGCGCATCCAGAAACGTCCAGATCTTGACCTACTCAGTGCTCTCAGCGTCTGTATGGTTACCCCAGCCCTTGTGGGCGCGGAGAGTTGCCACCAACGTTCCTGCCAGCGGCGCCCCGACAAGCACCGCCAGGTGCCACCCCTGGAGCGGAATGCCGCCAAGGAAGGCTAACTCGTACGGTGGGAACGCCAGTACCTCAAGTAGCTCCGTCCAACTGGTCGACACCAGGATCGGTACCCACAAGACCAACATAACGGCGAAGTAGGTGAGTGACCCCCACCATGCCCACCTGCGCCGTCGCACCGTCCCCCACCCGATGGCAAGCAGGCTGAGGATCGCTGCATCCACACGCGCATAGCCCGGAAGACCGGTCACCCAGCCTCCTGGAAGCGGGAAAACCCCATTGAAGAACAGCAGAATATGCAGGGCCACCACAAACAAGGCCTCCAGGCCTACC
>Ga0114918_10004442_pt1 | contig 12174 bp, 9 predicted proteins | sample LantaG_FD_87015 | JGI IMG/M metagenome (GOLD analysis project Ga0114918, IMG submission 87015) | Deep subsurface microbial communities from Baltic Sea to uncover new lineages of life (NeLLi) - Landsort_02402 metaG | ecosystem: Environmental > Aquatic > Marine > Oceanic > Sediment | place: Baltic...
CCGGGTGGGGGGGGGGGGGGGGGGGGGGGGGGGGGGGGGGGGGGGGGGGGGGGGGGGGGGGGGGGGGGGGCCCCTTTTTGTGTTTTGTTTTGTAGAGACGGGTCTGTTTGGGTGGTGCAGTCCCAGCGGGGAGAGGGCGGGGGACCGAGTGGGGAGTCGGTGAGTTTTGTGGGAGGGACAGGAGGCGGGGATGATGAGGCGAGGGGGTGGTGGTGGTTGGCCGGCCCACGCGTGAGACCATTCCCTGTCTTAAAAACACACAACTCCCACGGGCGCCTTCCCCTTTCCGCACGGCGCGCACGCGTACACACGCACACACAACACACACAACCCGTGCACACGCCTGCTGCCTCACGCACACACCATGGCGGCCGCGACCGCGACCGCGCCCCCCCCCGCCGCCGCGCCTCCCCCTCCTCCCCCCGACCTCACCCGCTGGTGGGCGACCGCGCGCGCCGCGCCGCCCGCCTCCACCTCCACCGCGCCCACCCCCTCCACCTCCCTGCCCCGCCGCCAGGAGCTGGAGGCCCTACTGGCGGATGTCATTGGCGGCGCGCTGCGGAGCGGCGGGAGCGGTGCGGCCAGCGGAAGCGGAGAGGGCGCCGGCGCCGGCAGAGGCCCGCCGAAACTGCCGCCACCCTCCCCCTCACCTCCTCCCTCCGCCTCCGCCTCCGCCTCCTCCTCCGCGGCCGCCGCCGTCCAGGACGCCGCCGCCTACGTCGCCCGCGTCCTGGCCCTGGTGCGGGGCGAGGCGTCCACGCCCCCGGTCGGCCTGGTGGAGGGAGAGCGGGGGGTGGGGTTGACGACGGCGGCGCCCCTCCCTCCTCCTCAAGGGCCGCCGCTGCCGCCGCCGCCCCTGCCGCCGCCACCGCCGCCACCCATGTCTCAGAAAAAGGACGCCGCTTGCCAGACCCTGGTGGACGCCGGGTGTCAGACGGTGGAGGAGGCGACGCCCAGCAGCAGTGGCGCCAGTGTGCAGGCCGCCGCTGCCCCTCCCCCGCCCTGGCGCCCGCCGCCGCTGCACCACGCGCCGCCCCCGCCCCGCCCGGCTGCGCGGCCCGCCCCTGCCCGCCCCGCCCCGTCCCGCCCGCCCCGCCCGCCGGCCCGGCCCCTCGCCTTCGGCAGCCGGGCACCCCTGGGGCGGGGCGAGGCGCCCCGGTGGACGAGCGGAACGGCGTCGGCTGTTGCAGCGCCTCCGGCGCCGCCTCCGGCGCCGCCCAGCCCGCGCCCGCACCACCCCTCCCCCGCCGCGGCCGCCCTCGCGACCGCGGACGCGGCCGGCGCGGACGCCGCCCTGGCCGCCCTGGCCCGCCTGGTCAGCGGCGGCGGCCCCGCACCCGCCGCACAGTCCACGCCCACCGTCCCGGCCGACTCCGCCCTGGCCCGCCTGGAGGCGGCCCTGGCGTCTGAGCTGGCCTCCCCCGGGGCGGCCGCGGCGGCGGCTGCGTCGGCCGGCCGTGCGCGCCAGGCGGCCGCCCTGGCTGCGGTGGTCGCTGCGTCCGCGTACCCGCCCCGCCTGCTGTCCCCACCGCCGCAGCCGCCTGCCCTGGACCGCCTAGTGGCGTCCGCGCGGGAGGCGGCGGTGGGGCGGGTGGTCGCGGCGGCGGCGGCAGAGACAGCGGCGCCAGCGCCAGCAGCCCCCCCCCCCTCCACTCGCCTGCTGTGGCGGGAGGGCGACGGGGGGGCGACCGTGCCACCCACGCCCGCGAGCGCGACCGCCGCCATCGAGCCGCCCTCTTTGTCCATCTATTCCTCATCTGATGAGGAGGGCGACGCCGCCGCGGGCGGCCCCCGGTCCGGCTGGTCGTCCTCCTCAGACGGTGCTGCCTCGCCTGCCCCCCCTACCCCGCCCTCCCCTCCCGCCCTCCTCCTCCTCCGCCCGGGGTCGGGCCCCGCCCCGCTCCTGGCTGCGGCCCGTCACCTGCGCGCCCTGTCTGCCCCGCCCAGGTGGGCATGAATGGGGAGACAGAGAGAGAGATGGACGTGTGCCGTGTGCCCTTCGCTTTTTGTGTGATCATCCGTGTCTTGACATTCTTTTTTCACACACACACACACACACACAAAAACTCCTCCTCACTGCGCATCCTCCAGGCACACCGCCCCCAGCGCGCCCGCCCGGTAATGCTTCAGCACGCGCGCGCCCGCCCGCTCGCCGTCGCCCTGGAACAGCGCGTCCGCCACGCCCCGCACAAAGTCGTCGCCGATGCGGAGGGCGACGGGCGAGGCTGAGGCAGCCGCCAGGAGGGCAGGCAGCAGGTCGGGGACGCGCGCCAGGCCCGCCAGCCTTTCCAGGGCGGCCACCGCGGCCGGGCTCTTCAACCCCGCCAGCGTGTCCACGAGGTCGGCCGCCACGCAGGAGTCCAGGTAGGCCGCGCCCCCGATGTCGTTGCAGGCGGCCAGCCGGGCGGCGGCGGCCTGGTCGGCCAGCGAGGGGGGCAGGACGCCGGGCGCGTCCAGGAGGTCCAGGGCTGTGACGGCCGGGGCCACGGCCCCGCCCCCTTTCGCGGCCCTCACCCGGCACCACCGCAGGTCGCGGGTGACGCCCGGGCGGGGGGCCGAGTCCGCGATGCGGCGGCCCAAGAGGCGGTTGATGAGGGCGGACTTGCCGACGTTGGGCATGCCGACGACGGCCGCCCGGGCGGGGCGCGGGGCGAGGCCGCGGCCCGCCCGGCGCGCGTTGGCGGCGGCGGCGGCCGCGGCGGCGGCCGCCCGCAGCCGCCCCACGCCCGCCCCGCCCGCGCCGTCCGTCCAGAGCGGGACCTCCCCGCCCGCCCGCAGCGCGGCGTCCCAGGCGTCCCGGTCCGCGGGAGCAATCTGATCCACCCGGTTGAGGACGAGGAGGCGCGGGCGGGCGGGCCCGACCCACCCCGCCAGGCCCGGGTGGGCGGACGCGGCCGGGCACCGCGCGTCCCGCACCTCGATCACCACGTCCGTCCCCGCGATGGCGGCGCGCAGGCGGCGTTCCGCGCGCGCGATGTGGCCCGGGTACCACTGGATGGCCCGCCCCGAGGAGGAGGCGGTGGTGGGGGGCTGAGATTCATGGAGCGAGGTTGGAGGAGAGAGAAAATGAGAGCAAGAGGGGTCTGGCGGCATGCGGGCTGTGCTCCCCTCTCCCTTCACCACATCACTCACCGCCAGGCCAAAGGCCTCCGCCTCCGCCGCCAGCTCCGGGTCGTCCAGGTCGGCCGCGTCAAAGGGCGCCGACGTCGCCCAGTCCGGGTGGGCGCGGGCGAGGAGGAGCGGGGATGCGCCGGCGCCGGCGCGCCGGCGGCGGCTGTGTGCGGCCGGGGGCAGCGGTCCTGGCGTGCCGTGGCCGCACCTCCGACACGGGTGGGCTGGTGGGGCGGGGGCTGGGCCCGCCGGGCTGACGACGAGGGAGGCGGGCGGGCGCATGGCGGGCGTGTTGTCGCGCGCAGGACTTTGCTAAGTTGACTTGTGCTGCCCGCGGCCCTCTCCCCATCAAACCTCGCCGCGCCGCCGCGCCGCGTCTTCTCCTCTCTCTTTCCTTTGCGCCATGGAACGCCCTGACACACACGCGCGCCACGCCACACCACAACACGGTCACACACACACACACACACTCTTCCCCTCCCCCCTCTCACACCCCCTCCCCCTCTTTCTCATGTCTACTTGAGCAGGCTGCGCGCGATCTGCTCCTTCGCCATAGCGGCCACCTTGGCCAGCGTCTGCTCGCCCAAGGGCAGCTCCCCCTCCGCGCCCGCCATGGAGACCCGGGCCGCCACGGTGGCCGGGTCCGTCTCCAGGATGAGACTGGGGTGGTATGGGGGGGGGAGAGAGAGGGAGGGGGAGAGAGTGAGACGGGAGGGAGAGGTTGGTCCCCCGCCCTCGAGGCGCGCGCGCGCCCGCACCCACACAACCCCCCCCTCTCCTCTTCTCACACGCGCCCCCTCTCTTCAAAAACTCACCCCCGGTCCACCACCTCGTCCACCGCCAGCAGGACCAGGTCCAGGTTCTCCAGGGCCGACTTCTTGTCGACCGCGCCGCGGAGGAGCAGCGAGACGCCCTCCACCAGACCCGACAGGACCGTGGCCATGAGGACCTCGTTCTCCGCGGGGCCGGCCACCAGGTAGAACGTCAGGTCGCCCAGGCCCTTGAACAGGACCAGGCCCGCGTCCATGAGCGTGATTTCGGCTAAGGAAAGGGAGAGAGGGGAGATGGAGGTGCGGGAGTTGAAGTGAGTCCGAGGAGCTGGGGGTTGGGCGGTCGATCGAACAGGGAAAAAAGCAATGCGGAGCCAGGAACGCCGCGCGAGCGGACGCGGAGCCCGCCCGTCGCTTGCCGGCCCACACTGGGCCCACAGAACATACGCCCTTGCCTCGCACGCCAGGCTGTGGCGCGCGAGGGCGCACCCACCCTCCTTGGCGCGCGCCCCTGGAAACCGAAACAACAAAAACACTCCCTCTCTCTTCTCTCTCTCTCTTCAACTCACGTTCGCCCCGGGCCGGCATGCGGGCCGTCTTGGCAAACACTGCCCGCTCAAACTCGGCCTGGACGGGGACGGTGGGCCTGAGTGGGCATGGGGAGGGGGTGAGAGACGAGAGGGTGAGAGAGAGAGAGAGAAAAGGAGCGCTACGCCGCAAGCGCGCCCGTCAGGTGCCGCGCATCCCCGCCCGGCGCTCTCCTCCTCTCTCTCCTCTCTCTCCGTTTCACTCACCATTCCTTCGTGTAGTACTTGACCGCGATGCGGCGGCCCTCCGAGTCTAGGATGAGCAGGGCCTTGATGGCGGGCAGGGCCGAGGTGGGGGGCGGGCCCGTCATGATGGCGAACGGTGTGCTTGAAGAGGGACGAGCGAGTGAGGAGGAGGAGGAGGAGCGCGAGCCATGCTCTCGCGCTCCTTTTTCACTCCGCAGCCGCTTCTCGTGCTCTCTCCTCTCTCTCTCTGGGATGTGAGCGCGGGCCCGCCCCGCCCAGGCGTGCCGCGTTGCGCTCTTGGACGCAACTCCTCCTCCTCTACAAACACAGCCTCTCCCTCTCAATCTCTCAACCCCCTCTCTCACGGCGTCACGTCCGCCCCGACCGCGCCCGGCCCCCCCATCCAAGCCCGCCGTGTCTCCACCTGGGACGCCAGCGCCAGGGGCAGCCCGTTGAGGCGGCCAGACGCGCCGCCATCCCCGCTCTCCGCCGCCTCCGCCGCCCGCACCGCCCGCCGCGCCTCCACGGCCGTGGCGGTGATGTAGGCGGCCGCCGTGGTGGCGGGGATGGCCCAGACGCCGCGGGGCATGTGATCGGCCACGCCCACGCCCGGCCCTCCACCCCCGCCGCCGCCGCCCGAGGAGCGCGCGTACGACCGCACGGCCGGCGCGCAGGCCGGCGGGACGGCCAGGCCCGCAGCGGCCGACGGCGGGTCGCCTCCATCCCCACCGCACCACTCGCCGCCGGCGCTCGCGCCGCCACCACTCGCCGCCTCCACCTGCGTCCCGCCCACCCACCCGTTCCAGGAATCCAGCAGCACCCCGTCCCCGCCCGCGGCCGCCGCCGCCCGCCACGCCCGCACATACCGCGCCCCGTCCTGCCGGTCCCGCACGGCCGCCGCCGCCCAGGGCCGGGTCGGCGTCGGGTCGGCCCCCGGCGTGGCGGTGGGCAAGAACACCAGCCCCGCGCTCCGGAAGACCTCGGCACACCAGGCCCAGTGCTCGGGCGCCGCGCCCCAGGGCGTCCGCCAGTTGGGCTCGCCCGGCTCCTCGGCCTCGTCCGGCTCGTCGTCCGCGGGCGGGGAGGCCGCGCCGTCAAAGCCGAGCGCGGCGATGTGGTCGGACCCGTCGGCGTCGGACGCCCACTCCCCCAGCAGCGACGCGTCGTCGGGGGTGCCCCGAATGGTGAGGGCGCCGGAGCGCTCGAGGATGGCGTCCCAGGCGGCGCGCGGCAGGCCGGCCGACTCCCGCACCAGCACGACCGGGCGGCCCTTGTGGAGGATCAGGGACGCAGGCGGTGCTGGCGCGGCCGCACCGGCCGCACCGCCGGCCATTCGCCGCGCCTCGCCCAGGCAGTGGGCCAGGTCGGACCGCACCGTGTGGCCGGACCGGCCCGGGTGCGGGGCCAGGAAGAAGCCGGACCGCAGGCCGGCCGCGGAGGCGGCGGCCAGGGCGACGGCCAGGGCGGAGGGGGGCCTCGTGCGCGACCCCTCCTCCTCCGCCCGGGCGGCGCCGCCGCCGCCGCCGGCACCAGCGCCCCCTCCCCCACCCCACGCCTTTTCCGCGGCTGCCGCGGCCGGCGACCGGCACTCCAGCAGCACCCCGCCCACCCCCGCCGCCGCCATGGCGTCCATGTGGCGTCCCACGATCGTCGCGTTGCGGGAGGAGTACAGGCCGGCGGCCGGGTAGAAGGCGGAGGCGATCTGGGACGGCGGGGCGCGGGGCGGGGCTGGGAAGAGGGGAGAGAAAGAGAGAGAAGAGAGATGGGATGGATGGATGTGAGATGAGATGAGGTTGAGAGAGAGCACGCGCTGTGCCCCCCCGCCTCTCTCTCCCTCCCTCTCTCCCTCTCTCACCTGGCGGGTACCGGGCCAGGATCTCGGGGTCTGTCGTCGCCTCCACGGGCGTCGCCCAGGCGCCCCAGTGGCCGTCCAGGGCGGGGGTGGCGAAGCTGGAGAGGGTTGGGTGGTGTTTTTTGAGTTGAGGTGCCGAGGTTGAAAAAAAAAAAGATGCGCATGGCACGCGCGCGCCTTCCCTTACCTCACCCGCACGCGCCCACTCCAGCCCCAATTCCGCACATCGCGCACGACAGAACGCCAGGCGTTCTCTGCGCCTGCTACGGGCGCGGCTCCCCCTCTGTTCTCCTCACCTGGTGTAATAGAGCGCCAGAACGCGCGGGAAGTCCGGCGCGACCGCGCGCCGGCGCGGCCCGCTGCCGCTGCTACTGCCGCCGCCTCGCCTGTGCCGGCCGGCCGAGGCGGCCGATGCAAGCCCGCTCAGCAGGAGGGCGACAGAGAGGAACAGGGCCAGGGCCAGGGGGGCGTGGCCCGGGCCTCGTCGCCGGCGGCCTGCTCCGGCCATCTCTCACCCGGCCCAAAAATCGAGTTCGTCGAAAATTTGTCAATGCTCCCTCCGCGCTAATTTTCAACCTCGCCGCCCGCCGCCGCGCCCTCGCCTCCACCCTCTCCCCCCTCATACCCTCCCCCACCAGCCCCCCCTCGCACAAAGTGCGCCAGGAACTCGACGTTCCCGCCCACCGCCCCCCGCAGCGGGCTCTCCATCGTGCCCCGGCACTCCCACCCGCCCGCCTCAAACCCGGCCACCGTCGCGGCCAGGGCCGCCGCCCGGGCGGCCGGGTCCCGCACCACCCCGCCCGACCCCACCGCTTCTCGCCCCGCCTCAAACTGGGGCTTGACCAGGACGACGCACTGGGCGGCGGGCTTCATCAGGGCGGCGACGGCGGGCAGGATCTTCAGCACTGAAATGAAAGACACATCCAAGGTTGCCAGGTCGTACGCCGCCGGCGCCCTAGGAGGCAGGTCCTCCCGCGTCACGTGCCGCATGTTGGCCCGCTCCAGGATGTGCAGGCGCGCATTGTTGCGCAAGTGCCCGTCCACCTGCCCATACCCCACATCCACGCCCAGGACGGCGGCCGCGCCCCGCTGCAGCAGGCAGTCGGCAAAGCCGCCCGTTGACAGGCCGCAGTCCAGGGCGGCCAGCCCCACCACGTCGATGGCCCAGGCCTCCAGGGCCGCCTCCAGCTTGGTCCCGCCCCGGCACACGAACTTTTTAGCCTCCGCCCGGACGTCGAGTTTCGACACACCCACTTTAAAAGGTGCGCCCGCTTTGGTGACGGGTTTCCCATCCACAAACACCTTGCCGCGCGCGATCCAGGACTGGTAGACGGAGCGGGAGTGGGACGGGTCGGCGGCCAGGCAGGCCTCGTCAAGGCGGAGGCGGGTGCCGCGAGGGGCGGGTGGGCGGCGGGGCGTGGGCGTGGGCGAGGGCGTGGAGGGGGAGGAGGTCGAGGTCGGCGTGGTGGTGGTGGCTGGCGGGGCGGAGCCGTCGCTCGCGCCGCCGCTCGCATTGCCTCGCCCCACGCCCGCGGCGCCTGTCACGACAAGCCCGCCCGGCCGGGGCGGGGGTGGACAGGGATATCTCCTGCATCTGGGCGAGCGGCAGGCCACGAGGGCAGCCCGGCCGGCCGCGGAGGCAGCACGCATGGGGGAGAGCGAGTTTTTCGTCCGCCGGGACGCTGCACTGAGAGAACACGCGCGCTCTCGTCTCTCTCAACCCGCCACCGCCTCTCGCCGCGCGCAACCCGCTCCCATTGCACGCCCCCTAAGAAAAAAACACGGCTACAAACAACGACTACACGCTCCCTCTCCTTCATCTCCTTCACCCTCGCCGCCTCTGCTTCGCCGCGGCGCCAAAAACCGCCGCCCACGCGTACTGCAGTCCGGACCCGGCCGTCGCCCCTCCCACGGCCCACGCCAGCCCCTCCACCACCGCCCCGCCCGGCCAGCCTCCCCACGCCGTCCCGATGGCCGCGCCCGCCACGCCAAACTGCAGCGCCGTGTTCAGTTTGGACAGGGGCAGCGGGCGCACGGCGGGCGCGGGCGGTATGACGATGGACCGAAGGGAGGGACTGGTGATGGTGGTGCCATCAGCCTTGCTCTCGTCCTCCACCACTCTGGGCACCAGCCGGAAGAACTCGGGCCCGCCCGGCCAGGCCCACCCGCACGCGGCCGCCCGCCCCGCCAGGGCGCCGGCCACCAGGGCGGCGTCCCGGCCGATGATGAGGGCGGCCAGTGGAGCCGGCAGCGCGCCCGCCGCCGCGAGCGACCCCGCCACCGCGCAGACGACGGCCTTGTCCGCGACCGGGTCCAGGTACGTCCCCAGGACCGAGCCCTGGCCCAGCGCGCGCGCGGCCGCGCCGTCCGCCCAATCGGACAGGGCGGCCGCGGCCAGCAAGGCCGCCGCGGACGGCCAGGAGGCAGTTGAGATGAGGTGCGCTAGGACAGGCGCGGCCGCGAGGCGGGCGGCGGAGAGGGCGTTGGGCAGAGTCAGGGTGGCCTGGGCGGTCCAGCCCGCCTCCGCCCAGGTGGTGGGAGGTGAATGGCGGGCGGGCGTGGGCGGTGTTGCTGCCGTTGCCCAGGCGGGCGGCGGGGTCAGCCCGCCCGCTGGACCGCCGGCCCCTGCCTCCTCGTCCTCCTCCTCTCTCCTGGGCGGCGGCCGCAGCACCGGCACCCGCACCCCGCCCGGCAGGCTGGCCCGCAGGGCCGCGGACGGCACCGTCCCGGCCCGCCAGGCGGCGGTCCGGGCGCTGGTGGGCAGGCAGGCGCCGGCGGCGATGGATGCGATGGGGCGGGCGCCGGTGGGCGGCACGCGCCAGGCAATGCCGCTGGTTGTCGCCTCCTCTAGCAGGAGGGAGCACGCCCGGGCCACCAGGCGGGTGGCAGAGCGGCGGGCTGTCATGGTCGCGTGGGGAGTGCGTGTGTGGAGTCCCCCCCTTCCGCTGGCGCGGGACGCCAGAAGAGAAGTGTGAGAAATGCACGTGCTTCGCTTTCGACCTAGCCGCTCTCTCTCTCTCTCTCTCTCTCTCGCTCTCTCTCCAGTCACAACCTCCGCCTCCCCGCCCGCGGCGCCCCCGCCAGGCGCCGCTGCCCCCCGCCGCTCGAGACCCCGCGCCCCCACACCCGCCCCCGCCGCCCGCCGTGCTCCTTGGCGTCCAGCAGGCGCCCCCAGCCCAGGCCCTCGAGCGCGGCCCGCAGGTGGGGCGGCGCGGGCGCGGCCGCGCGCACGGCGCCCTGCCCGCCGGGAAGGCGCACCCGGAGGGACGAGCAGTGGAGGAAGAGAGCCCCCGGCGGGGTGGGGACGGGCGCCCGCGCCTCAACCGCCGCCGCCAGGGCCCGCGCCCGGGGCGAGCGGACGGCGCCATACCTGTCGTCCCCGACCACTGGCGCTCCCAGGGGCGGGCCCGCCGCGACCCGCCGCAGCTGGTGCTTCCTGCCGGTCAGCGGCCTCAGCTCCAGCCAGGCGCGGCCCCCCCGCGCCGCCAGGACGCGCCACCAGGTGGCAGTCGTCTGGGCCGGCGGCGGCCCCGTCCCCCGCACGTCGTCCAGGGCGGCCGCGTACGCGCCCACGCCGCGAGGGGAGTGAGGCGCCAGGGGCAGGGGGCCGACGTGCGTGACCGGCCCCCAGCCGGAACCCTTCCTGCCGGCCGCCGGGTCGGGCAGGTCGCCGTAGGGGGCGCCGTCGACGAGGGCCCAGTACGTTTTGGTGACGGCCGGGCCGCGCCCGGGCGGCAGGTGGCGGAGGCTGCGGCTGCGGCTGCTGCCGCCGCCGCTGGTGCCACCGCTGCCGCTGCTGCCGCCCCGTCCGTCCTCCAGGGCCGCCGGCGCGGCGAAGGCCTCCGCCAGCCACGCTGCCGCCGGCCGGCCCGTCGCCAGGGCCAGGCAGCCGGACGCGCCCGCGTCCAGGCGGTGGACGAGGCGGGGGACGCCGTCCTCGCCCCCGGGGTCGTCGGCCGCGGCCGTGGCGGCTCTCAGCCCCGCCCGGGCCGCCGCGTCCAGGGTCGGGCCGCCGCCACCACCGCCGCCCTGGACGCGCACCCCCGCCGGCTTGTTGAGGATGAGAAAGCCGCCTCCCGGCGCGGCCGGGAGGGCCAGCAGGACGCGGCGCGCCAGCAGCGCCCCGAGCGCGATTGTGGCGGGCGAGGGCGGGGCGGCCGGGTCTGGCGCCCGGCGGCGCTCGCCCAGCCCGGCCAGCGCGGACGCGGGCACCAGCACCCGGTCGCCAGGCTGAAGTGCCATCCCCGCCGCAGCCCGCCGGGGCCGGGCGCCGCCCCCCGCCCCCACCGCCCGCACCGCCCGCGCCCGGAACAGGCGGTCGATGAGGGGCCGGGGCAGGGGTGCTGACGTGGCGTGCGGTGGTGCTGACGTGGCGTGCGCGAGGTGCGTCAGGGGGGAGCGGGCCAGCCAGGAGGCGGCCGTGTGGGGCGGGGAGGGCGGGGCGGGGGGGGTGGCCGCCAGGGAGGGGTGGGACGGCTTGCTGCCCGGGCCGGCCGCCGTCGAGGAGGAGCGGGCGGCCCGGGTCGGGGCGAAAGGCACGGCGGGGCGGTGAGAAAAGGCCCGGCTGGGGCGCGCGGCGGGCTCGCCGCTACGGCTGCAAGCGGTCGTGTAGCTGAGGACATCGCCGCCGCAACGGACCAGGCCCGCCAGGCGCAGGCGGAGCAGCATCTCGTGCGGGAGACGCAGGGCCGCATGCGCCCGTCGCTCCGCCACTCCGGTGAGGTAGTGAGTGTGTGCACAGCGTTGGTCGCCTCTCCACTCCACTCCATATTTCGCGGCCACACCCCTCTCTACCCCCCAGAGCCCTGCCCAGATGGCGTCCGTCCTCCTCCCCACCCGCGGCGCCCGCCCGGCCACTCCCTCCGCCCGGCCAGCCTGCCCGACCAGCGGGCGGCGGGTGACGACCATGGCCGCGAAGGGTGAGGGAGAGAGACTGGAGCGTGGGGCATGAGGGAGGAGCCCTGGGCCACGCGCACGCACACAGGGTCCCTTCTTCCTGCTCCCTCACCAGAGGGTCGTGGAGAGGTGTGCCCTGCTGGAGAGCAGAGGGAATGTCGGCGTAAGCCCTAGCCGCCGCCCTGCCCTTTTCTACTAGCGCCTGCGCACGCCGGCGCCGTCTCCCGATTTGTGGCGGCCGCCGCGCCGCCGGCATTCCCCACCGCCTCGCCGCCGCCCTCACCGCCCATTCCCTTCCCGTCCCAACCAACAGTGTCCGGCTACATCAAGCTGGCTCTGCCCGCGGGCAAGGCCAACCCGTCGCCGCCCGTCGGCCCGGCGCTGGGTGCCAAGGTAAGAAGAAGAGAGGAGACTCGACACGCGTGCGTGGGTCCCCCTCCTCTCTCTTCTCTCTCTGCCCGAAGTTGGGGGGCACGCCTGGGCGCGTCCCTGGGCCACAGGCGCTCTCTCTCTCTCTCTCTCAGGCCCCGTGGGCAGGAGGAGGGAGGCAGAGCACGCACTGAGGACCATGTGTCTGGGCGGCACGCGGAGGCGGCCCCAGTGAGAGAGAGCAAAAAGGAGAGCGGCGCAACCCCACCGCCCCGCCTAGCCGCCGCCGCCCCACGCTCTCCCCCCCCCCCCCCCCCCCCCCCCCCCCCCCCCCCCCCCCCCCCCCCCCCCCCCCCCCCCCCCCCCCCCCCCCCCCCCCCCCTCCCCCCCCCCCCCCCCCCCC
>Ga0114918_10004443_pt1 | contig 12172 bp, 14 predicted proteins | sample LantaG_FD_87015 | JGI IMG/M metagenome (GOLD analysis project Ga0114918, IMG submission 87015) | Deep subsurface microbial communities from Baltic Sea to uncover new lineages of life (NeLLi) - Landsort_02402 metaG | ecosystem: Environmental > Aquatic > Marine > Oceanic > Sediment | place...
CAGATTCTCCATAAAATGAAACTGAGTATCTAAACCATTCATCTTTAAATATTTGCCTAGATAATCCATAAAGGATTTCGGTAACTTGCCAATCTGATGAGTGGTAAGCTTACGCATATTCTTCACAAAAGTTCCAACATATAAACCATATTTGTCAGGAGAAATGTAGATTATGTTTAATGGATCGTCTTCTAAATAATTTTCAATCTGATTTTTTGGATATGTGGCAAATGCCTTATAGCGACTGAGAATTTTGGTGTAATCTTCGAAATCATCAACCCCACCATTTAGCTCATAATCATCAATGATGTCTTTGATAGAATAAATCATAAGAGGATCAAAAGCAGTAGAATCATCCTGAGCTTTTATTTGACCTGATGCTTTGTGAATAAGGATCTGAGGCTCACCATTAAAAAAGAATATATGATATTCAGGAGGATCATAATCATTAAATGTACCTTCATCCTGAGCCACACACCAAGAAGTGTCTTTTTGAGCCAAAGCAGCCATGGCAGGATAGTCATGAACCCAAAGAGCAACAATGTCGAAATCCTCAGTTTCTTTTCTGGCAATAACTCTGCTTCCTTGACGAACATCAGGATCAGCCATTAACTCTTCAAAATTTACAGTATCCACTTTGTATTCCTTTAAATAACGAAACAAATGAGAATCATCTTCAAAGAAATCAATCAAAGCCTCTTCGCCAGTTATGGTACCGGCGCGAACTAATTCCTCATATCTTCTTAACAAATCCTTTATCTTAACAAAGTCTTCTTCCTGAATGGTACCGGCATCAATTAGCTTAGTAACCCATGGGGCAAACTTTCGATTGACAGCAGTCATATATTTGATCTGCTCATGATAACGATGTTTTTCCTGTTTCTGACTCTTAAAAGGAAAGATATTCTCAATGAAGGATGGATCAGCAGTTAATTGCGCAGCATTTTCCAAAATCTTAGCAACTTCTTTGCGAATCTTGCCCATATAGAAGCTGGTTTTGACTTTTTCTTCACCTTTAAAATAGTTAAAGAGAGACTGGGATAAATCCAAAGGTAAGCCCAATATCTCATTGAGATATTTAACGGAAGCTGATTTATTTAGTTTTTGGTTATACATTAAATCTCTTCCTAAGTTGCAATTCCACTAAGAAAATTAAAAGCGCCTATATCTAAGATAACTATATCTTCACCACGAAAACCTACATTGTGGCCATACACATCCCAGGGATCAATATTATCTCTTCTCATTTTTAACATAAATTGTCTGATTTGCTCAATAAGAGGAAAATGTTCATCCGGGATTTCATACTCTTCCTGCATAAGACGCATGCCTTCTAGATTTAACATGTTACTGTATGCACCCTTCATTCGCCGGTAATATTTGTCAAAAATCAATTCCGTAGATTCATCTAAGTTTTTTACTTTTTCCAAAAATATTCTATAAATAGTAGGGTCTTCTTGAATCTTTTGAGTATCATATACCTCGACACAATATGATAATGGGCCACCATTTTCTTTTTGTTTTTTCATAACCTCTAAGGCATTGTTATAATCACTGTCACTGCGACTAATTTTTTCTACAATCCCAGCTTTAGGAGTGTCATAAACAACTCCCCAAGCACCATGTCCTAAATATGCGCGTTCATCCTGCAAATGTTTATCAATGGTTTCCTGTAATAAACGGTCATCCTGATCAATTATAGCGCCATAGTCGTCATATGGATACTCATTCGTGATAGGAGCTAATGGCATTGCTTTAATTGTTTTATACCAATTTATTAAAGAAATATTTCCCCTTTTGCGATACCAATGCTTACTACCGCCTAAACTCCAGTCCTGTGATATATCCTGTGCTCTCTGTTCTTCTATACGGGCAGACTCTGCTTCCTGTTGATATCTTTCAAGAATAATTTGAGCTTCTCTATAAATTCTTAGACTTAGATTTTCTATATTTTTATCTAATTGTCTTAAATAAGTATTCAAAACATTATTATCATACTTTTCAAAATCCATGAAGGGGATATAGAAAGTTATATTTAAACCAGCTAAGCCCGTGGGAGTCGTTTGTCTTTTAGTATATCTCCAAGGCTCAGAGGCATCAGCATAATATGGGTCAGGAACAGTTTTATAATCATATGTTTCATTTATGCGTAATTCAGGTTGTGGTAATTTTTGTCTATCTATAACTGTTTTTTCAACCCCGGTCTCAAATAGTAACCCCTGTCTATTATCATTATAAATTTCCATAATGTATCCGAACAAAGTATCATATAACTCTTGAGCTATTTTTTGCTTATATATTTCTGGTACTGTAATAATTCCAATTTCAGATTTAATCGTATATGTTCCGTCGTCATTGTCAAAATCTATATCCAGATTCTTAAATTCTTCATTATCTAAAACATCTTCAGTGGGATAAGGCTCAATAATTCCGCCTTGAGCTAATTCAGTATAAATCATGTAATAAATGACAGAATATTCATCTTCCTCAAAACTTTCCGCTTCTTGAATTCTTTCTCCATAATGATCAGGGCTTTCTATGTCGTCAACTGACATTTGTGCTTTTAACATTATTTTGTCTTCTTGTATTTCCCATTCAGTCTCCTCACAATTAAAATTAGATTTTAATCTAATAATTTCTTGAGCTTCTTCATCTATGCGAGAAAAATTTCCTATTTGTTTACCTTTTTTTTCCGTAATTTCTAAAGTCGCAGTATATTCTTTTTTATTTTTAATGTCTTCCTGAGTGAATGTGCCCTGTTCTTCTCTTTTGTTTATATGCTCAATATATCTTTTTAAGTTTTCGACTTGACTATCTGCCGAGTAGGTATTAGTTTCAACTCCTCCCCAACTGCCTATTGGTATGCTTTCTTCAATAATATTTGGAAAAGTAAAATATATAGTATGCGTCACACTTAAAAAATTTCCGTCATCAGAAGGTTCCGACCATAATCCAGTATATTTAAGCTTGTCCGCTCGTGCCTGAAGTATCGCAAGCTCCTCTGCCCATAACTCCGCTAGGTCAACGTCTCCTTCTCCTATATAGTCAGCCTGCGTACCACTTACTTTTACATCAAAAAATTTCTCAAATATAGTGTCATCATTGTAATCCCAATAGCTTCCTCCATATCTTCCAAAATGATCTAGATCAAGCAGTCCAGATTCCAGATAATTATCGATTACTTCTCGTTGCTGATTATAAAAATATTTTTTAACAGTATCATAAAAACCAGCAACTCTAACACCATATATACTTTCAACGGGTATGGCTATCTCGCTGTCATCTGCCTGACTTTGATATCTGTTAATACGCAGTCTACTAAGAGGAGTTAGTCCAGCTACTTCACGATCCATATCCTTGAAAATCTCTTCTCTCTGTAATTCATCTTCAACAAGTTCAAAATCGTCAGTGCGAACAATATAAGCAATAGGACCGCCATCTGTCGCTTCTTCAAAAGCGCAATGAAATTTGTCTACTCCAGTGTCATTCCATCCAGGAGGAGCATGACATGAACTCCATTCTCTATGGTCACTCATTCTTACAATATCCATTGGATGACGAGATATAATTATAGTGTATTCAGAACCAGAACCCCCCTTGTTGTCAGAACCCATTTGACGAGAAAATTCATCCGCCCATTTTTGATCAAGTTCACGACGAATGGTTTTCCCTAAACGAGATTGCATCTTTTTCTCACCACCCCGCTTAGTCTCAACGGTTCTGTAGGCTATCTGATTCTCTAAATCAACCTGATAAGAATTGCCGCTGTTAGTTTCTCCATTTTCAAGCATTTCAATTATTTTTTGTATTTTATCATTCTGTATAGGAATGGCAAAACGCCACTTGCCTTCGAATATATCATCAAATGGAACTTGTGATATGTCGGGAGTGGGTACGGCATCTAGATAGCGTTGATCTAGAGCTAATACTCTCATGGATGTTTTGATTATTCTCATACATCAATGTCCCTTACTACAAATTCGCCATTGCGAATGCCAATATTGTCACCACGAATCTCACCAGGTAAACCACCTATTGACTCAACCGAATCAATTAAAGCTAATAATTTATTAGACATTAGCATAGCACGATCATAATTGTCGTCAGGACTTATCCCGTAATCCTCCAAGGTCTCAATTAATTGAAACTGAAGTTGCTCCCTATCATAATTGACTTCTTCTAAAGCCATTTGAACAGTATCTAATAAATCCTGAGATGCAGGATCCAAAGAAGGAATCTCCTCGCGCTCAATTAACCAACTTTCTCCATAAGTAGTAACATTATAAACGTGAGGAAAAAATACATAGTCCTTATCTAATAAATCCATCGCACGACTAACTTCAGTCTCGCTAACGGTCTGTTTAATGGCATGACCAGTAGAAGAATCAAAATAAGCGCAACCGCCAGCCTCCCCACATCCAAGCAAAGTTAGATTGTGATAAGGACCAATGTTGTAGGTCTTATTCTCTGTGGAAGTTGTTTGAGATAGCTTATACCAATTCATATTAACGATACTTATATGGGTTGTTTATTCTCTTCATCTGAACACGAAGCTGTTCCAATTGATCGCCTTCGTCATTTAAACCAGTAAAACCAATTTCCTTGAAATGACCAATAGATATTTTAATGCCCTTGATATTAACTGGATTCAAATAATTCCTAGTCTCAAGAGATTGTTGTAAATCAGTAATTTCACCCTGAAATCTTCTAAGTTCCTCAGAAGCTTTAATCTGTTTTCCAGAAAATGTTGTTATCATTGGATCTCCAAGAGACTGAATAAATTGTTGAACAACAGTAACAGAAGACTGCAAACCAGAAATTATGGATAATGACTGAGATTTGATGTATTCTTGATTTTGCTGCTGCATTGCCTGCGTCTCTTCGACAGTGTAAGCATAGTTTTCGTTAGGCTCTACAATCTGAGATAATTTATACCAATTCATTTTTGATCCCTTTTTTAATCCCTTGGAGGAGGCTGAGGCACATGAAGTTCGTTTTTAGCCCTGGTTAAAGCGACATACCAAGCATTCTTTTCCTGACCTATCTCTTTTTCTGTGTTAGCTCTCTTGCTAGGGAATTGGTCCTGCCCCAAAACATATACTCTCTCAAACTCAAGACCCTTAGATCTATGAGCAGAACATAAGGCCACATATTCGTGAGTGTCCCTGTTTTGGAATTCCTTAATTCTTTCAATTTCCGCAGTGCTCTCCGAATCAAAATTGAGACCTTTGAATTTTCGTTTTATGAAATTGATAAAATCATTCGATGTTTTTATTTCTCTTTTCCCTACTTTGTCGAAATAGCGAACTCCACCCTGATTGTCATATTCTATGAGACCAGACAAAATGTGAGAAACGGCCTCATGAATCCTCTTCTGATCTTCGGCTTTTCTTTTCTCATTTCCAAAAAGCCGATCAAATATCCCAAGAAGAGTTGAATTTTTTTGCTCTAATTGAGCTTCAAATGCTTTCATTGGCATGTTTTTTCTCATCCTGCCTTTCCCTACAATCTGATCACATAAATCCAGTAGCTGACGAGACATATTGAAACCGATAAACTCAAATTCCACATCCTCACTGATAAACATTAATGCAGCCTCCTGAAGAATATTGTTAGTTCTAGCAATAAAAGCAGTAGGAGTAGATAATTTTCCACCATTTTGATGATATTCGGCAATGACATCTTGAATGCATCCGTAATGATCTTCATCAAGCATAACTTCTCCATCATGAGATAAACCAGCCTGCAAATCCCGTACAGGACTGTTTGGATGACCGTTAACAAAATCAATAATCTTTTTGCCACATCTATAGTTAACAGGTAACACAAAAGCCTCATTTCCTCCACCAACAATTTCTTGAACTCTATTGAATGAATCAGAATCTGCTCCACGAAACATGTAGATAGATTGATAAGGATCTCCAACCGCAACAACTCTCGAACCATTAGCTATTAAATTCTGTAACATGGTCTGCTGACATTTATTAAAGTCCTGTACCTCGTCAACTAAGACAACAGGATAATAATCCCATTGGATGTTCGAACCATTTAGGGCGGAATACCATAAAGTATCATCATGATTGTAAACACCACGATAATTGCGCTCATTATTCCAAAATCCATTTCCAGTTTCTTTTGGAACACGTTGAAAACGAGAAAGATCCGCTCCAGGAAGAAGCTCATTCAATAAAGTGGCAGCTTCAGCGATTAAAGCATCTCTGGCTTCGATAGGCGGACCAGTTGGATTCCCTTTTCTATCTTTGCTTTGAATGTCAGTCTCTATGTCATACTGATCAATAACAGCACCTATGGCTTGTGGCAAACTTCTTCTGTCTCTCGGATCAACCGCATTGGCCTTGCACTTATCTATTATGTTGAGTAACGAAATTTTTGCATTGTAATAAACTCGACCATTAGGAAATTTTCTCGTGTCAACTCTGAAATTTCTAGGAATAAGATCGCTTAACTCAAGAGCATCTTTTACCATTTGACCAGTACGATCCTGCTCTGTACTTAATTGACCTATAGGAAAATCTTCATGAGGAACAGTCTTAAGCATTTTCCCTAAAAATGAGTGACTCGTTAAAACATCTACTCCAATCTTATTGAAGTCTTCCTCTGCTTCTACCTGATTCTTCTTGTTAAAAACCAAGTAAAGCCATTTTTCCCCAGGATTTTTAAATGATGCTATATGTTTCAAAACACTTGTTTTTCCAGTTCCCGCTAAAGCATTAATCACAATATTGGAATCATCTCTTTGAAATGCATCTTGTATCTGTTTCTGATACGGACTTAACATCTCTGCCGGAATGCGTAAATCATCGGCATTCCCAGACATTACATCCGTATCTTCTATTACAGGCTCGTTTTCTACAGCTTCATCTAATTTGGGAATAGAACTCGAAGGATACCTCTTGTAAAAAGAATTGTAAATCTCAAAGAGTTCTTCAGCATTGTTTGATATAACTAAGCCTCCCTGAGCATCTTTTACTGATTTCATATAGTAATTAGCAGGATTGTTAAGAGGTATAGACTCACTTCTGCCATCTTCGGAAATCCAAACCCATCGAGAACCCCTCTGATAAACGGCAATTGGAGAATCTTTTTCAAGATTAGGTATATTAATTGATTCTCCTAAAATATATTCTATAGAAGCTGGCGCTTGAGGCCGTCTCGCCGGAGTAGCAGGATTGGTTAAACCTCCTGTATCAATTCCTAATTCCTGCAAGGTCGCTATCGCTCCAGGGGTTCCCATTAAACGACTCGCGTCTGCCCACCACATTGTGCCAGGGCCTTTCACACCATTCCAACGGAATCCAACACTCTTTAATATTTCATAAATTTTCTGACCATTATTGTGCGTTACAAAAAAATCGCCACCATAGTCAGGATATAATTGAAATTGGTTTCCATCTATTTGTGGATTTAAACCAGCTATAAGGATTTTACCGTACCAATTGAAATATTGATTACCATATGCCATATGCCATTTCCTACTAAATTGATAAATGCGTCCAGAATGTATTCTACTTCTTTCTTTTTCAACAAAAAACTCTTTTACTCCTTTTAGAATCATTAAGAAAAGACTAAAATGTTGTGCCACTGAGACAGTAAATAATGACCTACTGGGACAATATGTCATATAAAGTAATTTATTTTTAAATTTATCCGTATAAAAACTAAATTGGCATGATAGTTGCTATGGCTCAAAACGCAGTTTTTTAAACCCTAACACAAAGGAGAAAACAAACATGAAAACACAACTGCCGATTGTTGCGAAACGCCAAAATCTTCCTAGTTTAAGGGGAAGCTTCTGGGAAAATTGGGACAGTCTATGGGACGACTATGATGGAATGTGGATGAACTCATGGTTTAATATGCCCACTAGAAAAGCATTTTCTTTCCTGGATATAAATGAGGATTCGTATGAACTGAAGTATGAGCTTCCCGGCGTAAAATTTGAAGAAATAGATATCCAAAGACAAGGAAATAGGCTGACAGTGAAAGCCGAACAGGAGAAGAAAGAAAAAAGAAGCTATTTCAGTTTTCAAAAAAGCGTGACTCTTCCCAAAGATGTTGATGCTGAAAAAATAAAAGCTGAATTAAAAGCAGGTATCTTGACTGTCACTATACCACGAATCAAAGTTGAAGAAAAGAAAGAACCAGAATCTGTTAAAATAGATGTCAAAAGCGTAGAATAATGTAAGTCGTATTAAAAGGGCCATGGGATTATTATCCTGTGGCCTTTTGTTTCCCCCATTCCCCCCTTGTCTGCGCTCCTCGCACGATGCCCCAAAGGGGCGAAGCCACCGGCAATTTTTTTCCAGAGCATTTTTACCCTATACGTTTTTGAAAATCCAAGGCGTATAATGTAATAGTCCCAAACAACACTTGCGCTAAAGATACAACTCTATAGAAAAGGATACAACCATGAAAACAGTTAAAATCGCAGCTAATATATCATACACAGCAATCGTCGTAGATGACCCATCAGTAATCCTTAGTCAATTCGATATACCAGAAGGATGGGAACCTATCGCACACCATGTGACCCTCAACATGGGACCGGCTAAAAACCCAGAACTCGTAGGACAATCATTCCAAGTAACACTTAATACACTCGCACAAGATGATAAAGTCATGGCGGCAGGAGTACAAATGCCACCAAATGTACCAACAATAAACGCAACACCACATATCACTCTTGCCGTTAATAGAGCTAATGGGGGTAAACCATTCCTAAGCAACAAGTTAACAAATTGGCAACCTATTTCCCCCATAACAGTAAACGGTACGGTAGTAGAAGTACCACAAGGATAGGGAGAAAATAATGTCAGAACATATATGCCCACAATGTAAATGCGAAGAAGCATCAGCGGTCTATTATTCCTGTCCTGCTCAGGCTGACTGTAAAAACTGCGGACATAGATATGAATTCGGTGAAGGTATCAGAATAATAGGACTCGCAGAAGGAATGAAACTCAGACCGCAAATGTATGAAGGATATATATGCGAACAATGTGGAAAATATTGCGGACCTATAAGAGATTTCGAAGAACTTTGCGACGAAGATAAAGAAGCCGTTTGTACCTGTAAATAGGAATTGTAAAATGCATGTGAATCATAGAGAAGTAGACCTTATTTATTGTCAATGCTCAGGAAGACTACATGAAGTAGAACCTACCGATGAAGAACTAAAAGAGTATAATTGTTCTAAACCATACCCGTGCTGTATGACAGTTATTGAATGCGATACATGTAGAAAAAGAATAATTTTTAAATTATTTGCGCCTGAATTTTAGGAGAATATATATGCTAGATCTTGAGCAAACTGAAAAGCTTATTATGGATAAATGCTGTAATGGTAAAGGCGGCGAATGGTTCAAAGAACAATACGATTATGCCATAAATGATGCTTGCGACTTGGAAGAAACACTTTCAGACCATGTTCAGACTCATATTCGATGGGACTTTGAACATGATATACATTGGGATTCGTCAGAAGAAAAAGAAAAACAAAGAGAACTCAGTGAGATGAATTTGAGAACATGGAAAGAACAATTGCGATTCATTGAAATGTATTATGATAAAGACTATTTAAGAAACCCGTCAGATATGGGAATGATTATAGGTTCACTAGTTAATGAAGGACAATTCTATAGAGCAACAGACCTCCTTAATCTTAGAGAAGTAGATACAATATGTTGGAATATAGATATCGGCGTATTGGATATTCCTGAAGAGGATGAAGATGCGGAAGAAGACAAAACCCTTTTCCTTTTGCCCTGTCCTTTTTGCGGTTCAACAGCACGTATTCATAATGGAGGATTCGGAGAGAAATTCGTAATGTGTGATAACCCAGGATGTAAAGCCGGACTCGGTTCAGATTGCTGGCAAACCACAGATGAAACAGCACAACAAGCATGGAATACAAGAGTATGAAAACATTCAAATGTATATGTGGGAAAAATATGAGATTCTATGCAGGGTCAAGTTCGTATAGTAAAAGAATTCCTAATGCTGAACCAGATGAACGAGGATGCTATCCATGTGAAAGAATACCAATGAGAAGCTGTAGTCTTAGATGCACAGATTGGAAGAAAGATGGTATCCATATAAATGTCCCAAGAGGTAAATGGTTTCCCACTCATGAGGAAGCTAAAGAAGATACTATTAAACGATATGAGAAAATCAAAAGGAAAATGAAATGACTAAATCCTTTTATGAAACATATGATCCAGAATATCGAGTCAGCTTCGATGATACATATCTCTCAACCAATAGGCAATTGCATTTGGGAATGTTCCGGGCAATGGTCGAACGGTTTGAAGAACAACTCGGAATGCAACCAACACATGCCAAATTCCACCATAAATATCTGTTGCACTTCAGACACTGGTTGAAAAACAAAGAATTGAACGAGCAAAAAGAATATGACGAAACAGGAGTATATGCAACAGTAGCAGGAATAGACCTATATCCAGATGGCATGATCAGTAAAAATCACTTCGTGCTAATGGCAAACAAATCAGTTTGGAAAACCTTTGCAATAAATTTCTAATAGGAGAGCACAATGACTAAAAAAGAATTCGAAGAAAAACTTGAAGAAAAATGTTTATATGGAACAGGAGGAGGTATCGTTAGAAGATATTACCTCGAAGCATCAGAAAATCCTAATGCACTTAAAGAGTCTGTAGAATGTCTTGATGAACTTACAGAAGAACAAGCCGAAGAAATTAAAGAAAATATGAAAAAAGGTATGAAAGACGAAGGCTCTATAAAAAGACTGAAAACAGTATCACAAGTTATGACAATGCCAAAAGATACTGTCCCAGAAATATTGGAAGCATTTGACCTCTTCTTTGAAGACGGAAGCTTCATATCATATCCAGAATTGATAGGTTCACTTATAGGAGCATGCGCATATAATCAGGAATATAAATTGGCATATGATTTCCTGGGTGTAGATAATGTAAAAGATCAAATGTATTGGGACTCATAATATGACTGCACTAAGAAAAACTTTAGGAAAATGCTCTAAATGCGGAGCACCACTCTATGAAGACCAAGATGGATATATCTATCCCACACTTAACTCAGGAGGACAATGGCATAAAGGACCAGTTAGTCAATGGGATTGGACAGAGTATTGGTGGCATAGATGCGATCCTAATGACCCAAGTACACGAGGAACATTGAAACTAGACATTTAAATCCTCAGGAAATAATCCCAAAGTGTCCCGCAACATATTGAAAGTCCGCAAACGCCAAAGCTTCCCACGACGAGCATCCAACCTGTTAATGATCTCAATGGGAATATCAATTAAACTGTTCAAACCAGAAAATGTTACTTCTGTATTTTTCAGGCGCTCTAGACCCTCATAAATGTTTGATTTAATCTGGTCACTGTAACCCAACTCAATAGACCTAGAGATAATGTCACGCAATTTCTTGAAACCAACCAAAAACTCAGCCTTCATCTCATTCTCGTTAACCGCCCATTTCCCTAAATCAACCGTACCATCTTCCTGATAATAATCAATATTTCTATATGATCTGGTCTTTAATACAGGTAACACAAGGTCAGGGTCAAAAGCATGAGCTAACTCATGAGCAACAACCCGACGTAAATTCGTGAATATTAAATAATCATAAGTTAAAACACCAAACCTAGTAGGATCTTTCTCTTTCAAAGCTATCATCTCAGGATCTTCAATGGCCTTTTTAACAGCCACTAAAAGATGTTTGTATAACTTCCCAAATGATAAAACAATGTCAACTCTGTAACCACCATCATCCTTAGCTTCAATGGAATCAGGTAACATCATGTTACGAACATCTGATTCCTCTGTAATGAGCTTTATGCCTACTTCTACTGTACCATCCCCATAAGGGTTCATAAACGTCTCAATAAAAAAGTCTCTAAATCCTGAGCCATATTTAAGCCCGTCCAGACACTTCTGAGTCACAACATCAATCTTAGCATCGAAATCCTCAGGTAATTTCGGAAGACGAGCAGAATTTTTTGTTACGCTATACCAATTCATTAGATATTCCTGTATTCACGCGATTTTTTATATATTCAATATAATAATACCAACCCCTTTTTGTTTTCACGCAAGTTTTTTTCTGTGATATTTTTTCAGATTTAGGGAACCCCCACAGATTAACC
>Ga0114918_10004444_pt1 | contig 12171 bp, 11 predicted proteins | sample LantaG_FD_87015 | JGI IMG/M metagenome (GOLD analysis project Ga0114918, IMG submission 87015) | Deep subsurface microbial communities from Baltic Sea to uncover new lineages of life (NeLLi) - Landsort_02402 metaG | ecosystem: Environmental > Aquatic > Marine > Oceanic > Sediment | place...
GGAGGGAGAGGGGTCGTCGCCGTCGGCCTGCGTCGGCGGCGGCGGCGCGCCGGGCAGCAGCCTCGCTATCACGCTCCCCTTGAACGAGTCGAGGACCAGCAGGCCCCCGCCGCCCGCCACGGCGATCGCGCCGCCGTCCGGGGAGAAGACCAGCCTGTCCGGGTCCGGGGAGACGAGCAGCGGGGGGCCAACCTGCGCCGCCGCGTGCGCCGGCCGCGGCGCGGCGAGCGGCGGCAGCTCCGCCGCCTCGGGGAGCGCCGCGAACGGGCCCCTCCCGATCGCCCTCGCGTCGAACAGCCGCAGGGGAGCCCCGGCCCCCGCGGAGATGGCCATGACCATCCCTTGCTCCTCGTGGGCGACGGCAGGCGCCGCGGCTGGGAGCAGCTGCAGCGGCGGAGGGAGGAGCTCCCCCCTCCTCCCGCCGATGCCGCAGACGCCGCCGATGCCGCCGACGGGGACCCTCCGGGTGGGCGGGAGGTCTATCGCCCCCGTCGCAACGGGCGACCTCAGGTCCCAGAACCGCACCGTGCCGTCCACCGCCGCCGACACGAACGTATCGTCGCTCGGGGACAGCGAGAGGGCGCACAGCCTGGAGGCGTGGCCCCTAAAGTAGCGGAGGTGCGCGTTCGAGTGCAGGTCAAGGTAGATGGCCATGTTGCTCCCGTCGCCGCTCTCTTTGGCGCCCGACAGCGGTTCACTCGCCTTGTTTGAGGCGTGCAGCACGGCAGTCGGCGCGTGCGTGGCCACGACGAGAGACACGCCGTGCTTCGGGCAGGGCACCGTGGCCCTGAGGTCGCCCGTCGAGGAGTCGATGACGCGGAGGCTGTGGTCCTCGTCCGAGGCCGCGAAGAGGAGGGGGTCTGTGCGATGGAAGCAGAGGGAGTTGATGCGGGAGGGGGGTTCGGACTGGAAAGGAGGGGGTGGGGTGGTGGTGTGTGTGCGGTGTGGGGGGGGAGGAGCTGGGTGTGAGAGGGAAGGGGTGAGGTCGGAGAGAGAGGCGTCGTCGTCGGCCCGATCTCGAAGTCGCAGCCCCAAGTACTCTTCCTCCCTTTCATTCTCCCTCTCTCTCTCTCTCTCTCTTTCTCTCTCTCGCTGTCGCTGCTGAGCAATCGGATCACCTTGTAGACTCGCGCCGTGGCGAAGGACGCGATAGACGCATCGTTGAGCTCCATTGGGGGACTCGATGAACGTCTCCACTCTCCCAATGTCGCCGCCGATCTTTTTCTTCGGCAGAGAGTGCCTCAGAGGCTCTGGAACATTTTCAGCTCGATTGCCCCCAAAGAAAGAAAAAAAGAGCATTTCGGATGGCGTTCCCGCGCCCTTTTGCTCGCCAGCTGCGCGGGAGAAATGGCAATCTGTCCGCCCAGATCAATTTCTTCGAGCATGCTCTAGGCTCCCGACGACGGAGGGTGGAATCTGTGACCAGGAGGGCGAGGAGCAAGGTCGACGAAGTTGATGGCGATCCTTCGCCGCCGCCGACGACCTCGACCTCGACCCGCAGGCGAACGCTCCTCGCCGCCCCGCTGCTCTCCCTCTCGCTGCTCCCTGCGCCCTCTGCCGTCGCCAGCACCGTCCCGGCCCTCGACGGCGTGTGGTTTTCCGTGACCGGGGCGCCGCCGGACCTCTACTTCCCGGCGTCGAGCTTCCTGGGAGAGTTCGAGGCCGTCTCGACCCTGGTTTCGGCCGAGGCCCCCCTGGGCGAGGGCGCGCTCGCCCCGGCGTCGCTGGCCGGGCTGCGCAGGGCGAGGGAGGAGGACCTGAACAGGCCCTTGCGGTACATGACGCGCTTCGTCCCGGCTCCCGAGGGCAACCCCGTGACGCCCCCCAACGCGTGCGTCTTTGACAGAGCGTACAATACATTGTCTCTGCTGAGGGCGACGAGCCCGCAGGCCGCGAGAGGGGCGAAAATCGAGTGGGACGTCAACGACCCAAACCTTTTGTCTCTGAAGTTTGACGCCGAGGAGGCAGAGGAGGGGGAGGCGGAGGAGGAGGGGCAGCCGAGGAGGAGGAGGCGGCAGCGGCGCAGCAGCGTGCGGATCCGAGTCACGAAGAGGTCGGAGAAGGCCGTCGCCGCGGACCGGCTAGATACCTCCGAGTTCACCCAGATGATCTTTCTCAACGACGGCGAGAGCGAGAGCGGCGTGCCGAGGGTCAAGGCGTCGCAGGTGTTTTCGAAGTGGAGGTGGAGGGCCGCCGCCGAGGACGAGGGAGGGAGTGGCAGCGGAAGCGTCGTCGTCGTCGACGGCGGCCGCGGCGGCGGAGAAAGCGGCAGCAGAGGGCAGCCGACGGTCGTCGCGACGCAGGTCGTCTCCGAGTTCCTCTCGGTCGAGGCCGGCGGCGAGAGGGCGTACCTGGAGAGCGCGGGCAGGCCCGTGGCCGTCTATACGTACAGGCTGGCGCTGACGCGCGTGTAAGGTTTCTTTCGTTGGAAGGAGAAGCACAGACGGCGAGTTGAGCCCGAGCTCGATTGTTGAAAAAAAAAAAGGCTCCGCACATGCCGCCCACTTTCTCTTTGACTTTCCCGCTCTCCGCTCTCTCTTTGTCAATTCTGTCCTTCAATTCCAGACCGAGAGCACCAGCCCTCTCGAAGCGTCCCCGCTTCCGTTGACGAAAGAAGAAGGAGACGGAATGCAGGCCGAGGTGAGAGCGAGCAAGCGAGCACGTTTTTGAGCATGGGGGCGAAACTGAAAGAGCGACGGCGACAATGAATGAGCGTCACGAGCATCGCTTTTGCCTCCCCGTGCCTTGAGAATTCTCTCCTTTTCTCTTTCTCTCCGAGAACTTACGCTGCGGAGAGACAACGAGCGTACTCACTCGTTCGAAACACTAAAAATCCCAAAACAGCGCGCCCCGCTCGCGGCGCTCAACGGAAACTCCGAGGTTGTCGCCGTCGCGAAAACGGCGTCAACGGTCGCGGTGGCCCATTCCAAACTCTCTTCCTCCGCGCCTTCTTTTGCTCCTGCTCAGCTCACCGAGGTAAGGGAAAACAGAGCACGGTCTCCACGCACTCCGGTAACACGAGAGAAAGACACAAAGAGAGATAGGTTCACGGAAGAGGAAGAAGCCAAAGGCGAGAACGCGAATGGAGCTTCCATTCTTTCAAAGCAAAAATCAAAAAAACGACCTCGACTTCTTTTCCCTCTCTCTCTCTCTCACTCTCTCTCTCCCTCTCTCTTTCCCACCAGCAACCGCAGCAGCAGCAGCAGCAGCAACAGGCGACGATATCGAAAGAGACCATGCTCTCGGCGCTCTCCCGGGGAAAGAAGGACAGCATCGCCGCGGAAGCAGCTCCTCCCGCTTCTGTTCCCGCTCCTCTCCTTCCTGACACGCCGCTCGCGGGAGGCGCCGCCCTGCCTCCGCTCCCGCCCCCGGCCCCGCTCGCCTCCTTCACGCCCTCGGGACTGCTCGTCGACCGCCTCCTCGAGTACTCCCCGAGCTTCCTGACGCCGAGCACCAGGACTGAGTACGGAGGCGACGGCGGCGAAGAAGAGGAAGAAGAGGAGCAAGAAAGGAGGGAGGAGAGGGAAGAGAGGGCGAGGGAGGGAGGGGAGAGGGGGGCCTCGCCGGCGACGGCGGGCGCGCTCGTCGTCCCTCCCCGCCCTCCTTCTTCGTCCTCCGTCGTCGTCGTCTCCGCCGCGGCCCTCTCCGCGGCCGTCGCGGCAGCGGCGTCCCTGAGACCCTCGTCTCCCTCCCTTCGTCTCTCCCAGCGAGGAGGGAGCAGCTCCGACCGGAGCACGGCGGCGGCACCACTGGCCGTCATCGCCGACCTCCGGGCGCGGCTCGCAGCGGCGCAGGCCGCCGCGGCGTCGCTGGCCGCCGACCGCGACCGCCTCGCCGCCGAGGCCGCGACCGCGGGCCGCCTGAGGCAGCAGCGCGCGGCCCTCGCAGCGGGCGCGAAGCGCCTGCGCGCCGCGACGCAGGTCGGCGCCGCGGCCGAGGCGGAGGCGCGGCGAGAGGCCGCGGCGCTCGCCGACGCGCTTCGCTTCGCCGCAGTCCGCGAGTCGACGGCGCTCGAGAAGGCCAGGTGCCTCTCCGAGAAGCTGCGGCGCCGGGACGCCGTGCTGGAGCGGATGCACGAGACTCTGCTGCGGCTCGGGGCCAGGCACGCCGCGAGCGGCGCCGCGAGCGCGGCGCTGAGGAGGGAGCGGGACGAGGCTTTGGCTGAATTCGAGGCCCTGAGGGAGAAGAACGAGGCGCTCGCCTTTGCGGTTGCTGCCGCTGCTTCTCCGGCTGCTCCTCCCTCTGCCTCTGCTGCTGTCCCCTCTGCTCCTCCTCTCTCGTCGTCGTCGTCTCCTGCGGACCGGATCCTCGCTCTGGAGAAGTCCGTCGCCGCTCTCAACGCCCGCGTCCGCGCCGAGGCGGAGGCCAAGGAGGCCGCCGCGGCCGAGGCCGACGCCCTCCGAGCGGCGCTGGCGGCCGAGCGAGCCGGCAGGAGAGTCGACGGCGGACCTTCTTTTTCTGCTGCTGCTGCTGCTCTTGCTGCTGCCGATGCCGATGCCGAAGGAGAAGAAAACGAAGAAGAGCAGGGCCAGAACGCCGTCGCCGCCGCCGAGGCCGCGGCATGCGAGGCCGAGGAGGCCGCTGCCGCCGCTGTCGACGCCGCCGAGGTCGCCGCTGCCGCCGCCGCCTCCGCTGCCGCCGTTGACGGCAGCGTCGTCGTCACGGCGTCGGCGAAGAAGCCCAAGAGGCCAATCTCTGCTGCTGCAAAGCACTCCACCGACGCGATTGATGACCTGTCTGCTCGTGTCGCTGCCCTGGGAGCCCTGCTGGCTTCCTCGTCGCGCAACGACTGAGAGAGAGAGAGAGTTTTGATTTGCTTGATAAAAAAAAATTGAGAGAGATAAAAAAATATAACTGCAAAAACTCATGAACAAAAAACGCACGTTCGAGCTCTGTTTCTTTCATCTTTGCGTCTCCCCCTCTCTCGATCTCTTTCACAGAGATGGCAGTGACGCGACGGAGGGCCGTTGCAGCTGGATCAGGGAAAATCAGCCGCTGCAGCAGCAATGATACTGGCTTGTTGAGCCGCTTGCGCTCGGCCTTGCCGATGAGATCGTCGCCGTTGCCATCGAGAAAGGCCTCGGTTTCCTTCAGTTCCCGGCCGGCGTTTGTCCTCGATGGTGCGTCTTTTGTCGAGATTTGCACCGCGAATGCATCGATATCTCAACTGAGACGCCTCCACTGATTGAGAAGAAGCGAATGATGGGGGAAGAAGGAAGACAGAGGAGGAGAACGGTTCCAATGCTCATCGATCGCTCAACCTCTCGACCTCCATTAAAAAAAAAAAATCATCAGCTTGGACCCTCCTCCTCACCTTCGCCACGCTCGCCCACCTCGCCGCGGCGCCCTTCACCAAGGTCGAGGAGTCCTTCGGCATGCAGGCGGTCCACGATTTGCTGTTCCTGGGCCCGCGAAACCTGGTGCAGTTTGATCATTCCATGTTCCCCGGTGTGGTGCCGCGGACCTTTCTGGCGCCCGCGGCTGTCGCGGTCGCGGCCTCGCTGCCCGTCGCGCTGCTCCTGCGCTTCGGGGCGATCGCCAAGCTCGCCGCCGGGGTCTTCTCCCGGGCGACGCTAGCGCTGTTCTCCGTCGCGGCGCTCTCGAGGCTCCGCGGCGCCGTCGAGGTCGCGTTCTCGAGGAGGACCTCCGTCTTCCTGGCCCTGCTGACCGCGCTGCAGTTCCACCTGCCGTTCTACCTCTCGAGGACGCTGCCCAACACGTTCGCGACGGTGGTCACCACCGTGGCGCTCGCGGACTGGGTCGACGGGAGGGCGCCCAGGAGGGCGCTCGTGCTGCTGGCGGCGGCGGCCGCGGCGCTCCGCTGCGACGTCGTCCTGCTCGCGGGGGTCGTCGGCCTCCACGTCCTCGCGACGGCGACGCTCCCCTTCCTCTCTGCCGTCGCGGCCTCGCTCGCGGGCGGGCTGGGCGCTGCCGCAGCCTCGGTCGCCTTCGACTCGTACTTTTGGGGCCGTGGCGCGCTCTCGGAGGCCGCGGTGAGAGGGCTCGGCTTGTCAACGTCGAGCCTGGTGTGGCCGGAGCTGCTGGTGCTGCTGTTCAACGCGCCGTCGTCGTCGTCGGGCTCCGGCGGCGGCGGCGGCGGAACTGCCGCGGTCGTTTCTTCCGCGAGTTCTCTCTGGGGCACCTCCCCCTGGCATTGGTACCTCACCTCGGCGCTTCCCAGGGCTCTCGGGGCCGCTGGGGGGCTCGGGCTGCTGTGGGCGGTCCTGTTTTCGAAAGAGGAGAAAAAGGAAAAGAAGAATGGGGGAGCCGCCGCCGGACCTTTTGTCTCTGCTCGCCACGCCGCCGCCGTCGCCGCCGGCTTCGTCGCCCTCTACTCCTTCCTGCCGCATAAGGAGCTTCGGTTCCTGATGCCCGTGCTGCCTCTGTTCAACGTCGTCGCCGCCGTCGGACTGGCAGACGCCTGGGGCGGCGGCGACGGGGAAGGAGGAGCGAAAGAGGCCTCGAGAACGAGGGCAAGCAAGGGACAGGGCGGGCGCCGCCCCTCGCTCGCGACCCTGCTCCTCCGCTCGCTGGCCGCCGCGGCCCTGGCCGCCACCGCGGCCACGACGGGCCTCTCCCTGGCAGCGGCCTCCAGGAACTATCCCGGAGGCGTCGCCCTCGAGAGGCTCCACGCTTTGGTGGACGACGAAAGGATCGGTACTCCTGCTCCCCAGAGGCGACGCGTCCACATCGACGTCGCCGCGGCGCAGCAGGGAATCACCCGCTTCGGCGAGAGAAGTTCCTCTCCTTCCTCCTCTGCGGCTTCTTCTCCTTCTTGGTCCTACTCGAAGGACGAGGAGGTCAAGCCGGAGGAGCTCTTCGGCGCCGGTTTCACGCACCTGGTCTCGGAGCTGGGGAGCGTGCCCGGCTTTGATCTGATGGAGGCGGTCGAGGGCTTCTCCGGCCTGAGGCTCGTCGTCGGCGACGAGGTTTCGCGCCCATCTCCGACGGCCCTGTTGCGCGCCCTGAGGGAAAGATCGATCCCGAGGCTCGAGCTCGCGACGGAGCCAAAGATCTACCTGCACCAGCGGCGGAAAGAGAACGACGCGGCGGGCTGACAACGGAGAAAAGTAAAAGTTGGGTTTTTTTTGCATTCTGGGGGCTTTTTTTTTTTCTTTGTAACAAAAAATAACGAACTTGAAGAATTAAGAAACACGCTCTCTCTCTCGCTCTTGCCTTCTCATCAGTCAATCCGACTTGGCCGCGGACCCGCCGACGATGATCTGGTTGATGGGCTGTTTTTTATTTTTGCGAGTTCGAGGAAAGGGGGGAAAAAGGAAAACGAGAGAAAGGAAGTTGGTCAGCGCTCAAGAGGGAGGGAGAGAGAGGGTTGGTCCTCTCGCCCCCGGCCGACGGAGACTTGGAACCCAAAATCGGAAAAAACCGAAACGCTCTTAAAGACTTACGATGAAGATCAGCTTGACGAAGAAGCCGATGAATCCCATGACGACGAAGCCGAGCGCGGTCTTGGAGGTGATCTTGGTGAACTCTGTTGTGAGTGATAGAAGGAGGAGGAAGAGGAGGTTGAGCGGAGCGAGCAAGGGGCGCCCGAGGAAAAAACGATCGCGCGATGTGTGAAAGAGAGCGTCAAAGTCGGATGGCCTCCTCGCCAGAGACGGCGGTCAAACGTTCCATCGTCGATCCGCTTCGCATCTCGTAAATGGAACACAATTCCACATCCTTGCTGCATCGAGAGCCTTGAACTTTAAGCTCTGCGCTCGCGTTGAAGACGCCGAAAGAAGAGAAAGAAGAGCAAGTCGCGAAGTCGACCATCGATTGCCCGGCGTCGATCAAAAAAGGACGCCGATGGTCAATTCGATCTCTTTCTCTCTCTTTCTCTCTCTCTCTCTCCACGCTAGGTAATCTGCCCCTATTCGACCTACCCTTGGCGTCGGGCTTTGTGCAACGCTTCACCAACCGGATCGAGTCCTTGGAAAAGGTCTTGAGCTGCTCGCCGAGGTCCATTTTGGTTGCTGCTGTTCTGTTTTTTTTTCAGTTTTTTTCCGTTTCAAATGAAGGAAAGTGATCAGTGGAGGTGGGCCTTTCTTTTCTTCGGATCATCGGGGTGGGGCAAAATCAGATGCATGCTTTGCAAGGTATGGCAGAGGAGAAACGAAGGTGGACGCACGCTGGAGTTTCGGACGGACGGAGGGAGCAGAGAAAAAGGAAAAGAGACGAGGGAGTTCAAAAAAAAAAGAGAAGAAGAAAAGTGACTCTCGAGAGGAAAAAAAATTCTCGGCTCACTCCCCACATTTTGTCGATATTCAATTCAATTTCGTCCCGACGACTTTTGCCCCCCCCTCGAAATGGCCTCTCCTGCCGCTCACGAGCGCAGGAGAGGGATCCCGGGTCAACGCGCAGAGCCGACAGGCTCGTGGTGCGAGGATGACGACGACGACGAGGGAGACGAAGAGCACGCCCAAGCTTTGATGCGACCTCCCTCTCCTTCTCGACCTCCTCCGGCAACGGCAGCGCAAGCGACAGAGGAGCCCCCTCCTGCTCCCGCCGCAGCCGCCGCAGCCGACGCCCCCGAGGCCGACGAGTGCGTCATCTGCCTCGAGCCTTGGTCCTCCGAGGGCCCGCACCGTGTCGCGGCGCTGAGGCGCTGCGGCCACCTCTTCGGCGCGTCGTGCGTGCGCGCCGCCGTGGCGTCGCAGGCCCTGGGCCGCTGCCCGCTTTGCAACGAGCCGGCCTCCGCGGGGGACGTCATCAACCTGTTTGTGAGCGGCGGTGCCTCCTCCTCTGCGCGGATCTCCGCAACGGACGGCGCGGCCGCCGCGGCCGCGGAGAGGGTGGCGGAGGCGGAGCAGGCGGCGAGGAAGGCCGCCGAGAAGGCCCTGGCCTCTGCCCGCGCGGAGGTGAAGCGGCTGAAGGGTGAGATGAGGAAGATGGCGAGGGCGAACGCGAGGCTCGTGGCGCTGCTGGGTCCTTCCAGTATCGACGCTGCTGCTGCTGCTGCGGCGGCGATCGCGAATGATTTGACAGGGAGAGCGGGGGCGGCCGCGGCGCCTGTGGACGAGAGCGGCAGGCCGCTGCCGACGAGTCTCCCTCCTCCTCCCGCCGCCGCCGCAAAGAAGGCGAGGACCGGAGGAGGTGAAGGAGAAAGGAGCGGAGGTATGCGAGGGGAAACGGCCTCCGCTGCCCCTTCCCCCGCCCTCCCGTTCTTCCGGGCCTCCGTGACGATCCTCCCGGCGGCCTTCGAGGCACGCTGCGCCGCCGCCGCCGCCGCCGCGGGCATCGCCGTCGTCGGCGGCGAGAGCTCGCGAAGGGCGCAGCTGCAGATCGTCTCGCTCCTCGCGCCTCGCGTTCCCTCGAGCTCCGTGCTGCTGGCGGAGGGAACGAGCGTCTGCGGCATCGCCCTCGGGCCGGGAGGCAAGACGGCGCTCGCGGCGGTCCGGTGCGGCGGCGGCGGCGGCCCGCGCGGCGGCGGCCCCTCGCTCACGCTTGTCTCGCTCGAGGCCTCCGCCGTCGCGCTCCGCGTCCCGACGACGCGGCAGGTGCGCTCGGTTGCGTGGCTCGCGGAGCACCTCGTCGCGGCGGGGCTCGAGGGGGAGCGCGTGGCGGTGTTCGACCTGAGGATGGCGTCGTCGTCGTTCTGCTCCGGCTCGAGCGGCGTCGGTGTCAGAGGAGGAGGAGGAGGAGGAGGAGGAGGAGGAGGAGGAGGAGAACGAGCTCTGGATGTGTTTCCGTCCGTCCAAGGCGCAGCGGCTCGAGGGCTGCTGTCCGAGCTCCGCCGCCAGTGCGCTCCAGGGCGCTCTGCCACCTCCGTGCATACTCTGCTCCCCCTCGGCGTCGGCGGCGTCGGCGAAGGAGGAGCGGGCAGGGCGCTGCTGGCCGCGAGCGCCGCCGGGGTCGCGGTCTGGGGAGATTGCACCTCGCCGACCTCCTCGCTGCCGCCGCGGTTCGCGCCTGCGCCTCCGGGACTCTCGTGCGTCGGGACTGCCGCCGTCTCCGCCGCCGCCGACCCAAACTATCGTGCTTCTCCTTCTTCTTCTTTCGACGAAGAGCAGCAGCAGCAGCGGCAGCGGCAGCCCCTCGTCGTCGCCTCTTACTACGATCCCGCGGGCTCTTGCGACCTCGCGCCGTCGATGGCGGCGCGCGAGCCCCCACTCGAGCATCACCTCCTGCGGCTGGTGATGCAGCAGCAGCAGCAGCAGCAGCAGCAGCAGCGGCAGCAGCAGCGGCAGCAGTTGCCAACTCCTCTGCGGCCCGGGGGCGGGAGCGCCGGTCCCGCCCCCCTCCTCTCACCCTTCGCCTCGGCGGCGACCTTTGCGGGGGGCGGCTGCAGGAGCTCCTCGCTGCTCCTGCAAGGGACGGGGTCCGCCCTGCTGTGGGGCAGAGGAGGGGCAGGGGCAGGGGGAGAAGGAGAGGGGCCTCTGTGGTTCGCCGCGGGGGACGGCGCGTCGGTCGCCCTCTGGGACGCCGGCCGAGCGGCGGCAGAGGCGGCCGAGGCCGAGGAGGGAGGAGCGCGCCGCCGCAACCGCGGGTACCCTCGTGACGCAAATGCTGCTGCGGTCGCCCCTCCCGCTCGGCCCCTGGCGGTGACGCAGCCGCACCCTTCCCCGGTGCGCTGCGTGGCGGCGATGGGGCCCGCCGAGGGAGGAAGCGGAGGCGGGGGCGGAGGCGCAAGCGGCGGAGCGTTCGTCTCTCTCTGCTCGAGGCAGTTCCAAGTCTGGCGCTGGCGACGGTGAGAATTTTATCTGTAACACAACCTCCCTTCCAGCAAACCTGTATCAAAATAACCGAGAGACAAAGAGGCGTTCAAAAGATGAATCACGGGAGAGTGGCCGCGAGGGGAAGTTACACACTCGCACGTCTCAAAAGAAAAAGATGGCTCTTTTCTTCCTCTCTCTCTTCTCTCCCTTTCGCTCTCCTTCCACTCTGCACGCTCAAAACCACTCCTCTAGAAATGCGCAAAACTTTTCTTTTTAACTCTTCTCTCGATTTGTTTTTTTTGTTTCGGTTGGTTGCGAAAGAGAAAAAAGAAGGAAACCGAAACTTTGGGGCCGAGCGTCGTCGGGCTTTCCAAACTTTTCTCATCCCCTCCTCTCTTCCATCGCGACGGCAGGAAACAGATCGAAACCCTCTCTACTGGGTCAGCTGGCCGTACCAGAGCCCCGTGATCTTGATGTCCTTGGGGGCCTTGGAGCCGAGGTCGGTGTCCGACGGCTGTACCGACTCGAACACGCCGGCGATCTCGCCGGTGGCCGGGTCGACCTTGGCGACCGAGAAGACGGCCTGGCCGCGGAGCGCGACGACCGACTTGTTGTTCTCCTTCTGGAGCTCGTCGGCGTCGGAGCGCGCGGGGAGCGCGACGGCGTTGTCGTACCCGGTCGACCCACCGCGGCCCTTGGGGTCGAGGAAGGAGGAGCCGCGGTACGAGGGCACGGTGAAGTCGCCGCCGAACGCCGAGAGCGTGCCCTTGGCGGCGAGCTCCTTGATCGTGAACAGGAACGGCACGCGCTCGCCGCCAGGGAGCTGGACGGTGACGGGGGCGTAGTCGATGCCGTCCTCCTCCTTGAACTCGACTGTTCGGGGGGGATAAACGTTTTGTTTTTCGATAGGAGAAGAGGAGGAGAGAGGCGGTGAGTACTTCTTTCCTCTTCTCGACCTCCAAAAGGAAAAAAATAGAACCTCGGGCTCCTCCTCGTTTCAAACCAAACTCCCAAAAACTCCAACTCACCGTTGCCGGAGCCGTCGACCTTGAACGCGCCGGAGATCTCGTCCAGCGTGTACGTCAGCCTCGTCATCAGCCTCGTCTTGACGAACTCGGGCTCGCCGCCCTTGAACGCAGACTCCTCCTTGACCGTGAACGACGTCGGCTCCATGCAGAACTTCTCGATCTTGTAGTTGCCGGCTTTCACGGCCTTGAGGTCCGAGGTGCCCTCTTCGATGACGGGGCAGGTGTTGGCGATGCCGGAGCCCTTGACCTGGAGGTAGGTAAGGCCCTGCAGCTCGTCGAAGGTGACGGCGTTGACGGGGGCGGTCTGAACGTTTTTTTTTTTTTTTTTTTTTGGGGTGGGGTGAGGGTTGTGGCTTTTTCGGGTGTGGTCTGGACGTTTTTTTTTTTTTTTTTTTTGAGGCGGTGAGACACGGTTGAGGTCGAGATAGAGAGCTCGAGAAAATTTGGTCAAACGATCGAAAAAAAGTGCCCGCCGCGGGAGGCGGTCA
>Ga0114918_10004445_pt1 | contig 12171 bp, 5 predicted proteins | sample LantaG_FD_87015 | JGI IMG/M metagenome (GOLD analysis project Ga0114918, IMG submission 87015) | Deep subsurface microbial communities from Baltic Sea to uncover new lineages of life (NeLLi) - Landsort_02402 metaG | ecosystem: Environmental > Aquatic > Marine > Oceanic > Sediment | place: Baltic...
CTCCTCCTCCTCCTCCTCCTCCTCCTCCTCCTCCTCCTGCTTCTCCTCCTTCTGCTTCTCGCTCCCTCTGCCTCTTCTCCGGCAGCGACACCGACGGCGGAGCAGCGACTCGGAGGAAAGAGCTTCCGCCGCCGCCGCCGCCGCCGCCGACCAGCCTCGCCTGCGTCCTCTGCTTCCCGGCCGCTCCCGTCGTCGTCGTCGTCCTGTCGCTCGCGCTGCCGTGCGTCTTGAAGAAGGGCTCGTGGAAGGCGTCTGCCAGCCTCCTCGCCTTGGTCGGCCCCACCCCCGGCACCGCCGCCAGCGCCCGCCCCGGCGCCGACAGCACGCCCGCGAGCGTGCCGAAGGCCGCACCCAGCGCCAGCACGTCCGTCTTGTTCACCCCGCGCACGCTCGTCAGGGCCGCGTTCAGCCGCGACAGGTAGTCTGTGCCCTCGCGCCCGCGGATCGCGTCCGCGGGCCTCGACTCGAAGGCGCGGAGCAGCTCCAGGTACCGCGCGGCCTCGGCGGCCGAGAAGGCGCAGAGCAGGACGAAGCCGCGGCGAAGGGCCGCGACGTTGACGTCGAGCAGGGCCGGCTCGGCGTCGTCGACGTCGACGAGCGTGAGGAGGACCTTGAGGCGCGGGCCGCCGCCGGAACCGCCGCCGCCGCCGCCGGAGCCCTCTCCGCCGCCGCCGCCGCCGCCACCGCCGCCGCTGCCTCCCCCAGCAGCTGCCAGCGCCGCCATCCTCGCGTGCACGTACTGCGGTTTCAGCAGGTGGAAACGCAGCGAGAGGTACAGAGCGGCCGCGTCGGGGCCCAGGAAGTAGTCGGCCGACAGCGCCTCGCTGCCCCAGACCCAGCGCACGTTAGTCAAAAACTTCAGCAGAGGGTTCCCCTCCTGGCGTCTGGAGACGATGATCGCTCCCGGGTGCGTGGCGAGAAGCGAGGGGAGGGACGCCGTGACTTTCGTGGAGGCTGAGGTTGAGGGCGGCGGCGGCGCGGCGAGCGTCCGGCGCCGATGCTGCTGCTGCTGCTGCTGCGGCAGCGGCGGCGGCGGCGGCGGAGGAGGAGGGGGAGGAGGAGGGGGCGCGGAGCAGAAGGGGGCGAAGGACGGCTGCCGGATCTGCTGCTGCCTCTGCTGCTGATTGCTGCTGTTGCTTCCATTGTTGTTCTCGGGGCTGAAGACACCTGTGCCGGTTGAAAGATTGGCCCGCGGCCGCGGCGCCGAAGGGAGCGCGACGCGAGGAGGCTGAGGTCGCTCTCGCTCGTCGTCGGCCATCTTTCGATCGAATCTGAGTCTCCTCGCGCTTTTCCTCGCCGGATGTCTCCTCGGATCAGCGGAGAAACGCGTCTGCGGCCTTGCTCTCTCGTGCCTTTACGTTCTCAAGCAGCTCAAGAGAACAAAAGAGAGAGGCACGGGAAGCAGCAGGGAGATGCGGTCGACGGCATTGAACCATCGGCTTGCTTGCCGGAAAGCGGTTTTTGTGTTTTCGATTCTCGACTTTGCAATCACTCTATTCAAAAGGCGATCTCTTCGTCCGTCGCCAAGCCCCTTCTCTCTGGGAGGCTCTGATTGGCAGTCGGAATCCTCCCGAGCGGAGTCCATTGTCTCCTCTTCCCAACCGCGAGTGCCGATTGACCGGAGAAAGGGCAGAAGAGAGAGGGCCAAACAAGAGAAAAAGAGGCTCGATGGTTCGTCGCCGCTGCCGCGCTGCTGTTGAAAGGCAGCTGCCGCTGCTCTCGGTCACGTCCCTCTCGCTCTCGCTCCTCTTCTCCCTTTTGCTTTTGGGCTCCTCCGGCGCCCTCCTCTGCATCGCGGGCGGAGAAGAAGAAACGCCGGTGACGCTGAGCGCAGCAGCGCCGGCGACGGGAGCAGCAGCAGCAGGAGACTTCGCGGGAGCAGCGGGAGGCGCGCCGCGGCTCGGGTCGCTCTTTGGCTGGGCGATCCGCCACTCGGACCCCTCGCGGCTCGCGGCGAAGGGTGCCGAGGCATCCTCTCTGAGCGGCGGAGACGCCGTCGAGCGCCTCGCGCGCCTGAAGGAGAGGGCGGCGGAGCTCGAGGGGGCGCTCTCGTCCGCGGCGGGCGGAGCAGGCGCGGGAGGGGGCGGGCCCCTCGGCCTGGCCGCCGCGCTCGCGCGGGCCGGCGACCCCTCCCTCCCCCCCGGGGACCGGGCAGGCGCGTGGGAAGGCGTCGCGGAGCTCTCGGCCTCCTCTCGCGGGGCGGACGCGCTCGTCGCGGCCCTCAGGGTCGGAGGAGGAGAGAGGAGGGAGAGGAGGAGCGACGAGGAAGAGGAGGAGGAACGTCTCTCGGGCGCCGCCCCGACCCAGACGGCGACGGCGGCGGCCCGCGCCCTCACGGCCTCCCTCTCCTCGACCTTCCCCGAGGAGCGCGCCGCGGCCGCCGTCGCGCTCTCGATCGCGTGCAGGAACAACCCGCCGGCGCAGCAGGCCCTCGCGGCCGCGAGCCCGAGGGCCGCGGCGGTCCTGGCCGCCTCAGCGGCGGCGGACGGCGCGGCCGCGCTCTCTTCCTCCCCTGGCGGCGGTTCCGACGCCGCTGCCGCCGCGCTGGCCCTGGCCGCCGCGAGGAGGGCCCAGATGGCGCTCTCTGCCCTCAGCGCCCTGTGCCTGGGCCCGGGATCGGCGGCGGGAGAGCCCTGCGAAAGGGTCGACGCGGCGGGGCTCGCAGCCTCGCTCGTCAAGAAAGGAGCTTCTTCGTCCTCCTCCTCTTCTTCTTCTCCTTCTTCTTCCTCACCTTTGCAGTCTTCTCCTCCTCTCCTCGCTCGCCTGCTCCATTTGCTTCCCAGATCCCTTCGAGGATCGTTAGGAAGCGGGAGAACGACGGCACTGGCTCTCTCGGCCGCGAGGCGGCGGCTGGTGCTGCGCGCGACCGCGCTCCTCGGCGACCTCGTCGCGCAGCAGGCCTCGCTGCCCTCGCCCTCTCCCTCCTCGCGCGGCGATGCCCTCTCTCGCGACAAGTACCTCTCTGCCGCCCTCGCCCGGATGATGCTGCCCGAAGGGGGAGGAGACGACGATGAAGACCTCGCCGCGGCCGCCGTGGACGCGCTGGCGGCGCTGGCGTCGCGCGGGGCGAGCGGCATGCCGGGGTCGCCCGCGGCCAAGGAGGCGGCGGCGTCGGCGGCCAAGGCCCGGGCCCGCGCGCGGCGGCTCCAGCAGAGGCAGGAAGGAGCGAGAGACGACGACGAGAAAGACGATTTGAGGCACGCTCTGGGCGCCACGGAGAGGCTCGTGAGGCTCCTCGAGGGCTTGCAGGGGCACGCTGGCGGTGCTGGAGGGAGAGAGGAACTGTAATACCGAGGAGAGAGACAGTGAGTGAGAGAGAGAGAGAAAGCGAGACAGCGAAGAAAAGCAGTTTTTTCACCACTCGCGTCGACACTCGTTTCACTCTCATTTCATTACTTTCTCCTCGCGTGCGCCTCTCTCTCTTTCCTTTCTTTCGGCGAGTGGAACGCCGTCGAGGCGGCAGCGTCCTCGCGAGCTCTCTCTTTCCCTCTCTCCCTGCGATGAGCGGCTGGCTGTTCGGGCGCGGAGGCGGCGGAGCCGGAGGCGCATCTGCTGCCGCGCCGCCGTCGACATCGAACAGGCACCAGGCGGCGGCGACCTTCTCCGCACCTTCTCCCTCCGCCGGGGCCGCCGTCCCGCTGCAGCTCGTCCGCGTCTCCGACGACGGCCAGCGGTTCGAGCTCGGCGAGGAGGCCCTGCGCGTGCTCCGCTCCCTCCGGGGTCCAGTGGCCGTCGCCGCCGTGGCCGGGCGCGCCAGGTAGGGCAAGAGCTCTCTGCTCAACGGCCTGCTCCGAACGGCCACCGGCGGCAAAGGCAAGAGCCCCGGCTTCGAAGTCGGCCCGACGACGCGCCCCACGACCAAGGGCCTCTGGATCTGGGGCGCTCCCATCGAGGTGGAGTCCGCCGGCGGCGCGAGGCACCACCTCGTCCTGCTCGACACGGAGGGGATCGACGCCGTCGACCAGACGGGGAGCTACTCGGCGGGGATCTTCTCGCTGGCCCTCTTGCTGTCGTCGCTGCTGGTCCTGAACCAGCTCGGCCCGATCGACGAGGCGGCCCTGGACAGGCTGTCTCTGGTGGCGGCGCTAACGCGGCGGATCAGGGTGCGCGCGGACGAGGGGGGAGGCGGCGGCGGAGCGAAGAAGAGGGGGGCGCCGGGGGGGAGCGCGGTCTCCGCGGAGGCCGCCTCTGCTGACGCCGAGCTCTCCGAGTTCACCCCGTCGTTCCTGTGGCTGCTCCGGGACTTCTACCTCCAGCTCGCCGACGACCGCGGGCGCAGCATCTCCGCGGACGACTACCTCGAGCAGTGCCTGGCGCCGACGCCGGAGGGAGCGAGCGGCGGCGGGGGCGGCCCCTCCTCGGCCTCCTCGGAGGGCGCCGCCTCGAAGAACGAGGTGAGGGCCGCCATCAAGCGCCTCTTCCCGCGGCGCGGCGCCGCGGCGCTGGTCCGCCCCGTCGCCGACGAGCGCGACCTGCAGCGGCTCGACGCCCTGCCGGAGTCCGCGCTGCGCCCCGAGTTCAGGCAGGGCATGCGCGAGTTGACCGACAGGGTGCTCTCGCTCGCGGCGCCGAAGAGGCTGGGACGGTCCTTCGTCACGGGCCCGGCGCTCGCGGCGCTGGCGCAGGCCTACGTCGCTGCCATCAACGGAGGAGCCGTCCCTTCGATCGCGTCGGCGTGGGCCGGGGTGGCCGAGGCCGAGTGCAGGGCCGCGGCGGACGCCGCCGAAAACGTCTACAGGGAGACGTTTGCCGCCCAGCTCTCGCAGCTCGCCTCCTCCTCTTCGAATTCCCCCGCTTCCGCTTCCGCTTCTCTGCCTCCCACGGCCGCCGCCGTCGACAAGGCCCACGCCGCCGCCCTGGCCGCCGGCGAGCGAGCCTACTCGGACCGCGCCCTGGGCGACGACGAGCGCGTCCGCGCCGCCGGGGACGCGGCCTGGCGCGGGCGCGCCGAGGGGTCTTACTCGGACTTCAGGGCGCGCGCCGAGGCCGAGGGCCGGGCCCTGGCGGCGGGGCCCGCCGCCGCCGCCGGCGCGGAGGTCGCCGCGTTCGTCGCGAGGCCGGAGTCGACGCTGGAGGGGCTGGCGGGCGCTGTGTCGCGGGCGGAAGAGGCGTTCGCGGGCGCGCTGGGCGGCCGCGAGCGCTGCTCCTCGAGCCCGGCGGCCGCTGCCCAGTGGGCGAGCTTCCTCTCGGGGCCCGCGGCGGCCGCCGCGAGGTCGCTGGCGGGCAGGGACGCCGCCGCGGCAGCGGCGAGGGCCTCCGCCGCGGCCGAGGCGGCCTCCGCGGAGCTCAGGGCCGAGGCGCTGGGCTCCTCGAGGCGCGTCCGCGAGCTGGAGGCGGAGCTGTCGGCGGCGCGGGCCCGGGCGCACGAGGCGTCGCTCGCGGCCACGGGGGCCGAGGCCGGCGCCGCAGCGCGCGCGGCCGAGCTCGCGCGCGAGGCGGAGAGGCTGCGGTCGGAGCTGGCCGCCGCCGAGGCCCGCGCGGGCCGCGCGGAGCAGGAGGCGCGGGCGCTGGCTGGCAGGCTGGAGGCGAGCGGGAGGCGGGTCGCGGAGCTGGAAGCGGCAGCGGCGGTGGCAGACGCGGCCGCGAGCGCCGCCGCCCTCCGCCCTCCTCCCCCTCCCCCGCCCGTCGCTGCTCCTCCTCCTCCTCCTCCTCCTCCTCCTCCCTCCTCCTCCCCCTCTCCCTCCCTCCCCCCTCTCGACGGGGACGGCACCCCCTCGACAATGACGGTGGCGGCCCTCAAGCAGTGGCTGGTCGACGCCGGGAGGGGCGAGGAGGCCTGGAGGCTCAGCAACGAGAGGGCCAAGAAGGGCGCGTTTGTCGCGGCCGTCGAGGCCGCGCTGCGCGGGGGGTGAGGGGGAGGCGTTCTCGTTTCGCTCTTTCTTCTCTTCTCTCTTTTGTTTTTTCTTGTCGATTCCGACGACGCGCGCAGCTTTTTTTTTGCGAGTTTGGAGATTCGAGGGGGGGGGAGAGAGAGTCAAAATGTAAGAAACAAAACAAGCAACAACGACAATGGCTGCCCTTTCTTCTCCCTTTCGTTTTCTCTCTCTTCTCTCCCTCCCTCTCTCTTAGCTTCTTGTACTGGTTGTTTCGTGTTTTATTTTACATTCTTTAATGTACTCAGAGAGAGGCGGTCATTCGTGCTGAAGAATTCGCTGCGAGAAAATGGGAGAAGCAGCTTTTTTTTGTTGTTGAAAAATGAAAAAAACTCCTCAAGCCAGCCAGCTCCGCTTCAGCTGCTCCGCCAGAGGCTCCCCGGCCCTCCCCACGCGGGTCAGCGAGTAGTAGACGCATGAGCAGCCCCCCGGGGAGGGGCGTGTGCGGACCGTCTTGAGGACGAAGCAGCCCGCGGCAGTCGAAGAAGCGGCAGCATTGGCGTCGGCGTCAGAAGAAGAAAATGACGGCGCCCGCTGCTGCTGCTGCCCTTTCGCCGTCTGCACGACGACGCCGTAAAACGCCACATCGGGAGCGGAAGACGAGGAAGCGGATGGAAGAGAGCCCCAGTGCGTCTCCGAGTGCAGCGAGGGAGAAGAGGAGGAGCGGGGAGAGACGAGCGCCTGGAGGTCGCTGTCGACAAAACCTGACTCGCTTCCTCTTCCCCTCTCCTCCCCTGCTCCTCCCTCGCCTTCTCCGCCGTGGCAGCAGTCCCCGACGCGCCCCGCGAGCTCTGCCGTGGCGATGCCGCCGCGCTCGAGGGCGGCGAAGTCCGACAGTCGGAGGTGGTGGGAGGAGTGGCGAGGGGAGGGAGACGAGGGCGAGGAAGGAGAGCGAAGAGAGCTCACTGCCGCCTCTCCCTCTCCTTCCTCCTCTATCTTGTGCACCAGCAGCAGCGCCTCGGGCTCCTTTCCCTCGGGGGCGACGACCGTCGCCGCGATGGCAGGCCAGAGGGCGGGCGCGGACAACGCCGCGCGCGGGAGCGCGTGCGTGACGAAAGAGGCCGAGGTCGAGGGCTGCGACGACGACGGGCGGCGACTCGAGTGCCAGGAATCTTCTTCTTCCTCGCCGCCGACCTTGACGACGAGCAGCGGGGCCTCTTCCAGCGAGAGCACGGCCCTCCTGACCGCGGAGCCGAGCCAGGCAGGCAGGTGCTGCTGCGGCGAGGAGAGCCTCGGCAACGGGCGCGGCGAGCGAGGCGGCGGAGGAGGCGAGGAGCTGAGGCGTTGGCGGCGATTGGGCCGCGCTGTCGCTGTCGCCAGCGACGACGACGCAAGCTCGAAGTTTGACGCCACGCCAACTGCCGCCGAAGGCGACGCGCGGGAGCCCGCGGCGCCCTTGCCCTGCTGCTGGCGGCCTCGGGGCTGCTGAGAGGGCTCCAGCGCCGCGGAGCGCGGCGACAGGAGGACCGATGCGGCCGTGTGCCGGGCGGGGGGCTTTCGGCTCATCCGCGCCTCGACGACACACGCCGGCGTGCGCCGGCTGCCCGGCGGCGCTTGCATCGCCCCCCCGAGGGGCCTCGCGACTCCCGGGACAACCATGGCTGACCGCGTTCCGTTGCGAGCCAGCCAGCCTCTTGCGCGCCCCCTGGAAAAAGAAGCGGGCGGAAGAGACGAAGAAGGGGGGCGGAGAGAGAGAGGCCGCGACGGAAGCGCGCTGCCTTTCGATTGCTTCTCGGCTTCCTTCTCGGCAAACTTAATGAGCCTGGGATTCCCAGGGAAGCGCTCTCGCTTTTTCTCCGAGACCCGGACCTCCCGGCGCCCGCACACCGCAGCAAACCCCGCGCCCTCCATGCGCGCTCCCTCTCCTCTTCGTCCTACCCCCCTTCCCCTTCCCCCCGAAATCCGATCTCCGAGTGCGCGCCGAGTTTTTTTCTTACAAAGGCCCCGCCTGTGCGGCTTCTCTCAAACGACCCCGACCTCCGCCAGCCGTGCCCTCGGGTCCGGATTCCACCCGCCGCCCTCGTCCCCCTTCCTCCCCCTCGGCCCTCCTCGGCCGCTCCCCTCACGCGCCCCCGCCCCCTCGCCTCCCCCGCCGGCGCCGCCGGAGAGGGCCAGCAGCTCCCGCACGGCCTCCCTCGGGGGGGCGGAGCACCCGTGCCGCAGCAGCGAGCCGCGGAGGGCTTCGCCCCCGGTCCGCAGCGCGCGCCGGGCGAGCTCGAGCTCGCCCTCCTCCGAGGGCCCGCCGCCGCCGCCGCCGCCGCCGCCGCCGCCGCCGCCGCCGCCGCTCCCTCCGCGCCCGCCTCCGCGGCCCTCGCCCGCCCCCGCCGCGCGCGAGGCCGCGTCGGCTGCCACGCACTCGGCGAAGACGTAGGAGTAGTAGGCTCCCCCGTAGCCCGCCAGGTGGCCGAACCTCGCGTGCGGGCTGAACGAGAGCGAGGAAGGCGTCGCAGACCCCGGCCGAGGAGGCTGGGGCAGCGGCGAGAGCGCCGCGACGAGCGCGGCGGCGTCGGCGGCCGCGGCCTCGGCGCCGAAGCCGCCCGCCCCGCCCCCCCCGGACCCTCTGTGCAGCTCCGCGTCCACTAGCGCGTCGGTGACCTGGCCCAAAAAGTCCAGGGCCCCCGTCGCCGCCCTCGCGGCCTCCGCGGCGACGAAGTCGACCCGCGAGACCCTGCCCCGCGTCGCGAGCGCGGCCGCGGCGGCGCCGGCGCCGGCCGCCGCCGCCACGGGCAGCCGCGCCCACCGCTCCGCGACGTGCGACGGCAGCTCCACGACGTCCAGCGGGCCCCGCGTCCCCGAGAGGTGCTGGAACTCGGTCCTCGAGAGCAGCGAGTGCAGGGCGTGCCCCAGCTCGTGCAGCAGCGTCGTGACCTCGCTCCAGGCCAGCGAGCCCTGCCAGGGGAGCGGGGCGGAGAGCGCGGAGGCCGAGGGGCCGCCGCGCGGGGTCTCTCGGAGTCCCGCGAAGGAGGCGACGATGGCGAAGGCGGGCCTCGCCGCCGCCGGGGGGCTCCTCCTCCTCGCCCCTCCCGCCCCCGCTCCCGCGGCGCCGCCGTCCTCCTCCAGCCCGAGGAGGTTGCCGTTCCTCCTGCCGCAGCGCAGGGTGAAGTGCGCGGCCCCGGGGAACTTGGCCGGCCTCGGCGAGAGGTCGAGGTAGACGTCCCCGAGGACGCGGGCGGGGTCGATTCTGTCGAGCGAGGGGGAGCCTCTGGAGCCGCCGCTCCTCCCCCCGCCGCCGCCGCCGCCCGCGTCGACGGCCACAAACTTGGCGATGCCCGGCGCCCACCCTTCCCCCTCGCGGAGCCGGGCCCTGAGGAGCCTGACGCCGACGGCGGCCTCGAGGACGTCGAGCGTGCCCGCCACGGCGCACGCCACCGGGATCAGCGGGGAGGCCGGGGCCGCGGAGGCCGAGGAGAGGAGCCCGCCCGAGGCCCTCGCCGCGGCGGCGGCGGCGGCCTCGCCGCGGACCCTGGCAGAGAAGAACGCCACGTCCCAGGGGCGGAGGGGCTCGCCGCTCCGCCCCCCCCCCCTTTTCGCGGCGGACAGCAGCGAGACCTGCTCCTGCGCGAGCGGGCGGAGCTGCCCGGCGAGGTCGAGCAGGAAAGAGCGGACGGTGGAGGCGCTCCCCGCCAGGGAGGCGAGGCCGCGGGGTCCCGTCCCCCGTCCGCCGCCGCCGCCGTCGTCGTCGTCGTCGATGAGCATCCCGCGCCACCCCCTCTCGCCGAAGCCCAGCACCTCCGCCCTCCGCGCCCTGGCCTCGAGCATCGCGTGCAGGGGCCTCGTCAAGTGCTGCGTGGATTCTCGGGAGAAGGCAGCCTCGTAGCACTTCCTGCGGAGCTCGGCGTCGGGCTCGAAGCGCAGCGCCGAGGCGACGGCCGCGGGCGTCGCCGCGACGGGCGAGTTCGAGTAGGAGACGTTGAATCGAACTCCACCCGCCTCCGGGTCGGCAAGCGCGTCTGTGAAGCGCATCGACGCCACCGCCGCGGCGGCCTCGGCGTCCGCGGCGGCCCTCCGAGCCGCGGCCGAGGGGAGGAACATGCCGCTCCGGGCAAAGTCCCGGAGCAGGGCGCCGCCGACGCGCGAGGCCTCCCTCGAGAACGTCGAGTCCGCCTCCTTCCTCCTCTCCCGCTCCATCGCGGCCGCGAGCGCGGAGGCCATCCCGGCGTGCGCGTTCAGGCCAGCGACGTGCGACCCGAGCCTCGAGGCCGCCGCCGAGGCCGCGGCCCTCCACCCCGCGTCGGCGGCGGCGACCCGACACAGCTCCGCCGCGTCGGCGACGCGGCAGACGGCGTCGCTGAGGTCGTCCAGGGCCCTGACCGCCGCGACCGTGGGCGGCGTGGCGGCCGCGGCCAGCGCGAGTCTGTCGGACTCGGCGATGCAGTCGTCGGCGAGTCGGGCCCAGTCGGCCGGGGAGCGGAGCCCGGGGAGGCCGAAGAGGCCCGAGGGAGAAGGGGAGGACGCCGAAGAGGTCGACGAGAACGTCAACGAAAACACCGACGCTGATGGCTTGAGAGATCGATGCCGCCGCGCGCTCTCAGCAAGCGCTCGTCTGAGAAAGGCTTTCATCCTCTCAGATGATCTCCGGTGCTGCTAGCATGTAAGCCGAGCGGAATGCGAGCTGGCTGAGCGGATGCGCTGCTGCAGAAAAGAAGAAAGAAAAAGATCACAGTGTTGTCGGGAAAGTGAGTCTCTCGGCCAATTCCTTTCACTCTCTCTTTCAATTCTCGTTCAGCGATGCTCTGCGCCGCGGCGGCGGCGGCGGCAGTGGATGCTCTCCCCAGGAGAACACGCAATGATCTTCCGGGCGCGATCCCCACTCGCGGCGCAGGAGAGAGGAGGAGCCTCCGTCCCCGGCGGAAGGCAAATGTCGCTTCGGCGGCGACGGCAAAGGAGCCGACGGCCCCGACCTCGACCTCTTCTTCTTCTCAGTATCTCGACGCCCTGCAGTCCCTCCTGAGAGAGGCCCGCGAGGACGGCATGCCCGCTGCCGAAGGCGACGGAACAAAAACAGCAGCTGCAGCAAAAGCAGCAGCAGGAGGAGGAGGAGAGGAAGGGGAGGAAGAAGCTCCGTGGTCGCTCGGCGACTCGGCGGTCTTCCTATCTGCAGAGCTCGACGGCGGCGGCGGCGGCGACGAGAGCGTCTCCGTGGAAGAGGCGCGAGAGCTCCTGCTAAAGACGGGCTGGCGCCGGTCTCGCGGCGGCGGGAGATATCAGACCAGGGAGAAGGCGAGGGCAAGGACCGACGCAGCAGCAGCAGCAGCAGAATTCGAAGGAGCACGAGGAGACGAAGCGGTGGCGACGACCGCCGTCCCCTCCCCTTCCTCGCTCTCGGCGACGCTCTCCGCCCTCCACGAGCACGCGGGGCTCGCCGTCGCGAAGGGTACCGGCGGCGCGCCCCCTCCCCCCTTCTACCCCCCGTCACCCTCATCCTCCTCGCTCGCGAGGGCGGTCCGCCGCTGCCCCTCGCTGCTCGCGCTCAGCCCCAACCAGGTCGCGCTCGCCGCGGCCTTCCTGCGGTCGCTCGGCCTCGACGCCTCCGACGTGGCGGCCGCCTGCGCCCGCGAGCCCCGGCTGCTCGGCTTCGGCGTCGCCGAGTCGATGGCGCCGGTGGCGAGCTTCCTGAGGAGCGGCAGGGTGGGGATGCGGGCCGAGGACGTCGCGAGGCTGGCCGTCTCGGCGCCGACGGTGCTCGGCCTCTCGGTCGCGCGGTCGCTCGAGCCCCGCGTCGCCCTCCTCGAGCGGGCGCTCTCGTGCCCCCCCTCCTCCGCTCCCTCTCCCTCCTCCCCCTCCCCCTCCTCCTCCTCCGGCGCCGGCTCCCCTCCGACGGCGGCGACGAACCCGCTCCTGGCCAAGGTGCTCCGCTCGTCGCCCTCGCTCCTGCACCTCAGCCTCGGCAGCGGCGAGGAGACGCTGGCGGAGCTGGAGAGGAGGCTCCCGGACGCGCGGGTCCGCTCGAGGGCGATCGCGGCGGCGCCCTCGACGCTGCTCGTGGGGGCGGCGAGGGTGGCGGCGACGCTGGACGCGCTCGCGCGCGTCGCTTCCCCGGGGCTGAACGGCGACGACGGCGGCGGCGGCGAAGAAAACGGCGGCGGCGGCGGCGGAGAGGAGGCCGAGGAGAGGCTGCGCAGGCTCGCCTCCGACCTCGTCCGCCGGCACCCGGCGCTGCTGCGGCACGCCTTCACGGGGCCCGAAGCCGTCTTGATGCCTGCGGCGGACTGGCTTGCGAGGCTCCTGAGCGTCGAGACGGGAACGGAAACGGCGGCGGCGGAAGCTGCGGAGACGGCGGAGACGGCGGGAACGGAAA
>Ga0114918_10004446_pt1 | contig 12170 bp, 8 predicted proteins | sample LantaG_FD_87015 | JGI IMG/M metagenome (GOLD analysis project Ga0114918, IMG submission 87015) | Deep subsurface microbial communities from Baltic Sea to uncover new lineages of life (NeLLi) - Landsort_02402 metaG | ecosystem: Environmental > Aquatic > Marine > Oceanic > Sediment | place: Baltic...
CCTTTGGCGTCACGTGCTGGCCACCGCCATGATCTCCCAGGTCATTGCGACGCGCATTGGCACGGTTCCGCCCGAGACCGCCCTTCTGGCCGGCCTGTTGCACGATATCGGACAGGTGGCGCTGCGCGTCCTGATGCCGAGAGCCTACAGCCAGGTCCTGGAGCGCCTCCAGGCAGGCGGCATCGAACTGCTGGAGGCCGAGCGCGACGTCTTCGGGGTGGACCACGCGGTCATCGGTAAGCAACTCGTCCAGCGATGGGGATTCCCCGAGGCCCTCCGGGACGTCATCTGGCTGCACCATCAAGCCCAGGTTCCGGCAGGGCACCGAAGCGCCGGCGGGCTGACGGAAGTCGTGCGCCTGGCCGACCTCTTGGCCCGCCAGCACGGCTTCAGTTGCCACGCAGCCGAGCAGATCATCGAAAACACGGCAGAGGTGGCCGAGCGCCTCGGCCTGTCCGGCGTTCAGGCCGAGCAAATCGGCCACCAGGTCAGCACCGCGATTGAACTCAACACCGGCCCATTCGGTCTGCGAGACGAGCCTTCACCCGATGAATTGCGCCGTGCCTTCCTGGGCGCCAATGTCCGACTCGGCCAGTTGTATCGCAACGGTTACCGCCTGTCCCACACTGCCCAGGTCAAGTGCGAGCAGTGCAACCTGCTCCTGCGGCTGAATGCCGGCCTCGCGACATGCCACACCACGGGCGAGGTCCTCGAAACGGTGGCGATAGCAGCCCGCAATGCCTTTGGTTTCCGGGTTACCGTCCCGTACGTTGTTTCACCCGACGGCACGTACGTCGAAGGAGTCCGATGCACCGTCGCCGGGGGCATCGAGGAGCATTTCGTCCATGACATCACGGCCACCGATAGTCTGCAGCCGCCGCCCGCCCGTCCAGCCACGCCGCTGGCCTCACCGGCCGCCCCCGCTCGGGCCGAGCCTACGGAATGTTGGCTGTTCGAGCGCCAGGGTCCCCACCTGGGCAGCGGGCCTTTTTACACCGCCCCGATAACGCTTGAGGACACGAAACTCGGCTCGCTCGTTTTCTCCACCGGAGATCAGCCACACGAGTTGACTCCGTACGAAGCCGACCAGATCGCGGCCGTGGCGAGCATTGCCGCCGTCGCCCTGAAACGGGCCCAAGTCGAGGCGAACCTGGTCGCGCTTTCCGAAGAACTGGCCGATGTCAATCGCCAACTCCAGGCCGCTCACCACAAGAGCCTTCAACAGCGCAACGTGGCCTCACTTAGCGAGATGGCAACGGGTGCGGCACACGAGATCAACAACCCGCTCGCGATCATCAGCGGCCGCGCCCAGCAACTCGCGGCCCGCCAAAGCGATCCCACGGACCGCGATATGCTCCAGACCATCATCGCCCAGACCGACCGCATCAGCGACATCATCACGGAACTGAGGGCCTTTGCGAAACCCCCGGCCCCGAAGCCGCAGTCGGTAAACCCTGTGGCCCTGGCCCGCCGGGTTGCCGACGAACTCCAGGCGCAAGGTGAGGCGGCCGCCACACGCATCGAAGTCCAGGCCGCCGAGGATGCGCCGACCATCCAGGTGGACCCCGATCAAGTTGCTGCGGCGCTCACCGAGATCGTCAAAAACGGAGTCGAGGCCTGCTCACGCGCCGAAGGCGGGACGGTCAAACTGCTCGTCCGGCACTTGGCGGCAGACAGGGGCGTACGTTTCGTCGTTACCGACGACGGACCGGGGATGGATCCGAAGGTTCGGGCACGGGCTTTCGACCCGTTCTACAGCGGCTACGAAGCCGGCCGGCGTCGCGGCCTTGGGCTCCCCAAGGCGTATCAGGCCGTTCAGGCCAACGGCGGAGAGATAACTGTGGAATCCACACCGGCACACGGGACGACCGTCCGCGTGACGTTTTGGGTTCCCGAACCGGCACCCCTGGAGTCCGCCAACGGGTCCGCCACGGCGGCCCTCGCCAACGGGCCACCCCAGGCGTGAGGCGTTTTCGGGGTTGTCGTACGGCCGGAAGATAGAGGAGGAACGAAACGGACAACCGTCGGATGCGGCGGCCGTCGCCGACACAGGGCCGCCTGTCCGATGATTACGATACGCCACGGCGAGGTGCGATGCCTTCTCCCTCCCCCCTCGCTCTCGCGGCTAGCCCTCGCCGTGGCCTGACATTCACGGAGGCCGAGCGACCCACAAGCCATTGTCGCCCGGCTTCCTTTATCCCGGTCCGCCATGCCGGCAACCGGTAAGTGCAAAGGAAGACCGCAATGAGTGCGTCGGGCGCGGAAGTGCTGCGAAGCGAAGAAGAGGCCCGCATCCTCGTCGTCGATGACGAGCCGGAGGTCGTCGCCCTTTTGGCCGACTCCCTGCGCCAGGCCAATCCGTCCTGGTGTGTCGAGACCGAGACCGACCCGCAGCAGGCGCTGGAGCGTCTTGCCGGGGAAGACTTCGACTGCCTGATTACCGATCTGGTCATGCCCGCTGTCGGTGGCCTTCGCCTTGCCCGGGAGGCCCGATCGTTGGACGAGAACCTCGCGCTGATAGCCATCACGGGTCGCGGCACGCTCGAGAACAGCATCGAGGCAATGCGGGTTGGCTTTGCAGATTTCCTCCAGAAGCCGTTCGACCTGGAGGAGACGAGCCAGGCGATTTCCCGCACGCTGCGCCAACGACGCCAAAAAGAAAAACGCGACCTACGTTTCGCCGAACTCGCCCAATCCCAAACCCGATTGCAGACCGAACACACGCAACTCAGCCAGAAACTCGACGTCGCCACCCACGACCTCGTCCTGTCGAGCAAACGCATGGCCCGCCAGATGGACGAGTTGGCTCTCGGAGCCCACGTCGCCACGGTCCTGATGGGCGTCATCGAACTGGAAGACCTCCTCGGCCTCTGTGCGGAACTCCTCGGCGATCGCATCCCGTGCCGGACGGGTACCGTCGCACTGTACGAGACACGCGAAAGCGCCGTCGGACTCCTCGTCCGTGCCTATCCCGAGACGGACGATCCGCCCGCGCTCTCGTGGCTGCGAACCCCCATCGATGCCGGCGTCATGTGTCGAGCCGCACAGACCGGCAAGACCATCCACGTGGAGAACATCGAGGCAAGCAGCCTCCTCGATAGCCAGGAGAGGGAACTGTGGCACGGCGGCCGCCTGCTCGTCGTTCCGATCTCGCGCCAGGGGCTCACGGTGGGTCTGGCTGTCCTCCACCGGCTGAGCCATGACGAGGACTTCACGGCCAACGATACCAAACACCTGTTGGAACTGGCCAAGGTCATGGCGCCTGCCATCCAGACGGCCAAACTGCACCACCGCCAGCGGTGCTGCATCTACGCCTCACTCGAAAACATCGCCGAGACCGTTGAAGACCGCAACGCCTACTTGAAAGGGCACTCGGTACGCGTCCAGGCTTACGCCATGCGCATCGCCACAACACTCGACCTCCATCAGTCACAGATCGGCGCAGTCCAGATCGCGTCGCGCCTGCACGACATCGGGCATATCGTCATCCCGGAATCGGCCGTCAATCACCCCGGCCCGCTGACAGACGAGCAATGGGCAATCGTTCGCCGCCACCCCGACGTCGGGGCCGCCTTCCTTAAACCTCTCGACTTCTTCGGAGAGGTCGGCGAGATCATCAGCGCCCACCACGAGTCCTACGACGGCACCGGCTATCCCCACAGGAAGGCCGGCGAGGAAATACCCGCAGCAGCGCGCGTCATCACGGTCGCCGACGCCTTCGACGCCATGACAAGCCACCGGCCTTACCGCGGTGCACTGGGTATCGAAGAGGCACGCGAGCAGGTGCGGCGTCTCGCCGGCCAGCAGTTCGACCCCCGGGTCGCCGAAGCGTTCCTGAACATTCCCGCCGAGGCGCTGGCCGACGTGCAGGCCGGCAATCGGTAGCGGCCGCCACGCCCAAGCGTGCGCGGCGGGTCCGGAGACCCGCCGCGCACGCTTGACAGGTGCTTCGCCGACCGGCTATAGTAAGGACGCTCTGGGCATGTCTAACGGCCTCACACAGCAGCAGGTTGATTGCATGGAAACCCGGACCGTTACCATTGCCGATTCATCCGGAGATGACGAGGGGGTCCGTGAGGCGGGCGCGGCACTGGCCAGGGGTGAACTCGTCGTCTTCCCCACCGAAACGGTTTACGGTCTCGGCGCCAGCGCCGTCAGCCACGAGGCCGTCGATGCACTGACCCGGCTGAAGAACCGCCAGCCCGGCAAGCCGTTCACGCTCCACCTGCCGGACCCTGACCAGGCCGAGACGTATGCCGGGCCGCTCTCGCTGGTTGCGCGGCGTCTGGCCCGAAGAGCATGGCCGGGGCCGCTCACGCTGGTCGTTCCCGACCGGCGAGACGACCCGTCCAAGCCGCAAGGCCTCCTGGAAGGAGCCATCTACCACCAGGACGCGGTTGGCCTCCGGTGCCCGAACCACGCGGTCGGCCGGGCGATTCTCCGGGCCGCCGGCGTCCCGGTGGTTGCCACGAGCGCGAACCTGAGCGGCTATCCGCCGCCACACAACGCCGCCGACGCCCTCGCCCATCTCAACAGCAAGGTACCGCTGGTGGTGGATGCCGGCCCGACTGAGCATGCCCGGCCCTCAACGGTCGTTCGCGTCGAGGCAGACGATTCGTACAAAGTGCTCCGCGAAGGAGCCATTACGGCTCGGAGACTGGCGCGGCTGGCTCGGACACAGATCCTGCTGGTGTGCACAGGCAACATGTGCCGGAGCCCCATGGCCGTCGGCCTGGCCCGCACGATCCTGGCCGACCGCATCGGCTGCACGCCGGACGACCTTGACGCCCACGGTTTCCAGATCGCTGGCGCCGGCACGGCGTCCGCCGTGGGGTTACCCGCCAGCGACAACGCCCTCAACGTCATGGCCGACCGGGGCATCGACCTCACGCGGCACCGAACGCGGCCGATGACGGTTGACGCGCTCGGTCAGGCCGACTATATTTGGGTGATGACACGCGGGCACCGCGAGGCGGCTATCCGCTGCCTGCCGGAGGCAGCGCCGAAGGTGTCTTTGGTGGACCCCGCCGGCCGCGAAGTGGCCGACCCCATCGGAGGCGACATGGAGGTCTATCGGGCTTGTGCCCGTCATCTGGAGCAGGCTCTCACGAAACGCCTGAGGGAGATCGTTTGATGAAAATCGTCCTCGCCGCCGACCATCGCGGCTTCCACACCAAAGAGCGGCTCAAGGATTTCCTGCTCGAGCAGGGTCACGACGTGTTGGATTGCGGATCAAACTCCGACAAGTCGAGCGACTATCCCGATTTCGCCGTCCCGGCCTGCCTGAAGGTCGCCAGGAACCAGGCCGAGCGCGCCATCCTCCTGTGCGGGACGGGAATCGGCATGAGCATTACGGCCAACAAGGTCGCGGGGATACGGGCCGCTCTCTGCCATGACGAACTGTCGGCCGAGATAAGCCGACGCCACAACGACGCCAACGCTCTGTGTCTGCCCGCCGACCTGCTCGGCGACGAACTCGTCCGCCGCATGGTCGGCGCGTGGCTCATCACGCCGTTCGACGGCGGCCGGCACGCCCGACGGATCAGGAAAGTGACGGCTGCCGAGCGGCATCTCAAGGGCCGCTCTCACGAAGCGCCAAAGGTGCCCGCCTGCCGCAAGAGAAAGGCCAAAGGCAAAGGCAAAGGCAAAGGCAAGTAGCACTACAACTCTAGTTCGGTCACTGCGGCAGGTTCGCCAGACTCTCCGTCGCCCCGACCAGGACGAGGATGTCGCCTTGGCGGATCATCGTGTGGGCCATCGGCAGGTCCAGGAGTTCTTCCTCGGTGCCCTCTTGGCCTTCCTGGCTCCCCTCCTTGGCCGGCCGCTTGATCGCCACCAGGTTCACCTCGTACTTGCGTCTCAGGTCGATCTCGCCGACGGTCTTGTCGTGCCACGCGGAGGGCGCCCGAATCTGGACGAGGCTGTGGCCTTCCGAGAGCACCAGATGTTCAAGGATGTTCGGGTTCGCCAGTTGATTGGCCAGCCTGACGGCCCGTTCCTCTTCGGGAAAGATCACCTCGTCGGCGCCGACGAGGCTCAGGATGCGCCGCTGAATCTCGCTTGAGGCCCGGCTAATGACGCGAGGAACCCCCATCGACTTCAGCGTGGTGGTCGCCAGGACGTTCGCCTCAAAATCCTCGCCGATGCTGATGATGGCGGCATCGAGACCGGCCACGTCCTGGCTCCTGAGCGGTTCCGGGTCGGTGGCGTCAAGCTGCACCGCCAGCGCCACCTCGTCGCGAACGCGTTCGACGAGTTCTTCCCGGATGTCTGCGGCAATGACCTCCTGGCCGGCCTCGGTGAGCGCCTGTGCAAGTCGCCGCCCGAACCGTCCGAGCCCGATAATCAAGAACCGTTTCATCCGTCTGTCCTCCCATACGGGCCGCACGGCCTGCTGCCGCGGCCCCGTCGCCGCACCAAGGGCCATTATCCGTGACGCCGCCGTCCGACGCCACTTCGCTGCTCTACGAGATGGCCACGTTCTCGGTCGCGTATCCGACTTGCTCCGGCCGCGCCTTGATTTGCATCGCCACAAACAACGTCAAGGGTCCGACACGACCGACGAACATCGTCAGGATGACGGCAATTCGCCCGAACGTGTTGAGCAGCGGCGTGGCGCCCGCCGAAAGGCCTACGGTCGCAAACGCCGACTGCGTCTCAAATAGAACGTCAAGGTACGTGTACTGCGCCCCTGCTCGAATCCCCCACGCCGCAATGGCGATGCTCGCAGCCGCCACCCACATGAGGGCCAGCGCCAGAATGGCCATGGCGCGGCGGACGGTTTCGGGCGGAAGCGAGCGGCGAAAGGCCCGGGCCTTCCGGCGCCCCCGCAGGGCCGACCACACACCGCATAGGACCACTGCCACGGTAACCGTCTTGATGCCGCCGCCCGTGGATCCTGGCGACGCGCCGATAAACATCAACACCACGGTCAGGAACCTCGTGGGAAACGCCAGCCGCGTCGTCGCCGTCGTGTTGAAGCCGGCGGTACGGGCCGTCGTCGAGAGAAACCATGCGCCGCTGAGCCGTTCGGCCCACGTCCGGCCCATCGGCGACACTGCCGCCGAGCCGGTGGTCCCGCCAAGCGTCGGTGATTCTTCCGGCATGCGTGCCGTGCGGGTCCATAGGTCGGCGCCGCCCGAAAACGTCTCAATGCTCAGTGCCAGCACCATGCCGCCGGCCAGCAGGACGGCCGTCATGGTCAGTGCCATCTTTGCCTGCAAGGTCAGGCGGCGTTCGACGAGCGGCGTCTTGCGGTTTGGCAGCAGGCGGTGGCGCAATGCCCGCCCCAGGTTGTAAAGGACCGCGAACCCGAGACCGCCCGAAATAATCAGCAGCGGGAACACAAGGTTCACCTGCCACGTTGAGCGGTAGTCCATCAGGCTCCTGCTGTACAGACAGAAGCCGGCGTTGCAGAAGGCCGAGACGCTGTGAAACACGCTGTAGTAGATGCGCTGGCCCAGGGAGACGGCGTCGGAGGCGGCGGTGTGATCCCACAGCCCCAAGAGCAACAGTGCGCCCGCCGCTTCGAGCGCCAGCGTGGTCAGGAGAATGAACTTCGTGAGCCGGCCGATCTCCGCCCGCAGGTCGTGCGTGAACACCTCCCGCAGAACCAGGGCCTCCCGCACCCGCATGCCGCGCCACATGAACAGGGCAAAAACCGAGGCGTACGTCATCAGGCCCAACCCGCCCAGTTGGATCAGCGTCAGAATGACGTACTGGCCGAACCGCGACCAGTGCGTCCCCGTATCGACTACGATCAGGCCGGTTACGCACACGGCGCTGGTAGCCGAAAAGAGGGCGTCGGTAAAACTCGTGGGCTGCTCGCCCGGAGCCGTCGCTGCCGGAAGCAGCAGCAGGCCCGTCCCCATGCTGATGAGCGTCAGGAAACTTCCAACCATCAGCAGGGCCGGACGCACCTTGAGCGTTGCAAGGAACTGGTGGAACTCCACCAGTCGCGCCGCCAGACTCAGGACGATGGTTACATGGACCGCTCGCTGCACCCACCAGGGCGCCTCCGCAACGCCGGCGACATAAACGACGGCAACGAAGACCAGCAGCGCGCCGCCCAGGGTCAACTCAAACCAGCGGAACCTGAGCAGCGCCCGCCGGTCGCTCGCCAGGACCAGCCGCGCCAGCGGATCCAGCAGCAACCACGCCAACGCCAGCTGCTCGATCCAGTGCAGCACCTCCTTGGCAGCCGGTGTGACGCGGAATCCGTATTCCAGCACCAGGCTGCCCGCCGCCAGAATGATGATCGGCAGCAGCAGCGTGAACAGGTACGGCCGCGCCCGCTCCAGGGCGGTTCGGGGACCTCGTAATAACGTGGTTGGCCGGGGCATCGGCTAGACAGCCTCTCCGGGTCCGAGGCGGACCGCGCTGCGCATCTCGCTATGCACCGCCGGCCCTCGCTGGACGTTATTAGAGAACAGCCGCTCTCGCGTGTCAAGCGATCCGCCGCTACGTGGTGGGTGCTCAGGAACTGGCGGCGTCAGCGGCCGGGGAATCCGCCGTCTGCGTTTGGCGAACCGGCCGCTTGGCGAACACAGGGCCGTCTCGGTCCACCAGCCCCATGTTCTCGAGCGCCAGCGCCAGGCTCGCCTCAACCGTTTCTTCGCCCGGGCAGTGGGACAGGGCCTCGCGGTACTGCTCAACAGCCAGCGGCCACAGGCCCTGGTCGGCATAAACGAGGCCGAGACGGTAGTGCAGGTCCACGTACTCGGGCTGAAGGTTGACGGCCTGGGAAAGGGTCGATCCGGCCTCGTCCAGCCGTCCCAGTTCCCACGCCGTCAGGCCGAGTTTCACCAGGGCCTTGATGTACGTTGGGTTAATCCGGACTGCTGCGCGGAACTGTTCCAGGGCTTCTTCAATCCGGCCGGCACTCTTCAGGAGCAGACCGTAACGGTACCGATAGTCCGGATAATCCGGATGCTCGCCGACCGCGTCGGCGTGGTCCCGCAGTTCGGCGCCCAGGATCTCGGCCGGGTCCAGTTCGTCCATGACCGTCCCGAGGGCGGCCGCCGGGGCGCCCAACTCCTCGCCGAGGGCCGAGGATAGTGCAGCCCGCATGGCCGCGTGCGACATCTGTTGGTACAACTGCGCAGAGCCCGGCGCCACCTCACACGCCATCTCGACCGCCTCGTCGGCCTCCTTGTCGCGTCCCATCTGACGGTAAGCGACGGCCAGCCCCACGTATGCTTCCACGTACTGATCGTTGATGCGAGCGGCCCGCTCATAGTAGTGGATGGCTTCTTCGACGCGGCCCAACTCGATCAGGACTCCTCCGCGCAGTGCCAGGGCCTGAAAGTAGCGGGGGTTAAGCGCCAGGGCCTGGACCAGGTGATAATCGGCCGACTCGATGTTGCCGGTCTCCACCAGCAGCCGAGCGGCCCGGAAGTGCATGTCCGGGTAGTCCGGGTGTGCGTCGAGGATGCGCCCGATTTCATCCATAGCCTGCTCGGGCATTCCTTCGCGCTCAAGACAGTCGGCCAGGTGGCACCGGGCCTCCCAGTTGTCGGGCTCGATTACAATCGCATCCTGGTACTCGCGAACCGCTCCTGCCATGTCGCCGCGCTTGATGTTGAGCGAGGCCAGAGTCACCCGTGTGTCGAAATCATCAGGCCGGTGACGCTTGAGTTCCGCGTAGTGGTGCGCCGCAACGTCGAGGTTGCCGGTCACCAGTTCCAGCGCTGCCAGCCGCTGGCGGGAGGCGATGTGCATCGGGTCTGCCGCCAGTGCCGACCGATACGCTGCGGCTGCATCGTCCCGGGCTCCCTGCCGCTCGTGCAGTTGCCCGATGACGTACCGCACGGTGGCCGGCTGGTTGCTCCGATCTGCGATAGGCTCAAGCGTCTCGACGGCGGATGCGGGGATTCCCAGGTCGCTGAGGACGGCGGCCAGCGCCACCCGGGCGTCCTCCAGATTCGGGTCCAACCGCAGTGCGATTTCCAGCGCCTGTTTGGCAGGGGCGAGGCGGCCGAGTTCCATCTGCTTCAGGCCGAGGGTCAGTTGAACGTCCGCTTGCCTTGGATGCTCCTTCGCCTGCTGCTGAATGGCCTCGAGCGTACCGTCATGGGGGGGCTTCAAGAACTTGCTGAGATACCCGGTGAACTCGCCCGCCAGTCCCTTGCCGAGAAGCCGCAGAAGGTAACTCACGCGTCATCCCCTTCCTCGGCCAACGCCGTTTCGAGTGTCGCGACGCCTTGGCGTGCCTCGTCACAACCGCCGTCGATCCGAAGGGCCTGGTGATAGGCCTCGGCCGCCTCGCGTCCTCGCCCTTGCTCGTGCAGGATGTGGCCGAGACGCACGTGGACGTCCGCCCAGCGAGGCCTGAGGCGGGTTGCTTGCCGACATCGCTGCTCGGCCCGGTTAGGCTTGCCGCTTCGCTCGTAAAGCCGCACGGCCAACAGGCACGCCTCAACGTAATGCGGATTGAGCGTGAGCGCCTTCTCCGCCGCCTCAACGGCCCGGTCGATCTCGCCGAGTTGCTCGGCCACCAAACTCAGGCCGAAATACAGGTCCGCATGCGAGGGGCTCTGCCCGGCCAGTTGCATCAGTGCCCGCCTGGCGGCCCGTAGTGTCTCACGTTCTTTCGAGCCGGGCGCTCCTTTGCGCGGAATGAGCGCCTCAGCGGCCTCCGGGTTCCGCGAGACGATGCGCGCGACAACGGCCGCCCGGCGCGACGGCTGGGGCGGCCGACGCTCGGCGCGGGCGCCCCAGTCGGCCAACACCCGCTCGCCGACGCGAAGAAGCCATCCCAGGCGCAGCGCACCCTCACCGCCCAGGCTGACTGCCTGCCGCAGCGATTCGACCGACGAGGCCGTCCGCCCGGCGGCGCCTTGCGCGAAAGCCAGGTCCCGCAGAAAAACAAACCGCGTCGGCTCTTTTTCAGCCGCCCGCGCCAGGTGACGCAGCCCCGAGTCGTAATCTCCCGCTCCACAAAGGATCAGACCCAGCAGGTGATGGATTCGGGCGGTCCGTCCGGCCGCGCCAAGTCCGGCCTGGAGCACCTCGCGGGCCTGGGCTAAGCGCCCGGCACGGCTGAGCCACGCCGCCAGTTCGGTGTGGGCGTCCGGCCGCGTCGGGTCGGCGCCGACGCGGGCGCGGAGTTCGGCTTCCTTTTCGTAGTCGTGACGTCGCATGGCTCTGGCATGACCTCGGTTGAGTTTCGGTTCGTTTCGGTCAGGGAACGATCAGTGTATCGAATCCGGCCCGGCGGACGCGCTGCGCCAGAACGGTCGCCTCGGCGTACGTTCCGGCCCGGCCCACCTGGACGGTATTGAGCGTGCGTCCTCCGCCCGTGGTCCGTCCGAGGCGTGCCTCGAAGCCGGCGGCCCGTACCCGTCCGGCCTGTCGTGCGGCGGTCGTCATCGACGCGAACGCCCCTGTCTGAACGCGGAATGCGTTGGCGTGAAGCCGTCGCATCGCCTGCTTGGCCGCCGGCGTGTTCGCGTATTTCTCGACAAGGTGGGCCAGATACCTGTCTGCCAGCGCCCACTTGCCCAGTCGCTGAAGGCTGACGCCCACCCGCAGCAAGATCAACGGCATCGGCACGTCTTTGTGCGGATCGTCGAAGACCTTGGCGTAGTGCTCGATGGCCTTGACGTCGTTTCCATCCTCGTAGTACAGGTTGCCGATGGCGACGCGAACAAACTGATCGATGGGCGGGCGGGGGTCGGCGCCGATGGCCCGCACGAAGTCGGTCCTGGCCTCCGCCCGCCGGTTCAGATGAACGAGCGCCTCGCCGCGGTAATAGTACACCTCGCCCCGGTGGGCCGACGTCGGGTCAGACCGCAGGTACCGCGTGAAACCGTCAACGGCCTCCTGCCACCGGCCGGCTTCCAGGGCCGCGTAACCCGCGTCAAAGGCGGCACGGTCCGCCCGGCTGCCCGACGCGCACCCGCCTGCCAGCACGCCTGCCGACGCCAGGATAAGCATCACGAAGCGACGCACCGCAACCTCCCCTGGCCGAGGACCTTACCCGGTCCATACGGATCCCTTCGGGATACGGGTGCGTATGGACGGATGGCCCCGCCGGCGCACGGATACACCCCTGGCGTCCCTCTTGTAGAATCGGCCCGCGTCTTGCAGCGTCTTCAGATAAAAAGGCGTCGCCCGGACAGATTATCGGACGCAGGTGGAGAGAAAACGGCCACAGCCCTGGGCCGGAG
>Ga0114918_10004447_pt1 | contig 12170 bp, 12 predicted proteins | sample LantaG_FD_87015 | JGI IMG/M metagenome (GOLD analysis project Ga0114918, IMG submission 87015) | Deep subsurface microbial communities from Baltic Sea to uncover new lineages of life (NeLLi) - Landsort_02402 metaG | ecosystem: Environmental > Aquatic > Marine > Oceanic > Sediment | place...
CTCTCTCTCTCTCTCTCTCTCTCTCTCTCTCTCTCTCTCTCTCTCTCTCTCTCTCTCTCTCTCTCTCTCTCTCTCTCTCTCTCTCTCTCTCTCTCTCTCTCTCTCTCTCTCTCTCTCTTTCAACAACAGGCTCCCCCAAGATCTGTTTCATGGAGCGCAAGACCCACCGCGAGTCCTGGAAGGGCGAAGAATCCGTGAAAGAGCGCTTCGCGCTCCCCGAGCCCTGCGTCGTCCCCTTTCTCGAGGGGCGCTACACCCCGGCCGACGCCGCCGAGGATCTCAAGGCGAAAGGGAAGAGCCCCGAGGAGGCCGCCAAGTTCCAGGCCCTGGCCGAGGAGGTCTGGAGCCAGATCGACGCCAAGCAGCTAACGCCCATGATCCGCACGCAGTACTGGCGCACGGCGTTCCAGATCCCGTTCGACTCGACGGTCCGCGTGTCGCTGGACACGAACCTGGTGATGATCAAGGAGAACCCCGACGACGCGCCGACGTGCGCCGAGAGCGGGAGGTGGTACAGGGACCCCGCCCTGCCCGTGCCGAGGACGGAGATCACGAGGTTCCCGCACGCTGTGCTGGAGGTCAAGCTGTCGCTGCCCGAAGGTGAGGTTGAGTTTCGGAAAGCTGAGAGAGAGGGTGGGGGGGGAGGGGAAGAAGGGGAAAAAACTCACATTTTTTCCCCCTCAAAAAAAAACTCAAAAAAAAAAAAGGCACCGAGGCCCCCGCCTGGGTCACCGACCTCCTCGACTCCGGCTACCTCACCGAGGTGCACAAGTTCTCCAAGTTTATTCACGGCACCGCGACGCTGATGCCGGACCTGGTCCAGGCAGTCCCCTACTGGGTAAGGAGTTTTTTTTTCTAGTTTTGAGGTTATTGTTTCGAAGAGAAAAAAGTCAAAAAATGGAAGAAGAAACTCACTCTTTTTTTCTTTATTTTCTCTTTCACTTATCTCAGGTCGACGACGAGTCCGTGAGGCCCTCGATGCTCCAGTCCGCGCCGGCACCCTCCGCCGCCGCCCCTCCACTCCCGAGGCTCGAGGGTGGAGGAGGCGGGGGCTCCTCCCTGGCGCGCGGCGCCTCCCTCACTGCCGCCGCCGCCTCGCTGACCAGCAAGCCTCGCCGCAGAGGCTACGACGAGCTCACGCACCCGCTCCTCGGCGACGCCCCGACGCTCCAGCTGCTCGCCCCGCGCGACGAGGTCGGCTTCGGGCGCAGGAGGCCAGGGGAGACCGTGAACGGCGGCGGATCGTGGGTCGGCTCGGTGCTCGACTGGTGGTTTAGCTCGCGCGACCGGGCGACGGCCGCGCTCCGCCGCGCGACACCCTCGAGCTCGTCCAACAACACCATGGCGCGCACTGTGCCGATGCGCATCGAGCCCAAGACCTTCCTGGCCAACGAGCGCACCTTCCTGTCGTGGCTGCACATGGCGGTGACGATCGGCTCCATCGCCGCGGCGCTGCTCGGCTTCGCCGGATCGCCGGCCGCGGCGCAGCACGGCGGCGGCGGGGGGGGGCCGTCGCATTCCTCGGCGGCGGTCCTGGTGGAAGTCATCGCGCTAATCCTGCTCCCCGTCGCCGTGCTGATGTGCGCGTACGCGCTCGTGGTGTTCGTGTGGCGGTCCAAGGCCATCGCGAAGAAGCAGGTCGGGTACATCGACGACCGGTTCGGACCTCTGGCGCTCTCGTGGGTCGTCATCGCGGCGCTTTCCGCGATCCTCGTCGTCTCGATGGTCGACTTCGCAAAGTCGCTGGCGCCTTCGGGCCCGGGCCCGGACTCGCCGCCGAGCCCCCCGCCGGCGCCGCAGCCGATCCCTCCGGTGCAGCAGCCGTCGCCGAGCCCGGATCAGCTCGCTAGCGCGATGGCGGGCGCGCTGGCCTCGGTCGTGGCTTCGGCGAGGAGGTAGAGAGGAGAGAGAAGAGAGAGAGAGGGAGAACGGGGAGAGAAGAGAGAGAGAGGGAGAACGGGGAGAGAAGAGAGAGAGAGGGAGAACGGGGAGAGAAAACGGGGAGAGAAGAGAGAGATAAATGTTCTGATTTATCTTTGAAACGAGGGAGGAGAGAGAGAAGTCTTTTAGTTGATTTTCGTCTTTAGGCCGCCTGCGAGCCCCCCAAAAACAGGAGAGAGAGACCCTCGGTGCTTTCTTTTCGCTGTAAAGGCAGGTAACACGCTCATTCACCCGACGGTATTTGTTTTGTCGCTGAATTTTTACTCTTTTGTTTCCGGGAGAAGAAGCTCTGGAAAATAAATGTTGAAAGAACGAAACCAGCTCGAGCTGCCTTCTCCCGCTGTGGGCCGCGGCCTCGAAGTGGGAGAGGGGAGAGAGATGGGGCGCCGAAATCAGCTGCACTCTTCCGCCGCCCTCAGGATCTCCGCCGCGGCCCGGGCGAGCGCTGCCGCCACCTCGGGCGCCAGCGCGGGAGCTTCGGCCTCGTCCCCTTCGGGATTCCCCGCAGACGAGAGCTCGCCGCTCCCGCCCCGCCGCCCCCTCCCGGCGCCCCTCCCGGAGAACGGAGAGGACCGCGCGGCCGCGGCGGCGGCGGCCGCGGCCGCGGCCCCCCCCGCCCCCCCCCTCCCCCGCTCCCGCAGCAGCAGCGCCGCGCGCACGCCGTCGACCGCGCGCAGCGCCTCGTCCCGCAGCCCCCGCGCCCTGAGCGCCGCCCTCGCGGCCCTGGCCCTGTCGCCCTGCGCCTCGGCGAGCTCGATCTTCGCCGCGACGAGTTCCCCCATCAGCGAGTCGCGCTCGGCGGCGGCGGCGGCCTCGAGCCCCGGGTCGTCGAGGGGAGGCGGCATCCCGCCGCCGTCGCCGTCGCCCCTCCGGGTCTCTGCGGGGCTGACGCTCCTGGCGGCCGCACCGTGCGCGACGGCGGCGGCTGCTGCTGCGGCCACGGTGGGGGGTGTCGCCGTCGCGGCGTCTGCGCGGGCAGGGGAGGAGCGAGGGGGGGAGGAAGAGAAGGGGGAAGGGTTGCCCTCGGCGTCCGAGGCCCGGGGCGACAGGTGCGAGCGGGGGGGGGAGGCGGCGCTGGCCGCGACGGCGGCGGCCGAGGCCTACGTCTCCCGATCTCGCTCCCTCGCTTCGAGCTCCTGGAGGCGCTTTCTCAGCAAGGCCGCCTCGGCCTCGGCGCGCTTCTGGGCCGAGAGGGCCTCGGCCAGCGCGGATGCTCGGAGGCTGTGAGAGGAGGTCGCGGCAGCTTCGCCGCCGTTGCCGTCGCCGTCGCCCTCGCCCTCGCCACTCCTCTGCTCTTCTTCTTCTTCCTCCTCTTCCTCTTCTTCCTCCTCTTCTGCCGACCCGTGCCGCTCCCTCGAGGTGCCGCCGCTCCCCTTCCGCTTGAAAGGAGACGGGGTCTTGGGCCCCCCGAAGTAAGCCGCCTCGCCGTTGCTCGGTCTCGGAGGGGAGAGGTTGTTGTTGTCGGTGCCGCCGCCGTCCCATGTCGCCAGAGGAGCTGCTGCTCCTGCAGCGGCAACAGAGGCGCCTTCGCCGCCCCCTCCCTCCCCCCTCTTTGGCGACAGCGCTGTCCCAGGAGGCGCCGCAGAAGAGGAAGAAGAAGGCGGAAATGCAGCAGCAGCAGCAGCAGAAGCAGAAGCTGCGGCAGCAGCGGCAGAGCGAGGGGACGTCCGCGAAAGGGGAGATACCGGCTGCTCGCCGTTGCCGGCGCCGCACCCCTCAAACGCGGCCCGCAGCTCAGAGATCTGCGAGACGAGACCGTCCCCTCCCCCTCCTCGTCCTCCTCCGCCTCCGCCTCCGTCTCCGTCCCCCGACAGCACCCGCAGCTTCCCCGTCCCTCGCTCCAGCAGCGCCCTCGGGATCAGCCTCAGGGACTCGGGGGCGTCGCTGCAGTTTTCGACGCGGAGCCTCAGGTCGAGGAAGGCGGCCCTGGCCGCCTCGGCCTCCCTCCGGGCCGCCGCGGCCCCGCTCCGCGCCTCCCGCGCCGCCGCCGCCGCCTCCTCGAGCGCCGACCCGTCCGCGACCGCCGCGAGCCTCTTCTCGAGCTCCCGCACGCGCGCGGCGGCCTCGGCGGCGAGGGCCTGCCACGAGGCGCGGTCGCGGCGGTGCGCGGCCTCGCGCTCTGCCCAGGCGCTCGGCGGGCGGAACCCCGGCCGGAGCACCGAGTCCGCCAGCGCGCGGAGCTCCGAGAGGGCGCGCTCGCGCCCGGCCTCCGCGGCGGCGAGGCGGGCCTCGAGGGAGGAGGGGGCCGGGGCGGGGGAGGCGGCGGGCTCCGGGTGGCGAGGGGGGAGGCCCGCCGCCGCCGCCGCCGCCGCCGCCGCCGCTGCCGCCGCCGCTGCCGGGGCCGTCGTCACCACCGCCTCGAGAGGCTGCGTCGCGGGGCGACGGAGAGCGACCCGCGGGGCACGCTCCTTCGGCCTTCCTTCTTCGACGGAGGCGTCAGCTTCGCTCATGTTTTTGGAAGCCGGGCCCTGCGAGGAGGCGCGAAGGAAGGAGAGGGGGAGAGAGAAGGAGAGAAAGGAGGAAAGAGGAAAAGTGAGGGAGGAGGAGAGGTCGAGAGGAAGAGGCCTCGTTGGCCGGAAAACGGATTGCGAGCAGAAACAAAAACGGTCGCCGACTAGCAGTGTCTGGAGCCAGTTCTGTGCTTCCTCGATCAGCCCAACGATCAAGCTAGATAGGTCAGACGACAGCGGATCAAAGATCCGAGGGAAGCGAGACGCGGGGACGTACCGGCGGCAGCGAAATGTGAGTTGATGGTCGGGCGTCGCACGGGCGCCGTCATCGGTCGGGCCTTTTTTCGGAGCGCTCTCGATTGAAGCGAAAGCTCACTGTTGCCGGTCGCTCTCTCCTGCAGCGGCGATCGGCTCCGTCTGCAACCCAGAGCGCAGAGGAAGGTCTCCTGCTGCGACTGAGAGCACTCCAAGAGGGAGAGCTGCGTCGTGCTCCCGTGAAAATGCTCGCAGGGAAAAGACGAGCGAGGCTAGAGAGAGGGGAACAAAAGAGTGAAGAGAGTCGGGCGACAGTCGAGTGACGAGGAAAAAAAACACTCTTCTTCGTAACTGACGGACCTTTTTCTCTCCTTTGCATTGAAGCGCCGTCGAGCGCTGGCTGGCTGGCTGGCTGACCTTTCCTTTCGGGAGAGTCCTCTGCTAATCTTCCCGTCGCGGCGCCAGCGGAGAGAGGGAACGCGCCCCCCGCAAGAGAGCCAGAGAGAGAAAAAGAAAAGGCAGAGAGGAAGGACCGACCGTCGATTAAGGAAATAACGCTCCCTTTTTTTCCACCTTCTTCGCTCCCTCCGAGGCAATGGAGCGGATACGATACTGTTTCGTGCTCTTAGTCGTGATCTCGATCGCTTCCCTCGCGGCGGCGCGCTCTGGGGCCTCTGAGGCGGCGGCGGGGGGATTGATGAACGTCGCCGACTTCTTCGCGCCGATTGAAGCTCGAAATCAGAATCTTCGCCGCCTCCGCGCCGCTCCCACGAGGCGGCGCGTCCTCCTCGACGGCATGCCCTGGGACACGGTTACGGACCAGCCCGGGTCGGTGGCGACGACGGTAAGAAAGATAGAGAGAGAGAGAGCGGTGACAGGACAGAGCGAAGCGCATTGCGACCAAGCGAGTGAGCGAGGGGGAGAAAGGGGACTCGAAACGACAAGTTCCCACCTCTTGTTCTTCAAAAACCTCAAAAACCCGCATCAAACAGGACGTCATCAAGGACCCGCGCGACCCGGCGTGCTACGACTGCGGCAGGCTCGGCGGGGGAAAAAAGGGAGGCAGCAGCAGCAGCAATGGCAAGCTCGTCGAGCCGGAGAGCGCGGCGGAAGACGAAGAGGAAGGAGGAGAAGAGGCGGCGGTCGTCGTCATCGAGGCGGAGGACGACCGAGGGGGGCAGCAGTCCCTCTTCGTCGCTCCCTCCACCGCCGCCGCTGCTGCTGCTGCTGCTGCTGCTGCTGCTTCTCCCGGATCTGCGCCTGCGCCTGCTCCAGCTATTTCTTCTAATCGACACAGAGCGCCGCTGGCCGAGGGAGGAGAAATTGAGGCGAGTCCCCTCCCTTCTTCTCCCTAACACGGAAGAAAAAAATCCCAAAAAAACTCAAAAAACACTTTTCTCTCTCTCCCTTCTTGCGAAGCCCCAGCTCCCCGATTCCCCCCTGGAATTCCTCTGCACGCTTTCCTGGTTTTTGAAGCGAGGTATCTGGTGATTCTTCGCACTGATGTGATCGTTGAGCTGTTCAGCTCGCGGCCCCCCCTGTAAAAAAAAAAATGATAGTCTAATAGAAGAGTAAAAAAAGAGGTCGGGGCCGAGAAGAGTCCCTCACAAAACGACGCCCAAGACGAACTACCGCGAAAAAATGGCGACCGCACGCGGCGTCAGATTCGCAGAGGCCCATTCCTCCTTCAGGGACGAGGGGGCAGCTGGCTCAGACGCAGTCGTGAAAGAGTTTAGGGAAGCGTTGGCCAGGGCGCCGGAGATGGCCGTCGCCGTTGCTGCCATCAAGGTAAGAGAGAGAGATTGTTCGATCGATGCGACGAGCGGCGGCCCACTCTCTCGACCTCGACCTCTACACTCAACTCAACTCAACCCAACTCAACTCATCTCAAAACTCAAACAGGCCCTCACCGGCGTCATCAAGCGCTCACGCGCGACGACGATGATGGGCATCGAGCGAGAATTAAAGGAAGCGGCCGCGACGCTCGAGCGCTGCAACGCGACGGCGATCTCGCTCAGGGCTGGCTGCGAACTTTTTTTAAGGTTCGTGACGAGGACAAGCGCGCTGGAGCTGCCGGACTTTGACGCCGCCAAGGCGCGCATCGTCGACGTGAGAATGGATTGTTTTTGGTTTCGTTTCGTTCAGCCTTAGGGTTTCGTTAAGCCTTAGAGTAGAGAGAGAAGGAGAAAGAGAGAAAACTTCAAGTCACCCTCTCAAATCCCTTCCACCTCCTCCCCCCTCTCTTCTCCACCAACTCCAACACCAACAGCGCGGCAACCACTTCGCCGCCACCTCGACCAGAGCCCGCGCCACCATCACCGACCTCGGCGCGCGCTTCGTCCGCCCAGGCGCGACGCTCTTGACGCACGGACACTCTCGAGTCGTGCTCGCCCTGCTCCGGCGCGCGGCCTCGAGAGGGCACCAGTTCTCAGTCGTCGTGACGGAGGGGAGGCCCGACGAGGCCGGGCTGCAGATGGCAAAGGCGCTGGCAGAATCGGGCATCCCGGTGACGGTGATCATCGACTCCGCTGTGGCGTGGTCGCTGGTGAGTTGAGAAGGTTCCTTTTACGCGCGGCCGACGCCCGCGCTAGCCTGCGGCACTTCCGCCCCTGGCGCGGGGCACATCACCCGTGTCGCCGCCGTTTTTTTCTCGGGGGTCGAGGCTTTCAACGGAAGTTTGAGCAGCAAAAAAACAAAAACTCAGTCTTCTCTCTCTCACACATTCTCTCTCTCTTTACCCCTCGCCCCCCCCTCCAAAAAAAAAAACTGCCTCTCTCCCACAGGAGGCCCTCAGCGTCGACTTCGCGCTCGTCGGAGCAGAGGCCGTCGTCGAGAGCGGCGGAGCGGTCTCCAAGCTCGGCACGTACGGCGTCGCTGTCGCGGCCAAGGCCGCGTCCGTGCCCTTTTACGTCGCCGCCGAGTCGTACAAGTTCTCTCGGCTGTATCCCCTGGGGCAGAAGGGCCTCCCCGAGGAGCGCAAGCACGTCGACTTTGGTCCTTTGCTGCCGAGGGCGGTGAGGGTCAACAACCCGTCGAGGGACTACACTCCTCCCAAATTCATCTCGCTGCTGTTCACGGATTTGGGCGTGCTGACCCCGGCAGCGGTATCGGACGAGCTGATCCAACTGTACACTTGATTGGGAGAGAGAGAGAGAGAGGAGTGACTTGAGATGAAAAGTGAGAAAGAAAGGAGACGGCGGAGCAAATTTTGAATTTCGTTTCGTTTTTTTCTCTCTGCAACCAAAACTCTTAAAGAAAATTCTCTCTTTCACATTTTCTCTTTCACATTTTCTCTACCTCTTCCTCGCCGCCGCCGCCCTCGCCGCGGCAGCCGCCCTCTCCCCGTCGTCGTCGACGTCCAACAATGAGGAAGTACCTCCCTGCTCTTTTTGCTCCTCCGAGACAGCGGCTGCCGCTGCCGCGGCCGACGACGAAATCTTCCCCCCGGCCGCGGCCTCGCTCGCCTTGGCCCACAGCGCCGCGTAGGCGCCCCCCTCGACCGCCAGCAGCTCTTCATGGGTGCCCCTCTCGACGGCCTTTCCCTTCTCCAGGACGACCACCTGGTCGCAGGCCGCGGCCGTCGACAGCCTGTGCGCCACAAGCACCGCGGTGCGCCCGGCGGCGAGCCTCCGGAGGGCGTCCAAAACCTCAGCCTCGCTCGCGGCGTCGAGCGCCGAGGTCGGCTCGTCGAGCAGCAGCAGCGGCGGCGCGTGGGCAAAGGCCCTGGCCAGGGCCACGCGCTGCTTCTCGCCGCCGCTGAGCTTGAGCCCTCGCTCGCCGACGACGGTGGCGTAGCCGTTCGGCATCGCGAGAATGGCGTCGTGGACGGCGGCGGCCGAGGCCGCGGCCTCGATCTCCGCCTGCGTGGCAAAGGGATGGGGATGCGCGACGGAGGAGGAAGAAGGTGACAAAGAGCCCTCGTGCTGCCTCTCGCCTCCCCCTCCCAGCTCCTCAGAATCGTCGCCGCAGTCGGCGCGCCCGTAGGCGATGTTCGCGGCGATCGAGTCGTTGAACAGAGTGACGTCCTGGGGGACGACGCCCACGCACCGCCGCAGCGAGCCCACCGTCACCGACTTGACGTCGCGCCCACCGACAAGGACCGCACCCGAGTCGGCGTCATACAGCCTGGCCACGAGCCTCAGGACCGTGGACTTCCCGGACCCAGACTCGCCGACGAGCGCGCAGGAGGTGCCCTCGGGGACGAAGAGGGAGAGGCCGTCGAGGATCGGACGTCGAGGGGGAGGAGAAGGAGAGGAGGAGCTGCTCCCGTCGCTGCTGCCGCTGCCTTCTCCTCCTCCCCCGCCCCCGCCCCCGCCCCCGCCGCCGCCGCCGCCGCCGGCTCCGCCGTCGAGGTCATCCTTGTAGTAGGAGAACCTCACGTCCCTCAGCTCCACCGCCAGGCCCTGCCCCTTGGGCGGCCTCGGCAGCGGCACTGCCTGCGGGGAGTCCTCTACTGCGGGCTTGACGCCCAAGAGAGAGAAAAGGGAGCCCATGTCCACGAGGGCCTGCCTCGTCTCTCGGTAGGCAGAGCCGAGGAAGTTGAGAGGCAGCGACAGCTGGAAGAGGAGGCCGTTGACTGTTTTTGGTGTTTCGTGTGTGGTTTGTGTGTGTGTGCGTTCGGTTGAGGGAGAATAAGTGGAGCACACCGAGGTGAGAGGGGCACGGAGGGCCAACGGGGGGAGTTGAAACAGGGAGAATTTTGAAGAAAGAAAAAAAACAAATGAAAAAAAACTATCTCTTCTCACCCAACATGACGTCGCCGACGCTGAGGCTCCCGTCAGCGACGCCCCTCGCCGCCAGCGCCATCGCCCCAGCCAGGCTGCACGAGAAGATCGCCGCCTGCCCGAAGTTGAGCGCCGCGAGCGAGGTCGCCGTGCGTAGCGCCGCGCTTTCGTAACGACTTAGAGCATCGTCGTACCGCTTCAGCTCGGCCTTTTCTCCGCCGTTGGCTCTCACCGCCTCGAAGTTTACCAAAGAGTCGAGCGCCGCGGCGCCCGCGGCCGCGTCGGCGGCGTTCATCTCGCGCCGGAAGCCCGTGCGCCACGAAGTGACGGAGAGCGTGAAGGCGGCATACGCGCCGACGGTCCCGGCGACGAGCGCCGCGAACTCGCCGCCGCAGCGGTGCGCCAGCAGGGCCGAGACCAAGGCCACCTCCAGAGCGGTCGGCACGACGTTGAAGACCGCGGAGGAGAGCAGAAAGTTGATCCCGCGCGAGCCCCTGTCCATGGACCGGCAGAGCGCTCCGGGCTGCCTGCCCAGGTGGAACCCCAGGTCGAGGTCCAACAGGTGGCCGAAGACGGAGCGCGACGTCCGCCGCATCGTCGCCTGGGTGATCGCGGCGAACACCGCGTTCCTGAGCTCGCCCGCCGCCGCCGCCCCGGCCCGCGCGGCCCCGTAGCCCAGTAGCAGCGACGCAGGAAGCCAGGTCGACAGAGGCGGAGGGAGGGAGCCCCCACCGGTCGCGGAGGCCGGGGCCGGCGAGAGGCCGCTGGGGTCGAAGGCCAGCGCGTCGACGGCGGCCTTGAACAGGAAGGGGACCCCGACAGAGAGCAGCTTGGCCCCGACCAGGAGGCCCATCGCGGCGGCGATACGCCAGCGGAGGTCCGCGTTATCCCGGGAGAGGATGGAATTCGTGAGGGCGCGGACGATCTCGCTGTCGGAGGGCGTTTCCGGTTCCCCAGGGAGAGAAGAAGGAGCCTGGGGGGAGTTTCTCGGAGGGGGCGACGGCGGCGGAGAGGGTGCAGACGACGACGACAGCGCTCGCCTCGGGAGTTGCTGCCGTTGCTTCCCTGCTCTTGCGCGTGGATCTGCAGCAGCAAGAGTTGAGAGGTGCCGCCCACGGAGCTCGACGGGGAGCAGCTCCCGGAGCAATAGCGGAGCAGCAGCGCCGCTGTGCGGAGAGCCTCCTCCTCGGCTCCGGCCTCCCCGCCTTCCTCGACGCCGGCTGCTGCTCCCCCCGCCGTCGCCGTCGTCGGTGTCGTCCTCGCCGCCGAGCAAAGAGGAGGAGAAGAAGGTCGAGTTCGAGGCCGAGGCCGACGCCGAGATGCGCCTTCGCCCGGAGAAGCCGGCTCGAGGCGAGGGAGCGGAATCGAAGAGCGAGGAAGACCCCCCCCGGCTGCGGAGCAGCGGTGCCGCCGCTGCCGGCGGCGGCAGCAGCAGCGAGGTCGACTTCGTAGCAGACGAAGCCAACATCCTGCTCGCGCCGCCGCTCCATCTCCTCGCAGTCGCCTCCACCGCGGTCCGAAGCTCTAAAGACAGGGACCATTCCAGTGGAGCTCCTTGTTGAGCAAGGACGCGGCGCAGAGCCGCCAGGACGGGGCTCGCCGAAGACGATGAAAAGGCCGGCATTCGATTGATCGAAAGCGAACCCCCGCCGAAATGATTCAGAGGGAGGAGTTTTTTTCTCACCTGCTTCTTTTCTTTATTTTACAAAAAAAAGGTCAATACACGGGCCACAGCGCCTCGGCCTCCCCCTCGACGACAATGACGCCGTCGCCCTTCCGGGCCCTCGTCTCCAGCTTCGCTCGGACGAACGAGGGAGGGAGCAGCGCCCTTACGTTGTTCTCCTCTGGTGTCGCCGTCGTCGTCGCCGTCGTCGTCGTCGTCGACGTCGTCGACGTCTCTCCTCCGGCTCTCTCTCTTCCTCTTCCACCCTGCTCGCTCTCCTTGCTCTTCTTCTTCTGCTTCTGCTGCTGCTTCTGCTGATTCTGCTGCTGCTTCATCAGTGCCTGCATCATCAGCCCAGACGAAGACGAAGAGGAACCGGAAGACGAAATCACTCTGCTAAAGGGCAAAACCCTCTTCGACAACACTGATACCTCGACGTCGACCCTCTCTCCCGATCTGAGAGGAGAGCAAAACCGCAGCGACTGCGACAGGTAGACCGACCCGGGTACCGCCGTGCCGACCAGCCCCGGGAACAGAGAGGCCGTGAGGAGCCCCGGGACGATGACCTGGGAAGAGGAGGAAGCGGAAGAGGAGGAAGAAGTTGAAGTTGAAGAAGAGGAAAAACTGCTCTGCCTCCCCTGGTGCAGAGGGTTGCTGTCGCCGCAGAGGCGCGCGAACAGGGAGACCTCCTCCTCGCTGAAGGTCCTCGAGGTCGTGAGGCGTAACCTGTGGTTGTTTTTGTTGGCTCGCAGTTGCAGAGGGTTGATGAGAGGAGAGTGTGAGCTTGGAGGCGAGCGGGGTCCAAGGAGAAGGACGAAGAGAAAGTGAAAATAATCACCCATTGTCAAGTGATTCGTCGCTGCTTTCGTCCTTGACGCCTCCTCCCTTCGACGAGATATTCTGCGCTCTGGGCGCAGAGCGGAGCATTTCTATCCTCCAGATCCAAGCTCGGGACCGGAGGGCCAGGGAAGGGAGCATTTTGTTGGGAGAAAGGCTCCGCTCTCTCTCCCTCTCCGTTGTCTTGTCGGTTCTTCAGAGCCGGCGAGAGCACCACCTGCTCGCTCAGAAGTGATTTTTCTCTCGACCGACGACAGCATCGAGACCTTTCATCCTCTTCCTTTCTTACTTCCTTCCTCA
>Ga0114918_10004448_pt1 | contig 12169 bp, 10 predicted proteins | sample LantaG_FD_87015 | JGI IMG/M metagenome (GOLD analysis project Ga0114918, IMG submission 87015) | Deep subsurface microbial communities from Baltic Sea to uncover new lineages of life (NeLLi) - Landsort_02402 metaG | ecosystem: Environmental > Aquatic > Marine > Oceanic > Sediment | place...
CAGGAATGCCACCAATGCCAGGAATGGAAGGTTAGATATAAAAACAGTGTTTTAATTAACAATTTAGGAGTATAATAATGGAAGCAGAGATTAACGGCTCGCAAAGCACAAATGAAGCCCAAGAAGCCAAGAGCAACGGCAATCTACAGCAGGGTAATCAAGAGTCGAAAGATGCCCCCGAACTCAGTCAAGAGCAAATAGACTTATCAACAAAATTAGCACAAATAGCAAAGCGAGATCGGTTTTTAACTCAACGAGAGCGAAAGATTGCGGAATCAGAAAAAAGGTTTCAAGATCAAGAAAGCAATCTAAAGGGTAAATATTCTCGATTTGAAGGCTTGGACGAGATTAAAAATCCAGCTCAAATATTGCAAAAATTGGGTTATACGATTGATGATATTTTAGAAGCTAGCTTATCAGATGATTTAGACGGTTTTGGTAGTAAACAATCTAAAATCAATCCTGAAGTTGATTCTTTAAAAGCAAAACTAAAGGAAATTGAAGATAGATTTGAAAAAACAAATGCTGAACGGAAAAAAGATGATGAAGAAAGGCAAATATCGTATCAAAAGAATATAATTCAAAACATGATAGGGAAAAATGCGGAAAAATTTCCTTACGTTAACCAGCTCGGCACGGATGCCGTTAACCAAATTTGGGATCAAGTAATGTCTCACCTTAACGAAACGGGTGAGGTAATGGACTACATGGGCGTAATTGAAGAAGTAGAAAATACAGCGATAGCATATTTACAAAAATTCAAGGGAATCGATAGATTTAAAAAAGACATGGGATTTGTGGAACAAATAGCAGCGGCTCAAGAGAAAAAAGAGCTTGAACCTGATTTTGCAAGGCCAGATAACGGAAGGGTGAGAGAAGGTAATCCATGGGAGCAAGAAAAATCTACCACGCTAACTAATTCCGATGAGTCGGACGGAAGGCTGGGAGAATCTTTTGATTCATTAGACGAAGAGGAGTTGCTAAGAAGCTTAGCATCTACAATAAAATGGGATAGACAAGAATAATCGAAAGGTAAGATATTATGTTAGATTTAACAACATTTGAACCCGCATTAAAAACAATGTACTCACCAGATCGAGTGCGAAGATTATCATACGCAAAAGATCCATTTTTTCTTATGATCAAGAAAAATACTAATTTTTACGGTAAGAATTTCCAACTTGATGTGATTTATGGAAATGGCGGCGCAAGAAGTGCAACTTTCACAAATGCCCAAGGTCGAAGTTCTTCAACTAGTACTGGTGTAGAGAAATTTCAGCTAACTAGAAATCACGATTATGGTGTTGCTCTTTTAGACGCTGAAACAATCGAAGCATCTGCAAATGATTCGGGAGCCCTACTTTCTGCTACTAAGACGGAATTTGATTCGGTTTTAGACAATCTCTGTATCTCTTCTACAGGTGCTCTTTATCGGGACGGTTCTGGAGCAATCGGTCAGATCGGCTCAGCTGGTGCGGCTTCTGGTACTGATAGCTTTGTACTTAAAGATGCCAACGATGTTGTTAATCTTCAAGTCGGTCATGAAATAGTTGTATGGTCAGCAACGACAGGAGGGACACAAAGACTATTTAAAACTGCAGATTCAGAGGCAGTTATAACAAAAATTAATAGAGACAACGGAACTCTATATTTTGCATCGGGAACAATTGCTGCTGGAGAAACATTAGCAGCCAACGATTATATTTTCGTAAATGGAGATAGAGGCAATAAAATTAAAGGTCTTGATGCTTGGTTACCTTCCACAGCTCCAACTTCTGGAGATTCGTTTTTCGGTACAGATCGTTCAACAGATGCCGTTAGACTAGCTGGTGTTAGATATGATGCATCTGGTCAGCCTTTGGAAGAGGGTTTGAACAACTGTAGTGCTAGACTTTTCAGAGAGGGCGCAACTCCAAGTCACGTATTGTTACCACTGGAAAAATACTCAGAGCTACAAAATAGCCTAGGTTCAAAGGTTCAATATGTAAATGTAACATCTAAAGATGTTGCTAATATTTCCTTCACCGGAATAAAAGTAATATCTCCTAAAGCAGTTATGACGGTTCTTCCTTCCGCATTCTTGCCATACGATGTTGGTTATATGTTGACTATGGATACATGGTGTCTCAGGTCACTGGGTGAGCACATTAGGCCTTTGATGTTGGACGGAACTAAGATGTTGAGAGCTTCAGGGGCAGATGCTTACGAAGCAAGGTTTGGTTACTATTCTCAGGTTGGTTGTTCAGCTCCAGGCTGGAACGCTAGAATAGCTCTTTAATTTAAAGAATAACCCCCAAATAGGGGGTTATTTATGAAACTAAAAAACGAGGTAATTATGGCTAATAGATATTTTAGTGGAGTCCAGGCTCTTAACAAAGAAGTTAAGATTTTAACTGGTACTTTCACTACAGCAGGAACAGGAGCGGCTGTCCTTGATGCCGGTCTGGGTATCGAAGTTTTAAGAACGGGTGTTGGAGTTTTTACAGTAAGGCCGATTTCTTACGATAAGGGGTCTGTAAAGTATGATACTTATCCCGCTATTCTTGGCTTTATGTGCTCAGGTGTTGAGCCCGTTACTACTACTTTTGTATCATCCACTAGTATCGGTACTGTAACAGTAACTTCTGGTGAAACAACAGGCAAAGTATTTAGCTTTGTTATGATGGCTCAAAACTCATCTACACCTAGCGTGTAAGGAGTCTTTATGCTTTTAAGTCCAGAAGCGAAGAAAAAGTTAACCTCATTTATTGTGATGCAATCTATGAGTAAAAACAAAGAATCAGAGGAAGAAAATACAGAAGAAGAAGATATATCTTCTGAAACTGGTAGCAAATTTGCTTCAGAGAAAATTATGGAAGCTATAAAATCAAATGATGTAGATGCTTTTGACAAAGGTCTTGGTGAATGGTTTTCAATGAGGCCAAGCGAAGAAAGCGAAGATTACTCTAATTCTGAAGAAGAAGATTAATAAATAGAGGGCCTTCGGGCTCTCTAGTCCTATTGAAGGTGTTTTTATGGCTAAGACATATTTACAGCTCAAAGCATACGCAAAAGCTAGAGCTAATATGGAAAATTCGGAATTTATAGGAGCAACTGAAGAAGGCTTTGTTGTAAATGATGCATATAAAGAGCTATATCACTTGTTAGTAGACGGTTACGAAAACTATTATACTAATAGCACCCCTGTTGAATTTACTCTGTCTGGGTCGTATAGCGTTACAGTAGCAACAAATCTTTATAAAGTTGTCGGAGTAGATAAAAAAACAGGTGGGTCATGGAGTAGAATAAACCCTTTCAACTTCGGCAATAGAACTAATGATAATGGTTACAACGGCGTTTTAGGCCACGGTTACATTGAGAATGGGAATGGTTACGGTTATTCGTTGGTTGGTAGAGATCTATTAATTAAACCCGAAGTAGACGGCGTTTATAGGTATTGGTATGTACCAGATGTTGTAGAGCTTAGCGCAGATCTAGATGAGATAGATATCGATTGTGAACGGTGGTGGAAATATATAGCTCTAACAGCAGCTATAGAATACTTAGACGACGAAGAATCAGATACGGGACATTTAGTTAAAAAGCTCGATAAGATGAAAAATGAAATCCAAAGCTATAGAGCTAATAGACAAGAAGAAAGCTTCACTGTTGCGAATACGGAAGAAACTGTTAGAAATTATAACGGTTACGAAGGAATGGGGTCATATTACGCATGAGTAAAATTGAACCCTTAGAATCTCAGCAGTTTATTAATCCTGATATCAATTCTCTTTTCGAGAATGTCGAAGATTTTGCAGAACAATTATCTAGTGTAGATTTTTTAAAAGGTAGCAAATTAGACGATATAACTATCACAACAACGGGAATTAATTTTGCTCACGGGCTTGATAGTAAATATGTAGGATTTTTTGTTTTAAATAGAGATAGCACAGCAATAATCTATACTGAAGATTCCTTAGATGATTTTAAGTTTATTAAATTGAAGTCTAACGTTGATACAGTTGCAACTATTTGGGTGTTTTGATGGCTTTAAAAAAAAGAATAATACCTTTAAATATAATGGAGTCTACTGACCAAATTACAGCAGATAAAATAAGTCTGAAGCCTAGCAATATCGAAAATATAAGGTTTGAAAAAACTGGAGAAGCTACAAAAAGATATGGTTTAAAGAGTATCGGTGGTGCTGGAATTGCAAAAGTTATACCGACAATCGGAAATAGTGGGTATGTGGGCAATGCTTCGGGTTTTTCTGGTATCGACCCTTACGATGATGAAGCCAAAGATATTATAGATACCCCATTTTTGACAATAGGAGTAAATAAGAAAAAGGTTTACTCTTCAAGTTCTGAAATCAGGGCTATTGCTCACGCTAGGGGCGAAAAATATCATTTTGTAGCTTATCACCCGAGAACAGGTGTTTCTGTAAGGCAAGAATCAAAAGCTTATTTGCTTGACGATGATTTTAACATAATCAAAGACATATCGGGCTCTAGTCCGTACTTAGCCTTAGATTATGAGTCTGTTCAAATAGTCAGTTATACAAAAAACGGATATGAGTGGGTTACAATTATAATCCAGTTAGCTACTACGGGCTCTGTTTATGCTGTTCATTTTGATGAAAATGGAGATTATAATTCTCAAGATGCTGTATTTGCATCTTCTACGACAAAAACAATAGCGGCGGTATCAACTGGTACAGGTTATTATATCGGAGGTATTAATTCAGCTAATAACTTCGTATTGTCTTTGTACGATGGAAGCTCTCACACAACTGTAACAGCTACAACAGCAGCATTTTCAAACTATGGCGTTGGTTCAATTACATATTTTTCAGATTACGTTATAGCTATAATAAATCCAATCGATCCAAGCGGCGCAACTACTGAAGCAAAATTGGTCAGAATCCCTCTTAGTTCTTGGGCGACATCTATAGCTCCAGTTATATATTCATTGATTGTAGGAGGTTCTTATCTACCCAAATGGGGCACTGTTACTAAAGTAGATACAACTTACTACGTTATATCTTTAACTGATTACGATGCTTCAACGGACGAAGTCAGATCTTTAATAACCAGAATGGCTAAAACATCTACTAGTCTAGCGACTGGTATACTAACAGAAAGATGTAGCAGTATTGGACACGTTTTTATAGATATTGGACGAGCATATGCTTTATTAATGACGCAAAACGGATATAACCCAATTTATCATTTAGTGCGTGTTAATTTAACATCCAAATATTATGAAACTATTAGCTCTTTTCTGAGTGGTCAAGCTCCAACTACTGAGTTCTATGCTAATGGCATGGTGGGGCAAAATACAATTCAAGGTCAAGATCAATTGTTATATAGAAGCCAGCCAACATTTTCTACTACTGTTGGTAAGCTTTTTACAATTGTTCCGGTTCAACCATTGGGGCAAGATTTTGCTAATTGGAGATCGTTAGAATTTGATTTTAATTCTCCTGTAGATTCTATGGAAGCTCACGGACTTAGTGCGATAGCTTCGGGGTGTTTTGGAACGTGGGACGGCTCAAGATATATCAGAGGTGTGACAGCATACCCAGAAATAATTTCGGTTTCCTCTTCAGGAGTAGGTTTTAATTATCAATATATACCCGTTTATCGGACAATTGACGGCAATGGCAATAAAGTCCGGTCGCTAGTTGGGCCTGTGTTCTCATACTCTACAGCTACAGCTACATCTAGCATATCAGTTAAAGGTGTGACTTTTGCTAAAAAAGCATTGCTATTTAATGATTACCCTTCTTCATCTAACGGAGTAGAGCAGGGAGTTTATGAGCTGTATAGAACTGAACACAACGGTATAATTTTTTATAAGACAGCAGAGTCATTATATGCTGGTGCTTATTTTATTTCAGATAGTACTGATGATGGAGATCTTATCGATAATGAACTTCTATACACAACGGGTGGAGTGTTAGAAAATACTTATCCAGAAACGTGTAATAGTATGTGTTATTCCAACGGTCGTTTATGGACGGTTGGAGATGGTGATTTAGTACACTACTCTAAAGAATTTGTAGAAGGTCAATCCATATCTTTCAATGATGGCTTAGTTTATAAAGTTGGAGGACTTAGAAATATAGCAATAGCAAGGCTTGGGAAAAGACAATTAGTATTGAAAGAGAGAAGTTGTAATATAATGTGGGGGAATCCAGCGACTAATATTGGTACTGGACAAAGTTTAACTCACCAAGAATTATCTTCATCTATAGGTTGTTCAAATCCTGATTCGGTTGTTGAGATTGATAACGGCGTTATTTTTGAAAGTCATAAGGGATTTTATCAAGTTAGTACTAATAGTTCTCTATCATTCGTGGGGAAGGATGTAATAGATTACACTAATAATAACACTTGTACTAATTCAGCACACATAAAAGATTCTAACGAGGTTATATTTGCTTTTTCCAGCGGTATTGTTCTTGTTTACAACTATCTTTTTGGAATATGGAATAATAACACTACTAATTTATCTGGTACAGTTAATGCTGTTTATGCTGTTGCTGGTAATGCTTATTATAATTCCAATGGATTATACAGGGCTAAAAACTCTTCTGATTCAAATATCTATTCTGATACTAACGGTCTAATTGATTCAGATTATAAAATGAGCTACTCAACGGGATGGCTTAAATTAGCTGGAATATCAGGATTCCAGCGATGTTATCGATTATTTGTTGTAGGTTCAAAAACAACAGCGCAATCAATAAAAGTTACTGTTTATAACGATTATGATGACATTACACCTAGCCAGACAAGAACTTTTGCCCTTGCTGCTACAGATCCGTTAGAATTTGAATTACATATAGCTCGACAAAAGGGAGAAGCTATTAAATTTGTGATAGAAGAGTTAAACGATGTTGCTAACAGCGATTTAAAAATAAATAGTTTATCAATACAAATTGGAGTCAAGAGAGGCTTTAATAAGTTAAGTCCTGATTTGAGACTATAAAAGAAAGGGTTAACTATGGCTAATTTCTTTGAAAAAGCATACGACTATACGAAAGACAGGATTACTCCCTCAGAGGATGTTCAAGATCAGTTTGTAATGACTCCAGAACAGACCAAGATAGCGAAGGGGATAGCTCCTCATATTTATTACAGCCAAGATCATACTAGACGGGCTCAAACCCGTGAAGGGCTCAAAGCTCCTATCAATGATATAAATGGTAGAATTTATGGTTCTGATGGAAAAGGAGACCCACTAGGCAAGGTAAAAAATGATATTTATCCAGGTGTACCAAAAATTGGAGCTGGTGGATTTTACAGACCTGGAGGGTCTGAGAGCACATCGAGATACGGTAATATAACTCAACAACAACGCTCTCTATCTGATGTTTTAAAAGAGAGAGCCCTGGGCAATACTCCCTCAATTGCAGCAACAGCAGCACAACAGGCTCAAGATAAAAATATAAGTCAATCTATGGCGTTGGCTATGAGTCAGCCGAATAGTCCTCTAGGTCGTCGGGCAGTAATGCAGGGCCAAGCAATGGCAGGGCAAAACATAGCTAGAGATTTAGCGAATGCCCGCCTTGCAGAAATGCATCAATCTCAGCAAGAATATAGCGGATTGCTAGGTTCCATGTCTCAAATCCAAAGTCAAAGAGATCAAGCAGAAATGCAAGACAGGAGATCTAGAGAATTAGCTCAAGCGGAATTGCAATATAAACAAGATTTGGTCAGGTCTGGATTAAACAGACAAATGTATGGAGCGGCGTTTGATGTTATTGGAGCGGGACTAGAAACTTTTGCAGAGTGGTATAAAAGAAATCCAGGTGGTACAGAAGCGGAATATTTAAATCAAGTAAATGCGAGTAATGAAATACCAGAAGAATATCCTCCTTCATTCAGTGATAGTTTAGATAATTATCCAGATGCTGGAGAAACTGGGATATATGATTTACCCTCTACAGCTCCATATCAGCCTGAAACTACATTTCCTTCCTCTAACGAGTCTATGGCATTAACGGGTAGACTAAATCCAAATGATCGATACGCTCAATATTCTGATTACGGTCCAAATTACGATTATAGGAGGTATTAAAATGGGTTGGTGGGTTCCATTAGTTGTAGCAGGTGCCCAAATGGCAAAGGGCGAATATGATAAGCAGCAAGCAGAAAAAAAAGCATCCTCTAGAGATAGTGGTGGTAGTATGGGGGCTAGTTTTCCCTCTTTTGATGCCTCTAAGTACGTACAAGGTGATAGCTCTGTAATCAGAGAACCTGAAATGGTTCGACAAACCCCAGAAAGAACGCCTTATTATCAGCCGCAAATTGGGGGTGATATTGATGAGCGACTAAAAAAGTTAAGACTTTTAGAAGCGTCAAGAGGAGTAGAAATGTTGCCTATGCCTGAAGCTCCAGCTCTAGCACCTCCCCATTATCAGGGTGATAGATCAATATTTAGAACACCGGAAATGAGGAGATACTAAGCATGGGCTTTTTAGATGTTATCAAGCAAGGGGCGGCTTCTATTGTAGATGCTGGGTCAGCAGTTATTGATGAAGTCCAAGATATTCGAGGTCAAAAAAGAGTTGTGCCTCCAAAGCCAACACCTATAAAGACAATAAGCGAACCAGCTCCATCTATTCCAATTACTCCAGCCCCAAGCAAGACTATTACAAAAGTGGTTGAAAAACCTACTTATATACAAGCCCCTCCAGAAGTTCGATATAGAGAAATGATACAACCTCCAGCAGATCCAAAAGTAAGTTACACGCAGGATGTTAATCAATGGCGAACTCCAGAATATGAAGAAGCTCAAAGGGAGCAGCAACAAATACAGCAAGAGTATACTCAAAATCCTGTTTATGAAGCTGGTGTTGAAGATATACAAAGCAATCTAGAACAAGAAAGGGTAGCTATGGAAGCTATCCTTGGAAAAGCGCATGACTCTTATGAAAAGTTGAAAGACGTATCTCAATTCGAGGGCTATTGGGAAGATAAAAGCACAGGCTCTAAAGTAATGGCAGGTATTGGATTATTGTTCGGCGCAATGGGCCAGGGGATGCATGGAAAGAAAAATGTAGCTTTAGAGATATTACTTAAAAATATTGATAGAGATTCTGAAATTAAAGAAAAAAGGATAGTTAACCAACTAAGAAAAGTCAATTATTCAAAAGCAGGGGCACAGATTAAAGCTAAGAAAATAGAGCAATTACAACAACAATTAAATGATTTGTCTTTAGGCAAACCATACGCTGTAGCAGCCGCTAGAGCGGCGGCACTAGCAAAAAAAACAGGGAATCCTTTGCATCAACAGGCTTCAGATTTTATTGATCAATCACTAGCTTTAAAGAATATAACGTCAAAAGTAGAAGATTTAAAAAACTTGAAACAACAAAGCACGATGATGAATTATGCAAATCAAGAACAAGCCCCAAGAAGCACTATAACGAGTGAAACTATTACGGGTAAGATGCTTAGACCAGTATTGACGAGAAGCAACAGCGGAGGCAATAAACCTCTAACACCAGCTCAAGAATTTACTCAGGAAGACAAACTTAGAAAGTCTGCAACGTCTGGAGCATTTGGTAAAGCCTTCAGTTATGCCTCAAACTTCGAAAGGTTCAGAATAAAACTTAAAACAATGTTAAATTCAAAAAGTCCATATGATCATTATAATATTTTATTAGAGGCAGCTAAAATGCTTCAAGGAGATAATTCAGTTGTTAGAGATCCAGAAATGAGAGCTTTCATGTCTTCAACAAATTTTGAAAATACGTTAAGAAACTGGGTCAACAATTGGACACATGGCACAAAATTTGAACCAACTCAGATACGTGATTTATATGGAACTATTCAGAAGGGTTCTTCAGTATCTGCTAGACAGTATAAAAAGATGATTAGACCAATTTTGAATGCTGCTGATAAAATAGGTGTACCTCATGAAAATGTTTACAGCAAAGATGCTTTGTATATGACCGATGAAGAAGTTAGAGCAGAATATAAACGAAGGAAGGGATTAAAATAATGGCAAATGATAATCCTAGTGTTGAAGAAATGAGAGATTCCTTTGATAGCGAGGCAGAGGTTGATCATTCTCATGATCCAGAATTAGAGGCTATGCGGTCAGAAATAACCGGAGAATCCGCAATGATGCCAGAAAATCTTGATGCAGACAACAGAAAGCCTCTTGCTCAAAGGATTGGAGAAGGTGCCTTTGATATGGGTGTCCAAGCTGTTTCTTCAATACCGATTGTTACACCTCTTTCTGATGCTACTCTTGCTGCTGGTTATACATTAGCTAATATAGGACAAGAAGGTTACAATCCTATTGAAGAATATGGTCAACAATTCGGCAATATAAAATCAGCTAGAGAAGCTCTGTCATCACAAGCACAAGAAAGAAGTCCTGTTACATCTTTCATCGGAAGCATGGGGGCTGCTTCCACAATTCCCACAGCGGGGGCCGGAATACTTGGTAAAGCAGCATACGAAGGAGGACTAGCGTTAACTGATGCTATGATGAGAGGGAGAACACCGTCTCAGGCTGGTGGTGAGATGGCTTCAGCAAGTGCATTTCAGACGGCAATGGGAGCACTACCATGGCTTAGGGGCATTCTTCCAGGGACTAAAGTAACTCCAGATATAGTTAATAAGTTTTATGCTTGGGCTAGTAGTATGTTACGCCCCTCTAACAAGTTGAGTGCGGCTGAAATAGGCGATTTATATGGAGATGTTGAAGGGAGAAGACTAGTAAGAGCTTATGATAAGTCTGAGCTATCTAGAAAAAAGGGTGACGAGTCGCCAGGTCTGACAATGATTCAAAATACAAAAGAAGTAGCAGAAAATTTAGAAAGTTCTTTTAGATCATTACAAAAATCTTTTGGCTCAAGATATGCTAAATTTCGTGAGAGATTTATCGCCCCTGCTAGTTATCAAGACTTTATGACAACTGCTGATAATATTCATTATTTGCAATCGATGGCTGATGAAATCCAACTTAGACCATATAATTACTCATCTACTACAAAAAAAGCGATTAGAGATAATTTGAAAATGTTTGAAGGCGGAATAAGATCAGACTTTAAGAGTCTAAAAAATGCTAAGACATTTTCACAACTATCTAATAAAAATAAAACAGAAAATCTAAGAAAGCTTACTGAGAAATATAAAGCAGCAAAAACGGGTGCTGAGCAAGATATAATTGTAAATAGAATTATGTTGTTAAACGTTGCATATCAAAAAGATTTAAAACTAGCTACCAGGCTAGGCAAAGAAACAATGATTAGGTTTCGTAAAAATATGGGTGATTTAATTGATGATATATCGAAATCAAGAGATCCTTCGATATTTCACGGAAAAAAGGAAGATATAATATTATTAAAAGAATTAGAAAATAAAGCAAGCCAAGCTTTAGGCAAAGATTATATACGATCCGATTCGTTGGTAAATGCAAATATTGATTATTCAGAATTTCAAAACGGAGTCGATGATTTATTTAAATATCTAGCTAAGTCTAAAAAAGATATGTCATATCAAGATATGAGAAAAGGCAGTGTTGACCCCTATAAATTGTACGGAGGGATTAATTCGCAAGGGAAACAACGGAATGAGGAATTTTGGGCAGCCGTTGACAAAATGAAATCTTTCGTTACTGATGACACAAAAAATATCGAAGAAGTAATAGAAAAAGCAGGAATAAAGCCAGCATTTATTAGAATGCAACAATTAGTGGATGTTATAGCTAAGAAGGCACAAATAGAAAAAGCTAGAACGGCTGGAGGGCCTAGCTCCATGGGAGTTGACGAGGGCGTTAGAACTATGCTTTTAGCGTCTGGAGAAAAGAAAAAGATAGCCTATGCTATGTTAATAGCTCCTATTGCAAACCCTTTGGGATGGGCTAATATGATAGATAATTTTGCTGAAGCTTTTAGCACTAAAGCCAATAGAGTAAATCCTGGGGCATTATCACAGTGGTGGGATAAAGCATCTAAAAAAGTATGGAAGCAAACGCCTGGTATTTTTGGGGGGCCGAAAAAAGGTCAATTGAGTCCTGAAATGAACATATTGCCGAGTGTTGATATGTCTACACCTAAACTAATATCAAATATTCCAATCGATCCAAGGGGAATAGCAGCTAGGATAGCAGAAAATCCAGCAGCCGCAGCAACTAAAGGATTTGTTAGGCCGATGAAATATAA
>Ga0114918_10004449_pt1 | contig 12168 bp, 18 predicted proteins | sample LantaG_FD_87015 | JGI IMG/M metagenome (GOLD analysis project Ga0114918, IMG submission 87015) | Deep subsurface microbial communities from Baltic Sea to uncover new lineages of life (NeLLi) - Landsort_02402 metaG | ecosystem: Environmental > Aquatic > Marine > Oceanic > Sediment | place...
TTATCCAAGAGATGGGGGAAGATGGAATTCTTGTTACAAATTAACACAAAATGTAAAATAATAAATGGGAAGCGTAGAAAAACAAATAGATAAACAACTTAATATAATAATTGATAGGTATTTGAAACTAAAAACACCAATTAAAAATATTAAAAAATATTTAACTGGTAAAAACATCAAAACAATTATTGATGAATTAGTTGATCTTGAAGATATTTATATTAAACGGTATAAAAATAAAACTGGTAAAGATTTTAAAAATTTTGTTAAACAAATGATTATTAAAATCTTAAAAGATAGAGATTACGACATTAAAGATACAAGTGAATCATTAAAACATATAAAATTATTTGAAGAGTTTAATGATGAAGATTGGGATTGGGATGAAGAATCACCAAAAATTGGATTAAAAATTTATACATATGATTGGTCTTATTTCGTTGAATATGCAAAAAATAATGGAATAGTTTGGTCAAATGGTAATAGAGAAGTAAAAATTACAGATTTAGATGATGAAGGTTTAGAATATAAATCTCATTTGTTTGTATATTTTGTTAAAGACAATAATATAATTATATCTGAATATCGTAAAAATGATTATGACATTACTAACTATCATCGAAATTATTAAAAGTAAAATAATATTTTAATATATAATAAAAATAAAGGAATAAAAATGGAAAATTGGGAAAAATATTTTGAAAGAAAAGAAGGTGTAAGTGATGATCAATCCATGCATGATGATATAAGAGAAGAATTATTAGATTTTTTTAATTGGATGGATGAAAATGGATTTATAACAGGTAATTATACACCTTTTAAAGATATAGATAATCCTGTTGATGGATACATTGATTGGAAAAGAAAAAATAGCAAGTGGGCTTGGTAAAAAAAAATAAATAATTATGAGAAAATTAAATAACTTATTAACATTTAAAAACTTCACTGGTAGTTTACCAACAAATGATCAAAAGAAAACTAAAAGAACTGATGTTGGTTTAGATATACTTAAAGAATCCAATAGAGAAAAATATGAAGATTGGGGTAATGAAGATGGATCAGAAGATTGGGAAATATATTGTGAGGATGGTGATTTTTTCATTGAGGAACTTACAGAAGATGAAGTTGATTTATTAGATAAACAAAATTTACTTTATTGGAATGACGACACTGGTTTAGGGACATCTTTGATGTTTTTATTTAAAGAAAAAGACTTACCTAAAATGGAAAAAGTTCTAGGTAGAAAATTAAAATAAAAAAATGAGAAATTGGGAACAATATTTTGAAAGTATAGTAATACCTGGAATAAAAATTGATGAGTTTATCAATGATATTGAACCAGCAAATGATAAATATAAAAATATATTAGCTGGATTCTATAATACATATGAAACTTATATTGATATAGAAGATGCTGATAAACATATATTTAAAATCAATGATTTAACAGGTGATATACTGAATAATAATAGAGTATCTTTTACAGCAATGGTTTTTGAAGAAAATCAATTAGAAGAAAAAATAAAAGAAAATATTATTCTTCTATCAATGCAAGAATTTTATTCTAATCTTCCTAATATGATAAATATCTATGGCATAGATATTAAACCTATTTCATTCGTTAATAAAGAAGATTTAGAATATACAATAGATAACGCAATTACAATACAAGAAACAATAAGAATAATAACCCAATCTTCAGGTAACAAGTATGAAGGTGAAAAAGATGGATACCATATTTGGTCGAAAAAACAATAACATCAAAATGAGACCTGATTATCTGGACAAATTAAAAAACAAAAAAAATAAAAATATGAAACATTTAAAATTATATGAAGATTGGGATTCAAATCAAACATTAACTAAAGGTGAAAAATTGGTTAAATCCGTTGAATCACATGGATTATCTGTAGGATATAAAGTAATCATACCACAATTTAAATATGGTAATGAAACTTTAACAAATACAAAAGGAACTATAAAACAGATACAATTATCATATGTTAATGAACAACCTAGATATCATTATAATATTTATTTTGATGAACCAATAGGAAATGATAAACAAGTTAAAAGAGACAGTTGGATGTTTGGTCCTTATAGTGAAAAACCAATAAATAGTATCAAAAAACAATAAAAGAAATGAAATTTTCAAAAAACTTAGTAAAATTTAACGATTTTGATAAAACAAACATTCTACAAGAAAGTTTATCTATTAATAAAATCATATTAGATGTGCCTTTATTTATAAGAATGTTAGAATATGCTAAAGAAGATGCTAAAACTGATATGGATTTACATGTAGTAACTGAAAACATACTTAATCTTAGTTCAGAAGGTAAAATGTTAACAATGGCAGATTACGACAAAATAGTTAAAATTTAAATTTCTTGTGAAAAATCAGATGGTATAGTAAAATAAAATGTTGAACCCTTCATAGGTTCAGATTCTAACCACACATCACCTCCCATTGCACCTAACAATCTTTTTACTATTGGTAGTCCTAACCCACTACCTCTACTATCAGTGTGTGTAAACTCATCAAAGATGTTATTGAAATTATCCTTAATTATACCAACTCCTGTATCTTCTACATAAAATACAATATTTTTATGTCTAACCTTAAAACCAATTTTTATGTGACCATCTGTTGTAAATTTAACAGAATTAGATACTAAATTACTTAATATATGTTTTATTCTTTCTCTATCTGAATATATTATTACATTTGTTGAACTATCAACATATAAATCAACACCTTCAACCAATCGACTTCTATATTCATCACACACTTCATTAATAATATCTAATAATATACATTTATTATTAGATATCACTATATCATTTACACCTATGTTTGTTATATCTAAAATATTATTTATTGATTTAATCAATAAATTTGAATTTCTTTTTATGATTTCAACATGAGCCCTTTGTTTAGATTTATTATCAGTATCTATTAACAAATTTGAAAACCCAACTATATTATTAAGTGGTGTCCTAATAGTATGTGTGATATTATTGAAAAATATAGATTTCAAATCATTATATTTCTTATCATCATCTATTATTTCTTCAATAATATTACAATACCCTGCCAATTTATCTCCAAATTTAAAACATTCAACATAAACATCTATATCACCCTTTACACTTTTCAACATATCAACAATAGAAATATAATCAACAGTATCCATATAATCCCTTATACAAAACTTAAATATATCACAATATACTACATCTTTTGGTATATCATTACCATAAATTTCTAATAATTTATCATTAACATATAAAAATTTACCATCATCTTTTCCTATTACAAATATACCAATGGGAGAATATTTAACAATTTTTTCAAAATCCATTTAATCAAATATTTTTTCTAACCAATATTCTATCATTTCATCTAACATTGTTTCAAATGTATATTCTGATTTCCAACCTATTTCTGTTCTTAATCGAGTAGAATCACCCTTAAGATCTCTTAATTCTTCTGGTCTCATATACTTTTCATCAACCGTTACATAATCTTTATAATCCATATCTAATTTATTAAACACATATTCACACAAATCTCTAACTGTATGAGATTTACCTGTAGAACAAACATAATCCCCAGGTTTATCTTGTTGCAACATCATCCACATAGCTTTAACATAATCTTTAGAATGTCCCCAATCTCTTGAAGCATCTAAATTACCCAATGGTAACTTATCAATCATTCCTCTTTTAATTTCTACAGCCATCTTACAAACCTTATTAGTAACAAAATTTATACCACGTCTGGGACTATTATGAACATGTCCTTGCCCTATACCACAATGAAATGTTCCACTTTCTGTTTCCAAATCATAAAACCAACCATCATAATCTTTCATTTCTATAATCTTTTTAACACTATTATTTGATATTGATAAATGGTGTTCATTATTAGGAATATATCCATTTTGAATTTTTCTTATAAATGTTCTACTTATTCCTGTTTCTCTTTGAATTTTTCGTTGTGAATAATTTTCATCTAATAATTCTTTAACTTTATTATATTTTTCTATATTATTTCTATGATTCTGACCTTTATCTGAATTACTTAAAATATTAATAGAATAATACAATCGTTCTTCTCCAAACTTAAATATATTTTCAATATTAATGTTATAATCTTGATTTGTTGTTCTTTTTAATAAAAATATTAATCCTGATGCTAAAGTTGCTGAATTAGTTTTAAAATTTTTAAATTTATACACACATGGATTTTTTTTCAAACCATCCGCATCATTATAACCGTTTAAAAAATTTAATTGTATATTTTTATTTGAATTCAATATAATTTTAGGTATTCTCTTTTTTTTATATTCATCATATATATCACTTAAATATTTAACTAACCATTTTTTATTTCCATTTAAATTATATTGCCAAATCTTTTCATTTTCATTAAACCCCGAAACATTTTGATATTTATATACTTCCCCACCAAGGTTTTCCCATATTTCTGAATATTTATTTAAAATGTTAACATTTTTACCTGTTAATCTTAATGGTCTACCTTTTTTATAGTTTCCATCACCAACAACAAATCCAATTAATTGAGATTCTTTTTCTGTTAAACTAATATTATTATCTATTATTACTGGATAATCTATAATATTAACATTGTCTCCTATTTTTATATCATTAAATGTTTTTTCTTCATTATTATCCATTATACACATATGACTAGATGTTGCCATATAAGCAGCATTTTTTGATATTATAAATCTAGGATTTTTATTATCATCATCTATATTATGTGGATAACAAGAAGCATATTTTACTTTAGTCCAACCATTACTATCCCATACATATAAATCTTTATTTACATCAACACCCTGATATTCTATTTTATTTTCATCTACTGAAATATTATCATTGGTGTGATATTTTACAATTTCAGATATAGGTTTTATATCAATATCATTTTCTATTTTATAAATCATTGGCATATAACCACTTATCGTTTCGTGATTAAACAAAATTCCATTACTAACAAATAATCCATAAGAATTTCTATAATTTCTTGTTAAATTATATCCAAATACTTTAGAACAACCATATGGACTAACAGGATTCATAGGTGTTGTTTCCCTTTGATATCCATCTTCATCTATATTATTTCCAAACATTTCAGATGAAGAAGCTTGATACATTTTAATTTTAGGATCAACTAATCTAATTGATTCCAATAAATTTAATGTTCCAATAGCATTTGATTCACACGTATAAATGGGATTATCAAACGATATTTTAACATGTGATTGAGCAGCCAAATTATAAATTTCATCAGGTTTAAATTCCTGAATAATACGTATCAATGACGACAAATCGGTTAAATCTCCATATTCTAATTTCAAATTTGAATCACCATATAAATGATTTATTCTATATGATTGATTTTCAGGTACAGAACTTCTTCTTACTATACCAACTACTTCATATCCCTTATCTAACAGTAATTCAGCTAGATATGAACCATCTTGTCCTGATATTCCTGTTATAATCGCTTTCTTTTTCATAACTTATTATTATTTTTTAATATATTACACACACATTCTTTTGGTGTTTTATTTTCTGTTTTAATTATAATATCTGGATTTTTTGGTTCTTCATAAGGATCATCAATACCTGTAAAATTTTTAATCTTCCCTTCTTTTACCAATTTATATAATCCTTTTGGATCTCTTCTAACACATTCAATTAATGGTGTATCAATATAAACTTCTATAAATTTATCACCAATAATATTCTTAGCATTTTTTCTTTGTTCCATATAAGGTGAAATAAATGCAACTATTACATTATAACCTAATTCTGAAATAACTTTAGCAACTTCAGCTGATCTTCTTATATTTTCATCCCTATCATCAATAGAAAATCCTAAATCTTTAGATAATCCATTCCTGAAAATATCTCCATCTAAAATAAAAGAATTATCTAAATGTTTAGCAAATTCTTCAGCTATTGTAGACTTTCCTGAACCAGATAAACCAGTAAACCAATATACTTTATTATCAATTTTACGTTTAACCCCAAAATCTGTAAATCTATACCAACATCTTTCATGATAATAATACAAAAACATCTTACCAATAAATTCAATAACAGCTAACCCTATTCCCAATTCTATTTCACCAGTTATCAACCAAACCACTAAAAATGTAAATGTAGTAGCTATTATTCTCCAAGTTATTGTTTTTAATAAGTGTCTTTTCTTATCAATCTTTATCATTTACATCTTTATACTTTTTTATATAATCACTACATACACCATAACAATGTTCAATATCTTTCAATACTAAATCATTTTTTTCAGGTAATACTGATATAGAATTTTTCATTAATTGTTTACCTGGATATGTCCAAATATATCCATTTGATGTTAATGTATAATCATCATTTTGATGCCAAAAATAATTTATCCAATTAATTTTTAAACTCTTACTTAATGTAACCAATTCATTAAATGATTCAATATTTTTACAATGTAACCATAAATTTTTTACATTATATATAAATTCATAAAAATCTATTTTATAAGTAGGTTCATCATGTCCTAAATACCATATATTATCAATAAACCATATATCAATTTCAACATCATAATCTAAATTTAAAGCATCCATTATATATTCAGGTTTATTTTCCATTTCTGGATTTTTCCCGTCTAAATTCCCTCTATGGGATATTAATTTCATCATTTCTTAATCCTAATTTTAAATCACATATTTTACATTGATCCCAAAGTAAAATTAAATCTTGATCATATTTATCCTTAATATTATATAATTTACATTTAGCTCTAACTACATGGTTTTTATTATATTTTAATACTTTCCAATATTTACAAGTTTTTTCACTATCATAACAATACATCCCTTCAGGAATATTATTTAATATTCTTCTTCTTCTTTTTAATGATTTTTTACATATCACTTTACATACTTATCATTTTTTGAACTTGGTGTCTTAACAACACAAGTTATAACATCTGTTAAACATTGAAAATCTGTATATTCACCTGGTGGTATAACAATTATATCATCTTCTTTATAACATTGCCCATTCATTAATACTTCACCAATAACTATAACAGTATATTCTGTAGAAATCTCATGGGTGTGTGATTCTTCACTATCTCCTATTTTATATCTTTTTATTGCGACTTCGAAATCTTTACTTGGAAATAATGTTGGTTCAAAATCACCTATAAACCAACCCTTTATAAAATTTTTTAATTGTGAACATTGTTTTTTCATATTTCATAATTATGTTTTTTCATTTCTTATTTTATTTTTTCAAATAATGGTATAAATGATGATGTATTATTTAATCGATACATGTTTTTTTGTTTATTATAATAATTTTCATTTAAAAACGGTTTAACATAAGAAATTTGTATTATAATTTGTTCTTTTTCCGATATAACATTTTCAACAACATATGAAAAAAAATACGGACCAGATTCTCTACCAATAATAATATCACATTTTGTAGAAATATAAGAATTTTCATTCAAATCATTATCTAATTCATATCCTATTATAATTTTACTTGATATAACATTATTTTTTATTATATTACTTTCATTTGATATTATTACTAAATATTTATCATTTTCTGACAAATAATCTATAATAAAATCCATATTTGAAGGATCAGATTGAAATGATTTTATATCACCATTAGATATAAATATATATTTTTCATATTTTAAATCATTAAAATAATTATCTATTTTATCTATTTTAAATTTAGAATAATCTATTTTTGGTATATATTTAGATATTTCATCTAATTCTATACCCAAATTTTTATAAATAATAGTAAAATTATAATATAGAGATTCAATTGTACATTGATGATATCTATGTCCATATTTAACATGAAACCAAGTATTTATATAAATATAATCATCATCTTCATAGTATAATTCATCATTATTTGGTTTTATATCTGTTTTTGTAATATTTAAATCATCTAATATATTATCTTTTAACTCATGATAATAAAACGCAGTACCAACATTTAATTTTATCATAATATCTTTTACAAACAATCTAGATGAATGAATGTCTCCATTATGAAAATAATTAAAAAATATTATTTTTTTCATATCATTTCTTTTTATTTACAAATATATTTAAATCTTCCGGTGTCCCCAATCCCCACATTTTCTTGATATTAAAAGTTCTTATTCTCTTTTTATCCAAAATATATTCATTATATATTGGTGCAACATAAAATTCACCTTTAAATCGTATATCTTTTTCTATCATTTGTTCAGCATATTTAACATATTCAGAACCTTTTTTATAAAAATAAACCCCAACAGTAGCAATATCAGAAATTGGTTTCTTTTCGGCAACTTCCGTTACATTTTCATTTTCATCTAATTTAACAAAGCTCCATTTTGGATGAGTTGCTTTAAATGTGACTATACCACCATCTGATTTTGTTTCAACCATTTTATAATAAAAATCTATAGGATTCCATTCTAAAAATTGATCCGAATTAGCAATTATTAAAGAATTATCATTATTTAAATATTCTTTCGCCAATAACGTTGTACACGCCGCACCTTCTGTTAATTCATCAACTTGAATAATTTTACAATTTGGTGTTATAAGATTTAATAAATGTTTCAAATTATATTTATCATAATGTTCTTTTCTCACCACATAAATATAATTAGCTTCAAATCCCAAATTTTCAGTAACTAATTGAATCATAGGTTTCCCATTAACTTCAATAAGTGGTTTAGGGAAAGTATATCCAGCAGTTTGAAATCTACTACCAGCACCTGCCATTGGTATCAAAATATTAAGATTATTTAATTTTAAGTTTTTCTTTTTCATTTCACTATTTCCTTTTATTTCATTTATGATTTTATCATATGTAACATCTTCTGGATTTTTCACCACTAAAAGATGAGATTTTGCATTTTGTGCTGATTCTATTCCTTTTGGAGAATCTTCAACTACCAAAGTTTCGTCTGGATTAACACCAGCATGTATCATACATTTTAAATACATTTCTGAACTTGGTTTTCCATTAACTACATCTTCATTAGATACAAAATAATCAATATATTCAATTATTCCTGTATAATATAAAAGAAGTTTAACAGTTTCTCTTATTGCATTGCTTGCAACATATACTTTATATCCATCTTTCTTCAAATCTTTAACAACATTAATTAATCTATCATCATGTTTAATCTTTTCCCGTATTAAATCAAAAGTATATTTTTGTTTAGCTGCATAAACTTGTTTATGAAAATTTTCAGATAATCCCTTATTTTCAGTTAATAAATTTAATTTTCTAGCAGTTGGTAATCCATCATAAGTTTCATGATGTTCAGACATTGTTATAATATATTTTTCATCAATTGATTCTAATGCCTTATTTAATGAATAATAATGTAATTCTTTAGTTGTAACTAAAACCCCATCCAAATCAAAAACTATTAATTTAATCATTTTAATTTATTAATTTTTTAAAATATCATCAAAAATACTTATTAAATATTCTATATCTAATAATGTCTTTTGTTTGCTAGTAACAAATGGTTCTTTAAAATAATTATTATAAAGATCATCATTATTATCTAACTCTATAATTTTATCAATAAGTTCTTCATCGTTATTATAATCAAAATAACTTAATATCGAATTTGTATTGAAATCTTCAGATATTCGTGTATTTCCCCAATAAATTGGTAAACTATTGGCAATCATAGGCTCAACCAATTTTTCTGTGGTGTACCCATCTAATCCATTTTTTATTGATGAATTTTCAAAAGCAATCGTAAATTTATAATCTCTTATAAAATTTATTTTACTAATAGAACCTTGAACACTACCACCATGTCCTGGTACACTAATATTCGTATATGGTATTACATTTGTATCTATTTTTTTATATTTATTTAACTTTTCAAAAAAATCTTTCCTTTTACCAATTAAACTACGTGCTATATAATTACAAAATTTTGTTTTTGGATTTAATTTCCTTTCATCAAAGAAAAAATTCATATCTTTTATTATACCATTTTTAATAAAATTATGTATATAATAAAGATATAACGGAAATCTATAATAATTTGGCATATCTATATGATATCCACTCATTCCAAAATCACAAGTATCATCAAATTGTTCATTAGACAAAAAAAATGGTTCACCACTAAAATAAACAGTTTTTACACCATTTCTTTTTGATCCACCACCTGATATTACTAAATCTGGATTATTATTATCTATAATAACATTATATTTATGTCTCAATATCCATATAAATACATTATCATTTTGATTAAAATCTGACCAAAAATGTTGATATCCTACTTTTAAATTCATTTCTTTTCCATATATTTTACATGAGAACCAGTTTTTTCTATCATTTCTTTATCGACATTAACAGATAAACATTCAAATTTATCTTGATCTGCCATACTAGGAACAAAAGCATACATCGTTTCATTATTTTTTTTCATTAATTCTGTAAATGCACCATCAGCAGTATATATACCATCTTTATTAAAATTGTACATCTTTTCAGCAAAATCCTTTTTAATTATTATACAATGTGTGCCACAAACATGTTTAATATTTTTTTCTACTTGAACTTTATAAAAAATATTTTTAAAATTAGATTTATATATATTAGACATTGGTAAATATCCAATATATACCATTTCCCAATTATCAGGTAATTCATCATAATACATTTTAAAATTTTTAAAATTATCATTGAAAATACAATCATCTTCTAAAATAAGAGCCATTTCGATATTTTCATCTACTATTTTTTTATAAAGATTTACATGACTCAACGTACAACCCAATTGACCATAAGTTCTTATACTACCTTTACTTTCATAATATTGTTTATCAACTTTAGTACCATCGACACCATAAAAAAATTCATAATTCAAACCTTCAAATCTTTTTTTAATTCTTGATTCTCTTATACTATCTTTTACTGTTAAAATATAAATATTATCAAAAATATCATTTAATTGTTTCATAATTTTATATTTTTTATACCAACATTACGTTTAATTTGAATAGCAGATGCTGTAACCATATCATTACTTGGCTTACTATCATTAATAACTATTCTTTCACCTCTATTTAAACCCATTACCAATTGATCATAAAATATACCTAACCCTAATAATTGTTCTTCAGTAAATTTTCTCATCGATTCTTTTCTACCTGTTGTTAAAATAATTCTATGACCATCACCTTCCCATTCATTTAATTTTTCTATTGTCCCATCTAATAATTCAGTTTTTGATAATATTTGAGTTGATAAATTTCCTTGATGTTTTATTAAACAACCATCTATATCAAGAAATAATGTTTTTTTCATTTCCATAATTTTTATTATTTTTTAATTGGAAATTCTAATCCAGTGTATAATTTAAATTGATAAGATGCTTGTATAATAGATAATCTCTTACCTGTTTCTGTTGTTACAATACAATCAATATAATCATTAGATTCATGTAAATCTATTTTTTCTACTGGTGTACAATTAAACACAATAGAATCCCTAATATCACTAATAGTTTCCCAATTTTTTCTATCTATTAATTCAAAATCCAAATCAAATAATTTAGCTGAATATTGAACCGAAGCTGAATAACCACCATTTCCAAGTATAACTAATTTTTCATGTGGAGTATTTTGAAAAAAATAATACATTACTTCTTTAGCTGCCACATAATCAGTATTATAAGCCTTTAAAATACCATCATTATTAACAACGGTATTTGCAGACCCAATTTCTAATACTTCATCACTTAATTCATCCACATATTTAATAACATCTTTCTTAAACGGCATTGTTATAGCAAATCCCTTAAAATTTAAAGTCCTTGCAGATTTTACAGCATCTTCAATATTATCTATAGAAAATGACTTATACAAAGCATTCAATCTATGGTAATTAAATGCAGCATTAAACATTTTACAACCATTATTACCAGCTTTTTTAGCAAATGAACCAAATATTTGCGTATCCTTATCTATCCTCATTTATTTCTTTCATTATTTTTAATTTTTCCAATAATAACTTCTTAATTTTATTATCTATATTTGGTATCGAATATTTTATTTTTTTAAA
>Ga0114918_10004450_pt1 | contig 12167 bp, 18 predicted proteins | sample LantaG_FD_87015 | JGI IMG/M metagenome (GOLD analysis project Ga0114918, IMG submission 87015) | Deep subsurface microbial communities from Baltic Sea to uncover new lineages of life (NeLLi) - Landsort_02402 metaG | ecosystem: Environmental > Aquatic > Marine > Oceanic > Sediment | place...
AGTTACAAAAGTAAAAGCAAGAGAAAGGAAACCTGAACCTATAAAAGAAATTGTCCAGCCTGAAGATGTAAAATACAAGACAATTATTATTGACCCTCCCTGGCCTATTCAAAAAATAGAAAGAAATGAGAGACCGAAACAAGGAAAATATCTTGATTATCCAGTTATGTCAATAGAAGAAATTAAAAATATTTCTATTCAAAAATGGGCTGATTCAAATGGTTGCCATATTTATCTTTGGACAACTCATAAATTTTTGCCTATAGCTTTTGAAGTATTTGAAGAATGGAATGTCAAATATCAATGCTTGTTAACCTGGGTAAAAAATGTTGGATTTACACCCTTCTCCTGGATGTATTCAACGGAACATATTCTTTTTGGACGGATTGGGACTTTGCCATTATTAAAGAAAGGAATTAGATTAGATTTTCCAGCTAAAGTTCGTGAACATTCCCGTAAGCCTGATGAATTTTATGATATAGTCAGAAAAGTTAGTCCTGAACCAAGATTAGATGTATTTGCAAGAGAAGAGCATAAGGGTTTCAAGTTATATGGAAATGAGGTAAATCATTTTGAGAAGAACATATAGAGAAGATAATGATTGGTCAGTTAATAAAATTCAACCTATTGCTGAAAAGTTATTTTATCAGAAATATTGGCCTGATTCTCGTATAATCCATTTAGATACAGGAGATAATGAATTAAAGAAAATTTTAGATGTAGGAGGAGCTGATAAACTTATAGCTCATTCTGATGGGAGTATTAGTTTTTTAGCTCAAAGATTTCGGACTTATGAGTTTAGAAAATATGATGAATTTACAATTAGAGCAAAAAGACCGAGTGGACATTTGACTGAATTTGAAAAGATGATTAAAGGAATTAAAGAAAAAGGATTATTATCTGCTTATTATTCTTATGGACATGTTAATGAAGATGAAGATGAGTTTTTAAGATTTCGTATAATTGATTATTTAAATTTTGCTAAAATGGTATTAAGTGGAGAATTATCTCCAGGAAAATTAATACCAAATAAAGATGGAAGTGCATATTTTTATGCTTGGAAATTTAAAAATTTACCTCATAAGTTAATACTTTTTGAATATCCAAAGCCTAAAATTTTACAGATGAAATTATTTTAAAAGAGGAATATTATGCGCGGAATAATTTTAGCAGGTGGTAAAGGTACTCGGTTAGGAATGTCAACAGAGGTTACGAATAAGCATCTATTAAATGTTGGAATTTTCCCGATGATCTATTATCCTCTGCAAACTTTAATCACTGCAGGAATTCAAGATATACTAATTGTAACAGGCAAAGAACATATGGGAGATTTCCTTGAGCTTTTAGGTGGTGGTTCAAGGTTCGGAGTTAGCTTTACCTTTCGTGTCCAAGAGGAAGTAGGCGGAATTGCTGAGGCATTATTACTTGCCGAATCCTTTGCTAATGATGAGAGTATAGCAGTCGTTCTTGGTGATAATTATTTTGAAGATAATTTTAAAAAGGATGTAGAAAATTTCAACGGTGGAGCTAAAGTATTCTTAAAAGAAGTCCCGGACCCAGAAAGATTTGGTATTGCTAACATTGAAGATAATAAAATAATTAAGATTGTAGAGAAGCCTAATGATCCTAAAAGTAATCTTGCAATTACAGGATTCTATATTTACGACTGGAATGTATTTGACTACATAAAGGAACAGGAGTATAGTTTGCGGAAAGAACTTGAGATAACTGATACTAACCAAAAATATCTTGAGAATGAGGATTTAGAATTTAGAGTATTAAAGGGATTCTGGTCGGATATGGGAACGCCATTAAGCTTATTAAAAACTAGTATATTTTTAGCTAACAAAGAAATAAAGGATAAAAGAGAATTAGAATGGCTAAAATAACAAAAGAGGTGATTTAAATGGCAGTTGTAGGCAGCCTCAGTGAGGCATTCGAGAACTCACTCGTATATTTTCTGAGAAATAATACTGTATTAGATGATTATTTTTCTACACGAGTATATATGAGCACACCTGATACAAATTTATCAAATCTGACAGTCCCTTTTATTGTTTTAAAAAATTATCTTAAACAGGAAGAAATATTTGCTGCGCCTCAAATGGCAGGAAACGAAAATAAATTAGTAATTTTTAATCTTAGCATAGGAATCTATTGCGAAACATTTGCACAGCAACGCTATTTACCTGAACTCGTTAGAAAAGAAATCAATGCTTCAGTGGTAGGCACTACTCCAGGGATTCAGATATATTCGGGATGGACTGCTGCGGCTTATGATGTCGGGACAGAGCTTTATGTTGCCGATTTAGATGTTGGAGATATTTATCCACTTGGAGGAGAAACCGAAGAGGATATTACTCGTAAATTCCGCTCATTCATAGATGCTACCAGCTCAGTTATGAAAGATTTTAGCAAAGTGTTTATTACCACATAGGAGATTAAAATGTCAAAGAAACAAACTTATTATTGGGAATTAAAAAGTATTGGAGATAGAGAATGTATTTTAATTAGGACTACCTCTTTCTCTGGAGAAAATGAAGTTATGATTACACCTGCCAAATCTACTGATAGAGAGATAAAAGAAACTATAGATGCTCTATTAGAGAATGAAGACAGTTATAACATTAATAAATATCTAATAAGAATTGGAAAGGAACCTGAGGATTTTGAGGATATTTATCTATCGCAACTTCCTGAAACAAAAACAATGAAAATTGAAAAGAAGAAGGAGAGCTAAATTGAACATACCTAAAAGTATTAAAATAGCAGGACATAACTACAAGGTGATATATCCTTATGATTTTATAAGAAATTATAAGCTTGGATCATTTAGTCCTTCACGACAGGAAATAAGAATAACTGATTTAACTAGAAATGGCTCAAAAAGGCATAAAGAACAGATAATGAATACTTTTTGCCATGAAATTCTTCATGCAATAGAATCGGAATATGTTATAGAATGTTTAAAGGAACGAGATGTAGAACTTTTATCTAATGGTTTGTATCAGGTTTTAAGAGATAATAATTTAAACTTCGGAGAATAAATTGACTATCCCTGAATTATGTATAAAGAGTCCTGAGCTTGGAAATGAAAAAGGATATTGTTGTATATGCGGAAAACAAACAAAGATAGGATACAAATTTTCCCTCTCGGATAATTTTACTGGATTTTCCTATCTTAAATTTGGTAATCTGTTTTGTCCTTATTGTTATACATTTATGAAGAATCAAAATTTTAGAAAGCATTGTTGGTTAGCGACTCAAGATGAAATATTATTCTTAAAAAGAAACGAATACCTACCTTATCTTCTAAATCCACCTAAAGATCCTTTTGCTTTTTATATTACTAAATCATTTAAGAAGCAGGGATTTCTTTCTGGATTTCAATATGTAAATTATAGCCAGGAAAATTATATAGTTTTAACCGATTTTGTAGGAAATGTATTAATAAATTTAAATATGGCTAAAAAAATGAGTAAATTAATTGAATTTTTACGAGAGAGAAAAGTAAGTAAAACTCAATTAACTACAGGGAATTATACAATGTTTATTTATAAAAAAGCAATAAATGAAGGTTGGGATAAAAAAATAGAAGAGACAAAAAAATATATAAGAGAACCACTATGGGAGGTATTATGCTATGTTGAAAGTTAATGATGAGGCAATTTTAGAGGACTTTTTAGGAATGATATATGGACGAATACTTTGGGGAAAAATGAGGACTTCGAAAAATCCTCATGATATTTTTAATCACCGAGTAAGATCTGCTGCTCGTAGACCTACTATTTACGCATTTGCTTCCAAACTTTGTAATTATTTTGGATTACAAACTTTACCGGTGGAAGCACAGAAATTACTTGATAAACTCCGTCCTATAGAAATAGAAGTTTTGAATACTTTATCCAGAGAACATATCCCGATATGCGTTAGGGCAATTATGAGGTTCCATCAGATTAAAGATGAAATTAAAAGAGTAAAATTAAATGGAGAAGAAAAATGATTAATAAATACGAAGGATGGATGTTAGCTAAATCTACAATTCATCACGGAGGAAATGAAAAAACTGGTAGTACTCCAGTTTTGCGAACAATTTATATGTATGTAGAAAATCAAGGTGAAATTCCAATGCCTTATATTAACGGAAATGCTATTAGAGGTAAATTAAGAAGATTGTTGATGAGAGATTTCTTTGAGCTATTAAATATTAAACCAGAATCATTGAATACAAAAGTTTATCATACTTTCTTTACAGGCGGGGCATTAGAGTCTACTGAGGATACTTATGGAATTATTAATTTAGAACTGCGTAGAGAAATTAGAATATTATTCCCACCATTAGCTTTATTGGGTTGTGCTATAGGGAATCAAATGATCCCTGGCAAATTAAAAGTTGGACATGCATTTCCTATCTGTTCTGAATATTTAAAATATTTACCTGAAAGTTTAATAAAAGATGAGCGTACTAAAATGTCAGTAAGAACCTTTACTGATGAATCATTTCAAACAAGAAGAGATGATTTAAAAGCCGAGCGAAAAGAAGATGAGCAATCTACCCAAATGAAAATTGAATATGAATGTTTCATTCCAGGGACTAAATTTTATCACTGGTTCGTTTTAGAATATCCTACTGAAATGGATATATCTTGCTTTGGTAGATGTATGAATCTATTCAAGCAAGCTCCTTATGTAGGTGGAATGTCCGCAATAGGAAATGGAGAAATAATGTTTGAATATAATCCTAAATTTCCTCAGGATAAAGAATATCTTGATTTTGTTAGAGAACAAAAAAATGATATCGGACAGCTGATAACTAAATTAACGGAAATATTATGAATGAATCAGATTATTTTCTGGATAAGTTTCTTCTTGGTTCAATCAAATATAGAAGTAAAGAGAAATATATTCCTCTTAAGATTAAATTTTATTTATCTGCTCCTATTTCTCTTACATTCCCTTGGATGTATTTTGATGGATTGATTGGGCATTTATTAACTATTGACGCATTGGGAGAAGATTTTTATTTACTCCCGAGGAAATTTCCTTTTTCAAGGTTGCTAAAGAATTCTCAGATTCCTCATTTTCCTATCAAGAATACGAAAGGATTATATCACTCATCGGCTTCTATTCTTGATACAGATAGAAAATCATTAGAAATAATGTATAAAAAGTTTGAAGACAGGTGGGCTGGAGGTAGAAAGAAGATTTATAGGGGTTCAGGATTTTTCCGTGATTATATGATTCAACATATCTATATCCCTACAAGAACAGTTATATTTTATGTAATGGGAAAGAAAAAAATATTAACTAATTTATGTAGTTTAGTTACGGGATTAGGGGACAATACACGATTAGGCTGGGGAGCAGTAAAAAATTTTGGGGTTGACAAAATTTCAAAAGACTATAGTATAATAAGAAAGGGGATCGCTATGAGACCTATCCCCGAACATTTATTAAGTTATTCATCGGAAAAATTTAACATTGCATGGAAACCTCCATATTGGGCGGCTGAGAGTGTGGGATTATGTGCTCCTCCAGGGGCAAAGGTTAAACTGAAAAATGAATAAGATAAAGTTCCCAGCATTAAATGTTAAGATGGTTGATATCAACAAAGTTATGGCAAACGATTATAATCCTAATTTTGTTGCAAAACAAGAATATGAATTGCTTATCCATAGTATTTCCGAAGATGGCTTAACCCAACCTATAGTAGCTTTCCATAATAAAGAAAAAGATGAATATATCATTGTAGATGGATTTCATAGATATAAAGTTTTAAGAGATTATTTTAAATGTTCTCAAATTCCTATTGTAGTGATAGATAAGCCTCTTCGTGAAAGAATGGCTTCTACAATTAGACACAATCGTGCACGAGGTAAACATAGAGTAGACCTACAGGCAGAATTGATAAAATCATTATTACACAAGGGCTGGAAAGATTCTGATATTGCAAAACATCTTGGGATGACAGAAGAGGAAATAATAAGATTTAAGCAAATTGTAGGGATAGCTAAAATATTTAGTAATTCAGAATATTCGAAATCTTGGGGAGAAGAAAAGAATGAGATGGAAATACGGTAATTCTTGGGAGAAATATCCTATAGAAGCAGGGGAAATATGGCATGAAATTAAAACTGATTCCTATATATCAGTTGGAGATATCAGAGATGATCTTCCTATATTTTTGAAAGATGCTGATATGATATATTGCGATCCTCCCTGGTCAAAAGGAAATGCTAATTGTTTTATTACTAAAGCAAACCTTGATTCTTATATAAAAAATTTTAATGGATTTTATAAGGAATTTTTTAAAAAAATTAAGGAAATTAATTGTCCTGTATGTTATGTTGAAATAGGAAAACAGAATGTGGATATTTTTTATAGCGAATTATCCAAAATATACTCTTATATTAATTGTTGGAGGGTTACATATTATAAAAAAAATCCTTGTTTCTTATTGAGAGGGGGATATAGTCAATGTTGTTATAATTATTCCGGGATGGATGAGAAGGATATCCCTGAAATTACTATAGAGATAGAAAATCCTAGAAAAGTAATTGATATGTGTATTGGGCAGGGACTTACTGGGATAGCAGCCTTCAAAAATGGGAAATCTTTCTATGGGGTGGATATTAATAAGCGGAGGCTTGCAGTTTTGATTGAGAGAATTACTAAATTAGGTGGAAAATTTGAGAAATATAATCTTTAGTAAAAATATAAAGAATATTTCATTAGATATTAAAGGAAAGACAGTTTGTATATATGAGAAGAGATATAAAGAAATGCTTCCTCAAATTAAAAATACTAATCATATTGAATTTTCATATCTAAAAAATAATTATAAAGATCAGAACTTTTTTGATGGTGTTAATAATATAGTATTCATAGGTTTAAATAAGATTTTCAATTTATCATCAAGGATAGATCCCATATTTGATATTTTACAATATAATCTTTCTAATATTCAAATTTTTTCCATAGATACATCTCCCTATATTGGAGATATATGGAGAATTTGGACACATTTTAGTTTTACCAGGAATGATTTCGGAGGATATACTTATAGCTATTTATTACAAACAGATTATAATAAATATCTAAGTGGATTCTCTAATAATAATCCTGTAAGTATAGAAAAAATAAAAGAATATGCTAAAAATAAGATAAGAATTGAATATGAAATATATTTTAGCACTCCTCAGATAACAACTTTTAAACTTCCTCCAGCTATTCATCAAAGATATCAAGTATTAAAGAAAGAATTGTTTGATAAGTATAATCGTATAGGACCGATTATAAAAGGCTTATCTAATTTTGCTAAAGCTTGCTATAAAAAAAGGAATATTCCTCAAGAACATAAAATATTTGAATTTCCTGATGATATAAGAATTTTGAAGACAGATTTAAAAGTGGACGGATATTTAACTAATAAACTCGTAAAAAAAATAGATGAGGTCAATTCTGTAGTAAGAATATTAAAGGGGATACAGTGATAAAATATTATAATTATACAGTTTTTGAAGCAGCCGTAGAGCGTATAAAATATATTTTTGATGGATTTGATAATATTATAGTCTCTGTTTCTTCAGGAAAGGATTCTTCGGTTTTATATTCGTTAGCATTAAAAGAAGCGAGAAAAAGAAATAGAAAAATAAAAGTATTTTTTCTTGACCAGGAAGCCGAATATGAAGGAACGGTAAAGATTATGAGAAAAATAATGTCGGCTAAAAATGTAATACCAATGTGGTATCAAGTGCCAATTTATATGACGAATGCTACCAGTTATGAACAATCATTTTTATTCGCATGGGGCGAAGGAGAAGATTGGGTTAGGGAAAAGGAAAGTATAGCAATTAAAAAGATTAAAGAAGTCTATCCTAAACGATTTTATGATTTTTTTGATTGGTTAGAAAAAAAACAAACAGAGAAGACGGCATTTTTAATAGGATTACGGTCTAAAGAATCATTAAATAGATTTAGAGCAATAATGAAAAATCCTGGATATAAAGATATTTTATGGAGCACTAAAACTGCTTCGGATTTTGTATTTAAATTTTACCCTATTTATGATTGGACATTCGGTGATATTTGGAAATATATTGCAGATAATAATATTCCTTATAATATTGTCTATGATAAAATGTATTGTAAATTAGGTAAGAAAAAAAATAAAATAAGAATTTCAAATCTTATACATGAAAAATCTTTCCGTTGTTTGGCAGAATTGCAGGAAATAGAGCCTGAAACTTACGAGAAACTCTGTAAAAGATTAAAAGGAATCCATACCGCTTCCAGATATTCTAAAGAAACTATGATGTATAATAATGATGTTTTACCTTCTAAATTTAGCTCATGGAAAGAATATAGGGATTATTTATTAAATACTATTCCTATACTCATAAAATATAAGGAAAAGATGATAAAAAGATTTAATCAACAAAAGAAAGCTGAGTCAATTTATCAACAACAATGTAAACAAATATTAATAAGTGATTGGGAAAATAGTGTTCCCATAAACATTAAAAAGGAAAGCAAGGAAGAATTTATTAAAAAATGGTGGGATTTACTATGAATAATAAATGGAAAGAGGCATTTCTCATCCATAGTAAAACTTCAGAATATAAAGAAAATATTAATGAGGCAAAGAAAATTATCAGAAATACTTTCCAAAAATATCAACAACCATATATAGCTTTTTCAGGCGGGAAAGATTCTACCTGTATGACTCATTTAGTTATCCAGGAAAATCAAGATTGTATGGTATTGCACTGGGATTTCGGTAGATATTATATTCCTCGTAAGATTCATCAAGAAATAAAAGAAAACATCAAAAAAATGGAGATAAAGAATTTAAGGATTGAAACTTCTGAGCAATATGAAATTTTAAAGAGGAAAGCAATTAATATATTAGGAAAAGAATTTATAGAAGGATTAATCCCACGATTAAGTGAAGAAGGTTATGATGCTTCATTTATAGGATTACGAACAGAAGAGAGTTATAAAAGAAAAAGAAGAATTAAAGCAGGCAGATCATTAACAGAAATCCCTGAATTTTTCCCTCTTAAAAATTGGACATGGATGGATGTCTGGGCTTATATAGTTGAGAATAATTTACCTTATTTATCCCATTACGATTTATATGCTCCTGCAATAGGTTGGGATAAAACTCGTTTTACTACCTTTTTTGATCCCGAGTTTGATAAATATGGATGTCAAAATATAGATAATTTTTTAATGTGGAGATATAAAAATGCACAAAGTTAATATTGTCATTCCAGTATATAATGGACTAAAATATCTTGAACCTTTATATCAGAGCCTTAAAGCTGGTATTACTGATATAGATTATGTTATAACAATTATGAATGATGGTTCTATTGATGCGACAGAAAAATGGGCTATGACTCACCCCGATATTAAATATATTAAGAATAAAATTAATTCAGGATTTAGCAGAACTTGCAATAGTGGTGCTAAAAGCCTGGATTCAGAATATATTCTTTTTCTTAATCAGGATATAATCGTTAAGCCAGGATTTTTGAATAAAATGTTAGAAGCGACAGAAAAAGCTCCCTGGCCTAAAATTGTAGGAGCAAAATTATTATTCCCAGGTGAGAAGATTATTCAACACGCAGGGATTAAATTTATGGCTATCGGGTATCCATATGAAGTAGGGAAAGGAGAATCATCTGAAAATCCTATGTATTGTAAAACAGGGGAAATGGAAGCGGTAACGGCCGCATGCATGTTGGTAGAAAGGAAACTTTTTGATAGAATAGGAGGTTTTGATGAAGATTTTATAAATGGTTGGGAGGACAGCTCATTTTGCCTTTCTGCACGGGAACACGGAGCTCATATTATTTACTGTGCAGAAGCGAAGGCTATTCATTATCTTTATTCTACTGAAGAGCGATTTATTCATGAGAGAAAAAATAAGAAATTATTTTTTAAGAAATGGATTTCTAAGATGGATCCATGTGTAATAACTCCAGGTTGGATAGCTATTGCTCCCAGCTGGGAATGCAATCTTAAATGTAAACATTGTGATATCTGGAAAAAACAGCCTTCTAAGGAGATAGACTTAAATGAGTTTAGGACTTATATTGCTCATGAATTTTACTCTAACATTACTAATGTAGCTATTTTCGGAGGAGAACCCACATTATACCATGGAATCTCAGATTTAATTGCTCATTGTATGCGAAGATGGCCAGGACAGGAAGTTGGTCTGGTTACTAATGGGACAATGCCAGTAATACAAAAAAAAATCTGGGAAAGTTTCGCTAAAGCAGTCGAAAGATATCCAGTTATTAGAGTTTCTCTTGATGGCAGAGAGGAAGTTCATGATGAACTTCGGGGAAGAAAAGGAGTATTTAATGAAGCAATGGAAACAATTCATATTCTTAATACTCTTTGGCCGGGTAAAGGTGGAATTAGTATTACAGTTTATCCCGAGACAGTAGATGAATTACCTTATCTTGTGGAAATGGTGGAAAAGATGGGAATAACTTTCTGTCTTCGTGCAGGTGTATCAGGTAGCTATTTCGGTGGTAAAGTTGAAGAGAAATGGACTCCTGATAAGATTATGAAGATAGAAAAAATAATAAATGAGACTCCTTCCAATTTGAAAAGTTTCGATAAATTTGTTTTAGCAATCCCTGAATTTCTGCGAACTGGTAAACATAAAGCGTGTGTTGCTTATAGGAAATCTTTGGTAGTTAGTCCTGATTTATCAGTTTCAATTTGTCACGAACTACCAGCAATAGGACATTTAAGAGATATTCCTAATATCTGGGGTAAAACGAGGGAATGGTGTCAAATGGGAGTGGATTGCACAATTAATAAATGCTTTAAGAATAGCTGCTTCATAGATGGACCCGGAAGTTTAGTTTACACGGAGAATTAAATGATTAAATATTCGATAATAATCCCTACTTATAATAGAGATAAAAATTTATCCTGTTCGCTCATGGCACTAGTTAAGCAAACTTTTCCTATTGAGAATTGGGAAGTTATAATTGCTGATGAGAGTAATATTCCTATTTCCTCATTAGCAAAAAGATATTCTGAATTCTTGAATATCAGGTATTTCTGGAGAAAGAATGAAACCTATAATCCTGGGCCAATCAAGAATATTGGAAGCAGAATAGCCTCGGGAGAAGCTCTTATTTTTGTAGATGCAGATGTAATCCTTAACGACAAGGCTCTGGAATCTTATGATAAGATTCATACTAAATATCCAGAAAGTATTATCCTTGGTAGATATGATCTTTTGATGCCCCAGGATATAAAAGAGGAACGAGTTGCTAATGATTTTGATAAAGTAGTGAGCAATCAATTTCCTATCCCAGTTAATTGGGCGCCTGGTCCGATTCCGGGAACTGATCCACGCTGGAAGGATGAGAAAACTCAATACAAGACTGAACCAGCAGGAGATTTTGCGCTGGCATTATTCGGTGGTAATACTTTGATACCTAAAAAGCTATTTGATGTATCAGGTGGTTTTGACCCTAATATTACAGGACACGGAGGCGAGGACTGTTGTCTCGGGAGAACTCTTGAAAAGATAGGAGCTAAAGCAGTATTTTCTGATAAAGTTATCGGCTGGCACATCTGGCATCCTCGTAATCAAGAGGCAAACGAAAAGAGCGTAAGGAAAAATATTGATTATATGCACAGAAAATTTAAATTGTTTGAATATGCGGAGAAAAATGAGGAAAATAATGGATAAAGGAGAAATAAAAAAAGAAATAGTTAGAGATGTTTTTATCTTTCCAAATGGCAATGTAGTTGTGACAGATGAAAAGGGAGAAATGATTACAAGATTACAAGGTAGATGGATTGAAAGGGCAAAAGATATATATAAAGAAGCAGATAGTTTAACGCTTTGGTATGATAGTCGGATTAAGAAAAATAAGGAGAAATAATTGACAATCGGGGAAGCTCAAAAGGAATTGGTAGGCAAGAGAATAATAGGTTTGATAATAAAGGATGATGTGATTGAAATGACAGTTGAAGATAAGAAGATAGAAATTTTTAGCTCGGCAGGTTATTTTAATCCTGTTGAAATTATGATAGATGGAGAGGTAGTTGATAAATGATTAAATATTCCATAATTATCCCCACTTATAACCGCACTCAAAATTTACTATGCGTGTTATTGGCAC
>Ga0114918_10004451_pt1 | contig 12165 bp, 4 predicted proteins | sample LantaG_FD_87015 | JGI IMG/M metagenome (GOLD analysis project Ga0114918, IMG submission 87015) | Deep subsurface microbial communities from Baltic Sea to uncover new lineages of life (NeLLi) - Landsort_02402 metaG | ecosystem: Environmental > Aquatic > Marine > Oceanic > Sediment | place: Baltic...
AAAAAAACGGAAAAACATCCAAGGGGGAGAGCGGAGTTTTTTTTTTTTCCCCCTTGGATGTTTTTCCGTTTTTTTCCTTTCTCCGAGAGGTGCAACCAAAAAAAAACAAGCACTCTCTTGTTGCCACCAAGCCGAAAGAAAAACACGTTTCTTTCTCTCCTCCCCGTGAGAGAGAGCCCCCCCTCTCCCTTTCGATCGTCTCACATTCGCGAATTGCCAAGGCTGGCGGCGGCGAATCCCGGAGACCTCGACGATTAGTAGATCGCTATCAAAGAAAATTTGGAGAATGTCAAACCCAATCGTCTTCTCGGCGCCCTCGGTGCCTGCCGTGCTGCCCTTTGATTTCCTCTATGCTCACTTGAGCAGCAAGCCGTTCAGGTGAGAAGATGCACTGCAGATGAAAATTAGAGGAGAAGAGCGGCCTCATGGTGGGGACGCTTACGTCGCGCAGGTGTTTTTCCGGCATTGGAATCGTGCCCACCCTTGCGGACGGGACCGCCCCGCCGGACGACTGTCGACCTCGACCTCAATCGCCTCTTCCTTTCTCTCTATTTCTCTTTCTCCCCTTCAACCACATCGCAGGTTCACCGACCTGCCCAAGCGGGTCCGAGGAAGCGGGACGGGTCTCGAGGAGCTCACGGTCCTTCGATCGATGGCCGTGGGGAAGAGGCTCGCTGCCGACGCGGCAGGAGCAGGTGAGGCCTCCTCCTCCTCCGCCGCCGCCGCCGCCGCCGCAGAGGAACCTCTGGACGAAGCCGAGCTCCTCTTCCGCACGAGCCGCGGCGCGGGAGAGCGCGTGTCGTGGCTCAACAAGTATTTGAGCGCCCTCGAGGCGTTCGAGGCGTTCCTGAGGTCCGAGGGCATCCTGGAGCCGCGCCCGCCGACGCCGCGCGTGCCTCTGCCGGGCGGCGGCATGCTGAGTATTGTTGCGGACGCGATTCGGAGCGTCGACGACGTCGCGAAGACATTAGTCTTCGAGTGGCAGTCGGCGCTCGGGGGCGGCGGTGGATTCGAGAAGCTGTTTGGGCTGTCTGCCGAGAAGGCCGCGACGACGGCGCTGCTGGCGGCTGCGCTCAGGAACGCCGGGACGGCTGCCGCTGCGGCTGCCGCTGCTGCTGCTGCTGCTGCAGCGGCGAGCAACAAGGGCGGCGCGAGTGGCGACGGCGGCGGCGGGGAAGACTCCTCCTCGGGCGCCGCCTTAATCAATGCCGCCGCGCTCTTCCGTCGCGCCGCGGGGCTCTATGACGCCATCGCCTCCGCAGGGGACTCTGCCGCGTCTCTTCCTCCCCTCGCGGAGCTGCGCCCCTCGGCGGCGCGGGCGCTCTCGTGCCTCTGCCTCGCCGACGCGCAGGCGCTCGCCGCGGCCAAAGCGAAATCCGCCGCCGTCAGGGGTTCCGCGTGGGCAGGCGCCGCGCAGCTCTACCACCGTTCCGGAAAGGAGAGCGCCGCCGACGCGTCTTCGGCGTCGGCCGCAGACTCGGCGGGCGAGGGCGCGGGGGGCTCAGCGGCGGTGCCGCCGCCGCCGCTCGCGGCCGCGTCGGCCGCCGCAGCGGCGCTCGCGGCGGCACGGGCCCGCGCCTCGGCCGCACAAGCCGCGTTCGCAGAGGAGGCCGGCGGCTCCTCCGCAGGAGCCGTGCCCGACCCAGGAATCGCGATGGCGCACCTCCGCGAGGGGCTCGCGGCGCTGCAGGCAGGAAAGAAAGCAGCAGAGCGCGTCGACGACGAGCAGCAGCAGCGGCGCAGGAAGAACAGCAGCAGCGGCGGCGGCGGCGGCGCGATGCCTCCCCTGGGCTCCTCGTCTTCGTCGTCTTGGGCCGCGGCGTTCGAGGCCGAGGCAAAGACCTTCGAACGGGCCAGCGCGAGGCTGGACAGGGAGCGGCTCACTGTATACATGACGACGGTGCCCTCGAGTGCCCCGGCGGCCCCGGCCGCGAGGGTGGTGGTGGCGGCGAGCGCGGCGACGGCGCCGGCGGCGACGCCGGGGCTGTTTTGAGGTTTTTTTTCCCTTTCTTTTTTGGCAAAGTCAGATTGTCATCGAAAAATTATCTAGCCGTCACAGAAAAAATGGTCTCGAGCGGAGGCGAAGCTGCGGCTGGTGAGCATCGTTCTTCCTTTTACCTAGCAGCGCCGTACCTCGAGTTTCGAGCGCCATCTCTCTCGCTTTTTCCCGGGAGTTTTCTCTCTCGCGCGCGGGAAGAGCAGAAAAGAGAAGCAGCTCGCCTCGGCGAACAGCAGCGGCACGAAGAGAGAGCATCCGGAGAAGAGAGCCCATGGTTCAGCGCTAACGACGAAACTCCGAACCCTCTCTCTCTCTCTCTTTCGTCCCAACAGACGCCGCCGCAGCAGCAGCGGCTGCAAAGACCGCGACAGCGCAGCTCCTTCGCCAATACGTGCTCGACGCGCTGCGGGCCTCGGGGAGGGCCGACGCGGAGGCGTACTCGCAGTGAGTTTCGAATCCTTTTTCTTTCGCTTCTTTTTTTCGGCGGCGGCGGCAGCGGCGACGACGGCGACGACATTTCGACATTTCTCGCTCGAGAGTTGATGCCGCCTTTCCCGTGCTCTCACTCGCCTCGCTCGGATTTTGCTCTCGCATGCGTCAAACCACGAGGCAATCGGCTAACCCGTATCCACAAACAAACAAAAAATCCGACGACAGGCTCATCTCCGAGCTCGCGCTTCTGAAAACAGCGGCGGCGGCCGATGATGCCGCCGCCGCTGGCACGGCGACGACGACGACGACGACGGCCCCGACCTCGACCCCGACGCCGCCCTCTTCGCTTTCGCGTCGGGAGGCCTCGGGCCTCCTCGAAGATCTCCTCTCTGCCCTGGCGGACTGCGTCTCTGCCCTGGACGGCAGCGGGCGGGGGAGGCACGACGCGCTGTTGGGGCAGGCGCTGACGCTCCCAGTCTGGTCTGTGGACGAGGTAGGGAAAATGTCTTTTCCCCTTTGTCCCTTTCGTCGGCCCCGCCTCTTCTTTTTCCCTTCTTCTCCTTCCCTCTTTCATTCTTCTCCCTTCGAGAGGGGAAGGAAATAAAGACGGCGGCGACAAGAAACTCTTTCTTCCGTATGATGCTAACATTCAATTTCTAAGTCACAACAAACGCGGAAAAACGCGGCTTCCCTCGGGAAAACCCGCGGCTGACGAATCGAAATTATACTTCATCTTTCGGGGCTGACGGTTGAAAAGCGAGCTCTTCTCGTTCGCTTTGCCGTCTTCTTTTCTCTTTCTCTCTCTTTTCTCTCTCTTTCTCTCTCTCTGATTTGATGAAGAAGGAAGGAAGGAGAAGAAAGAAGAAAAGGAAGAAGGAAGAAGAAAAGGAAGAAGGAAGAAGAAGGAAGAAGCGCTTCCGACTCACTCCTCTCGCTCACGCTTCCGGACCCCTCAAAACCAAATAAAACAGCCCGTCCGCGCGGCGTGGCTCTCCTTCCTCATGCACGCCGCCGTGGGCTCCCCGTCGCACCTCGACGCGGTGCTCCGGGCCCTGGCAGGGTCGCTGGCGCCGCCGCTCGACCCTTTCGCTGCGGCGGCAAGGGCCGCGGCGGAGAAAGCGGCGGCGGCCGCGGGGGCAGGGGCCCCCCCTCCCTCGGCCTCGACCTCCTCCTGGTCCCCGCCCTGGACCCGCGCCGACGCGGCGCTCCAGGACGCGCTCGTCGCCTGCGCCGCCTCGGTGTGCGACCTCGCCCCGACGGCCCCCCGCAGGCTCGCGCCGGCCGTCGCCGCCGCGGCTCCGCACGCCGCGTCGCGAGCCGCACGCGACCAGGCCCTCTGGGTCCGCGCGGCGCTCTCGCTGGGGGCGCGCGTGCCGGCCGTGGCCCCGGGGCTGGTGGGGGCCGTCGCGGACCACCTGCTGACGCTCGACGTGGCGGTTCGGTGGGTAGACATCGCCCCCGCCGCTCCCGACGCCGAGGAGGCCGATATGGCCTCCGAAGAGGAGGAGGAGGAAGAGGACGATGACGGCGACGAGGACGAGGAACAGGGAGCCCGTCGCGACGGCAAAGCAGCAGCAGCAGCAACCCCCGCCTCTTCGAGCAAGGGGAGGGGAGGCACGAGGAAGAGGAAGGAGAGGGAGGCGGACGACGCCTCGATCGGAGAGGACATCTTCGAGCTCGAAGGGCGTGCGGAGCACTGGCACCTCGGCGGAGGAGCCCTTCGCGACGCCGACGGCGAGCTCGTCGAGGCCCGCGACGTCGTCGCCCCCTCCTCTTTCGCTTCTCCCTCGGCCCGCGGCGCGTTCGGCCGCACTGGCCACTTTGGGCAGCACGGGGCCTGCGCCGGGTTCGAGTCGGCGTCGGCGGGAGATGCGGCGGCGGCGGCGGCGCCGGGAGAAGCCCCTGTCGGAGACGCTGCTGCTGCTGCAGCTGCCGCCGCCGCGGCGACTGCGGCAGGGCCCGGGGGAGGAGGAGGAGCAGCCGCCCCGCCGCCGCCGCTGCTCAGCAGCAGCAGCAGCAGCCGGCCCGCCGACGAGACCACAGAGCTCCTCGACTGCCTGATGTGCGCGACGCTCGCCGGGCTGGGCCTGCTGCCGGTTGCGGGAGGGGGTGGGGAGGAGGAGGAAAACGCACGCGAGCGGAGCGGCGCCGCCGCCAAGCCTCTCGCCGCCGCCGCCGCCGCCGCCGACGCCTCCCCTCCTCCTTCCTTCCCTCTCGATGCTGCCTGGCTCGGGCTCACCGCTGCCTTCGAGGCCGGCGTGCTCCGCACCCGGAGGGCCAAGTTCGTCCAGTTCCTCCTCTGGGCAGCGGCGGCGACCCCTCGTTCCCCCCCGCGAGGGAGAGGAGGAGGAGGAGGAGGGAGCGGCCGGGGCGCCGCGTTCCTCCACGCGCTGGGCGAGCGCGTGCGCGACCCGAGGGCGGCGGCCGGGGCGCGCTCCTCGTCCGCCGCCTTCTTCGGCTCATTCGCGGCCAGGGCCGCCTTCCTGCCGGAGGGGGAGCTCGTGGAGGAGCTCGCCGGCCTGGCGAGGTGGTGCGTTGCCGCTGCGGCGAAGGAGGCGGCCGCGAGGGCTTCTTCTTCTTCTTTGGCGGCGGCGGCGGCGGCAGCAGCAGCAGCGAGCCCTTCCCTCGCCGTTGCCCCCCCTCCCCCAGCTTCCTTCTCCGACTTTGCGGACGCCCACGTCTTCCCCGCCGCGTGCCAGGCCCTGCTCTACGCCCTGGCTTTCAGGATGGCGGACCTTACCTGGCCGCTGGAGAGGGACGCTCGGGGGAGGGTCGTCGTCGGGAACGCCGCCGACGATTCGGCCGCCGCCGCCGCTGCCGCCGCCGCAGCGCTCGTCTCACTCGTCCGCGGCGAGGTCGCTCTTCTGCTCCGCTCCGCTGCGGCGCCCCTCACGCGCGTCCAGCCCGCCGTCGGCTACGAGTTCGTGCGTGCCGCATCGCGCTGCGGGGTGTTGGACGCTTGGGGCTTGCTGCCGGCGTCGGAGGAGGCCGCCGCCGCTGCTGCTGCTGCGGCAGCTGCGGCTGCGGCTGCGGCCGCCGCGGCGGCGGCCACGGCTTCTCCTCAGGGAGCTGCCGCCGCCAACGGCTCCGCCGCTCCTCCCGCGTCCTCCCTCCTTCTCTCCACCGGCCCCCTTCCTCCTCCGCCTCGCCTCGCGGACGCCTTCTTCCCCTTCGACCCTTACCTGCTGCGGAGGTCAGCCCGCGGGCTCAGGCTGCGCGAGGGCTACATCTCGTGGGCCAGGGGGAAGCCCAAGTGGCCGCCGCTGGCTGCGGCCGAGAGGAGCGGGGGGAGGAGAAGGGTCTCCGCGCTTTCTTCCGCTGCTGGCGCTCTCGGCGTCTCTGCTGACACCCCTCCTACGGCTGCTGCTGACGACGCGGCGGAGGGTATGGACGCCTCGGAAGACGACAGCGACTCGAGCGACAGCGGCAGCGACGACGACGACGACGACGGCGACACTGCCCTCGACGGCGGGATGGAAGAAGAAGAAGAAGGAGACGAGTTCGAGGGTGACGACCTCCTCGGCGACGTGGAGGGTACGAGCGGTGCGACCAGCCTCAGCGTCAGCGGAGACGAGGGCGGAGGCGGCAGGAGCGGCAGCGGCAGCGAGAGCGCGGACACGGACCTGAGCGATGGCGACGACTTCGGCGGGAGCCGCCGCCGGCGCGCGTCGTCGTCGCTCGTCTCGGGCGGCACCGCGGGTACGACGCCCGGGGGCGGGAGCGTCAAGCACCCGTCGGCGCTCCTCCCCCCCGACCGAGACCATCCCGACCACCCCCGTCGCCGACAGCAGAGGAGGAGGAGGACGAGGTCCGACAGCGGGAGCCTCCCCTCCGGGTCGCTGCCGCTGGGCTCGTCGGGCCCGCTCTTTGGCTCGACGCCGACGGCGGCGGGCGCTGCAGGAGCGGCGGCGGCAGCGAATCGCGCGCCGTCGCCCTCCGACCCCGCTTCCGCCTCTGCCGCCGCCGCCTTCGCCGCCGAAGTCGGAGGGGGGATCTACGCCGCCTCCCCCTGGCTCCACCGCGCCATAGGGAGGCCCATCGGTGCCGTGGTCGCGGGGGGGGAGCGGAGCGCGGCCCCCCCCGGCGCGGGGGCGAGGGCCGGCGTCGGCCGCAGCGGCCGCGGCGGCGGCGGAAACGCAAGCTCTCACCACCACTACCACCACCGCAAGCGCGTCGCCGTCGGCACTCCCTCGTCGTCGCCGTTCGACCTCGGCGGCGGGTCCGGGCTGCTCCTCGGGAGGCGCGTCGTCGGGGACACCGGAGGAGCGCAGCACCCGCCGACGGCGCTCGGGGGCGACGGCCGGCTGCCTCTGCTTCTGCCGCCGTGCTCGCCCGGCGACGGGGCAGCGGCGGCGGCGGCGGCGACGACGGCTTCCGCTCCCTCGCCCCCTCCTCCGCTCGCCTCGTACGCCGCCGTCGTCGCCGCCGCCGCGGGACCGAAGGGGCCCCCTCCCTCGCCCGCGGTCCCCGCCGTCGTACGGTACGGCTCCTCCCCCTTCGGGAGCTCCCCGGGCTCGGCAGGCGGAGGGCGCGTCGGGGGCGGCAGCGGCGAGGCCGCCGCCGCCGCTGCGGCGCCGGCGGCCTCCCGCGGCTGGCCCGCCGCTCCCGCGGCCGGTCCGACGCCGCCCCCTCTCCTGCACCGGCTCGCGCAGAGGAGCGGGGCTGCTGCGGCTGCGGCTGCGGCGGCCCCGCCTCCCGCGGGAGGGCTCGCGCGCGCCCTCTCGGGGCAGCAGCAGCAGCAGCAGCAGCAGCAGAGCGCTGCCGCCACCCGCAGAGAGCCGTGAAGGAGAAGAAGAAGTAGGAAAGCGAGGACAAAAACAAAAACTCGGCATAAAAAAAGAACGAAAGAAACTAGAGAGCTCTGCCCCCTCCCCCCCACACACACACAAAGAAAAAGACTTGATTGATTGTAAAAAAAACACGAAAAAGATTGAAAACTGTCTATTCATTGATTTTTGTTTTACAAAGCGCGCCACGCGCCGAGCCAGGGCGTCGCCGTCGAGGAGGAAGGAGGGAGCGGCTGCGAAGAAGGAGGAGGGGGAGGCGTCTCCTTCTCTTTCCCTTTCTTCTTCTCGCCGCCGTCGTCGGTGCGCGCCCTCTTGGCCTCGACTCCTCTCGCTCCCTCCGCCTCTTCTTCATCCTCGCCCTCCCCTCCTCCTCCTCCTCCTCCTCCTCCTCCTCCTCCTCCTTCGCCCTCCCGCGTCTTCCTCCTCCCGCTCGGGTGACTCCTCGAGGCAGCAGCAGCTGGATCTTCCTCTCCTTTCTCCTTTTCCTCCTCGTCGCTGCCGCCGTCGCCATCGCCGCCGAGGCACCGCCGGCAGTCGCACTGCTCGATGCCGTAGTCGCGCAGCGCCCTCGCCCTCTCCCGCTTCCCTCCGCGCTCGTCGACGTAGCAGAGCGTCACCTCGTCCCCGGGATTCAGATCGACCGCCGCGACCAGCAGCGCGGAGCAGGGGAGGGCGCCCGGGGGCGGCGCGGGGAACGGGCGGCGAGGAGGAGGGCGGGGAGGGGGGGGGGAGCGGGGAGCGGGCGAGCGCGGGCGCGAGAGCGAGGCGAGGGAGGCGGCCGCGAGCCCGCGGGTGAAGGCGCCGGGCACCGCCCTGGCGGTCGGGGCGCAGCTGTGGTTGGCGCACGACTGCAGGGGATAGAACGCCGACCCCCGCACGGAGAAGAGGCGCCGGGAGCGGGCGGCGCGGGGGCCCCCGACGAGCGAGGCGAGGCGCGAGAGAAGCGGGGGCAGGGGGGGAGCGGCCTCGGGGCCGCCGGCGTCGTCGTCGTCGCCGCTGCTGCCCTCTTCCTCCGCTTCTTCCTCCTCGCTTTCCTCCGCGGCCGGGGGGAGGGGAAACACCGTCCCCAGCAGCGGCGGGACGGTGACCTCGAGGTTGTTGAGCTCGAAGCAGCCGAGAAGGCAGCCGAGGAGGCGCTCGTCTCCCGCGAGCCGCGCGGCCTCGAGCTCCTCTCGCTCCTCGAGCCCGGCGGCAGCGGCGGCGGCGGCGGCGGCGGCGGGGGAGGAGGAGGAGGGGCCCGGAGCGGCTGCTGCTGCCGCCGCCGCCGCCGCGGCGGCGGCGCGGGCCGCGAAGACAGAGGAGAGCCCCGAGGCTGCGGCGCGGACGAGCTCCCTCAGCGAGGAGCGGAAGGCGGCCTCGGTCTGCTCTCCTTCCTCTTCTTCCCCTTCTCCTTCCCCTTCCCGTTCTCCTTCTCCTTCTCCTTCGCCGCCGCCGCCGCATTCGCAGCCGCATTCGCAGCCGACGCTGCACTCGCCGCCGCCGCCGCCGCCGCGCCCAGTTTCCCGGCAGCGGCGGCCCCCTTCACCCTCCCCTCCTCCCCCTCCCCCGCCCGCGGCGGCGCCGCCGGTGTCCGTCGGCGGCCAGGCGACCTGCTCCCACCACAGCGCCTTCTCGGCGAAGGACCACGGCAGCCACGCCGATAGCAGCGCCGCGTCGGCTGCTGGCCCTTCTCCTTCGGCCCCGGCCTCCGCCGCCGCCGCCGCCTCCGCCCCGCCGCTCCCCCTCGCCTCGGGGCCCCCCCCTCCTTCGCTCCTCCTCCGGATGACCCTGCTCTCGGCGACGACGCCGGCGACGGCCTTGCACGCCAGCCACAGCGAGTCGTTGGCCGAGGCGCAGAGCTCCCGCAGCGCGTCGACGGCGGCGGCGCGCGGCGACGAGGGGTCGGCGCCGCCGCAGAGCAGGCGGTGCGAGCCCGCGCCTCGGCGGCGGCGGCGCCGCCTCTCCCCTGCCTCCCCCTCCGCCTCCTCCTCCTCCTCCTCTGCCTCTCCCCAGTCGGCCGCGGCGCACTCCGGGGAGCAGTAGAGCTCGTCGGAGCAGCCGCCGGGGCAGGGGCGCGGGCGCGGGAGGAGGCCGGGAGGGAGGGCGGGAGGCGGCGCGGCGGCGGCCTCCCCGCGGGCCCCGCCGCCGCCGCCGCCGCCGCCGCCCTCCCTCCCCGCGCCTGCTCCCCCCGGCCCTGCCACCATCTCCTCCCCGGCGACGAGGCGGAGGAGCTCGTCGCTCGAGAAGCCCCCGAGCTCCTCCCCCGCCCCCTCCGCCGCCGCCTCCCTCCCCTCCGCCGCCTCCCTCCCCTCCGCCGCCTCCCTCCCCTCCGCCGCCTCCCGCCCCCCGACCGGCGCCGGCCCTGCCGAGCGACCGCCCCTCTCTCCTCCTCCGCCGCCGCCGCCGTGCCCGTGGGCCTCGGCAGCGGCGGAAGAGGACGACGACGAGAGCAGCGCGTGCGCCAGCTGCCCCGCAGGGGTCCCCAGGAACCGCAGGCAGCGGCCGCAGACCAGGGCCCGGGCGGCGCTCTCCGCGCCCTGTGCCGCGGCGAGCGGCAGCCGCTCGAGGAGCAGGGGGGCGCCCGCGGGGACGGCCCCCGTCGCGAAGAGGGACTTGCCGTGCTTTCCCGGGCGGACCTCGACCGGGGAGCTCGACGACGCGGCGAGCTGGGTTTTGGTTCGTGGGGGGTGGGGTGGGGAGGTCGAGGTCGAGAGAGAGGGGGGCCAAGCAAAAGAAAGCGAGTCAGCAGAAGAGCGAGGGCGATCGGACCTGCTCGACAATTCTAAAAATCTCTCGCTCTCTCCCTCCCTCTCCCCCCTTTTGTTTACCTCTTCGTAGTGCCTCCGGAACTCGCGCTCGCTCGGGATGCTCGAGAGGAGGTTGGTCACGGCGCGACAGGCGCGATTTGGCGGCGGCGGCGGCGGAGGAGGAGGTCTTTCTGGACCCGGGGGCCCCGCCGCTTCTGGTGCGGCGGTGCTAGCCATTGGAAAAAAGAGTGGAAATTCGCGGCCGAAAAAAAAAAAGTCTTCGTGCTGCACAAAACTCAAAAAGAAAGAAACTCTCGACGCTGTGCTTGCTCCTTTCCCCTCCTCTCGATCCCTTCCTTCTCCTCTTCCTTTCTGAGAGCATGGTCGCCTTGGGACTCGAGAGCGTCCTGGGCACGGACAATGCCTCCAGCACGGGCAACAGCCCTGCCCTCGCCAAGACCAAGGTGAGAGGCGCTCCTCCTCTCTTCTCCTTTGAGGCAGACAACGTCGATGGAGAAGAGCAGCGAGCGAGCGATCTCCAGAGGGGAGAAAACTTGAGTGGCTCGAGAGTACCGACGGCGGAAACCGTCGAGGGCCGGCGAGTAGTGTTGGTTCTGGCGTTTGGTTCCGCCTCCGGAGCGAGCACGGCGATGTGATCTGCACCCTCGAAGGAGCGAGAGTCGCAATGCGGCTCTTGCGGAACCGGACAACGGGAGAGCAGGAAGCAGGAAGCAAATAAATGAAGCGACGGGAATCGTGCGGCCGAGAAAAACGGAAAAAGGGCGCGATCGGAGACCGAAAGTGCAATTCATTCCTCGCGTGGCGCCTCGCGCTCTCTCCGTCTTCGTTTATCGCTCACAACACACCTCTCAAACGTCCGTTATGCGTCATTAACAAAAAACAAAACGACAGGTCGTCTGCACCCTGGGCCCCAAGTCGCGCACCGTCGAGGTCCTCGAGGAGCTGCTCCGCGCCGGGATGAGCGTCGCGAGGTTCAACTTCTCGCACGGCTCGCACGAGTACCACCAGGTAACTTGGTTTCAAACCTTTTCCTCCGGAGGCAGTCTTGCGACCTCTTTGCTGCGCTTGGGAGAAGGAGGAGAAGAAGAAAGAGAGAAGGAGAGAAGAGAGAGAAGAGAAGAGAGAGAGAGAGAGAGAGCGAAGCTTGATGAGAGGACGAAAAGCGCTGCCCTTGCTTTTCCGCTCGAGAGAGAGAGACAGAGACAGAGAGAGAGAGAACCTAGCCGAACCTCTCAAGCTCGACCTCGACCTCAAAAATCTCCCCAAACCTCAAACCCCCAGGAAACCCTCGACACGCTCCGCATCGCGTGCAAGAACACCCGCATCATGTGCGCCGTCATGCTCGACACCAAGGGCCCCGAGATCCGCACGGGGTTCCTCGAGAACGAGGAGCCGATCAAGCTCGTCGCGGGCGACGAGGTCACGATCACGACCGACTACGAGCGCAAGGGCCGCCCGGGGCTGATCGCGATGAGCTACAAGAAGCTCGCGCAGGACGTCGCGCCCGGGTCGCAGATCCTCTGCGCCGACGGCTCGATCGTGCTCGAGGTGGTGTCTACCGACGTGGCGGCCGGGACGGTGCAGGCGCGCTGCCTCAACAACGCGACGCTCGGCGAGGTGGGAAGCTGTGTTCCCCCTTCACATTTTCCCTTCCGCTCCACCCTCTCTCGCGCGCTCTCGCTCAAAATCACTCGCTCTCTCTCTCCCGACCCCCCCTTTCTCTTTCTCTCCAGCGCAAAAATGTCAACCTCCCCGGAGTCGTCGTCGACCTCCCTACCCTCACCGAGAAGGACGAGGGCGACCTCCGCGACTGGGGCGTCCCCAACAACATCGACTTTGTCGCGGCCTCGTTCGTGCGCAAGGGCGCCGACCTCGACCTCATCCGCAAGGTTTTGGGCCCGAAGGGAGCAGGGATCAAGATCATCTCGAAGGTGGAGAACCAGGAGGGCCTGCAGAACTTTGATGCCATTCTCGAAAAGTCGGACGCGATCATGGTCGCGCGCGGGGACCTGGGGATGGAGATCCCGACCGAGAAGATTTTCTTGGCGCAGAAGATGATGATCCAAAAGGTGAGAGAGTTTTCTTCCGTTTTTTTGTTTTTTTTTGTTTTTTCCTCCCCGAAAAAAGCCAAACTCACCTTTTTCTCTCTCTCTCTCTCTCTCTCTCTCTCTCTCTCTCTCTCTCTCTCTCTCTCTCTCTC
>Ga0114918_10004452_pt1 | contig 12165 bp, 6 predicted proteins | sample LantaG_FD_87015 | JGI IMG/M metagenome (GOLD analysis project Ga0114918, IMG submission 87015) | Deep subsurface microbial communities from Baltic Sea to uncover new lineages of life (NeLLi) - Landsort_02402 metaG | ecosystem: Environmental > Aquatic > Marine > Oceanic > Sediment | place: Baltic...
GAGAGAGAGAGAGAGAGAGAGAGAGAGAGAGAGAGAGAGAGAGACAGAGAGAGAGAGAGAAGAAAGGCGAGCTCGACGAGCTAGCCGCAAGTTTTCTCTTCTCTCTTTCTTTCTCTCAACCTCAACCTCTTTCACTTTCCCTCCTCTCTCTCTTTCTCCTCTCTCTCTCCATCTCTCTCTTTCTTTCTTTCTCTCAACCTCCCCAACTCCACCCAACTCCACCCAACTCCCCTCCACCCACCCCTTCAACCCCAACAGGCATGTCCGCCAGCCTCGGCCGAACCCTCCCGGTGCCTGCGGCGCCTGCTCGCCCCGCGGGGGCCGCCCGGCCTCCCCCGCCGCCCCCGCCGCTGCCCGGCGCCCAAGCCCGCGAGCGCCGCGGCGTCGGCGCGCCGGGCCACGCGCGGCTCTCGAACAAGGAGAGGGCCGCCATAGCCATCGGCGTCGTCACCAAGCTTGGGGACTGGGCTCGGATCCTCGAGAAGCTCTCCGACCAGTTCGAGGACGACCGCACGCCCTGGGAGCTCGCCGAAGAGTGGGCGATCATGCTCGCCAAGTATGAACGCGACAACGAGGTCGCGGGCTTGGAGGCCGAGCACACCGGGATCGTCAGGGTCTACGCGATGATGGCTGCGGAGGAGCGCCTTGGACGCCACGCGGAGGAGAGGGACGACGAGAGCGAGACCGTCGCCGACTCACCGCGCCCCCGCCGCCATGCGCCGCGCACCCCCTCGATCGACGCCGGCGCTTTCCTCGGCGGCCCCTCCTCCTCGTCCTCCTTCGGGGGCGAGTCGGCGTCCGAGTCGTCGCAGCGCCTCTCCGCGATCGTCGGCGGAAACAACAACAACGACAACAACAACAACAACAACAACAACAACAACAACAACAACAACAACAACAACAACAACAACAACAACAACAACAACGAAAAAGGAAAAAGATCACAAACTCGAAAATGATTTTTTTTTCATTTCGAAAATGATCGATCGTCACCTCGCGCCGTCGTTCGGGCTCTGCCGCTCTGCTCTGCGCCGGCGGTCGCTTCGAATGCGCTCTGTACTGGTTCTGCTCGCCTCTGTGACCCTCCTTGTTGCTGCACTGAGGCTGTCGCTCGCGAGGGACCGGAGACAGGGGGAAGGAGGGGAATCGTCATCGTCGTCGTATTTGCGGTCTCGACGATCGGGAGGAGCCCTCGCGCAGCTCTCGCTGCGTCAGCAGGCGTTGAGCAGCCGCCGCCGCCGTAAAACATGCCCCACGGACGTCGCCTCTGCCCTCATGGCCGGTTACAAGCGCGTTGATGGTCCGGGAGAGGAGGGACTGGAGTCCAAGATTTCTTCTTCTTCCTCCTCTTCCTCTTCTTCTTCGTCGACGTCGTCGTCGTCGACCTCGACCTCGACGCCTCTCGACGACCTCAGTTCGGTCTACTCGTGGGACCCGCCAGCGGCGTGCGCGGAGGAGGAGGGGGCGGAAGAAGAGCGAAGCTCGTCCTCGTGGTTCGACTCCCAGGACTGGGGCTCGCTCTACCCCCGCTGCACGCAGGCCGACGAGTGGTGCGACGCGCGCTACCCGCGCGGCGAGACCGACGCCGTCCAGCGCGCCCTGCACGCGCACCAGAACCCGGCCGACTGCGACCGCGCCAGGCTGCTCGTGCTCGGCGAGGAGTACTCGAGCGGGCTGGGCTCGTCGCTGCACGTCCACGCGTACATGCTCTCGCTGGCGATCTCGGACAACAGGGTGCTGGTCGTGGACCCGTCGGCAGGGTGGGAGTACGCGCCGCGCGGGCTCTGCTTGTGCGACGACGACGTCGAGGAGCTGCCCAAGACGTGCGCGCCCGGGTCGGTCCTGTCGAACAAGGACTGCTTCTTCCTGCCCGCGTCGAGGTGCCCCTTGCCGCCGTCGTCCCCGTCGTCGTCGTCGTCGTCGTCATCGTCGTTTGCTCGTCGTCGTAGTGGTGATGGGGGTGGAGGGGGTGGTCGCCGTGGTGGCCAGGGCAAGTGCAACGACGACGGCGACGACAGCGGCGACGACTGGAGAGCGACGGCGCCGCAGTTCGCTCCGGGCAGCCCCGCCCGCGTGATGCAGGCGAGGTCGTTCTACGACTTTTTCGGGATCAGCCAGTGCGACATCATGGTCCTGGCGAGGGAGATGACGACGACGACGCGAGCGGGGAAGGGGAACGGGAGTACAAGTGCCGTTGGTGGTGGTGCCGCAAAGCGCGGAAGCAGCAAAAATGGAGGCAGCGCCGGAGCAGCAACATCAGCAGCAGGTCGAGGCTCCGTTGCTGCTAAAGCTCACGAGGCTTCCGCTTCTGCCGCTGCTGACCCTTCTTTCTCTTCTTCTTCTTCCTCCTCTTCTTCCTCCTCCTCCTCTTCTTCTTCTTCGAAACTCCTCGACGAAGAAGCCTTACGGGAAAGGATCCACCGCCGCGACCGTGCCGAGGCGGCCGCGGCCCTCGCGGCCTTCGCCGACAGGCCCCCCTCGTGATGGCTCGCGCAGCTGATGAAGTACATGCTGCGGCCCAGGCCGAGGGTCCTCCGCGACTTTGTCGCGCCCATGCAGGCGCAGGCGTTTGGTCTCGTCGCGAACAACGGGAACGCGTCGTCATCTTTGTCTTCTTCGTCGTCGTTCTCGTCGTCGTCGTCGTCGTTCTCGTCGTCGTCGTCGTCGTCTTTGTCTTCTTCCTCCTCTTCTTCCTCCTCTTCTTCCTCCTTTTCCTCCTCTTCCTCCTCCGCGGCTCCGAAGGTGGCGCTGCAGCCGCCGCACCCGCTCGCGTCGGTGTTCATCCGCGGCGGGGACAAGGGCCAGGAGTCGGCGCTGCTGCCGGCGCGGGCCTACTTTGACGAGCTCGAGCCCCTGGCGGAGAGGCTCGGGATCAGGGACGTCTACGTGTCCTCGGACGACAGCGAAGCGATCGAGGCCGTGCGCGCGGCGTACGGCGGATTCGAGGAGATCCTAGGCGGCGGCGGTGGCGAGGAGGGCGTGAGAAGCGGAAGAGGAAAGAGTGAGAGAGGCATTGACGACGACGAGGACAAGAAGACGAAGAAGAAGAATGACAACAACATCAACAACAACAAGACGCAACAAACCCTCCCTTCCCCTCCCCGCCAGTACCGCGTCCACGCCATCGACTGGCCCCGCCCCCGCGGCGGGGTCACCTTCGCCCAGGTCCTGGCCTGGAGGGACCGCCCGGAGATGGAGGACATGGTCAGGCTCGCGCTCGCCGACGTCTTTGTGACCGCGCAGGCCGACGCGCAGGCCGGCACGCTCAGCTCCAACTGGTGCCGCGTCGCCGACATGCTCCGGAGGGCCAACGGCAGGGGTAGGTTGCCGTACGTGACCCCGGAGAGGCCGGCGCTGTGGGTGGCCTCGTGCGAGAGCGTGGAGCCCGAGGGGAAGGACTACGCGGCACGGAGGTCCGAGCTGCCCAAGGCCAGGGCCAAGCTCTGGGAGGCGACGGCGCCGAGCTGGGTGTTTTGAGTTTGTTCTTGTTGTTTTTTCCTTAAAACTTTTTCTTTTCGGTTTAGCACTTTTTTGTTTTCTTTTTTTTCGTGAAACTTTGTGACCATAAGATGATGTGAATTGGGGTGAAAGGAGAGAGGAAAAGCAAGAGAGCATCAGCAGAGAAGAGAAGCAGAAAGAAAACAAGTGCGGAGTACAATTTTTTTTTTTTTGCAGAAGAAAAAGAAAGAATTGAAAAACTGAAAAACGAAACACCCCCCCTCTCTCTCTTCCACTCTATCAAACTTCGTCTTCCTCTCCCTCTCCCTCTCCCTCGCGGGCGTAGAGCAGGATGTAGGCCTCGCACGACTCGACGGCTTCGACAGAGACGTGCTCGACGTGCGAGTCCGAGGCGCGGAACCAGGCGAAGCGCCTCTTCGCTGCTGGAGGAGGAGGTGGAGAAGCGGCGGAAGAGTCTTTTCCGTCTTTTCCGTCTTTTTCTTCTTCCTCCTCCTCTTGGACAACTGCGGTGGCGTTTCCACCTCCCTTGTCCTGGGCGTGCGAGACGACGCTGCTGCCGTTGGAGAGCGGTGGGAGAGAAGCGGCCTCTGATTTCTTCGCCGGCGACGCTGCCTCGGCCTTTCTTGCTTTGTCGTCGCCGGAAGCAGGAGGAGCTGAAGCCTCCAGAGGTGCGTTTTCTTCCTCCGCCGCCGTGGTCGCAGCAACAGAGGGCGACGTGCTGAGCCCTTCCCCCATCGAGCGGGTATCGGAAGAAGACGAAGGAGAAGAGGACGGGGGAGGGGGAGCAGCAGCAGCAACAGAAGCAGCAGAAACAGAAGCAGCAGAAGCACCCGAAGACGCTTTCTCGCCGCCGCTCTCCTTTGTCTTTTTCCGACTTTCTTCTTCCTCCTCCGCCTCCTCCACCTCCTCCTCTCCCTCTCCGGCTACCTCGCGGCGCACGTACGCCACGTAGTGCCCGCCGCGCATCGATCCCATGTGCTCGACGACGCCCACGAGCGAGTATCTCCCCGAGGGCAGAGGGGAAGGAGGAGGAGGACGAGGAGCAGATGAAAAAGAAGAAGAAGAAGAAGAAGAAGAAGCTTTCCCCTCTTTTTCTTCTTCTTCTCCTTCTTTGTTCTCTTCCACCTTTCCCTCCTCTCTCTCCTCCTCCTTCTCCTTCTCCCCCTCGCCCTTCGCCCCGCCGACGCCCATGAACCCGTACTCGGCCAGGTCGAGCCCCAGCGGGAACGAGACGTGCCCCCCGAGCTTGCGCAGCCTGCCGCGCGCGTCGCGGCCAAACCGCTTGAGGTGCAGCGTCAGCAGCGGCGGCGCGAGGTGCAGCATGTAGCGCTTGCGCGCGAGCGCGTGCGGCCGCTGCTGCGACGAGGGAGGGGCCGCAGGAGCGGGAGGTGGGAGAAGAGAAGGCGCAGCGGTGGCCACTGCTGCTGCTGCTGCTGCTGCTGCTGCTGCTCTTAGTGGCGGCTGCGGCGACTTGGCCTGGGGCGGCGGCGTCGGAGGCAGCGGCGTACGAGGAGCAGCAGCAGCGGCGGCGGCAGCGACGGCAACGGCGACGGGGGAGGAATCCAGCTCCATCTCCCCCGCGACGAGCGGGGCCAGCGAGGCGGAAGAGGAGAACGACTCGGGCGAGGCGGCCTGCTGGAGCTGTCGGGGCGGAGGCGAGCTCGCGGCGGCGGCGGCGGCGTCAGCAGCGTTGCTGTTGCCGTTTTCGCCAACGCCGACGCTTCCCTCCACCCCTTCCTTCTCTCCTCCTCCTCCTTCCTGCTGCTTCCTCGCGACGTCGTGGAACCACCCCCCGCGGACGGGGGGGCTCCCGGGCCCCATGAACCCCCCGCCGGAGGTGCTCCCGAAAGAGAACGAAGGCAGCGAGACGGCGGGGACCGCGGCGGCGGCAGCAGCGGAAGGAGAAAGAGGAGGAGGAGCGAGGGCCGTTGCCGCCGACGACGACGACGCCAACGACGACGACGCCAAGGGCAACCCAGAAACGGGGCCGCCCGCCTCTGCTCCTCCCCCCCTCGCTCCGACGCCGATGATCGCCTCGCCCGGGGCCGTGATGGCTGCCCCCGCGATCGCCGGGTACCACCACTCCCCGGCCGGGAAGGAGCTCGCGGAGGAGGTGGCGAACGACGACAGCCAAGGCGTGCCGGCGACGACGAGAGACGACGACGAGGCGTCGTCGGCATCGGCGTCGTTTCCGGCGGCGGCAGCAGCAGCAGCTCGAGACGGAGCAGAGATCGGGCGAGGAGGCGGCAGGCGAGGCCTGTTCGGGTCGTCGTCGTCGTCCTCGTCGTCGTCGTCATCGTCGACGTCGTCGTCTTTGTCGTGTTCGTCGTGCTCGTCGCCGCTGCTGCTGCTGCCGCTGCTGCTGCCGCTGCTTTCGTCGTCGTCGCCGCCGCCCCTCCCGCTCCTCCTCCCGCCCCCGCTCCCCCTCTTCCCCTCCCCTCCTCCTCCTCCTCCTCCTCCTCCCCCTCCCCTCCCCCTCGCCGAGCGGGTCACCCCGCCGACGCGCCACCTGCCCCCGGGGCCCCCGCGGTCCAGCCGCAGCCCGCCGGCGACCATCCGCCGCATCCCGCGGACGCCGACCGCGGCGACCATGTCCGCGGCACAGTCCATCAGCGCCTGCGCCGCGCCGCGCACGCGCGCCTGCTCGAGCTCGTCGTCCGAGTCGCCGACGGGAGGGTCGAGCGGCACGCCTTCGGCGACCGCGACGGCCTCGCCGCGCGGGAGCACCGCCATCGTGGCCGGGTCGTCGTCCTCGACCGGGTGGACCGCGACCGAGAACGAGGCCCGCGAGCCGGGGTCGAGCGCCGCGGTGACCAGCAGCTGGCAGCCGGCGTGCCTCGAAGGCGGCGTCGCGCCGCCCTCGGCCGTGGCCGACGGGATCCGGAGCGGCCGCACGAACTGCTCCTCGCCCCGCGCGGCCCTGCCGAAGTCGGTGCCGCGCTGCTCGGCGGATCCGGGGATCAGTCTGACCGCCGGGCCGGACTCGCAAAAGGAGACGGAGCGCCGGATGCCCCCTCCTGCTGCTGCTGCAGACGGAGTCGTCGCTCGAGGGGTCGAGAGGTCTTTTCCTCCTCCTCCGATTCCGTTTGCCCCCTTCTCTTCTCCCTCTCCCTCACCCTCTTCCTCCTCTTGTTCTTCTTTCCTCAGCTTCCGCAGCTCGGCCACTGCTGCCGCCTTGGCCTCGGCCTCGGCTCGGACCTCGGCCGCTGCCCTCTTCGCGGCCTCGGCGGCGCGAGGGCAGCTCCACTCGACCTCCTCGGCCGCGAAAAAGGCGGCGAGGCACGCGCGGAGGTCGGCGCCGGGGGAAACGCGATCATCAGCGCCGTGCCCGGCCCCGCCTCCGAAGCCGCCGCCAAAGCCTCCGAAGCCTCCAAAAAAGCCCCCCGCGCGAGGTGAAGAGGAAGGAGGGAGGACAATGGCACTCTTGCTGCTGCTGCTTTCGTTATTGTTGTTGTTGTTGTTGTTGTTGTTGTTGTTGTCGCCGTCGTCGTCGCCGAAGGCGGTTCCGGCGTCAAAGAGCGCGCAGAGGCCATTCATTCCGGCCTCTTCGGTCGTTGATGACGATGACGAGGAAGAAGAAGAAGAAGAAGAAGAAGAAGAAGAAGAAGAGGAAGAAGAAGAACTGCTGCTATCGCTGCTGTTCCCGTCGCCGGCGACAGCGCCTCCTCCTCCTCCTCCTCCTTCATCCGCCGCCGCAGCAGCAGCAGAGGGCGAGTACAGGCGCCCGATATCGTCGAAGCCGACGCCCGAGCCCGCCGGGGCCCGCAGGGAGGCCCCTTCGGATGCTGCTGCTGCGGCGGCGGTGGCGGTGGCGGTGGTGGTGGCGGTGGCGGCGGCGGTGGCATTAAAGCCAGCTCCAGCGGAGCTCGCGCCTTTGGAAGAAGAAGGAGGAGGCGGCGGCGGCGGCGGCGGCTCGTCGAGGAGCGCCGTCATTGTCGTCGTCGTCGCCGCCGCCGCCAGAGCTCCCTCCGCCTCTCTCGCCTCGACCTCGTCGTGCTGCCTCCTCAGCAGCAGCAGGTCTGGCGGGCAGGCAAGCTCACCGGCGCCGGCGCCGCTGCTGTCCTCGCCAAGCTCGTTGCCGCAATCGTCGTGGGAGATCAAAGGCAGAGGTGGAAGCGGCAGCAGCGGCGGCGGCGGCGGCGGCGGCAGAGGAAGCGACGACTGCGGAACCGCTTGCGCCTTTTCTCTCTGTGTCTCTTCTTCTTCCGCCGCCGCCGCCGCCATCAGCGACTCGTCCGCGCCGTCGTCGACCTCCATCTTGTCCTCGGAGGAGATGGCGGCGGGCCTGAACGACGCCGGAGGGGCTAGCGCCGAGGCCGCGGCGACGGCGGCGTCGGCGGCAGTGGCGGCGGAAGGCTTTCCCTCCTCCTCCTCAGCCTGCTTCTTCGCCGTCGCTTTCTGCTCCTCCTCCTGCTGCTTCTGCTGCTGCCTCGCGGCCTTGGCCGCGCGCTTGGCCTGCTTGATGGTCAGGGGCTTATCCTCCTCCTTCTTCTTCTTGGGCGGGAGCGGGGGAGGCAGCGGGGGCGGAGCAGGGCGGGACGCCGATGCCGACGCCGACGCCGACGCCGACGCCGACGCCGACGCCGACGCCGACGCCGAAGAAGAAGAAGAAATCCCGCTACCGCTCCCGCTCCCGCTCGCCGCGACGGGCACGGGCAGCGACAGGTCCATGAACGGCTCGAACGAGCACGAGCACGCGCCGCACTCGATGCACTCGACGCGCGACGCGAGCTGCCCGCCGAACACGCGCTCGGCGAACGAGCGCGAGGCCAACGGCGGCGGCGGTGGGAGGAGCGGTGTTGAAACGGCAGGAGCAGCAGCAGGAGCAGATGGGGAAGAAGACGACGACGACGACGCGTCTGCTGAAGAAGAAGGGCCCGCGGCGCCCTCCTTGGCTCCAGCCTCGGAAGAAGCAGATGCGGCAACAGCAGCAGCAGCAGCAGCAGCAGTAGAGATAGAAGAAGAAGAAGAAGAAGAAGAAGCTTCCGCGGCCTTTTTCTTACTCAAAGCCTTGTTGTCTTTCTCTTTGCTCTTCACCTTCTCCCTCTCCCTCTCCCTCTCTTTTTCCTTCTCCTTGCCCTCCTCCTCGCCGCGGACGCCGTCGAGGAGCAGCCGCAGCAGCTCGTGCGAGTCCTGCTGCTGCCGGCCGCGGAACTGCGGAGCGACCTTGCAGACCGCGGCGAGGAGCGCGGAAGGGTTGTGGATCGAAGGCTGGCTTCGGCGGCGGTGGGGTTGCTGCTGCTGCGTGCTGCTGCTGTTACTGCTGCCACTGCTGCTCTTGTTGCTGTTGCCGCGCGAGCCCGGGAGCAGCAGCGCCGCGGCGACTCTCGAGGGCGAGGAGAGCAAGCCGGTCTTCGTCCGCCTGGCGTCGTCCGTGGAAGAAGAGGTCGAGGAGGAGGAGGCGGAGGTCGAGGCGCCGCAGCTGCTGCCGCTCCTGCTCTCGCCGCCGAGCGCCGCGACAGTCGAGGCGAGCGCGCGCCCGAGGTTTCCCGAGGTCGCTGCCGCGCCGGGTGCCCCGTAGTGGTCGCGGACCAGCGGCGCCGAGGAGATGACCTAGAGAACGCGTGTGTTGTGTTGTGAGAGGGAGAGGGAGAGGCGCGCGTGAGATGGGAAGAGGTGGGAAGAGGTGGGAAGAGGAAGAGCCGCCGACGACGACGCCGACGACGACGAAGATGATGCTCTCGCTTTCTCTTGCTCGCTCGCTCGAAGCGCACGCCGCTCTCGCCGCCGCTCGCGCTCTATCTGTCGCTCTCGCTGTCGCTCTGTGACTCTTGCTCTCTCTCCTTCTTACCTGCAGCGCTGAATTGAAGAAGCAGGTGTTGCCGAGGTTGGTGAGGCCAGGCGGGGCAGAGAGAGATGCCGGCGCCGCCGCCGACATCGGCTTGGTCAAGATCAAGCCGCTGCCGCCGCTGCCTCTCGCCTTTTTTCCGCCCTTCTTCTTGCTGCCTCCGCCCGAGCCGCCGCCCTTCTTCCCGCCCTTGGGCATGTTGGTGACGGCACGCTCCTGCCCTGAAGAAAGGGAGACGAGGAAGACAGAACCCGAGGGGGGAGGAGGGCCCGAAGCGGTCTCTGGGAAAAGCTAGCCGATTGCCTCTCGAGAGAGAGAGCACAGAGGGAGCGAGCAAAGGGGGAGAGAGCGAGTGAGACTTTCTTCTTCTTTTTGCCAAAGAAAGAAAAAAAGCGGGCAAAAAAAAAAAAGCGAAACCTCTCTCAATTGGCGCCCATTCGCGCCTGAGCTAGCACTGGACTATCGAAGAAGCAAGTAGCGGATAGGGGGGGGAGACAACGACTCGGGGAGTTTCTTTTTTTTTTCCTTTTTCTTGATCAACTCGCGCGCCGCCGTCGAGAGGGTCTCGGAAGAAGAAACCAAAAAAAAAATCTCTCTCTCGTGCGCGCACATGCGCTTATTTGTGCCCGAACGACCCGAATCGATCACCCCTTGCCCGAGAAATCGAAACAACAGCGTGTGCCCGCGGCGGCTCGAAGCTTTTTTTTTTAGAGCCTGGCCTTTCGGAGGCAGGCTCTACACGCACAGGCAGCAGCAAGCGGGAGAGCGAAAGAGCGAGAGAGAGCGAGAGAACGGAGAAGAGAGAAGGAACAAGACAAACTTGGTTGCGGCACGGCTCAACGCAAGCAAATCGGTCTCTCGCGCTCACGCTCAAGGAGCGCGGGTTTTGTTTTCCTTTTTTTTAGAGCCTGGGCACGGCCGGTCGGCTCTAAGCAGAAGAAGAGAGGAGGAGAGAGCGGAGGGAGGAGGTCGAGGTTGAGAGCAGCTTTCAAGCTTCACTTTTTTCCTCTTTTCCGCGGCTCGAGTTTTTTCTTTTTCTCCCTCAGAAAAACGCCCTTCTTCTTCGGCAAATGCGCGGCGCCGCCGCCCCGGCCTCCTCGACGGGACCACCTTGCTGCAGCAGTAGCGGGCGAGGCACGGCGGCGAGCAGCAGGCTTCTCGTTCCAATCGGAAGTGGAAGAGGAAGAGCAACGACGGCCAGATCGACGTCGACGACGACGTCGACATCATCGACGACGATGATTCGAGCCGTCGCAGCGGCCGTGGCGCGCTCTGTCAGCTCAAACGTCGCCTCCGGCCCTGCTATGCTGGGTCAGCAGTTGGCGCACAGGCTCGGAGCCGCCGCGACAGGGGCGCCATCGGCTCGCCAATTGCGATTCTTCCCTCGAGCGTCTTCTTCTTCTTCTTCTTCTTCTTCTTCTTCTTCGACGGCAGACGTGGCCGCCTCTTCGTCCCCGACCTCTCCTCCTCCTACTTCTCCATCTCCTCCGACCCCTTCCTTCCGCGCCGCCATCGACTTCCGCGCGCTCAAGGCCTCGCTTCCGGCCGCCGTAGCCAACGTCGAGGCGCGCAGGGCCGTCGGGGCCGACCCGGAGCTCGTCGTCAGGCTCTACGACGAGTGGCGGGCCCTGCAGGATGCGCTCGAAAGGGCCCGCGCCGAGCGCAACGACAACGCCAAGGCGATGAAGGTGAGGAGAGAGGTTGGTGGAGGGAGGGGCGTGTGTTTCTTCTTCTGAAGTGTCGCAGCAGCAGCAGCAGTAGAGAGCTGAATGCGTTGTCGTCTCGCTGCTTTTCCTTTTTCTTGTGTGTGCTGGGCGGCGCTCCTGTTCTCTTTTCATTTCACTAACATTTTTTTCCGTTTCAATTTTTTTTCTCGAAAACGAAAATTTAAAAAAATGAAAAAAAAAAACTTTTCGGCAGCAAAAAAACCTCGACCCGCAGGCCAGGACCGTGCTCGTCGACGCCGGCCGCGCCCTCAAGGACAAACTCTCGGACCTCGAGGCCTCGACCTCCTCCGCCGAGGCCCAGCTGCAGGTCGAGGCCCAGAAGCTCCCGAACCTGTCGCACCCGGCGGTGCCCGTCGGCGGCGAGGAGGACTCGACCGAGCTCCGCGTCGTCGGCCAGAGGCCCTCGTTCGCGTCGTCGACGTCATCGTCGTCTCCGTTGCCGTTCGAGCCCAGGGACCACCTCGCGCTCTCGTCGCTGCTGGGCAACCTCGTCGACTTCGACGCCGGGGCCGCCGCCGCGGGGGCCAAGTTCGTCTACCTCAGGGGCGCCGCGGCGAGGCTCGAGCTCGCGCTCTGCACCTGGGCGCTCAACGAGGCCTGCCTGGCCGGCTTCGAGCCGATGACGACGCCCGACCTCGTCCGGAGCTCGGTGCTCGAGAAGTGCGGCTTCCAGCCGCGCGCGACCAACACGCAGGTCTACTCGGTCGAGGGCTCGCCGCTCTGCCTCACGGGCACCGCGGAGGTGCCCCTGGCCGCCGTGCACGCGGACAGCGTCGTCGACGAGGCGGCGCTGCCGATCCGGATGGCCGCGTTCGGGCACTGCTTCCGCACCGAGGCCGGCGCTGCCGGCGCGGCCTCGAGGGGCCTCTACCGCGTGCACCAGTTCTCCAAGGTCGAGCTGTTCGTGCTGGCGACCCCGGCCCAGTCCGAGGCCGTCCTCGACGAGCTGCTGGCCTTCGAGGAGGCGCTGTTCGGGAAGCTTGGGCTGCACTACCGCGTGCTCGACATCGCGACGGGCGACCTCGGCGCGCCCGCGGCGCGCAAGTTTGACGTCGAGGCGTGGATGCCCGGGATGGGGCGGTTCGGGGAGGTCAGCTCGGCGTCCAACTGCACCGACTACCAGGCCCGGAGGCTCGGGATCCGGTACAGGCCCACTAGCTGTAGCAGTGGTGGTGGGGGAGGGGGTGGTGA
>Ga0114918_10004454_pt1 | contig 12161 bp, 13 predicted proteins | sample LantaG_FD_87015 | JGI IMG/M metagenome (GOLD analysis project Ga0114918, IMG submission 87015) | Deep subsurface microbial communities from Baltic Sea to uncover new lineages of life (NeLLi) - Landsort_02402 metaG | ecosystem: Environmental > Aquatic > Marine > Oceanic > Sediment | place...
CAAAAAGAGCTCGAAGAGTAAGGGAAAAAAGATAGGAGAAAGAGGGAGAGATAGAAAGAGAAGAAGAAGAAGAAAAACACTCACCGTCGTTTCTTTTCTCAAAAAAAACGTTTCCAAATCAGAATGCTGCATCTTCCACCGCAACAGGCCCTTTGGAGAGTGGTCCGACTCGGACTCGGACTGCGAGGGGTGCGATAACAATGACGGTGAAGGCGGCGACGGAGGGGCGGGGCCGAGCGAAGGAGCGCCACCTCCACCGCCGCCTCCACCGCCTTGACCTTTCTCTCTCTCTTCCTTCGTTCGTTCTTCGTCCTTCTTCTACTTTTCAAGCAGCACTCTTCTTGTAAAATCTCCCTCTCTTTTTGTAACAATAAACAGTTCACATTTTACAATTCAGAAAATGGAATCCCGCTCCGAGAGCGCGTGCGACCTCGGGTGGTGGCGGTGATGGCGGTGGTGGAAGCGGCCAGAGGAGGAGCTCTGGCTCGACAACGGAGAATAAGCGGCAGCGGCAGCTGCGGCGGCGGCAGCAGAGGCAGCGACGGCCGCCGCCGCCGCCCTCGCCGCGGCGTCTGCCGCAGCCTGCTTCACCCTCGCCCTCTCCTCGTCCTCCTCCGCCAGCTCTCTGCCTAACTCCAGGTAAGAGCCCCGCGTCCTCAGCGCCAAGAGCACGGAGCAGAGGGCCCCGCCGAGGCACAGAAGAGAACAAATCTTGAAGGTCTCGCCGAAGCATGCCTGCAAGCCGAGACAGGAGCCGGCTCCGGGAGCCAAACCCTGGGCCGCCGCAGCCTCGTCGTAGAGCCTGCCGGCGAGGCCGCGGGCGACGGCGAACGAGCCCAGGGCGGGGGCGAACTGGGGGGAGTCGTTGTTGTTGTTGTAGTTGTTGTTGTTGTTGTTGTGTGGGTAGAGAAGAAAAAAAAGGTGAGAGCGAAAAAAACCCGAGTCTGTTTCTGTTTGTCGTCGTTTCGCCGTTCCCTCCACCTCCTCCACCTCCACCGCCTCCACCGCCTCCACTGCCGCCCTGGGAAGAGAGGGAAAAAACTTATTCTCTCACCTGCAGCAGCGCATAGGTACTCGCGTAGCGCCTGACGCCGAAGAGGTCCGCCGTCGCTGCGGCCATGACGGACCACATCCCTCCAAAGGCGGCGCCGGAACAGGCCGCGACGGCGGCGAGGAGCGAGGAGGCGGAAGGAGAGGGAGGAGAAGGAGAAGAAAGGCTTGACGGCGATGACGACGAGAACGGCGAGAACGGCGAAAACGGCGAAAACGGCAAAAACGGCGGAGGCAAAGGCGAAGGCGCAGGCGGCGACGGAGGCCCCGGCTCCCCGCTCTGCGAAAGGGCCAGCGCAGCACTCCCGGCCCCGGCCATCACCAGGGCCGCAGCCAGCGCCAGCGGCCTCGGGAACGCCCCCCTGGAAGAGTGCAGGGCCCGCTCGGACAGGGAGCCGAAGGCCAGCCTCCCGACGCAGTTGGCGACGGAGAAGGCGCTGACGAGGACGGGCGGGGCGGACCCGGCCGGCAAGCCCGCCGAGGCCGCGACCTGCGCGGCGTTGTTGATGAAGGAGAGGCCGGCTGCCGCGCTGGCGGTGCAGGCGGCGAAGAGGAGCCAGAAGGAGGGGTCGCGTAGGACGGGAGGGGGATGAGGAGGGGGAGGAGGAGGGAGGAGGAGGGGGAGGTTCTGTTGAGGCGGGAGGAGGAGAGGCTGCTGCTGCTGCTGCTGCTGCTGCTGCTCCGCTGCTGCTGCTGCTGTTCCTTCCTCGACCTCCTCCTCTTCTTTTTCTCCTTCCTCGTCTCCTTCTTCCTCTTCTCCACGTTCCTCCTCGCTCTCGCTGCAGCTCTCGCCTTCTCCTCCTCCCGCTCCGTCCTCCGCCAAAGGACCCCCCCCCGTGGGAGCTGTCCTGCCCCTCCGAGCCCAGAGCCCGGAGCCCCAGGAAGGGAGCACGGCAAGGCCCGAGGCGGCGACGGCCAAGCCGAGGGAGAGCGACACTCGGGCCTCTTTGCTCAAGGCCGAGGGCCCACCGGGGCCCCTGAGGACCAGGGTGGCTCCCGTCACGTAGAGGGCCAGGAGCAGGAGGACGCCGGCCGAGGCGGCGACGCGGGCGGAGGGGGGCAGGAGGTCGAAGGAGGACGAGGGAGTCGTTATCGCCGCCGCCGTCGTCGTCAGAGAAGAAGAAACAGAACAAGGCGCAGCGCCGCCGGTACCACTCAAGACGACCCCTCCCCCGACCTCGTCATCCTGCTCGAAAGGGACAACGTTGACGAAAACGCTCGCCACCACTGCCAGCGCCAGCGGCGCCCCGGCCAAGAAAAGCAAAAACCTCGGCGTGTCCCCCGAGAACGAAGAGAGGTATGCGGTCGCGAACAGCGAACCGGAGAGTCCCACCGCGGCCTTCAGAGCCCCCACGGCCCCGCCCCTCTGCGCGCCCCTGTGGTTGCGGACTGCCGTCGCTAAAGCCGAGCAGTCGAGGAACGTGGCGCCGTTGGCGGCGACGAAGGCCGAGAGGCAGACGAGCGGGAAGGGGACGGCTGAGGCTGAGGCGGCGGCGGCTTGAGGCACTGATTCGCTCGACTGCGGCGGCGGCGGCAGCGTCGGCGGCGGCCCCGGCGGCCCGGAGGAGGACGCGAGCGTCTCGAGCCTCCACAGAGAGAGATAGCCGACCGACGAGAGCAGCGCTCCCAGAAGCATCACGATCCTGGGCCCGGCCCTCCTGTACCCCTTTCTGAGCAAGAGGTCGTAGAGGAGGCCCGCAGGGACGCCGAGGTAGCCTCTGTTTTTGGAGAAAACGGAAGAGAAGAGAAAGAAGAAGAGAAGGAAGAAGAAAGTCAGCGAGAAAAGAGACCCGGAGGTGAAAACAATAAGGAAAAAAAAAACTTTTCTCTCACCCGAGGTTCATCGCAGCGGCGACGCCGTCAGTCTGCGCCTGCGAGTACCCGAACCTCTCTTTTAAATCTCCCGCATAGAGGGCGAAGGCGTAGGACAGCCCGGCGCCGAGCAGGGAGGTCAGGGACGCGGAGAAGGAGACCCATTTGTTAAAGTAGAGGCGCGGGGTCGCGGCGGCGGCCCCTTCCTTTTTCCTCCTCGTTCGCTGTCGAGGAGGTCGAGGAGGCAGAGGTGATGACGCCGGCATCGGATCGATTTGCCTCGTCGTCTGCCCTTTTTTACGCCCTTGTCGATCTGTTTTTTTTCTTGCTCTAGACAGATACAAGACTACTGTCGATTCTCTCCTTCTGGAGAAAGAATCGGATCGAAAGCGGGCTCTTGAGAAAGCGTCCGAGCTTGGAACGCGATTCCGACTCGGGAATTTCGACACTCTCTTTTTCCACTCACAAACTCACTTCTGTGATCGACGTCGAGCTTCTCCTCGTCGCTCGATACTTTTTTCTCCAAATCCTCTCTTCTTCTTCTTCCTTCGCCGACCTCCCGCGATGAGCAGCCGCGGCGGATCCATGCGTGAAGCCGCGAGGCTCGCGGCATTGCTGCTGCTGGTGCTCGTCGTGGCCCTGGCAGCGTCTCCTTTCGCGGCTTTGGCGAAGCGGTCTTCTCTTCCGTCCGTCGACAGTGCCGATTCGTCTTTGTCGTCGTCGTCGTCGTCGTCGTCGTCGTCGTCGTCGTCGTCGTCGTCGTCGTCGTCGTCGTCGTCGTCAAACTCGGAGCTCCGCTGGGCAGACGCAGAGGCCCACCTCCTGCTCTCCGCTCGCTCGCCCGCAGCAGAGCAGGCCCTGCGCGACGTCAGGGACAGGCTCGCCGGATCGAAGAAAGAGACGGCCGCGGAAACGGAGGAGAAACAAGAGCAGAAAGCCGATGGCATCGTCATCGACGATGACGACGACGACGTGAACCTTCTTCTCCGTCGAAAACCCTCCTCTTCCCTCCCTCCTGTCCTCACCAACCGCCCCCTGGTCGGCATCATCTCCCAGCCGGGAGACCCGGCCACGGGCAAGGACTCCTACATCGCTGCCAGCTACGTCAAGTTCGTCGAGGCCGCGGGAGCGAGGGTGGTTCCTTTCTTCCACGACGCCCCTCAAGAAGAGACGGACGCGAGGTTCGCTGCTGTCAACGGTGTCTTGATCCCCGGTGGAGCTGCCCGCCTGGCGCCCGGGCACACCTTTTTCGACGTCGCGGCCCGCGTGATCGACCTGGCCACGGACGCGAATCTCAAGAGGAAGCAGCATTTCCCGATCTTCGCCATCTGTTTGGGCTTCGAAGCTCTTGGAGTCCATCTCTCGGGCAACTCTTCCTTGCTTTCGAGCTTCGACGCGGAGGACACGGCCGCGCCCCTCTATTTCACGGAAGCGGCAGAGAAGTCGCGCCTCTTCGGCTCAATGCCCAGGAGGGTCAGGGAGAGTCTGGCTTCCAAGCCCTACGCGCGCGAATCGCACTCGTGGGGCATCTCGCTGACGAGCTTCGAGGCCGAGGAGAAGCTGAAAGAGAACCTCGAGGTCCTCAGCCTGAGCTCGGACCCGGAAGGAAGGGTGTACGTGTCTTCGATGGAGCACAAGACGCTGCCATTCTCGGCGACGCAGTGGTAAGAGAAGAGAGAAAGGGAGATAAAAAAGAGAAAGAAAGAGAGAGAGAAGAAGAAGAAGAAGAAGAAGAAGAAGAAAAATTCAAAAAAAACTAACCTTTTTTATCAAATTCAAAAAAAAACTTTTTTATTTCCCTTTCCACACAGGCACCCGGAGAAGAACGCCTTCGAGTGGGGAGACAAGCTCCACATCCCCCACTCCGAGGGCGCCGTCGAGGTCACGCACGCCGTCGGCAAGTTCTTCATCGACGGGGCTCGCAGGAACTCCCACGGGCTCGATGGAGACGTCTTGGCCGAGGACGACCTTTTGATTTACAACCACGCGGTGACCTTCACTGGCAGGCACTCAAAAAGAGAGGACCGCCCTTGGCTGGACGAGGCGTACATCTTCCCGGAGTGGGAGACATGGAAGCGGTGCCTGCGGATGCGGAACGGGGAAGGTGAAGGAGAAGGGAGGAGGAAGGACAGGGACGACGGCGACGGCGACGACGGCGACGAAGAGGAGCTCTGCCGCAAGTATCGCTCCGCCTCGGCCGACGTCCAGGGGAAAGAAAAACACAAGAAGAAGAAGGAGAAGCACAAGCACGAAAAGCACAGCCACGAGAAGAAGAAGAAGAAGAAGGAGGAGGAGGAGAAGCACGGGAGCAAAAAGGTGTCGCTGCGGCTCGCAGGCGTTTGAAGGGAAAAAGAACCCTTTTTTAACTTTTTTTGTTTGCAAATTCTTTTTCCTTCTTTTTTTTCAATTACAAAAGCCTTCTCTCTCCCTCTTCTCTTACCTTTCCTACTTTCTTGAGGCGATGAGCACGGCGTCGGAGACGAGCGCGTTCCAGTCCGACGGAGGGCTGCCGGGCCCGGCGTCGCAGAGGCTGAATTCGAGAAGAGGAGCAGAAGAACCACCATTGGAGCTCTCAGGGAGCAGAGCGGCGGCGGCGAGCGCCGCCGCCGCGTCTCCGGCCGCCACCGGCCTTTTGCTGCTCCCGCCGCCGCTGCCCGCTCCCAGGGCGATAGAGGAAGCGCCTCCGGGAGCGTCCCTCACCCCGCCGACAGCGCGCACGAGCGTCAGCGGGACGGCAGCCCCCGAAGAAGAAGAAGAAGAAGAGGAAGCGGAAGAGCAGCAGCTCTCCCGGAGCGCCGCCTCCCTCTTCGGGTCGGCGACGGCGGCGGCCTCCCTCCGGCCTCCGCCGCCGCCTCCGAAGCCGGCGAGCAGGACCCCGAGCCCCCCGCCGCCCTGCCCGTCCCCGACCAGGGCGACGACACGCGGAGGAGGAATGGAAGAGGACGAAGAAGACGAAGAACGCAAAACCTTCAGGACTCGCTCCCACCCTCCGCCGGCGACGACGACCGCCGACGCTCTTCTCAAAACTTTTCTGATTCCTTCTTCGTCCCTCTCGTCGACTGGCACGGCGTACTTCCCGAAGGAGGACAGGGTGGCCTCCCTGTCTTTCACCAGGGGAACGAGGAAGGTTTTTGGTTGGGGCTCGAAGTCGATCGCGGGCTCGAAGTCGTCGTCGTTGTCGTCGTCGTTTTCGTTTCCATTCTCGGGTAAAATGAGCAGCTCTTGGTCGAAAAAGCCTCCTTCACCGAAAAACGCCCCCTCTCCCTCTTCCGCTTCTCCCCTCGCTAGGATGAGCTGGAGCAGCACGGCTTCCGCCACGGGCCCTCCGTCGGCGGAGACGACGACGACAGCGTCTCGCGTCCCTTCCGGCGCCGGAGGGAGAGGCGACGAAGGGGTGGTGGAGGAGGAGGAGGTGGAGGTGGAGGTCGAAGGAGAAGAAGGAGAGGAAGACGAAGTCGAAGTCGTTGCTGCTGCTTCGACCTCTGCCGCCTCGACTCCGCCGTCCCTCGGCAAGCCCCCTCCTCCTTCGAACCCTCCTTCCACCGCCTCCATCTCGTCGCTCTCGCCGCACCATTTGCGCAGCTTGGGACCCGCGATCATGAAGTCGAGCAGCTCGTCCATGCCCTGGCGCTGCTTCTTCTTCTTCTGGGGAGGAGGAGGTTGCTGCTGCTGCTCGGGTTCGGCAGCGACGCGAAGGGAAGGAGTGGAGCTGCAACGTCGTCGTCGATCGCTGTTCGTTTTCCGTCCGAGGGCGAGCTCCGCGCGCCTCGTCGAGGCGCGATTGAGCATGGAGCGATGCATGGTGACTATCGACAAGCCTCTGGAGCAGAGAGGGGATCGGATAGAGCTCGAGAAGGGGGGGGGGAGCGAGAGAGAGGCGCGGCTAGATCGGGAGGGAGAGAGAGATCGAGAGAGAAGCCTCGACGGAATTCTGACATTTTTCGTCAAACTCAAAATCACTCTTTTCTTTTTTTTTTCGAAGAAGAAAGAGGCGTTGGCGACTCTTCTTTCGGTTCAATTTCAATCTCTGTCTCGCTCTCTTACCAGCGCAGTCACATCGGCGCATCGAGTGGCAGCGCCGCAGGAGAGAGCAAGAGGCAAGGAGAGAGAGCAGCAGGAAGAAAAAGAAAAAAAAAACGTCGAGGAAAAAAATCAAAATCAATCCCATCAAATGTTCTACTCTTTGACTCTAGAGAAAGAGCTCGAGCTGCAGCCGCGCTTCTTCGGGCCGCGCATGCGCGAGGTGCTCCAGCAGAAGCTGATCTCGGAGGTAAATTGATGAGAAGAGAGACAGACAGAGAGAATGAATGAAGAGAGAAAGGGAAGCATCGTCGACGTTTGAGCGAGCGGAAAGGGAAAAAAAAACTCAACCTCTTTTCCCTTTTTCCAAAAAAAAAAAAACTCCTCATACCCAAGGTCGAAGGAACCTGCTCCGGCAAGTACGGCTTCATCATCTGCGTCACCGGCATCGAGTCCGTCAGCCAGGGCGCGATCCGGGACGGCGGCACGGGCTCGGCGACTTTCTCTTTACGTTATGGCTGCCTGGTCTTCCGCCCGTCGCGCGGCGAGGTGCTCGACGCCGTCGTGGCTTCGGTCTCGAAAGTCGGCTTCTTCGCCGACGCCGGCCCCATGCAGGTGTTTGTGTCCAACCACCTGATCCCTGACGAGTACGAGTTCAGCAGCGAAGGAGGAGGCGGAGGTGGAGGGGCTGGGGCGTCAGGAGGAGGAGGAGGAGCAGGAGCGGGAGGTTCCGGAGGAGGAGAGCCCGCCTTTGTGGCTGCGGACGAGGGGTCTCGGGTGACCCCGGGGGCCGAGGTGAGGCTTCGCGTCGTCGGTACGAGGATGGACGCCAACGAGATCTTCTGCGTGGCGACGATGAAGGACGACTACCTGGGCGTGATCAACGCCGCGGCGGGGTGAAGAGAGAAAAGAGGTGTTTTTGATTTTTTTTTCTTTCCGTTGTCAAAAAAAAGAACTTGCGTTTTTCCCCATTTTTCGATTTCTCGATTTCTCTTCTTTGTTCGAGCAAAGACGGCTCTTTCTCTCTCTTTTGACCGAGCTTTATCTGCTTCTTGCTCTCACCACAGCGTCACCATGAGGCCTGTCTCGACACAGAGAGCGTCGGCGCCGAGCTGCTTCGCGTTGCAAACGAGGAGGAAAGCGAGGACGAATGCCATGGCCGCTCTGACGACGACTTTGACGACGACGACGACGCTGATGCAGTCTAGCCTGTCCCGTCGCGACCCCGCTGCGCCTCTTGGGGCTTCGACTCGCACCACTGCGTGGTCTCCGCCTCGGTCTCGACACGAGCGAAGCAGCAGCTCGGTCTCTCGACGAGCGACGAGCAGCGAAAACGCCGGCTCCGATTCCAATGCCGGCGACAACGACAACCTCGACGACAACCTCGACGCCCGAAACTCGGCTCTCCTCTCCCAGCTCCTCTCGGCCCTCGACGCCGGCGGGGCTTCGGCTGTAGCGTCCCTGACTGCCCGAGGGAGGCCCTGGGCGGAGGCGAGGTCCCTCAAATTCATGCAGTGGCTCTCGGACAGAGATCAAGAAGAAGGAGAAGAGGAAGGAAACTTTTCTCCTTCTTCTTCCTCGTCGTCGTCTTCTTCTCCTCCTGCTTCTTCCTCACCGCTTTCCCGCCTGGGAGAAGTCCTGACGATTTTACGGGAGGGACTCCACGCCGCCGCATTCGAGGAGCTGCAGGAGGCGCTGGCCAGCGCTATTGCCGCTGCGGCAGAAAAGGAAGAAGACGGAGAAGAAGGAGGAGGAGGAACAACGACAGAGGAGCGAATGAGGCTCTTGGCGGAACAGGCCTTTCCCTCGAGGCCCAGCGGAGACGGCAGCGAACACGAAGAGGAGGAAGCGATCAACGCCCTGGTGGCGCAGCGCTGGAGCGCCCTGGCGGCGGCGCGGAGCAGCGGCGGGAAAGGCGGGCTCGCGAAGAGGGGGGCAGGAAACAGCTCTTCTTCCTCTCTCGCCGCCGCGGCGCTCTCGCTCTCCCCGCAGGCTCTGGTCGCGGCGCAGCGGCGGGCGTCCGACCTCTCCGCCGAGGTGACGCTGCAGAGGGCTCGGTCTGCGATGGAGCTGATGGGCAGGGTGAGGATCGAGAAGGGCGGTGGGGGTGGAAGAAGCGGGAGCGGAGGAGAAGGAGGAGAAGAGGGAAGAGAGGGGAAGGAAGCGAGAGAAGAAGAGCTCGACGACGAACAAGCTCTCTCCCTCCTTCTTTCCTCCTCTCCCTCCCCCTCTTCTTACGAAAATCTCTCCCCTCTGCCCGCCGAGGCCGCAGTCGCCGCGGCCCTCGCCGGCGACCCTGCCCCGCGGATCCTGGCCCTGCTGCTCGAGGAGCCTGACCCTGAGGCGAGGGCTGCCTTGCTGGCTGACGCCTTCGACTCCGGAGATGGAGGAGGAGTAGGAGCCGAAGAAGAAGGAATGGAAGAACAAGAGGTTGATTTCGTGTTCACGACGCCGCTGAAGCTCGTGCAGGCGATCGACCTGGAGCTCGGGAGGCTAGAGAGAGCGGCAGCAAGGAGCAGCAGCGGAGGAGGAGAGGAAAACAAAGTCGAAGTCGAAGGCAAGTTCGCTCCCCCGCCTCTTTTCCTCCCGGGCAAGGGCCCCGCCGCTGCTCCGGCGGGAGGGGAGGAGCTCGTTGCGGTTCTGGAGGATCTCAGGCAGAGGGCGCTCGAGTTCGTTTGAAGTAAAGGAGAAAGGAAAGAAAGAAGGAGAAAGTGTAAATTCTAGGTGTTGTTGACAAAAGAAAAGGAAAAAAGGGGGAAAAGAAATTTGGAAAGAAAGAAAGAGAGAAAAAGAAGAAAGGAAGATTTTTTTTCACCTCCACCACCACCTCCTCATCGTCATCACCCCTCCTCCTCCACCCCCTCCCTTGTCCATGTCGTCCAAGAGAGCCTTGAAGCTCAGAACCATCCCCGCCAGGCTCAGCACCAGCGTCCCCGGGATCAAAACACGACAGAGCAGCGACTCTGCCTTGCCCAGGGGCTGTCCGGCTTTTTGCGCCAGGACGAGCGCGAAGAGGGCCGGGAGGGCGTAAGCTCCCGCCAGGTCTCCCAGCGAGGCGATGACGGCCATGAGGCTGGAGAAAAAAGGTAAGAGCGCTGCGACAGAGACGGAGTAGAGGACGCAGAGGGTCGAAGCGAGAAACCAGCGGAGGCCGTGCGGAGACCCCCCTCCCTCTCTCCCGCCCTCTGCTGCCGCTCGGGCCTCGTCGCCGTCATCGTTCTCGTCGTCATCGTCGCCTTCGAGGGGCTCTGAGCAGGTCAGGTGCAGGCAGAGGTGGGTCCAGACTGTTTGAGACAAAGGAAGAAAGAAAGAGGTTTGGAGGTTTTTTTTTTGTGAGCCTTTGTTCGAGAGACAAGAAAAAGAAAAAGAAATGGGGGGGGAAATCACTCCTTCTTTTTCTATCACTCCTTCTTTTTACCATTCACGTTGATCTGGAAGGCCAGCAGCGTGTGCGCCAGCAGTCCCACGTTCGCGACAACGACATCAAGCCCCGGAGGAAGCAGGCTCGTCAGCGGCTTGGAGAAGTCAAAGTCGGAGCCCAAAACTTTGCAGCCGAGTCCCCCGACCAGCAAGTAAGAGGAGCTCATCAGCGCGACGGCCACTGCGACGCAGCTCGGGAAGAGGGAGGGGTCGCGCATGCCCGTGGTGTAGCGGTTCCAGTTGACCTGCCCGCCGAAGGTGAAGACGACGTCGAAAAAGGCGGCGGCGAGCGAGGAGAGAGGGACGCCGGAAGATGTTCGGAGGACGAGCCGAGTGTTGTCGGGTCCATTATTGTATTCCAAGAAGATCTGTTTCGGGTTCGGGGGCAGGAACAGAGGCGGGGGGCTGTTGTTCGGCACTCGCAGCAGGCTCACCACGGCCGCGGCGACGGCCACCACCATCCCCGCGACCCCGACCGCAGAGAAAGCCGCGATGCCTTCGAGCTCTTTCACCTGGGCCAGCGGCAGCATTATCAGCGTCGTCGCGATCGCGATCGAGGTTTTGGAATTTGAAAATAACCCTAAAACTTTCAGGGACTCTGCGACGGTCACGGCGAAGATCGGGGGCTCGAAGAAGATGCACAGATAGACGCTGAGGTAGGTGAGTTTGCGTCCCAGATTGCCGAGGGCCAGGGACCCGTAATCGTCGAAGACGCGGGCGCGGGGCGCGAGGCGGCAGAGCAGCGCGAAGAGCCGCGACGAGTAGATGGTGGAGACGCTGAAGAGGATCAGTAATGAGGTCGCCGGGAGCCAGCCGAGGCGCGCAAAGACGGACGGTAAGGAAAGAGCGCCGAGGCCGAACATGTCTCCCAGGAGGATGAGGGTCGTGGCCGTCGGAGTGGCTCCGCCGCCGCCGCGGGAAGGGGAAGGGGAAGAGGAAGAACGTCGGGGTCGAGGGCGAGCGGCGGTGCCGGCCTCGCCGCCGTCGTCGAGGAGCAGAGGGACATCATCGACAACGCCCGGCATCGTTTCTACCTCTGTGCGTGTTTCTTCTTCTCGAATAAATGCTCCTAAGTGTCGGGCGATGTGTCTCTTGGCGTGGCCGCAGCGGGGGATCGCGAAAAGGTCGGAAAAGGGTAGCACGCGGCGGCGCGAAGAGAGATGGAGATCGAGTTTTTTTTCGATGTGAAGTGTATTTCTTTTTTCCATTTTTCGGTTTTTTTTTTCGAATCATCAAAAAAAACTCCAATGCGCTCGGCGGCCTTCCGCGCCCTCGTCGGCTTCGGGGGCACGCTGCTCGCGCTGGGCTCGGCCACGCTCGCCGTCTCCACGGCCACCTCGGCGGTGATCCGCGTGGCCGTCAGGGCGCGGCAGCGCAAGAGGTTGGTTCCCTGCAAGAGCTGCTGCGATTGCAGTTCGAGTTTGACTTCTTCTTCTTCGGCAACCTCTTCCTCGACTCCGGGCAAGCGCCGCTGCTGCGTCTGCCGAGGGCGCAGGGCCGTCCGCTGGCAGCCCTTCGCCGCGCCCCTGGCCGCGAGGTGGACGCTGTGCCCCCTGTGCGCGGGAAAGGGGCGGCAGGCGTGCTTCAACTGCTCTGGCACGGGGGAGGTGGTGGGCAGCGACGAAGAGGTCGCAAGAGAGAAAGAGAGGAAGGAAGCAGCAGCAGAGGCAGCTGCAGCAGAGACAATAGACTTGCGATGAGGAGCCCCTTCTCTTTCGCTCGCTCTCTCTCCCTCTCTCTCTCTGCGTGAGCTTCCTTTCGTTCGGGGGGGGGGGGGGGGGCGCGTGGTTTGGTTTTTGCAAGAGGGAGAAGGAAAGAAGAAAAAAAGGGAAAAATTTCTTCAATGGCAAAACCGCCTA
>Ga0114918_10004455_pt1 | contig 12160 bp, 6 predicted proteins | sample LantaG_FD_87015 | JGI IMG/M metagenome (GOLD analysis project Ga0114918, IMG submission 87015) | Deep subsurface microbial communities from Baltic Sea to uncover new lineages of life (NeLLi) - Landsort_02402 metaG | ecosystem: Environmental > Aquatic > Marine > Oceanic > Sediment | place: Baltic...
CCCCATTTGCCCTGCGGCGGCCCTGGACGCCAGTGGCGCATCACGCTTCTTCAAACAGGTAGGAGGGGGCCTGTGAGGCGGATCGACTTCACCGACACCACAGGACTCACCGACGCTCGGTACAAGGGCGAGAAGATCCTCCTCCTCTTGACGGAGGGGTCGAAGGAGCACTGGGGCGAGCTGGAGCCCCTCCGCGGCACCTCCTGGGAGGCTGGAGTGGAGATGGTTTCGGCGGAGTCGTTGTCCCATGCCCTCCACGGCTACTTCATGCCCTTGCTCAGGGAGATCGGACGGCCCCCTACCGCGTCCGCCAAGCGGGTCACGGCGGAGGAGGGGGAGTGCAAGTCCAAGGACTGGTGCCCTACCTGGGATCCGACCAAGTGCCGGCCTGGGGGTGAGAGCTGCCCTCCCGACTGCTACGACCCTCCACTCTCGCCGAGCGAGAAGGCGGCGACGGTCGACCTCTTCAGGTCGGTCGCCCTGGCCTGGAAGGAGGGGCGGCACACGATCGTCGTCCTCGGCGAGGGGTTCAACATCCGCTAGCGATCTGCCTCATCTTGTCCCAGCTGAGGCGCTGGGCGGCGAACGCATTGTGGATGGCCCAGCCGGTCTCAGTCCCGACGCCCTGGTTCTCTTTGACGAGCTGGGTGCGGCTGACCTGGAGCAGGGCTCCGCAGGTCTTGATCCCAGCCTCCTGGAGTCGCTCACCTGCCTGGTGGTTCCTGTCCACGCGGCTGCGCATGCGGTAGCGGGCGTGACTGGTGAGGGCGTACAGAGGCTGCTCTGCCCACGTCTGGATCCACTTAGCTTCGAGCGTGACCAGATCCTCTTCCGTGATCTTCGGAAGGGCCTTGAGGTAGCGCTGGGCTTCTGCGGCGTGGGGGCCTTCGAGGGAGCACTGGAGGTAGGCCAGGCAGTCGCGGTAGCGGGGGTCGCCGGGCTCGATGCGGTCCACCGTCCGCCAAACGCTGTTGGAGGAGTCCGTGATCCGGAGACCGCCGCCCTCCCCATCAATCTGGACGCTGAAGGCGGACGAGGTGCAGTCGCAGATGCCGCATTTGAGGAGGGTGAAGTACGCGTCGTTCATGGTTGTTCCTGGTGTAGGTAGCCTGCATGGGGTGTTCCTGCGGCATCTCGGTAGAGTACCGGACGCGGGCCTCTGCTGCCCCCCTCGCACTCGGTGGGGACCCTATACATCACAACCGAGCAGGAGCAGAACCCATGCCAGATTCCTCCCTTCGCGGTAAAATTCTGCGCCTTGCTGTCCAGAGTCCTGGGCTGAGACCCTCTCTCACCCGGGTTCTCCGTGAGGCGGGCGGCCTCACGGAGGCCGAGGAGAAGGTCCTCAAGAAAGCCAATGGGGGTGTCGCCTTTCCGGAAGCAGGGGGCATCATCACCTCTCCGGTAGTCCCCGTGGTTACAGACCGAGGCCAGCCGATCGTGATCCAGCAGATCGTCAACCAGGGGCCAGGGGCCATCCAGCCTGCACCCGCTGCACCCGCCCCCATTGCGGAGGCCCCACGTCCCCTCAACGAGTCCGCTCTGGGCGAGACCCGGACGCCCTCTGGGGATCTTTCGGTCAGTGCACTAGGGGTGCCCGAGCGTGCAGCTCACGGGTTCAACGCGGAGCTTGTCCCTGAGATGGAAAAGCTCTTGGCTGCGGGGCTGGGGCCGGTGCAGGTAGGTCGTGACATGTGGGACCTTGTCAAAGGGTCCTTCTCGCGGAAAGACTCCCTCTACAACATCCTGATCCGCTACCAGTCTTCGTTTGAGTCCAACGAAGAGTACCTGGGGAACTTTGAGCGTCTGATCGAAGCCTGGGTCACGTCGAACGGCGGAGCGTAGCACATGGGCTACGGCCTCCTCCTCCGAGTCACCCACACCGGCCTAGCAGCCGAGTCTGTCCACGTCTCTGACGTTCGGGACGGCATCGACCTGCTGGGTGGTGCGTTCGGCTTCCGGAAGTCGGGGCCGATCTACGTCCCGACTCCCGCGAAAGGAGGGGTCGCCCTACTCGTGTACTCAGGGGATGTGGCCGTCTCCTTTGAGAGCGGAGGCATTCGGAAATTCATCCAAGGGGGCTACCTCACTGCCGAGTTTGTGGCCGGCGACGACTTCAAGTTCCTCTTGCCAAGCATCCTCGACGAGGGGATTCTCCTCATCGAGACTCCTACCTCAATCAACTTCACGGGCTCTGGGGTCACGGCGACGGCTGTAGGTGATGCCGTCACCGTGGACATCCCTGGAGGCAGTGCGGCCGATCACAGCGCCCTCTCGAACCTCGGCTGGGCGGTCGCCGGTCATACGGGAACCGCGGACGAACTTGCGGGGTTCGACGGGGCCGGAGCCGCCACCACCTACTCCAGGACCGTCACAGGCGACGTGGGGGGAACCTTCCCAGGACCCCTCACCGTTTCCGATCTCACGATCACGGGAGAGGTTCAAGGCTCCGTACTCTACTTCAACGGGACAAATTGGACCCAGCTTCCACCAGGAACCGCGGGGAACGTCCTCCAGACGAACGGCGCCGCCTCGAACCCTACCTGGGTAGCTCCGAGCGGAGGGGTGACCGATCACACGGCCCTATCAAACCTCGGGTGGGCGGTCTCGGGTCACACTGGAACCGCCGGCAGCCTAGCGGCCTTCACCGCCGCGGGCGCCGCTTCCCTCGTCCCCGGGTCCGTCCACGGGGACATCCTCTACTTCAACGGGACGGACTGGCTACGACTCGCCCCCGGAGCCCTCGGGGAACTCCTCCAGACCCAAGGTGTCGGTGCGGCTCCCCAGTGGGCGGCGGTTGCCGGAACGGGGGATGTCACCGCAGCAGCCAACCTGACAGACAACGCTCTGATCCGGGGAGACGGTGGCGGGAAGGGTGTCCAGGACTCGGGCATCCTGATCAGCGACACCGACGTGATGACCTTCCCTTCAGGAGGGTCGATTGCCGTCGACACCATCACCGAAGCTACTGGAGGCAACGGGGTCGTCATCAACGGCGTCCGGAACTACGGGAAGTCCGCGACGAACCCAGTGGCTCCGCCCCCTGCCGACGGGGACACCTACTACAACACGGCTCTTCGGATGCAGATGACCTACGACGGGTTCCGGTCGAAGTGGCTCTCCGTCGAAGCGGAGACCATTCAGTTCGGTCGAGACGGGAACGTAGCAGTCAACCAGTACTTCCGCGCCATCAATGGCAGGGTGATGTCGCCGACGTTGGGCTACTACGCCGAGCGATCGGGCACCCTGGTTTCCATGACCTACACCCGGACGGACTCCGACGCCTCCACCTTCGATTTTGTCGCCAACGGAGTCTCGATGGGGTCCTCGGTGGCTACGTCCGCAACGGCGGGCCGAAGCATCACCCTGAACGGAGATTTCAACTTCGGGGACATCCTCGCCGTTGTGAATTCGGGTGCGAATCCGATGTCGAACGTCATCGCCAAGTTCCGAGTCCGCTGGCGCGTGTAGGCGTCCCGGCCTCCGGTAGCCCCCCTATACGGAGGAACTAGACGAACGAGTCCTGCCACACTCTTCTACCGAGGCTCCCATGTCCCTACCGATCGTCATCGCAAGCAACCAGACGGCCTCGCCCGTCTTCTTTGAGCGCCTCGGCCTCACCGTCCCAGCTTCCTCGACGCTCACGCTGACGGACTTCGCCTTCGTCAACGAGATCAAGGACGACGAGACGATCCACGCAGCGATCGTGGCGGACCAGATCCTTCTCGACCTCGGGCAGGGTGAGCTGACGAAAGGCGACAGCCTCAAGTTCTACCAGGTGCTCACCCTCGAAGTGCGCCGCCCCGTTCGGGTCCTGGCGGCCACGAACGTCGCCTCCCTCTCGGGGACGACCACGATCGACTCTGTGGCCCTGGCTGTCGAGGACCGAATCCTTCTGACAGCTCAGACTTCGGCGGACGAGAACGGGATCTGGGTGGTCAAGGCCGGTGCGTGGCAGCGCCCGACTGACTTCAACACCGGGGACTCGGCAGGATCGGCGATCATCAGCGTCCAGGAAGGGGCGACCTACGCCGACCAGGTCTGGCAGATCACGACCAACACCGGGTCGGACATCATCGGCACGGACAACCTCGCTGCGGCCCAGATCAGCGGATCAGGCAGTGGTGGGACGCTCCAGGACGCCTACGATGCAGGCAACACGATCACCACGGCAGGATCCACGGACATCGCCTTCACCCTGACCTCGGGCGATTTCACCGTCGACGGGGCTGGGGATGTGATCTTTGGTGGGACGACGCCTCTGGGTGACTTCAGCGTCGACACCGGCACGATGTCCCTCGATTCGACGGACACCACCAACCTGACGATGACCGCGAACGACGCGGGCACCAAGACCCTCACCATCTCGGCGACGAACTCCGGAGCAGGTGTTGGGGCCATCGTGATGTCCTCGGACGGCCCGACGGACATCGACACGGTTGGGTCGCTCTCCCTGAACTCTTCCGGCAAAGCGATCAACATCGGCAACGATGCGGTGGCGCAGCCGATCAACATCGGCACGGGTGCCGCCGCTCGCGTCGTCACCGTGGGCAACTCGACGGGCGCTACCCAGGTGGTGGTCGACTCCGGGACTGCCGGGACCGACATCAACTCGACAGGCCCAATCACCATCGATGGCGTTGGAGCCTCGAACTTCACGACCGACGCAGGGAACCTGACCCTCTCGACGACAACCTCCGGGAACGTCAACGTCAACTCGGTCGATGCTGTCAGCGTCACCTCCGGGACCACGACCGACATCCAGTCCACCGGCAACGTCACGGTCGACTCCTCGGGCGGCTCGATCGGAATCGGCACCGACGCGGACACTGGGGCCATCAACATCGGCACGGGCGCCGCTGCTCGTGTTGTCACGGTCGGTAACACGACCGGCGCATCGTCCCTCAACCTGAACGCGGGCACCGGCAATGTCCTCGTCACGGCCCCCACGACCACCCTGACGGGCAACCTGGTCGTCCAGGGCACGACGACGACGATCGAATCCGAGATCGTCAACATCAAGGACCAGTTCCTCTACCTGAACGACGGGTACACGACGACGGGGTCTCCGCGTACCGGGGGCTTCGTCATCAACAGCAACCCCCTTCTCCCCAACGACGTGGTGGCGACGGGCGGCTTCGTCGCGGGTGTGGCCTCTACCAGCAACCCGACGGTAGCGGTCACTGATTCGCAGACGACCATCGCGGTCGCCTCGAACGGCGCCTCTCTCCCACAGGCCACGATCAACGTCGCCGACACCACGGGCTTCCCCGCTTCGGGCACCGTGTTCATCACGACGAGCGCAGGCGTCCAGACGGTCACCTACACGGGCCTCACCGGAACGTCCTTCACCGGCGCAACGGGCGGTACCGGTGTGATGAGCACGGGCGGCCTCGTCAGCGCGACGGCCAACGCCATCGTCACGGGCGACTTCGTCCAGATCAGTGGCTCCAACAACCAGACCAACGATGGTCTGTACGAGGTCCTGAGCAACGCGAACGGCGTGATGGAAATCGCGGGCGTCGGCGTCACGGGGACCACCTACGACTTCACTCAGAACGACTTCTCCACGGACGCCACGGTTGCGGGCAACATCCGCAAGGTCACGGTCGCCGTCGAGCGGGCGAGCACCACGGGCGTGCCCCAGTGGCTCTACGGTTCGGACTCCTCCGCGACCTTCGAGGACATCATCACCGGAGGCACCCTCACCCTCCAGTCGGCCTACGACGGTGGCAACACCATCTCGACCTCGGGGGGCAACTCCGTCCTGATCTCGGGTTCCGAGTCCCTCCAAATCACCGCGACGGGCGGCCTGAACCTCGACACGGTCTTCGACGCGGACGTGTCCACGTTCGATGTCCAGATGACGGGCACGAACGGGTTCTCCATCGACGGCACAGCGGCCTCGAACGTCACCGTGACGGCGGGAGACCTCACCCTTTCCACCGTCACTTCGGGCTCTGTCCTGGTCGACGGTGTGGACGGGGTCGATGTCAACTCGTCCGGCGGAGCGATCAACATCGGCAACGATGCGGTGGCTCAGCCGATCAACATCGGTACGGGTGCCGCCGCTCGCGTCGTCACCGTGGGCAACACCACGGGCGCGTCGGGAACCGTCATCAACTCGGGCACCGAGAAGGTCGAGATCGACGGGGTCACCTACTACGGCTCGAACGCCGGTGTCCCCACCGCGACGGGGTCCGGCTTCCAGGACGGCGACAAGTTCTACGACACCGACCTCGACATGGAGATGCGGTACGACGCGACGAGAGGCAAGTGGCTCTCGGTCGAAGCCGCGTACTTCCAGTTCGGTCGTCAGAACAACGTCCCGGCCGGGGTCTACTACCGTGGTCCGGACCGTCAGATCATGTCGGCTACCGACGGCTTCATCGCCGCCTACAACGGAACGGTGGTCGGACTCGGCTACACGCGGGCGGACACCGATGCTGCCACCTACGAGGTGGTTGCAGGCGGAACCGCTACGGCCGAGTTGGCCAGTGCCGCCCTGAAGGGGAAGTCCAACGCCCTCGACGGGAACTTCGCAGCAGATGCGGTTCTCGCGGTTCGGAACAAGGCGGGGTCCAACACCACGTCCGACACGATCGGATGGTTCAAGGTCCGCTGGCGTTCGGTCTGATTCGGACTCGTGAGGTTTTCTGAATGGCCATGCCCGTCGTCATCGCGAAGAATCAAACCGGTTCAGACATCGATCTGGACCGCCTGGGTCTTCGCGTGCCGGCTTCAGGCCAGCTCACCCTCACCGATTCCGCCTCGTACACGGAGTGTACGGAGGACGCCAGCCTAGAAACTGCCGTCACGTCCGGAGACATCGTCATCAACGATGGGAACTCGGACCTCTCCACGGCAGAGGCTCTGGGCTACCTGGCGTCCTCAGGCAACCTGGACGGCCCCGTATCCGGTGCAGCGGCGAACGTGGTCCTCCGCCTCAGAGATTCGACGGGTCGCTACACTCTGCCCACCGGGGTGACGATCGATGCGTCGAACAACATCACGACGCCGGGAACCCTCAACGCAGCGGGCCTGGAAATCTCAGGATCGCCTCTTTCCCACACTGACCTCACGGGCCTCGCCTGGACGGCCTCGGGCCACACCGGGACTGCGGGGCGGATTCCCAGTTTCAATGGTAGTGGGGCTGCTGCTGAAGTGCAGGTTGGAGTCGACCTTCAAGCCTACGACGCGGACCTCGCTGCTTTGGCAGGTCTCTCGACCACGGGCATCATCGTCCGGAACGGGTCTGGAACCGCAGTCACCCGCACTCTCACTGGACCTCCCGCAGGCATCAACGTGTCGAACGGGGATGGGGTCGCGGGAAACCCGACCCTCTCCCTGGCGAACGACCTGGCTGCTCTCGAAGGGCTCGGTTCAACCGGGTTCGCCGCCCGAACCGGTTCAGACGCTTGGGCTCAGCGGAGCCTCACAGCCCCCGCAGCGGGCTTCACCGTCACCAACCCCGCAGGGGTCGCCGGCAACCCTACCTTCGTCCTCTCGGACGACTTGGCGGCCCTGGAGGGGATGACGGGGACGGGCCTGGTCTCTCGCACGGCGGCGAACACCTACGCCCAGAGGACCCTCACAGGCACAGCGAACCGCATCACGATCACGAACGGCGATGGCATTTCGGGGAACCCGACGTTCGACGTAGGCTCGAATGTCATCCTGACATCCAGCAGCATCAACGCCTTGTCGGACGTGGATACGACAACCACCCCTCCAACTTCGGGCGACTCCTTTTCCTGGGACGGGTCCAATTGGGTTCCGGCGTCTCCTCAGGGGTACATCGTATTCCCCGTTTGGGCAGAGGAGAACGGGGCTCTGGGGCAAGGGGACGAGTGGTCCTTCGGCAACGGGTCCGAGGGCAACATCGGCATCCCCCTCGGGCTAGACTGCGAACTTTTCGCCGTGTCTTTCAATGCAGAGATCACTGGAACAAGTATCTCCATCGACGTTCGGCGAGGAGGATCCGCCGTCTACACCGCATCGTTTGGATCCGCCAACGACCAGCTAGAGACGCTCATCTCTCCTGTCACCTTCTCGGCAGGGGACAGAGTCGGGTTCGATACGAGTGCCGTTTCCGGCGGCTACTCCGACGGGCGGGTGTGCGCTTGGTTCCGGGTCCGGGCCACTCCGGGGTCAACATCCGTCCTCAACGACCTGTTGGACGTATCTCTGGGTCCGAGCGCCAAGGGAGACCTCCTCTACTTCGATGGGTCGAACTGGACCAACCTTGGGCCGGGGACCGCAGGTCAACTTCTTCAGTCAGGGGGTGTCGGCGCGGACCCAGCCTGGGCAACGGCGGATCACGCCTCACTGACGAACCTTGGGTGGGCCTCCTCGGGCCACACGGGGACAGCCTCCCGCATCGCAGCGTTCGATGGATCCGGAGCCGCATCCTTCCTCCAAGTAGGCGTGGATGTTCAAGCCTACGACGCGGACCTCGCTGCTTTGGCAGGTCTCTCGACCACGGGCATCATCGTCCGGAACGGAGCCGGCACCGTAGTCACCCGCACTCTCACCGGGCCTCCCGCAGGCATCAACGTGTCGAACGGGGATGGGGTCGCGGGAAACCCGACCCTATCCCTCGCCAACGACCTGGCTGCTCTCGAAGGGCTTGGGTCGACCGGGTTCGCTGCCCGAACCGGTTCAGACCCTTGGGCCCAACGCTCTCTCACAGCCCCCGCAGCGGGCTTCACCATCACCAACCCCGCAGGGGTCGCCGGCAACCCTACCTTCGTCCTCTCGGACGACCTGGCGGCCCTGGAGGGGATGACGGGGACGGGCTTGGTCTCCCGCACGGCGGCGAACACCTACGCCCAGCGCACCCTCACTGGGACTGCCGGGACGATCACGGTCACGAACGGCAACGGCATCTCCGGCAACCCGACGATCAACGTCGGGGCGAACGTCATCCAGACGACGACCGCTCTTGGCGGGGACCTCTCTGGGACCCTCCCGAACCCGACCGTCACCGACCTCACCCTCACCGGGGAGGTGCAGGGATCGATCCTCTACTTCGACGGCTCCAACTGGGTTCAGCTACCCCCCGGGACCAGCGGACAGCTTCTTCAGACTCAGGGGGCCGGGGCCGACCCGCAGTGGTTCACCTCGACGAGCACCGATGAGCTGGTCAAGGTCACCTCGAACGACACGACTCCCGGCTTCCTTGCGGACAAGCTCATCACCGCAACCTCGGGGGTCGCCTTCACGGAGGTCAACAACGGCGGCGACGAGGACTACAGGCTCGACGTAGATTCGGCTTCCACCACGGGACAGGGTCTCATCGAGCTGGCGACCCAGGGTGAGGTCGACACGGGCACCGACGCCCTCCGTGCGGTCACTCCCGCCACCCTGGCATCGGCCACGACGGTGATCAAGCCCGGAGACACAGCAGGGGGAGACCTCGGAGGGACCTACCCGAACCCTACGGTGACGGACCTGACGATCACCGGGGAGCAGCAGGGCTCGATCCTCTACTTCGACGGGACCAGCTGGGTTCAGCTCTCTCCAGGAACTTCGGGGCAGGTCCTTCAGACCCAGGGAGTTGGAGCGGACCCGCAGTGGGTGACGGGAACCGATTCGGACGAGCAGGTCAAGGTCACGGCTTCGGACACGACCGCTGGTTTCCTTCAAGGGAAGCTGATCACGGCCACCACGGGCGTTTCCTTCGCCGTCGTCAACCCCGGAGGGGACGAGGACCTTCGGCTCGACATCGATGCTGCCTCCGAGACCGGACAGGGTCTCATCGAGCTGGCGACCCAGGCCGAAGTGGATGCCGGGACCGACACCACTCGGGCAGTTACCCCAGGCACCCTCGCTTCGGCCACGACGGTGATCAAGCCTGGGGATGCTGCGGGGGGTGACCTTGCGGGAACCTTCCCTAACCCCACGGTCAACGGGGTTCTTACTGACGAACTGGTGGGGGTCTCGGGGAACGATACGACTCCAGGGACGTTGTCCACAAAGTTGATAACGGCCACCACGGGTGTTTCCTTCACCGTCGTCAATCCTGGAGGGGACGAGGACTACAGGCTCGACGTAGGCACCGCATCTCTGACGACCCAAGGTCTTATCGAGCTGGCGACCCAAGCCGAAGTGGATGCCGGAACGGATGCTCTTCGTGCGGTCACTCCGGCTACCCTCGCTTCGGCCACAACGGTGGTCAAGCCAGGCGACACAGCCAGCGGGGACCTCGGGGGGACCTACCCGAACCCGACGGTCACCGACCTCACCATCGCCTCCGAGATCCAGGGATCGGTCCTCTACTTCGACGGCTCCAACTGGGTTCAGCTCTCTCCAGGAACTTCGGGGCAGGTCCTTCAGACCCAGGGAGCCGGTTCAGACCCTCAGTGGGCCGACGAGGTTCCTCCGGCGGCGGACATCGTCACCTCGACGACTCCTGCCTCGACCACCTCGGGAACGCATGTCCTCGCTGCGGGCATGACGATCACCCCGGCTGCCGGAACCTACCTGGTGACCTTCTCCGCAACGGCCGGGCAGACGGGCAACAACGACCAGGTCTACATCCAGGTCTTCGCTGGGGGGGCGGCCCAAGGTGTCGAGATGGAAGTCCGTCAGGGAACCACCTTCTTCGGAGGTGCGGGTCGGTACGGGATCGTCGCCCAGGCAAAGGTCACCGTGAACGGCGCCCAGGCCATCGAGGGCCGATTCCGCCAGGTGGGGGGAACCGGCATCCTCTACTCCCGCAGCCTCTCCATCGTTGAGGTGACCTGATGGCAGAGACGACCTACAGCTACGTCGCAGCGGACTTCCCGAACAACCAGGTAAACCCTGCGAAGCTCCAGGCGGAGATCGAAGCATCTTCCATCACCACTCCTCTCACTCGGGTCGACACCCTGGGGGGAACCTTCTCCGAAGGGGTATTCACCGACGCGACGAGCATCGACATCGTCTTCGATGACCCCCTGTCTGCGGGGGAGAAGACGACTCTGGACGGGGACACGACGAACCCTGCGGGCGGCCTCCTCGCCGCTCACGACAACACCCCCGCCGAGTCTATCTCTGGGGAGGCAACGCAGGACCCGGGGGCGACTCAGGATGCCGACGAAGGCTTCGAGGTTGGTTCCCGGGTCATCAACACGACGACCGGGAACGAGTTCGTCTGCGTCGACGCCACGCCGGGGGCTGCTGTCTGGAAGGAGACAACTGCCGCTGGGCCGGCTTCGGCGGACCTCCCCTCGGTCACTGCCCGGCGGACGACTACTCTGGCCCTCCCGCTAGCTTGGGACGACTTGACGTTCGACACCACCCCGGTCGAGAACAACACCTCGGTGGTCGAGCACGACAACACCCTCACCGACCGGTTCACTGTGAAGGAGACGGGCCTATACCTGATCTCCTGGTCCCTCGTCTGCGACGACGAGGTTCAGGTTCGGATCCGCGTCAATGACACCACGGTGGTCGCTGGGCCTATCCAGGCGGGTGACCCGAACGACGTGAACGACGTGCTGGTGGTCAACACGCTCACCCGCACCGTGTCTCTGACGGCCAACGACTTCCTGACGGTCCAGGTCCAGGCCGCCACCTCTGCGGAGACCCTTCAGGCGGGGGCTGTGTTCTCGGTGGTTCGTCTTCGGGGAACCAAGGGAGACGTGGGACCCCAAGGACCTCCGGGAGCCGGGGGTCAGACCGACACCGTAACTGGGTCGAACGGGATCACGAACACGGGCACCAACGTCAACGCGGTGCTCACCCCCACCTACGGCTCAACGGCGAACACCATCTGCCAAGGGAACGACTCTAGGCTGTCGGATGCTCGGATTCCTACGGGTCCTGCGACAGGCGACCTCACCGGGACCTACCCTGCTCCAACCGTAGCCAACAACGCGATCACGAACGCGAAGCTCGCGGACATGGCCCAGGCAACCCTCAAGGGTCGGGCCAGTGGTGCGGGAACCGGAGACCCGACCGATCTCACCGCGAACCAGGTTCGGACCATCCTCGCGAACGTCTTCCAGGGTCGGTTCACTACGGGCACCGTGGACCTGAACCAAGCCACCCCAACCCCGATTCCGATCACGGCAGAAGATTTCAAGGACTCGAACTACACGCACTCGAACGTCACCAACAACTCTCGGGTGACGTTCGCCGTCGCAGGGCTCTACCGGGTCCACTACAACATCGG
>Ga0114918_10004456_pt1 | contig 12160 bp, 12 predicted proteins | sample LantaG_FD_87015 | JGI IMG/M metagenome (GOLD analysis project Ga0114918, IMG submission 87015) | Deep subsurface microbial communities from Baltic Sea to uncover new lineages of life (NeLLi) - Landsort_02402 metaG | ecosystem: Environmental > Aquatic > Marine > Oceanic > Sediment | place...
TGGCGGCATATGGTGGAAATATTGCAATTCCAAAGAAAATATGGGCACAAGTGGGACAATTTGACGAAGATTTCAACGGTGCGTGGGGTTTAGAAGACGCTGAATTTGCCTATCGTATCCATCTCGTAGGAGCCGACATCATTGCTCATCGACTTTCGTCCGTCAGACACCTTCAGCATCCACACACAGGAACGAAAGAGATGAGAGCTGGTAAAGGACCGAATACAAAAAAATTCAAGGACAAGCACGGGTTTTATCCCTGTTAAACGAGGACAAATATGGTTTCAGCAAGTGTATGTATCAATGCGTGCAATCGTCCCGGTCCATTGTGGAAACTTATGAATTCACTGGCTAACCAGTCGTCGTTCGACTTTGAAGTGGTTGTGGTCGACGACGGTATTGCAGACAGCCGTGAGGACGAGCGGGTTGAAAGAGCAAAACAAATACTCAATGCAGTTGGGGTGTCGGTCAACTACGTAAAAAACGGCACCCAGCTCGGACTTGCAAAATCGAGGAATATTGCACGTGACGTCGCCAAAAGCGAAATTATCATCAAGATTGACGATGATCACTATTGCGATACTGATTTTGTGCGTCAATTGATAAACTCTTTCACTGGACGTCCCAAGGCGGGGTGCATAGGATCGTTGTTTCCGTTGATTCAAGACGGTATTTTGGTTCCAGAACATTGTCCCCAAAAGTTTGGAGTATTGACTGAAAAGTGGGAAAACCAGCAGTTGTGCCTCTATGCCGCCGACTCGCCGACTGTCGTCCCAGCTGAGACGGTTCGCGGTATTATGGCATACAGAAGAGTATCCGACATCAGACACAACGAGCATCTTTCCAAAATTTCCCACAGGGAGGACACAATCTTTTCAATCGAGTATTTAAGAAAAGGGTTCTTGAATTTTGTAAATACCCGCGCCATAGCCTACCATCTCTATGCTAAAAAGGGTGGATGTCGGTCATTTGGTGCCGAAGAAGCGGCCAAACAGCGTGCCGCCGACGAGAGGATCTATCAAACGTTTCTTGAAATACAACCGCCCGTCCACTAAAATGTTTAAGTAGGCGCCATGACAAACACTTCCATAGGACCACTAGTGTCCAGCATCATAGGAAAGCTGATGCATCCATCGGTAATCCAGTTTGGATGGGATGGTGGTGTTCTATATAAATCATTGTCCCGTGCCTTCGAATCATTTGTTCTTTATGTGGTTCCCGACGTTGGACACAGTTCCGAGGACGAAGAGGGGGCACCGTCGGACATCGTATTTTGTAGTCCTGACATTCTCAGCGACACACCACCTCCCAATCATGATGTTTCAGTTGTAGATCCTGAATTCACACAGTTGACTTTGGCGATGTATATGTCTCTGGAGGGGATCGTATCCAATCATGGACTGATTGTCGTTCCTGGAGGGGATGATGTTGATCGCTGTCAAACCCTGTTGTCGGAAATGGCTAACGAGGGGACTACAAAATCAACGAGGGGAGCATTCAACGAAGTCATTATCTACGAAGTATGCGATCGAAAAATGGTTAGACTACTATGAGCTGCCTAGTTGCGCTGTGTGGAAGATTCGGAGACATAATGATGGCGGTCCCGTCGATTCAAAAGCTTTCGCATCTGCATTCCGGAGATCTTGACATTCTTGTCGCTACCAGTTATCAGAAAATTGAAGAACTGCTGCGATCCATGAATATACCGGTTCGACACGTACTTGCCGAACCGACGATGTGTCCGACGCGAGACGGGATTGTAACGGGTATGTTTATGTCGTCGTGGTCTGAATCCCTTTTGCGTCTACGACGTCCCGGATATGACCAATATATCAATGCTGCTCCAAACATGGCTCCACGTGGAGCCCATATGATGTCGTTGATAGCCTACAGGTGCGGAGTCGTTTCGTCGCTTGAACAGCTTCCAACAATTGATGTTCCCGAACACAGGTCCGGTGGAAAACTTGTTGTTCATCTCGGGTCTTCAGATCCTGCACGCCTCATATGTCTTCCGGAAAATCCGCTTCCGGAGCTGGAAAGCGTGTGTATCGGACTTCCGGTTGATCCGTGTCCAATGTGGATCAGAAGGGACGTAAGAACATCCGGATTTGAAGAAGCAGTTGAAGAGTTGCAGGGGGCTTCGGTCGTGGTTGGTTCCGATAGTCTGTTCACACATGTGTCCTGTCTCATGGGAATTCCTACGCTGTGTATACATACGTCTCCAGGTGGTATGTCATCCTATTCCCGGGAAGTATATCCAACCGGGGCGAGTATGGTTGCTGACAGAGGTATGGCGGACCCGATTACAGTAAGAAAAACATTACTGCAATTAAGCGGGCAGGAGAATATTTATGCACGCAGTGATAGACAAGAACAAGAAGGGATGGAACTTCACCCTTAAAGAGGGTGAAACAAACATTTTTTCGTCCACTTCGCCCCATCCGCTGTTTTACGGCGAATACGGCGAATTTTATGAATCTCCGGAGTCTGCCTTCGGAGCCTGTAGGATGTTTCTGTTCAGAAACGCCTCCATCATGGACAAGGTCGAGGGGAAGGTCACGATGGACGAGGTACAGCAGGGGATCGTAGATGGAATGCTCCATCGTTGGAACGCCTTTGTGGCAAGGATGAAAGACGTCCGCTACAATCGTGACAACGAAGACGTCAACAGCCTTCAAACGATGGTTCCCAGTCTTGAAAAACTTCTTGGCGACAGTTCTCTGACAATAGATTCAATTGTTTCCCAGATAGAGACCGACACTTCTGAAGAAGCAGCACTCTCCGGGGAAAAGAAATACACCGAGAACAATTCCGAAAACGAAGCCTCCGTCTATCTTATCAGAATCAGCAACAAGATGAAAAAAATGCGCAACCGTCTGAAGGTCGACTTCAAGGAATTTCTCGAATCCGGCGCACTTCCTGAGGGTCCTACCCCGGCTCCGATGGAACAAGTCGGAGGAGCATCTACCGGAATGCGAAAATATGCCAGTCTTTTGAGTAGGGATCCGGATTTGCTTGCCGAACTGGTGGCGGACACGGTGGAACTTGTTAGGGATGCGCTTGGCGGCGGCTATGTCAGAAACATAGAGCGGTCGAGCGAAGACGGATGGATATTTATGGTAAAGACGCCACGTGGCGAATTCGGAGTAAGAATCGGTGACGACGCCCTGTTCAGAGGAATGTTCCCGAGCGGGTCTACCTGTACAGAATATCCATATATATCGATCGCCTTTTGGAACGACATAATGAAGCCGTCGATGTCGGCGGTCGGACATCTTCTCGACCTCTCCAGTGGACACCTCCTGTTGCCTCAGACTGTTGCATCAACCGTGCAGGTTTCGGATGACGGATCAAAGATTACAGATGTTTTGAAGTCCTTCAATATTAGAAGTGGAAAGAAGTGTGCCTGCGAGGTAGCAACAAGGCGCGGGCGCCGGATCAAGGGGGACATGTACTGTATACGTCCATGTTCTACACTTTCCGCATCTGCTTCGACCAATCTCAACGATCGGATAAACCGATTGAAAAATGCAACAATGGTTACGGTTGTAAAGCCCGGATCCAAGTACGAGGGGGTTGCCGGCGCGGTTGATCCTGAGCGGATGAAGGTCAGGAACGACTATCTAGAGGTTCCTGTACGAATTAAATTCGACACCGGTCTCGAGACCGAAGTGTGGATGTCTGACGAAGATGTGGAAGTCTTCATGGAGGGAGGAAGTGGCGTACCACAGCAAATCGTCTAAACCCGAATCCTATGTAACTCTTGGCGACCTTATCAACCAGATCCACCGTAAGGTTGGATATGACAACGAGCTTGGTGCGCAGGACGAAGAAGAACATTTTGGCATTGTAGACATTATGACGTTCTGCGATCACCCGCGGTATTTGAATCTTCCCGGAAATAATTTCAAACTATTTTTGGGACAGCGTGTAATTCTCAAAGTCTTTTATATGGGGACGAGGGGAAACGAAGATGTTCTTCTTACCGACGAGGACTGGAACTGGCTCTATGAGCGACAACTTTATATCATTATAGAGAAGATCAAGCGGAAGATAGACGGAGTTGATCCAGGGAAGCCCCACAACTTCAACTTCCGCGAGTTGACGCTGGCTCTCGGGCGCCGTGCTTCAAAGACGATTATGGCTTCGATTATTGCCACCTACGAGGCATACAAGCTGATTATGATCGGGGATCCGTATGACTTTTTTAACATTCCTCACGACGAGGAAATAGGGATCATTAATGTCTCGAATTCACAGAAGCAGTCAAACCGCCTATTCTCCCAGATCAAGGCAAGAATAAGAAACTCGCCGTTTTTTGCCGGGCGTATCGATGGTGATCCCAGTGCCGATACGATCAGGGTGTTTACTAATCAGGACCTTGAGAAAAAGGATGCTGGAAAGGTAAACATCAAGGTAGAGGGGTCGATTGTTCTTCTTTGTGGACATAGCAATCCAGATACCCTTCGTGGATATTCAGCAGCCATTATCATTTTTGACGAGTTGGCGTTCTATGATGAAAACCCGAAGATTTCCGGGAAGGAGTTCTACGGTGCCTTGACACCGTCTATCGCAAAGTTCGCCCTAAAGGGAGAGGGGCGCCTTGTTGAAATTTCGTCTTGTGGACCTCAACATGGAATTTTTTATGAGCTATACAACCAGGGTAACGACGACGATGTCAGATTCAATCGTATTGTTTCGTATCGGCTTGCAACGTGGGACATCAACGAAGAACTCCCGTACAACTGCGATTTCATGGTTGACGAACGAAACAAAAATCCTGAGAAGTTTGCGGTAGAGTATGGTTCAATGTGGGCAACCCGCGGATTCATGGGCAACTTTTTCTCTCCCGAACAGGTTGACAGGGCGGTTAAGCCGTTTATCCAGATACAGGACCGCGGTGTTCCCGGCGTTGAATACTTTATGCACATCGACCCGGCGGCGAAGCGGGACAACTATGCTGTCGTCATTATTGAACGGCAGAGATATATTATGCCCGGCGGACAGAAGCGCTACAGGTGTGTATTGGCATATCACGATGTTTGGAAGCCATCGGCTTCGAATACAATCAGCTTCAAGGAGATCGACGAGGAGGTTTTATTGCTGTATAAGCGATTTCGTCCGGTCTCGACCACATACGACATGTGGAACAGTATTCAGAGTGTTGAATTTTTGAAAAAGCGCGGTGTCAATGCAGCCCAGCTTCCCTTCAACCGTTCCAACAAGGCTACGTTCTTCCAGCATCTTATTGATCTGTTGGATAGGGACGAATTGTGGTTGTATTATGACGAATATATCATAGGCGAGCTGATTAATCTGAAATTCAAGCCGACCCAGAGGGGAATCAGTATTCTCGCCGACCGCGGCGCAGATGTTTCGACCGACGACATCGTCGACTGTATCGCCGGTGCCTGTTGGATGGCAACGGGGAGAATGTTAACCTGTTCGCTCCCATCCAGCGTAATTGTCAATATGGGGCGTGTTTAACAGGTCGTAGCGCCCGGATAAGTGTAAAATAGAGAAAAGGCAAACCCCATGGAGGACAAAATGCCCTTTAATCTGAGAAAAATGAGAGCACAAGCTGCGGTTGCCGAGAAGCAGAAGCACTATGAGCGGATGCTTCGTGACATCGCCGGAGAGGGAAAACTGGATCCGGAGACCGAAGAAGGTCTTTTGGAAAAACAACGTGTCAACAAGGATCCGGAGGGTATCACCGAAGCTCTTCTGGAAAAGGTACGCAAGTCTACTACCGACGTCGTTACCGAGAAACGTCTCGATACCGAGAAACCGTCATACGGCTGTGTAAACCGTTGTGATGCACTTGATGGCAGCCAGGTTCCGCCGCTTGAGAAGAAGCGGCAGGCGTCCAAGGACGTTATGGAAAAAGAAAAGTACGAAAAGGCGAACGAAAAGACGAAGAAGACAAAGTAGGTTCTTAAAGATCGCCCAAAAGGAGTAAACAATGGGAATCGTAAAACTGATAAATACGCTGGAAGTCAACCTGTTTATCGACTCCATTTCAAGAAACGTAGCACCAAAGGGACAAATTATGCTTCCCGACGGCGTCGTTGATTCTGATCCGCAGATTGCGCAGTGTATTGCATCCGGGATTTTGAAGAGTACTGGCGAAGAGACGGCTCCGAAGAAAGTTGATCCGTCTACTCTGGAAACGGAAGTCAAGTTGGATCCGGTACCGGTTTTAACATCCAAAGTCGATGCTGAACAGGATGAGCCTTCAGAAAACGCCACGGTCGCAACCGGCGTAGACGGCGGTGTCGCAGAGGTAAAACCAACACGGTCGGCAGAAATTCCTCTTCCTTCATGGCTGAATCAAGATCAGCTTCGAAGAAGCGAAGCAGCCTCTCGTGAATATGACCTTCGTGAAGGAACCGTTGAAGAACTGCGGGTCACAGACGCCGGCGTTGAAAAAACTGTCGGCGGAAAGACCGAACTCATTTCAAAGGACGGTGTAACAGTAAGAGAGGGCACGGATCCACTCGATGCAATGCCGGAACCCGTAAAAATTGAGAAGATCAAACGTACCGACGACGGGGAAAATGATCCGTTGATTGCAGATGAACATACGGTAGAAGACTATTCGACAGCCTTTGTCGACGAATCGGGCAACAAGCCGGATCCCGGATATGGAAAAGCGTTTGTAGACTGATGAAGATAATTTCCTACAGAACTACGATGCCGTTCGACGGCGGACTTTCTCCGCCGACTGAAAAGTCCCGTGTCCGCCCATGGTTTGGCGGTGGTCCGGAAGACAAGCCACGTCAGGAATTCGACCGGAATATGGGCGGCGACCACAAGTTTATCGATACGGACGATACCGATGGAAAGAGCCATGCAATAATGAATGGACTCTTTGAAGGAGAAATAGATCCGAAGTTCCTTGTCGACGCCGACACCTATTATCTCGTGGAAAAGCCGGACGGTGACGTACTGGTTGTGGAAGATTTGAGCTTCGAGCAAATAATTATGAAGTTTCCCGGCTCAAAAATAGTCTTGAAAAAACGCCGCCTTTCGAACGCTTCGTCCGGAGGCGGGACGCCCAACTTCATGTCTTTGGTCAGCAATATTTTTGCATCAACGTTCAAGGTCGAGTCGGATTCGGAGAAATACGGCAAGCGCGAGATAGGATCGTGTTTTTGTGTGGCACCGAATGGTTTTCTGACTTGTGCCCATGTCGTCAGCCGGAGACACGAGGATCCTTCTTCGGTTGTAGTCGAAATTGTGGAAGGTGACGACCGGCACCGTGCGGTTGTCGAGGATATAGACTACGATATGGATTTGGCGTTTTTGTCATGTGACACCATTCGTACACATCCGATTGGATTCAAACCGGCAGCCAAGGTACCTATAGGAAAAGACATCCTTTGTGTCGGCTCGCCGTACGGATACGACAACGACGTTTCGACCGGTATACTGTCGTCCAAGGACAGGGTCGTCGACCGAGATTCCAACGTTTCATTTATATTTATGGACCTTTCACTGTATCCAGGTTCGTCCGGCGGCCCCGTTGTAGACGTTGAAGACGGGAATGTAATAGGCTTGGCTGCAGTCATTGTTCAGAGCGTTGGAAACTATGGACTCAACGCCGCAATTCCAATCGAATATGCAGCCGAAAGATTCGGCAATCTATTATAGGAGACAAAATATGAGAATGTACAAGGTGGACGATGCTGGCGGTCTTGAGTTGATTACGGCAGCTAATTCAAACACGATAAAAACAAAAACCAGATATGTTGTTTCGTGTGCATATATCTATGGCGAAGACGGGAGCCCAGAGGACATTTCTGTTACTGTCACTTGCCCGACCGGCGAACATGCCGATATCACAGAAGAAGAAAAGGCAAGATTTGGACAAGTCGAGGCTTGGGAATCGGCGACTTTAGCGGCAACTGCACATATGCAGAAGATGCATCCCAATGCCAACGTTCACATGTCCGAATCACGTCCGTTCGGAGGTCCATCGAATCGAGAGGAATACAAGGCAGCCCCGGAGGTTGTTACCGTTCCCGCAGGCGATATTAAAAGGCGCCCCACACGGTCGACACCGAGTGAGACCGAAGAACAGGAGACAAATATCAATCTTGACACCCCAAAGTCGAAATCAGGCGAACAGGAAGCACAATTTTAAATGGACCAGCAGGACAGGACAAACGAAATTATTCCGGATGTGAAGACGCATCTTGGACCGGGGTTCCCCTCGGTCGACGAGATATCCGGCGTTCTTTCGCAAACTGGTTTGGCAATGTCGCTCATCCAGCAGTCGAGCTATGCCCCTCTCCTGTCAACAATCGCCTATGTCTACAACTCCAGCGCCGGCGGCTCGTTTGGCTTGTTCGACCCCACTCTCGACAAGACGGTAAAGTGGAAACTCGTACAAGATGAGTTGGACAAGCGAGGATTTCAAACAGAGGTTCGCGACGGCAGGCTGTACGCCTGGTCTGATGAAAAGTCGAGTGAAGAGGTGTCGGCAGAAATGGAGCAGATGTTCAGCGACATCGATCGTTCCGGCGGTCTTGTCATAGGGATCAATGCCGGAGCAATCCGGGATGTGGCAGAAAAGGACTTCAAGCTGTCCAACACCGACGGCGTCATGGACGAGGCGGACAGGGACACCCTTGTTGCCCTTCATCTTGCCTCGACCATCATCCACGAGGCGGTACACGCCCGCGGTGCAGAGGACGAGTCGTCTCCGGTGTCCCACCAGCAGGCGTTTACACAGGAGGCATTGAGAAAAATCAATTCCGACCGTGTTACTGCCGGTAAGGAACCGTTGAACATGACTGGCGAGGTACACCGCGCCCAGGGAATGGGATGGTATCGCAAGGCACAGCTCACAATGCTCGATACCGTTCTTCCAGAAGCATTTTTGAGACGAAACTACGAAATAATTGAACCGTACTACCACGTCGACAAGGAGCGAAACGATAGTTTGGAAACGGTTCTCAACAAGAATATCCACACAGACGTTGTCACCCCCATTATGGAGGAGGCCCTGCAAAAGGACTGGGACAAGGACGAAATGGCTTCGAACAACACTCTCGAGGAGTTGTTGGATGAAAAGCGTCCACATCCGATTATCGTCCCATTGTCAAAATCTGCGGCGATGAACAGCAATCTCGGTGGACCATTTATTTCCAGCCCGTTTTCAATCGACCAGAATCTGGTGCGTGTTTGGGACGGAAATGACATCCAGGACAGAATCGACTACAAGGAGGGAGAAGACCCCTATTGGCATACTCGCTATCTGCCGGAAAACTTTGAATGGACGAAGGACAGGTTTGGTCGTCCAACTTACAAATATACGGAACGATACAAGTGGGTGGATTATTCCAACAACAATCCCCAGTCGTGGAGCCAGTTGTTTCGCGAGGACAACGTTACAGGTCCATGGCGCAAGGCGGCGGCAGACGAATTTTCACTCGATGACGAAAAAAACGTTGCGATTTCAATACTCCGGGCGCTTGGATACTACAAAAATCTGATCAAGACCGGAAAAAAGAAGGCTATCCGGATAGTTCTCGACCAGCCGATGTTGGAGAATGCCGCAACTGCCGTTGCAGACGTCAACCACGATGTATTCCACAACGATGACGGAACTGCGTTGTGGATATATGGACCAGACGTCGACGCGTCGGTTGTCAGGGAGGCTGAAGAAGCCGTTGTTTCCGGCGAACAGTCGGACCTGGTTGATTCGCTTACCGGAAGCCGAGACGATCTTGAGGATTTGTTCAATTTTGTATTGTCGCGCTCAAAGGCTGTAGCCGATGAATATGGTCTCACCGGCGTTTACGTGGTTGGAGGGTTTCCTCGCACCCTGGTTGACACCGGTGACCTTTCAGAGGTAAACGATCTCGATTTTACAGGATCTCGTCCAGACGAATGCATGAAGCTTGGGGGAATTCTTGCTTCGGAGTTGAACGCCAAGAATCAAACTATTTTTCATCGTACAATGACGCTCAGCTATTCGTATCGCGGTATGAAGATGGACTTCCGCGGACATTTTGTACCGTTTGACGTACGCCCGCTTTTACGTGAGCATGGAATTCCAACCACTCCACTGAATTTTGACATATACGCCCGTGATTTTACGGTAAACAGCCTTCTATATTCGTTTGTCGACAACAAGATATACGATGTTACCGGACAGGGTGTGGCGGATATCAGACGTAAATTGATTCGCACCTTTTTCCCGCCGAAGGATGTTCTTCCGCTAAATCCACTGGTGATTACAAGAGCAATAATCATGGAATTGAGGGGATGGACCATAGACCCCAATCTGTCTACTTCTATGAAACACTTTGCAGACATCGTATTCTCCGGGCAGGTGTCCGAAGAACGTCTTGCATATGAGTATGAGAAAATCATCAAGTACGAAATGGGAGATGAGCTCCTGAAGGAATACGGACTTGAAAAACTGAAGGATATCCGAGACAGGGTCAAAGCGGAAAATCCGGAACTTTTTGAGGAGGACAAGTAATATGCCAGTCCCAATAGTACCAAACCACATACCAATGTATGATGCAGACAGGGGAATTCCTGGAGCTGATTTGCCAACTTATCCGCAGATCGACATCGGGATGCTCAGTGGGCTTATGCCGAAGCCGGCGAAGGACAACAAAAAAGTAAGCAGTAGCGATGCCGGTTTGCTTTTCAGATTTTGGAAGAATGCCGATGAAGGCGAACTAGATTCCTATACGGTTCCCAAGTGTTTTTCGAATGGCGACGTTCTGCGACTCAAAACAATGGGATTTCTCGCCGGCGACACCGATGTTGTAAAACTTACGTCGCGTGGCAAGGAAGTCATAAAAAACATCGTTTTGAACGAGGAAAATGCCTACGAGTCGACCCGCGTCCACAAGCCCTACACCGAAATTCTGGCTGAGATGGACAAGGCTAGGAAGGCTGGAATCAAGACTGCCCTGGGGAAGTAGAATGCCGGGACTCTATGTCGAAATAGCAGATACCCCAGAGTCTCGTGAACAGGGACTGATGCATCGTCGTGCACTTGGACCCAACGAGGGAATGCTTTTCGTTTTTCCAACGGCGCAGCGTCTTTCCTTTTGGATGAAGGACACCTATGTACCGTTGGACATTGCATTTGCCGGATCCGACAGGGTTATCTACCAAATTACCGACTTGGCACCACTGTCAACAAAGTCGAAAAGCTCGATCAAAGCTGCCAAATATGCTCTCGAGGCTCCATCTGGCTGGTTTGCAGCAAACGGAGTTCGTGTCGGAGGCAGGATTTTGAGTGCCCAGGAATATGATGCCCTGCCGTTTCCTGGACTTGAACAGCAGCCACAACAGCCACAACAGCAGCAGCCACAACAGCCACAGGGAATGCCGTCTGCCGCCTTTGATGCCATTCTAAACCAGGGTTTTTCGAGCATGATCCGTGAAGCAAATCGGATGAAGTTGGCTGTTGTGTTCCAGTACGAATTCCCGGAGGGGAAGATAAGCACATATCAGCTTGTCCCGTTGGAAGACTATAAGATTTTAGCCGGAGCCGAAGGAAGGACGTTGGTACTTGGACGCTGTGCAAACCGAGACGGCGACTACAGAAATTTTGATATAGACAAGATTCTCAACTACGAGGTCTATTTTACCGAAGGTGTCGATGCCGGGAAGCGTGTCGTAATGCCGATGCCACAGCTTGTTCCGCAGGGTCCAGAGCCAATTCCATTTGAGCAGCCACCAATGGAACCGATGGTTGCGTCTCGAACTGCCGAAATTAAAACGAGCATGGACAAGGTTCTGGGTATGGTAAAGGAGTCTGCCGCGGGCGGCGGCGGCTCGAGTGGACAGTTGATGATGACCGAATATTGGGACTATTTGAAGAAGTCCCACGAGGAGGGACTTACCGAGGGGCAGGCGGTTCTGAAATATCTTGATGAAAACAGTCGCAGGAACTCGGGAAAGAAGCCCAAAAAGTCCAAGAAGTCAAAGAAGCAGTAAGCTGCCCCTGTATTGTCACTGGAGATCGCGATGCCCACGTCACTCTTTATAATGTCGTCTGACAATGTGTACCCCCACGAGGGGTCTACGTCGTATTCTTCTGGAAGTAGCTCTGGGGGAACATCTGGATCATATAGTTCGTCGCTTTCAAGCAGCTCGTCACTTTCGTCTACTTCGTTTGGGAAAA
>Ga0114918_10004458_pt1 | contig 12158 bp, 13 predicted proteins | sample LantaG_FD_87015 | JGI IMG/M metagenome (GOLD analysis project Ga0114918, IMG submission 87015) | Deep subsurface microbial communities from Baltic Sea to uncover new lineages of life (NeLLi) - Landsort_02402 metaG | ecosystem: Environmental > Aquatic > Marine > Oceanic > Sediment | place...
ACGTGGCGAACCTGGCCCTGCCAGGCTATGGCGCCGTTCTCCAGCGCCGCAGACAGCGCCCGAGACACGCCATCAGCCACTGATCCCGGAAGAGCGCCTGTGACCACGGCAAACGCCGAACCCCACACGTCGGGCTGCGAGCTCTTGCCCGTGCTGGCACGCAGCAGACCACTCTCGTGCCCGAAGACGCGGGGCAGATGCTTGGAGATCAGATCTTGAATCTGCCTGTAGGTTGCGGCCTCATCTGTCCTGCCCACGCGAGTGCAGAGATCAGCCATCTGTCCCGCGGCACGGTGTCGCAGCACAGAGCAGAAGAAGAGATCCCCTGTATGAGCAACAGTGTCTGTGAAGCCGAAGGAGACCCCGCGATCGTCATCGGCGCACCAGACCAGGCCGGTATCATCGCGCACCTTGGGCACGGAGAAAGCCAGGCGCAGGCGATCCATCAAAGTCACCCCGTCAACATCGGCCGTGAGCAGATCCGCACGCCCCAATTCGACCGCCGCATACCACGCCATCTCCACGAAGTAGTAGTGATCGTCCAGGGACGGCGTACGCCCCCACGGCATGCCCTGTCCCTCGTAGTCCTCCAGGGTACCGGGGAAAAAGATCGGGAGCCCGCCGAAGGTGATATGGTCCGCAATCGCACCTCGCGGGACCACACTGCCGCTGGGCGCGTGCCACTCCTCGGCCGCCTGCCTGCCGGCCGTCAGCAAGAGCGCGTGGACGATCTCCTCCGGGGTGAACAGGCCGGCATCCAGCGACATGGCGAAGTCGCGAATCCAGAAGGCCGGGTAGCAATCACGCCCACCGGGACGGACCAGCGTGCCACCCGTGACATTGGGGCCGATCCCGGCGGCGCTCTCACCGGGACGCACGCGCGAGGCCTCGATCACTGCCGCCGCGAGGTCAACCAAGTACGCCGTCGGTGTACAAAAATCCATTACTGCTCAGGCTAGGTCTGGAGTGGTTAGGGGATGAAGAGTGAGCGCGTGAGAGCATCATAGATGGCGTCTACCACGTTCAGGCGGTGTTTGCTGACAGTTGAGATGTAACTGCGAATGGCACAGAAGGTGTCGGCACCAGTGCGGGTACGGAAAGCAGCTGACACCTTCTGTGAGATTGGCAGCCACATCTCTACGATCCGCACACGTAGCCTCAACGTCATTGATACCAAGTATCAAGCTTTGTCTGGTTCTCCCTTCATCCCCTATGCCGCTCTAGAGCTAGCGTGAGTAGTAACCGGATATTCAGAAAACGAATGTCATCGTAGCGCCTTCCGCATCCATTAGGAAAAGTGGAAGTTTCTCGATCACAATGTGTTCATCACGCACGTCTGCGGGGTCAATGCCCTTGTTCTCCAGTGCTAGTTCACAGAGCGTGATCTTTTTCCCAAGATCGATGAGACTGTCGAATAGGTAAACCGGATCGGGAAGACCTTTGGGTGTGCCAAGTTTCTCCAATTCGCCTTTGAGGGCCCATCTTGCACCAGCAGGGCAGAAGAAGAAGTATACTTCATAGTCGAGTGCGGCGCCCGATGTAGCGAAAATCAAAGCCGGCATGATACTAGCCGGGGTGTCACCATTACAGACAACAACCATTTTCTCAGACAATGGAATCTACCTCCATACTGTGGAATATCCTGAGATCTGTTGCAGCACGCACCTCAGGAGGGTCAACAACAGCTATGCTGTGGTTCTCGTACTACCGAAACTCGCGGAGTCGCACATGAACCCGGACACGGAGCTGACTACCTGAAACCGGCTAATCTCCAGCTGCAGACTCTCCGCACAGTGAGAGCCCTTATGAGTGCCATGGAGAATAGGCAGTACGAGAAGGCCAAACGCTATCCGCTGGCGTCTGCGGATGAATCCCAGGAAAGGTACGCGTCGGCAAGGACTTCGGATATGTCGTTGATCCGGCAACTCCCCTCGGCGGCCTTTCTAAGATTCACCTGGCAGATGGGACACATCGTGACGATGTTTTCTCCCTCCTCTCTAAGCTGGTCTACGCGATTTTTCGATATCTCATGCGCCTTGCCGGGGAAGAGCGATTCGATCGGACCACCGCAACAATAAGTGGATCTTCCGTGTAACTCAGGCTCTTTGACAGTAACTCCGGCACTGGTCAATAGGCGGCGCGGCTGCTCTATTATCCCTTCGTAGCGCGCATAGACACAGGAATCGTGGATGACCAATCCCTTGTTCTGCTCCCGCACCACAGAGAGATTTTTTTCGGCCAGCACTTCTAGGTAACTCTTCACTTCGATGTCGAAATCTTTGATGAACTTAGGATATACATCACGTAGTATGTTTGTGGTGTGGGGGTCAACTGTGATAACACGGCGCACACCATTTCTACGAAACATCTCAGAGACACGACGGGCATGAGAGGCGAAACTTTCATCCATCCCCTCATCGTATATCAGGGCACCAGAGTAGATATCCTGATCGTAAAGATACCCAAACTCCACATCCGCTTTTCTCAACATCCCTGCGATATTGCGGAGAACCTGGTCGTTCTCTCGTTGCATAGCTTTGGATGCAGTCAGGGACATAAAAAACGCGAGGTTGATGAACTTATTGACAAAGCGTCCAAGTCCAAAGAGTTTTGTGATTACCGAGTTCTCAAACAGAGCCATCTGACTTGCCATAGCATCAATGGATGGAATGAGTTGATACATCTGACCTGTATAAAGGACAGTCTCTCCCCCACTTGGAATGTTCAGCCCCTTTGACCAGCCGGTAGCTCTGCTCTTAGAGAGGGGGAGAACACTACCACGATATTTCAGATTGTCTGATAGAATTCCCAGAACGGGACCTATGGGTAACGGCATGCTTCTGCTCCTCTATAGTAATCTGAATTCTTCCTTGTTGATGAGTTTGCGAAGATAGCGTATGTTCTCAGCAATATGGACCTCTGCGGGACAGTATTCCTCACACATCCGGCAGAGGAGGCAGGAGTAGATATTGGGAATACTCGCTTTCACCTTATCTTCCAGTCCCAGCATCACTTCGCGGAACAGCTTGCGCGGTAAAATCTCGTAGTTCAGGGGACACAGTGCCGTGCACGTTCCGCAGTGATAACAGGCTTCGGCGTTGAATTCCTCGGATTCCTTCAGCTTAGCAGCCAGTTCAGATGATACTTTCATTATTCGCCCTCACTCTGTAGTTTTTTGACGAGCTCATATTTGAAGTATCCGTCCACATCGGGGGGGCCAACTGGTTCAATTTCACTGTAACGACGCATGGCAAACAGCCATATGACCACCTCGTAACTGGGATACCCCATCGCCACGGCTAACTCGGGAATCGTCTTAGGGCTATCCTCAAGGAGCGCCGCAATGCGATCCTTCATGATCATTTCGTCATGAACGATCTCCAGCATGTCACGCTGAATCTTCCCCGGACTGCTCATATCGAGACCTCCTTGACGCTGGCATCTATCATCGCAATGATCTGCTCATCGGTGAACCCTTCAATGTCAATCGCATCAGAGGGACAGACGGGAACACAGGGGCCTGCTCCTTTGCATAGTGAAGCAATGACCATTGCGACTTCCTTATCACCGCAGATGGCTTTCTCGATCGCGCTATACGGACACGCCTTGAGACACTCGCCACACCAAGTACATTTGTCCGTATCTACCCGGGCAATCAACGGTTCCAGGTCTACATAGCCCTTCTTCAGCAGACCGCCGGTCTTGGCTACTGCAGCGAGGGCTGAAGTGACACTCTCGGACAAGGTTTTTGGACTCTGGGCAGAGCCGGCGATGAAGACCCCATCGACCACGGTTTCCACGGGACGCAGCTTGATGTGAATCTCTTTGTAGAACCCATCCTCGCTTGCCGGTATTTTGAGCACATCATTCAGCCTGTCGTTCTCCCTGGGCTCCATGCCGACGACGAGAACCACGAGATCGGCACCGATCTCGATCTCCTCACCCCCATCCAGGGTATCATTTACCCTGACCATCAGCCGCCCATCTGCCTTCTCCACTACAGGAGGATTATCAGGCTCCCAGCGGAGGAACAGTGCCCCACTGTGACGAGCGTCTTCGTAGACCGTTTCATAGCTGCCGTAAGTGCGGATATCGCGGTAAAGGTGATATTGGTTTACGGTCTGCTCTTTCTTTTCCTCTAGCTCGTGAAGGGTAACGGCGGTATAGGTCGTAGCGGTACAGCAGTAACGGGAGCAGTAGCGGTGCGGATTGGGACGTGCCTCCGTTGCGGTCTGACGGCTGCCGACACAGTAGACAAAGACCACATCACGCAACGGTTTCCCACGGTACTCAAGTTTTTCCTCTGACAGCATCTGTCGAAATTCCAGCAAGTCTACAACGCCATCCAGGCCCCAGCCGTATTCACCTTTGTCGGGGGTGTAGGGGGTAAAGCCCGTTGTAACCACGATGGCCCCGACATTCAGAGAGACTTCCTCTTCCCCCCTGACAACAATTTTGACATTGAAGTCGCCAATGCTGCCGGTTTTTTCGATCAGTTCTGCCTGAGTGTAGAGGATAATCCTAGCACTATCCTGAATCCGTTGCAGCAAACCCGCGACTACATCCGTACCGTTTTGACCTTCCGGCCCCATACGTCCGGCTTCGAGCGCCCAGCCACCGGGTTTTTCCTCTTTTTCGATCAAGTATACGGACAGTCCCATATCTGCCAGCGACAAACTGGCTCGCATGCCGGCAACACCCGCACCAATCACCAGTGCACGGGGTTTAGTTTCCACCCGTAGTGGGTTGAGCGGATGGGTTAAGGCGCATTTTGCTATGCCGGCCCTTACCATGTGAATACCTTTTTCCGTGGCGGCTTTCTTGTCGTGGGTATGCGCCCAAGAACACTGCTCACGCAGGTTCACGTGTACGTACTGATAGGGATTGAGCCCGGCCCGTTCAGCCATACCCCGAAAGGTGTACATATGGAGAGAGGGGGCGCACGAAGCGACAACCAGACCATCAAGTCCTTCGTTCTTGATGTCGTCGATCATTTCCTGTTGCGCCGCATCAGAGCAGGTGAACATGTGAGTCTTGGCAACTACAACTCCAGGCTCCCCGGCAACTTCATCCCGAACTTTTTCGACGTCCACGTAGTCGGAGATGTTGCCCCCGCAATAACAAACGAAGACGCCGATTTTTCGTTTCTGCGCCATTAGTCAGTCCTCGCTTTTTCAAGATAGGCAGACACTTGAGCCGCTGCCGCAGCAGAATGCAGTACAGTATCCGGAATATCCTTCACCCCAGTTACTGTGCCAGAGAGAAAAAGCCCAGCCACATTGGTGCTGCATGGCTCATTGACAGGATCTACCTCGCGGACATAGTTGAAGTCATCTGCCTCAAGAACTCCGCCCTTGTAGAGGGCGAAGGGCTCAGTATTCGGCATAAAGCCTACGGCCAGAGCAACGAGGTCATGTTCACGGGTTTGCATCCCCCCTTCTCCTAACATGTCTTCGTAGTGCAATGCCATATTGCCATTGTCGAGTTGTTCGATGCGTGCCACCTTCCCCTTAACATACTCCACGCCCATCGCTCTGGACTGTTCGTAGAATTCGTCGTAGCCCTTACTGAAAGCCCGAATGTCAATGTAATAGATGGTTACATCCGCGATGGGGAGGGCACCCATGATGAGCTGGGCATGTTTGATAGCGTACATGCATCCGATACGGCAGCAAAGGGGATTGCCGACAGTGCGATCCCGGGAGCCATTACAGAGCACAATCGCAATGCTTTCCGGTTCCTTACCGTCAGAGGGACGCAGAACGCCATTGTATGGACGAGTGGGTGCTAGTAACCGGTCCAACTGGGGGCCGGTGATGACGTCGGGAATAACGCCGTATCCAAGCAGATCTTTTCCCGTCGGGTCCATGATCTCGTAACCCGTTGATAGGACAACGCTTCCCACATGGAGCTTCTTTGGTTCAGGCTTCATGTTGAAATCAATGCACTCTGCAGGGCAGACATTGACACACTCCTGACACTGGGAACATCCAGCGCAATCCAGGCAGCGGCTAGCTTCCCGCCGCGCATCCTCTTCGCTCAACACCCCTTCGTAAGTTTCGAAACTCTGAATACGCTCCCGGGGCGGGCGAATTGGCAGGGTGACAGGAGTCATGGTCTTCCAACTCGCGGTCCTATCAAGGACGCTCTTCTTGTCTATGACCCCCAACTGATCGCCAAAAGGTACATCCAGCGATTCACCGCGGAGCATACGATCCATATAGAACGCAGCCCGTCGTCCCTGTCCCATGGCCCGAACAATAATCGAGGGGCCAAGAACTGCATCGCCGCCGGCAAAGACCATCGGGTCTGAGGTCTGTAAGGTCTTGGCGTCGACCTCAATGATCTGGCTCGGCAGCAGGTTAAGTTCATCAGCAAAGGGATCCGTACTAGGCGCCAGACCAACAGCCAGGACAACTACATCCGCCGGAATGCTAGTTTCTGTACCTAGGGTGACTTCGAAGCTCTTCATCCTTCCCTCAGGCGAGAACTCGATCCCTGAGACCCTCAGCATTTCGAGGCGCCCGCGCCCCTGTTCATCCTCGTAGATCCGTTTTATCGAACCGCTTGCCACGATGCGGATACCTTCTTCGACCGCTTCATTGACTTCCCAGTCGTGTGCCGGCATCTTATCGCGAGGTTCCACACAGACAATCGATACAGATTCCGATTGCAGCCGGACCGCGGTGCGTGCTACATCCAGCGCCACGTTGCCACCGCCAAGTACCACGACATGCTTCCCTTTGACATCCGGGAGTTCGTTGCCAACAGTGGTCTCTTTCAGAAACTTCATACAATCCTGGACATCGGCGCAGAGAATGTCACGCCCGCTGATAGGAATAATCCGCGGCTTCTGATTGCCCACACCGACAAAGATTGCCTGAAAGCCTTCCTTCTTAAGTTCGGAGAGGCTCTCAACCTTTACGCCTGTCTTTATGTCCACACCCAGAGCAGTGATATTCGCAATATCACGATCCAGCACGTCTTTTGGCACACGGTAGGCCGGTATACCATGTCGAAGCATGCCACCAGCGTACTTCTCAGACTCGAAAATCGTAACTTGATGACCCGCTTTCGCGAGGTGATAAGCTGCGTTCAGACCGCTGGGGCCCGAGCCAACAATCGCCACTCGAGAATCAAGTTGATTCTCTACGGGTCCATATTCAGGCTCAGGATGCTTGGCGTAATAGCGGTCCGCCATAAAGCGTTTGATCGCCCGGATATGCATGGTTCCATCTTTGTCACCGCGGGTACATTCGCTTTCACAGACCGCGTAACATGAGCGGGCCAAACTGCCAACCAGGGGCGCGTTTTCCAGGTGCAATTTAAACGCCGCTTCATAGCGTCCTGCGCGGACCAGCGACACATATCCACTGGGTTTTGCCCCAGCCGGACACGCATAAGTACAAGGCGCCTGTCCCTGTCGACTGATGATCGCTTTCTTCGGTACAGCCTGGGGAAAAGGGATGTGAGCCGCGCGCCGCGCGATCATATTGTAGTTATATTCATCCGGTAGGGCGACCGTACAGACTTCTTCGCACTGGGCGCACCCTGTACAAGCATCAAAATCCACGTAGGAAGCCTTCTTGTGCAAATCTACGTTGAATGAACCATCGTCATTGCGAGTAAAACCGTCCACTTCGGTGTAAGTCATGAGGGTGATGTTTGGGTGATGAGCAGCGGCAGCCATTTTTGGCGTCACGATACAACTGGCGCAATCCAAAGTCGGAAAAACCTTGCTCAACAAGATAGATTTACCGCCGATGCTGGGCTGTTTTTCCACCAGCAGTACGTCGTAACCCATATCCCCCAGTGATGCGGCTGTTTCCATCCCCGCTACTCCAGCACCGACGATCATGACATCGTAGTCCAGGTTCTTCTGATTACTCTCTGGAGTCATGGCTTTTCAACTCCTCCTGAAATTTATCCATGTGGGATACGAAATTATCCGCACAGACCGAGCAAATTCCCGCCATCTTCAACTTCTTGGGACTGATATTACGCTCCCGTAGCATATCCTGCGCTTTCTTGACCACAGCACTCGTTCGAGCGGTACAATCGGGCACATACATACAATCCCCTCCGCAGGCTGCGATAAAAACGCCATCGAAACCTTTCTCGAGAGCATGGACAATCCAGGCCGGCTTGACCCCGCTGGAACACGGCACGGGAATCACTTGAACCGAAGTTGAATAGTTCATGTGGGCGCTGCCTGCCATATCAATACCGAGATCAGATATCGCGCTACTGGAAAAGACGAGTATCTTCGGATCAACCGCTTTGTCATCTGCCATTGTCATTCACTTTGTCCTGCGCAGATACATACTCCAGAATCCGTCATTCTCGATATCACCCAAGTAGTCAAACTTCATCTTCTTGCACCAACGCTGAACGGAGACCAGCGTATCAGAGGAGGAGGACTGGATTTCCATCACCCCGCCAATTGGGCATTCGCCGATACCGCGTCGAGCATCGAGCAACGGACCAGGGCAAGCTGTACCACGGGCATCGACCAACTTGTCTACATTCAAGGCTCTAAGTTCATCTGCAGTCATGACTCTTCTCCTGTTTCCTATTGTTAGGACCTATAGCAGCTCTACATCCCACCTGCTGCAAGAAACCAACACCGCTTTGTTCAACGCTACATCTTCACACATTCGGGCACTGCTATTGGCCACTTCAACCAAAATTCTCGTCAAAGCATGTATAGCAGATATGCAATTCCGCTAGGACAGTCACCTATAAGGTGACTGTCCTAGGCAATCTGTTGATTCAGTCCTCTTTTAACGGGCGTATGAAAAGGAAGTAAGCCGCTATCCATGCCCCCAGAATGATGAAGATTCCACCCAGGATGGAGCTGATAGCGAGTTGCGGCACACCACTGAGGATATGACCAATATTGCAGCCGCCCGAGGTGACAGCGCCAAAGCCCATCAGGCAACCGCCGCCAAAAGTCTTCAATAGCGTCTTCCAGGGAGGTATTCGCAGCTTGAGTTCATCAGCGGAGTAGGCTGCGATCAGTGCGCCGATCACAATACCGATAACCATCCAGCCTAACCAACCGGGAGAACCCTCGACACCAGGTAGTATTGTCTTGAGATTGGCAACCCATCCAGCGGTGACGCCTAGCGGGTAGTTACGCCCTGCTGCGGCGGAGAGTGGAAATGCGATGGTGCCAATCAGACCAATGGCAACCCCGGTGGACATCCAGCTCCAATCTCGGTTATCTTCGTCATTTCCGTTCTTTCGGATGTATATAGCCCAGGCAACGACTGCAATCAGAGCAATCACAAGAGCCATGGCATGGTGGTCAATGCCAAAGAGATTAGCTAGTGTCAAGTTGGAACCGTCGCCGGCCACAACCTTTGTGCTGGTCTGCAATCCGATCGCGATCGGATTGAGGAAACCGGCAGCAGTTATATAGCCGCCTATAGCAAGACCCAGCACAGCGGTAAACGCAGCCGCCAGACCCTCGCCGACTCGGTAGGTAATGCCACTGGCACAGCCACCGGCAATCACCATACCAACGCCAAAGACGAATCCGCCGACAATATTGGCGCCCCAAAAAAAGGTTTTGGGATTGAGCGTTATGACACCAGCCATGGATAGTGCGGTGAAACCGATCAATTCAACCAGCAGGGCAACCCCCACAGATTTGAGCAAGGTAAAATCTTGCAGTGTAACGACGTCTCGGAAAGCCGAGTTCATACAGAAGCGTCCGCGTTGTAGGACAAAACCGAAAGCGATACCAACGAGCAAGCCTGTTAGAACTACGATAGTCATGATTGCCTCCTTGAAGTATGAAATGGAATCTCGTCAAGCGTCGCGTATCACTTCAGCCCGTGGGCTTCAATCAATAAGCGATAGTCCGGTCCATCAATCTGCTCAGTTTGCAGCAACTTATGCTTCTTCTTCTTCAAGCCGCGGGGGATGCGCTCAAGTGACAGGGGGTAATCAATCAGAACTTCCAGGATTTCCCCTGGGGCCATCTTCGCGAGCGCCACCATGGTCTTCATGTCCGGATAGGGACAGATCTCACCTCTTACATCTATAGTTTTGGTAATCTTGACTTCTTCACCCATCTGTGTGCCTCCTCAAGCAATTGTGAAACCATCTCACCTAGTAGCTAAATACCAATTTGGCGTCTTCCACCTCCCATATAAATGATGAGGCGTTCATGACTTCAACCTCGTCATATAGATCTTCTTTTGTGATATCGAAGATCGGCAAACCCAGTTCACACAAGATGAAGCGGCCCTCAAGTACGTTGATTGATTCAAAAAGAAAAACCGGATCAGGCTGGCCTTTTAGGCCCTGGTATTTATCCAGCGCACCTTTGACCATTACTTTCGCTGCACCTGGTTGCACGAATATCAGAGGTTGACTTCCTGTAGCTGCAATCGCGCCCCCCATAACCAGGGCTGCCATAACACTAATCTCATCATCGTGATTCATGAGCACAACCATTCTGTCAGACATAGTCTAATCTCCTTGTTATGAATCTGCGAGTATCAGCCAGTTTTTTGCTTCCTAGGCTCTAGGTTCATCTGCTGTCATGATTTCATTCATATTCTCAATATTCAGACTTACACCAAGCGCATGCCAAAAACTCATCACCGAGGCGGAGAGGGCACTGAGAGATCCCTACGAGAATCTCTGCAACCTCAGCATCTCCGTGGTGAAAATGAGTATTTTGGTGTTCGGTTAGCATATGAAGGATACGAATTTCACCTACCACATGAACCAACACTGTTTCGCTTCACGAAAATATCGGTTAGTTTCTAGAAGGCTGTCTTTCAGGCCTGACTATCCGAACCCATACTCTCCGCGACTTCTCCACTCACAATCATATCCTCAAGAAGCACTTTGCGAATCAGGCGGCACGCCTGAAGCAATTCGGGGTGCTTCAGACTGTAGTAAATCGTCTGTCCTTCCCTGCGGGTCGTAACAACATTGTTGTCTCTAAGGAGGCGCAGATGCTGGCTGGTCGTGCTGATGGATGCACCAATGCCCTCTGAAATATCACCAACACTCTTTTCCCCCACCTCTATGAACTCCATAATCATTAGGCGGCCAGTATGACCCAGAACTCTGCAGAGAGTAGCATGCTTCTTCATTATATCCAAGTTTCGTACTTTCATACCTGCAATAATACAATAGATTGCAGCTATGTCAAGAAAAAGGTACTTTTGGGGTACGCCTATGGCTGGGTGGGATTCAGAATGGGGATGGACACGCCTACGTCAAGCTGGCAGCACCACTAGCGGAGTTCTTCGGCCAAGCCACCGCATCGGAGATGACACAGCACTGGGCGCTCATCCACGCGGACGACGTACAGGAGCTCATCGCCCTGGTCAACATCATGGGACTTGCCAGGCTGATCCTCTAGCCCTGAGCTCGATCGAGGTCCTGGGGCCTACAAGACGGGAGAGGTCTGCATCCGGCGGACGCAGACGTCCAGCGGATGCAGACCTCTCCCGTCTTGCCCGTCCTATCAAGCGGCGGATGAGACTCCAATAGCCGCCGCAAGTGCACGCCTCAGTGCAATTCGTGCGCCCGCAACGGCACGGACAGTGCCAGCCCAGCATCGGCCCAGGTCAGCTCTACCTGATCACCGTCGTCTGCGACCCAGACAGGCGAAGACGGAATCCCCACCTCGCCAGGACCAAGCTCCTCCAGCGCAGCCCCAACCTGAATGCCGGACACGGCGCTGCGATCGAATCCCTTGGACTCTCCCTGATAGCAGATGCCGTCGACGTAGGCCTTGCCATCTTCCTCGCCGCACACCCATTGGACGGCACGGTCACCGAAGAGACTGGAGGCCGGATGGACGATGGCGCGGTACTCTCCCGCAGTCATCTCAAAGCGCTCCTCCGCCACCTGCGCGACGTTCGCGCCCTCGGCCACCAGTTCGTACCGTACGCGCAAGTCCCGGGCCACAAACACCCCGTTCTCAGGGCGATCCAGGTGAACGTGCCAGTCGCCGCGATTGGTCAGCAGCCCCAGTCCCGACAGCACACGTTGCCCGCCTGTATATGACGACCGCAGACAGAGGCAAAGTCCCTGCCATCGTGCAGAAAGCGCATGCGCAGAGCGGCCGGTTGGCCTCCCGGCAAGCGCCAGTAGCCGATCAGGCACCGGCGCTGCGTCCAGAAGTC